>Ga0224522_1000023_pt1 | contig 114770 bp, 103 predicted proteins | sample CFST25metaG_FD_182733 | JGI IMG/M metagenome (GOLD analysis project Ga0224522, IMG submission 182733) | Peat soil microbial communities from Stordalen Mire, Sweden - C.F.S.T25 | ecosystem: Environmental > Terrestrial > Soil > Wetlands > Peat | place: Sweden: Norrbotten County, Stordalen Mire...
GAAAATACATTGATGTGACTGCCATTACCCCTACACCGCTCGGAGAGGGCAAAACAACCACTACAGTAGGCCTCAGCCAGGCTTTAGGGGCACACCTGGGTAAGAATGTCATTACCTGCATCCGCCAGCCCTCCCAGGGCCCTACGTTTGGCATCAAAGGCGGGGCAGCCGGAGGCGGTTATTCACAGGTGATTCCCATGGAAGAGTTCAATTTGCACTTGACCGGGGATATCCATGCTATCACGGCTGCGAACAATCTTCTGGCCGCAGCGATCGATGCCCGTATGTTCCATGAGATGGACGCGAACGATGAACAATTATTCAACCGTCTATTACCCAAGGATAAGGGCGGTAAACGGCATTTTACCCGCGGCATGGTAGCCAGGTTGGAAAAATTAGGCATCACTGCCTCTGATCCGGATGAGTTAACCCCCGAGGAAAGGGTTAAATTGTGCCGCCTGGATATCGACCCGGCCACGATTACCTGGCGTCGTGTGATGGATACATCAGACCGGTTTTTGCGCGGAATCACAATCGGTGAAGGCCCTGACGAGAAAGGCTTCACCCGCAAGACAGGCTTCGATATCACGGTTGCTTCTGAGATTATGGCCATTCTGGCATTGACCACAAGTTTGCGAGACATGCGCGAACGGCTGGGTAAAATCGTGATTGGCATCAGCAAATCTGGCGATGCGGTCACAGCGGAGGATTTAGGTGTGGCTGGAGCCATGACCGTGTTGATGCGTGACGCCATCAAACCAAACCTGATGCAGACTGTGGAAGGGACGCCGGTGTTTGTTCATGCCGGGCCATTTGCCAATATCGCTCACGGTAATTCGTCGATTATCGCTGATAAGATTGCCCTAAAGCTGGCTGATTACGTGGTCACGGAATCCGGCTTTGGTGCGGATATGGGCATGGAAAAATTCTTTGATATCAAAACGCGATATTCAGGGCTGATCCCCTCGGCAGTCGTCATGGTCGCCACCATTCGTGCCTTAAAGATGCATGGCGGTGGGCCAAAAGTGGTGGCAGGGAAACCACTCGACCCGGCTTACACGCACGAGAACCTGGATCTGCTGCGGGCCGGCATGGATAATCTGCTTCATCACATCCAGACTGCCAAGAAATATGGCATTCCAGTGGTTGTTGCCGTCAATCGTTTCTTGTCTGATACACCCGCTGAGCTCGAGCTGGTACGCAAGGCAGCCATTGAAGAAGGCGGTGCTGAGGATGCGGTCATTTGCGACCATTGGGAAAAAGGCGGCGAAGGAGCCATTGATTTGGCTAAAGCGGTCGTGGTTGCTTGTGAAAAACCCAGCCATTTTAAATTCCTGTACCCGTTGGACCAGTCGATCAAAAAGAAAATTGAGACCATCGCCCGTGAGGTCTACGGAGCGGATGGAGTTGATTACTCACCAGAAGCTGAAAAACGAATTGCAGAATATACCCGCCTGGGGTTTGACAAACTGCCTATTTGTATGGCCAAGACTCACCTTAGTTTGTCAGCGGACGCGAATCTCAAAGGCGTTCCCAATGGCTTCCGTATCCCGGTGCGCGATGTGCGCGCCTCAGTCGGAGCCGGTTTCTTATATCCGCTGCTGGGAACGATGTCAACGATGCCGGGGTTGCCTACCCGCCCGGTGTTCATGGAAATTGATATCGAGCCGGAAACAGGCAGAATCATCGGCTTGAGTTAATCCTAAAACACGAAGAGTTGAACCGCCTGGTGATGCTGATCCAGGCGGTTTTAGTTGCACGCTAATTTGCGACAGGTGTATACACCTTGAGATAATCGAAATCGACTTGAATCGGATCACTCGAATACAGCGCCGCTAAACCCACCATGCCGTTGGTATAGGTCGAGTCATCGGCTGCACCAATAAAATCACCATTGACATACAGCGAGTACTTCGAGCCGACACAATCACCTTCGATAACGTTTGAGGCAATCCCCTTCTGGATAAAGGTGCTGGATTTCCAATCGAGCAGAGGGGTGGGTTTACCCTGCACCACTTTCTGGATGCTGGCTGTGCCATTTGAGCGTACGCTAAAGAGAATTCCGCTGCCTTCAGTTTGAACCCGGCACATCACCCCAAAACTGGCATCCTGGCTGTCCCCTGGTTTCACCAGCATGGCATCGGTGCGTACAATGGTATCGGCGGCAGTGTACCCGGTTGGTGAAAGAGAGACCACCTCATTAGGTTGGGTTACATTCAAAGATAAATAATCATCGTTGGTCAAAGAAGCGCTTCCCTTCTTTAGATCACCGAAAGTCCACGCTGAGTCGGGCGCAGTAAATTCCCATTCCTGTGCCAGTTTGGGTTGAATCAAAGTGATTGTTTGGTCCTGGCTCAAATCCAAACCATAAGTAGTCAACAGGTCGAGGTAATCGCAGCCATTTACTTCAACGTCCCGAATGCCTGTGGAGGAGATCGAAAACTCTTTGGAAGTTCCTGCTGCAATTTTCTCGTCACCTAATAATAAATTTGTCCCCCAGGTCTGGGTGGATTGATCCACGACAAAGACGCCGCAGGCGTCCTGATCAGTCGGGTTATTGATCGTCAAAGTGACTGCTGGAAGGGCCGATGCAGTTCCAGGATTGCTGACCACATAATTTGTAAAGGCGACAACCGTTGATTGGTTGTCCTCCAGGGTTGCGGCAGAAAGCGAGAGATCACCCTGCGTAAAAGTAGCATCATCTGTTTCCGCAATCGAGATATTATTCACCCATAATTGCAGGTGTTGACCCTGGCAAAGCGCTGTGATGTGGACGGTTTGATCGCCCGTAGGAATATCAGTACTCGGCGTCCAATCGACCAACGGGACGGCTTTTAGGTTCTGAAACTTGATAATCGAATAATACCCATCCGATGAAATATGAAAGCTGTACCCGTCCCCATTGGATTGAACCCGACAATCCACCCCGAAGGCATTATTTTCATTGTCTGCCGTATTCGTCACATGAGCATCCACATCGATCTTTACATCAGTGAAATTTTGTGAGGCAGTTCCCCAGAACGTATAGCCTTTTTTATAGGCTTCTACGATGTAGCTTCGATTCTCATAGGCAGTTTTACCGTATTCATCCTCCGATACCTGCCACCCTGAGGAAGGGTCAGAAAAATCATCTGAAAATAAAACCGAGCTGGCAGCCGAGGCAGGTGTGGAGGTGAATAGATCCCCTGAAGAACTGCCTCCGCCGTTGGATAGGGTAGCGAGCTGCATCCCCTCGAAAGGGTTTGAGGAAGTATCCGTTGATTGATTGCTGCAGGCACTCAAGAGACTGGAAATCACAAGGAGGATAAGTAATTGAATGGTGTATCTTTTCATATTTCTCTCCTTTTTTCCATTAAGCATAACAAAATAAAAAGAAAACTCAAGTAAAAATCACCTTCGGTTATAATCTGAGACAGGTCAAGAAAGGGAGAGCTGCATGAGCAAAACCTATTATTACCAACCTGCCGAACTGCATGATTACATCGTGAATTATTTAAAACACTGGAACGTACCTGAGGCGGATGCGGCTCTTTCTGCGGATGTCTTGCTCTCTGCGGATATGCGCGGAATAGATTCGCATGGGATGATCCGCTTGAGCAGTTATTACGGATCACGACTGCGCAAAGGTTTGATCGACCCTCTTTCTCCGATGAAAGTAATCAAAGAAACACTGACGACCCTCTCTGTAGATGCCGGGAATGGGTTAGGACATCCTGTCAGCGTCAAGACCATGCAAATGTGCATCGCGAAGGCTCGTGAAAGCGGTGTGGCATTGGCTACGGTACGCAACAGCAACCATTTCGGCATCGCGGGTTATTACGCCATGATGGCATTGCCTGAGGATATGATCGGTCTTTGTTTTACCAATACTGCCCCGCTGGTTGTACCGACTCACAGCCGCAAGACAATTTTGGGGACCAACCCGATTGCAGTAGCCGTACCGGCTGCATCCTCACGGCCTTTTGTTCTGGACATGGCTACCAGTATCGTCCCTATTGGCAGAATCAATGTCTATCAAAAAGAGGGGAAACCAATTCCAAGCGGTTGGGGCGTGAACGGGCAAGGGCAGGTGACTGATAACCCAACTGAAGTCCGCGAGGGAGGTGGGCTCATGCCATTGGGAGGGCCAGAACTGCTGCGCGGCTATAAAGGTTACGGACTATCGCTAATGGTGGATATTTTTTCCGGAGTGCTCTCTGGAGCGGCTTTTGGAACAGACGTGGGGAATGCTTCTGAAGATAAACAATGTAACGTCGGACATTTTTTTGGTGCGATCCGAATAGATGCTTTCCGCGATCCGCAGTCGTTCAAAAACGATATGGATAAGCTGCTTGAAGAGCTGCGGCAGGCGCCTAAAGCCGTCGGTGAAGAGCGCATTTACATCCACGGCGAGAAGGAATTCGAAGCTGAAGACATGGCAAAAAAAGAAGGGGTTGCACTTTCTGAGGCGACGGTTAAGACGCTTATCGAAGGCGGTGCCATTGACGGTTTACCCTTTGAAGTAAAGGCAACCAAAATAATCGAAGAATAAGAAAACGGCGCAGAGTATTCTGCGCCGTTTTTAGTAAATTATTTTATTTATTTGGGCGGATGTAAATACTGGCTTCATTCCCCATTAAGGGCAGCCAACCATTCGTAATTGCAGGTACAGAGGTGCGTTTATTCGAAAGCAGTAACTGCCAATCACTTCCCCGTAATTGCGGACCGACCGCCAGACGAACCTTGCGGTTGGAAAAGTTGAGCACGACCAGCACAGTTTGTTCGGCATCCTGACGTAAATAGGCCAGCAACTGGCGCGGATCGTATGTCAGCGGCATAAAAGATCCTTGCTGCAGTGCTGGAGTGGCTTTGCGAATTGCCAAAAGGTGTTTGTAAAAATTGAACAAAGAATTTGGGTTTGCTTTTTGCGCGGTGAGGTTTCGCTTCCTATAATCCGGATGGATTTTGAGCCAGGGTTTCCCTGTGCTGAAACCGGCATTTTCACTGGCATCCCATTGCATTGGAGAACGGCAGCCGTCGCGGCCAACTGGAATCGGCCAGAAGTGGATACCCAATGGGTCCTGAATTTCACTGCGGCGTAATTTGAGGTTACGCATACCTATTTCTTCACCATAGTAGAGGAAAGGCGTCCCGCGAAGGGTAAGCAGCATGGCAGCAGCCACTTTTAGGCGCTCGTCATTCTCACCCTGTCCGTAGCGGCTGGCTGAACGAGGATTGTCATGGTTGTTGAGAACGTAATTAGGCCAGGCATTGGCAGAAAGTAAACTATCCCATTTGTTGATTACAGATAAGAAGCGTTTAGGATTCCATGGGCAAGTCAGGAAATTGAAATCGAAACCAGCATGCAGTTTTTCGGGGCCAATATATCGGGCAGCTTGTTCAGTTGTAGCCAGGAAGGTCTCGCCGACTGCATAACGCTCCGGGTAACCATCCAGTAATGCCCGGATACTTTTTAGCGCAGTAAACATTTCCGGCTGGCTGACATCATAGATGTGCCGCTGCTGATCGAAAGGACGGATACCAAACTTCGGCGGGTTGTTGCGAAATTGGTCGTCTTTATAGTATTCGTTAAAAACATCCAAACGAAAACCATCCACGCCACGTTCGAGCCAGAATTTGAAAACCTCGAGCATCTTCTTATATACATCCGGGTTACGCCAGTTGAGGTCAGGCTGTTCTTTAACGAACATGTGAAAATAGGATTGTTTAGTCTTTTCGTCATATTCCCAGCCGGGTCCGCCAAAAACTGACTTCCAATTGTTCGGTGGTTGTTTTTTGCCTTTGGGGGAATCCCGCCAGATGTACCAGTCGCGGTATGGATTCGTGCGAGATGATTTGGACTGTTGAAACCATGGATTCTGGTCTGAAGTATGGTTGAGGACAAGATCGAGAATGATGTGCAGATGAAGTTTGTGGGCTTCATTGAGCAGGCGATCAAAATCGCTCAGAGTACCAAATTTGGGATCGATATTAAAATAATTAGCGACGTCATAACCGAAATCTTTATCCGGTGAGGGATAGATCGGGGAAAGCCACAGGGCGTCTACGCCAAGATCAGCCAGATAGTCCAACTTGGCGGTAATTCCAGGCAGGTCACCGATGCCGTCATTATTGCTATCTGCAAAAGAGCGGGGATAAATTTGATAAATAACCCCGTCGCGCCACCAGAGAAAATTCTTGTCCATTTCCGCCTCCACAATGGTGTTCATTATAAACGATAGTCAGGATAGGGCGCGTAATAATTGTATTATTTCCAGGTATCAATTTTTACGCATGCTATAGCTGGGTGAGTGCACGCATCTCTTTCCAGATCCAGGGGAGACAAACCAGGAAACCTAGAATCATCGGTATCGTGCCGGAAATAAGCGGAGAGACACGCGGAGTGAGAAGGGTCAGCTGCCCCCAGGTCACCAGACCGGCAGTAAGCATGGCTGCCAGGGTTCGCCACACACCCGAACCGAGTTGAATGGGGGTGATCAGTTTACGGTTGAGGATGATTAACAAAATCACGGCTTCGAGAGTGAAAACCAATGAGTCAGTCAGAGCAATGCCAGGGGCTCCCAGCGGGCGGTAAAGCAAGGAACCGATGGAAATATACAGAACAACATTGATGGCCGAGGTGATTAATGGCACCCAGGCATTCTGCCGGGCTAAAAATGAGCGGGCTCCGACCTCTTTGAGACATTGGCCCATCAAGCCAAGCAAAAAAGCGGCAGTGACCCAGGCGAGTAAAGTAGTCCCCGCGTCTCCAAAATTAAATGCCAGCGCCAACAAAGGACGCAGGCCGATCGCCATCACGACTGCAAGAGGCAAAGTGACCGCTATCAATACTTGCACAGCTCGTTGAATCGTTTGTTGGAAGGCTTCTTTTTGCTCGGCTGCGAAATGCTCCGAAAGGGTAGGCAGTAAAGCAGTACCAATAGCGGTGCCGACAAGAGTTTCTGGAACCTGCTGCAGCATATATCCATAGGTCAACGAAGTGACGGCTCCGGCGGCCAGGCGTGAAGCCAGGTTGTCGCGAATGATGAAAGTAAGCTGGATGAAAAACATTGTCAGCAGGCGAGGCCCCATGAGCCGCAGCACTTTTTTAACTTCGGGGTCTTTCAGTGCCAGACCTGGTGACCAATGGAAGCCAAATTTAATCAAACCGGGAATTTGGATGAGAAGATGCAAACATGCGCCGATAATGACACCGTATACCAGGCCGGTGACTCCAAGGCTGAAGGCAGGAAGAGTAATGTGTCCGAGGGTATATCCTTTGGCTGGAGATAGTACGACCACTCCGAAGATTTGCCCAATGTTATAGAAAATTGGAGCCAGCGCAGGCAGGAAGAAATGTTGGTTCGCCTGCAGCCCAGCCATTACCAGTCCGCTGATGGAAAAAATGATGGTGGCAACCAGATTCAATCGCATCAGGCGGATGACCAGGTCTTGCTGAACAGTATTGAAGCCCGGTGCAATCCCAATCTGCGCTCGCACCATCGGACTGGCAAAGAGCGCGACCAGCAGAGCCAGCCCGCTGGTGACGATGAAGGCCAGGTTCGCGATGCGGCTGAAAAGCTGCCAGGTAGCAGGGCGTCCTGATTTGGTAAGCACTTCTGACAACACCGGGATAAAGGCCATTGCCAGCGCACCCCCGGAGATCAAGGCGAAGAGCAGGTCTGGAATGTTATTCGCGACGTTGAATGCGTCCAACTCGCGCGAAAGACCAAACTGGCGCGCAATCAACACTTGCCGCAGGATGGCGAGGAGTTTGTCCATCAGGAAGAATACTGCCAGAAGCAGTGATATTTTTGATAAGCGGGACAATTTCATGATACCTCCTAAACTTACCCTTACTCCACGGTTATGCTAAGTTTACCGCGAATTCCCTTTTCCCCGGATCAGCTGGGTTCGGGTAAAATTGAAACAGAGAAAGAGGCTGGTTATGGCAAATAAAGGCATACTCTATATTGTCGCGACTCCCATTGGCAACCCTGGTGATATCACCCTGCGTGCTATTGAGGTCTTGAAATCTGCTGATGCGGTCATTTGTGAAGAGTTCAAACCGGGCAGCACCTTACTCAAGAAACTGGGAATTCAAGACAAGGAGATGGTACTGCTCAATGAGCACAACGAACCGGAAGTGGCAGCCGATCTCTTGATGCGGCTCTTGAATGGGGAGAATCTGGCCCTTTTTTCGGATTGCGGTACACCGGTTTTCTCCGACCCCGGACATTATCTGATCCAATTAGCTGCCAGTTCCGGAGTGAAAGTGTCACCGGTACCGGGAGCTTCTTCACTGATGGCTGCTTTATCCGTATTGGATTTTCATCTGGAGCGTTTCGTGTTCGGGGGATTCTTGCCGCGCGATCCTGATGTACGGCGCAAGGTGCTGACTTATTACCGCACCCTCAAGATGCCTGTGGTCTTAATGGATACCCCCTACCGTTTAGGCGCGCTGCTGGATGACGTCATCAAAGTATTTGGCAAAGGGTATCTGGTGACGGTGGCGTTCGACTTAACGTTACCAACTGAGACAATCTACCGCGGTGATGCCGAAGAAGTGCGCAAGCAGGTGGGCCCGCGCAAGGGAGAATTCATCATGGTCGTGGGAAATATGTCTTAGCCAATAATTTTTAATAACAATTAACAGGAACGGAGATTTAACCCACCGTTCCTGTTTGGTTAAGTACCGTATTTTCTGTTTTCTTTTGCCTTTAATTGCTCTCTTTAGGGTGCAGCAAAAAATACTCAGCTAAAATAATCACAATGAGTGATGCCAACAGGGCACAAATCCAGGTTAACGTCAGCATCAGGGTCAGATTGTCAATCCGCGCTTCAGCTTCGCGCAAGGAGCGGCCTACCAGCACAAAGCCGCTGCTGGAGGCGCTTTGGTAAGCGTCCACCACTGTTGCCAGGCGAACACCCGTTCGCGGCTGCCAGGTGACCCGGTTCTCTCCAGTCTTTAAAGCGGAAGTCAAGATGCCGACAGGAACGGCAGGTGTTTTTCCATCCAACAGAGCCGAAGACGCCAGTATATTCCCCTGCGCGTCGAAGACGATGGTGAAAGTAGACAGACTGGTGGCAAGATCGAGCGTTTTGGCGGGGACAACATCGGTTGGGGCTGCACCGGATTTCAGGGAAGCAGCATCATTTTGTGCCAACTCGATCTGCGGATCGTTGGCATTCATACGATAACTTTGCTGAACTGCCACATAAGTGAAGAAACACAATCCCGAGGCAACGACAGCCAGGGGTAACCAGTAACCAATCACACGGCGAAAATGATGCATCAGAACCTCCATACGAATAAGATAGCACCAGCTTACATCGAAACGTCTGCAAATTGCTGTCAATTTCTATCTAAAATTATCAAATTCATTTAGCTTGGTAATGCCAAAGACGCTGGTGATCTACTACGCCGGGTCACAAACTGGATTTGAGCACCCGGCAACTGCCATCCGCTTCAAGGGAATACTCACCAGTGGCCGCGGGAACAACCACCGACTCATATTTACTAATGGTCACGGTTTCACTTCCGGAGGTCAAATGGGCTTTGCCGTCGATGACCGTCAATGAATGGAAAGAGGTACGCTGCGTATCAAGGGTGAAGGGTTTTGATTTTGTATTCAATAATTCAAGCGTAAAGAATTCCGATTGGCAAAGGATCTGGCTTTCACCATCTGCTAACTCAGGCAAGGACTGCGCCTGGCTGCGGGCTGCCGGGTTGGCCACAGTGAGAGATTTATCGATGTGAAGAACACGGGTAGGCGTCTGAGGTCGGTTCCAATCAAAAACGCGATAAGTGATGTCGGAAGATTGTTGTACTTCATAAACCAAAAGGCCAGGGCCAAGCGCATGGATCGTCCCCGCGGGCATAAAAATGGTATCCCCTGCCTTAACTGGAATATACTGGACTAAATCCAGAATGGTTCCATGCCGAATCATATCAGATAACATTTCAGCAGTAGTGCCCGGTTTTAAACCGGCAATGATTTGGGCATCGGGTGCGGCATCCAAAATGAACCAGGCCTCGGTTTTTCCATTTTTACCCGGGCCTTCCAGCTCAAGCGCTTGTTGGTCATTGGGATGGACTTGAAGTGAGAGCCATTGCGCACAATCCAGGAGTTTAATGAGCAATGGAAAATGATTCTCCCGTTGTTCGACAACGGTTCGACCCAGGAAATCTGTTTTATAGCGGGAAACGATCTCTTCCAGTGTCAATCCAGATAGCGGGCCAGAGGCAACATGATCGCTTTCGTGAATGATCCAGGCTTCGGCGGTAAGCACACCTGGACGCAGTCGCAGACCTCCCCAGACGTATTCGCGATATTCAGGTTCGATTTTCAGAAAACGAGGCAGCATAGGTACCTTTCATTGATGCTAATAAACTTTCTCAGTGGGTTGAGTAGAGTGAATATGGAAAAATTGAAGCGCAAAGGTTGTTGGGTTAGAACTGTTTTTCTCACAGTATTATTTTAATCCCAACCCACGGTTTGTGGTCTACGGATGCTGGGAATCATTCTCCTCTGACTATTCTGTGTGCTGGGTTGGAAATATTCCAAGAACCAAAACGCCTGTTTGCGCTCTATTTATTAATCGAGTGAAACAGGCGTCTGGTAAAAAAAAAGCGTCGATTTATCCGCATCAGACTTCAAACCAGCGAACCACTAAACGAATGGGAAGGGAGTACCTTAAAGTAAGTCCGCTGCTCCTCTGAATTGTTCAGGTTACCTCATCAATTTGTTGGACTTTGCTTTTACCCATCAACTCTTCTAATTCTGCCAACATGGGCAAGGATGATTGGGCACCGAGCTTGGTAGTAGCCAATGCACCTGCTGCATTACCGAATGTAACTCGTTCGGCCAGTGAGAGTTTTGAATTCAGCAATGAAACTGCAAATCCCCCAATGAAGGCATCTCCAGCGGCTGTGGTATCTTCAACCTTAACCATAAAGTTTGGAATAAAATGTTCCTCTTCAGGTGTACAAACAAGAGAACCTTCTGGTCCCAGAGTGAGTACCACACACGGAGCTCCGCGTGAAACCAGGGCTTTGGCAGCTTGCGACGCACTTTCCACGTTCCGGACAGGAACTCCACTCAAATATGCTGCCTCGTGTTCATTAACAATCAGGTAATCTATCTTCCTTAGTGTTGCATCTGAAATCGGTTGAACAGGTGCCGCGTTCACAACCATGATAGCCCCATTCACTTTGACCAGATCAATTAAATGCTCCACAATTGGCATTGGAATCTCAAATTGTGTGATGACTACTTTCGCCCTGGATAGCTCAGTACTCGCATTGAATAAATCCGCGTCTGAGAGAGTGTAATTCGCCCCGGGCACCACAATAATCCGATTTTCACCAGAAGCCTCGACAACGATGAAAGCTACACCAGTGGAAGAATTCGGTTCATTAATCACATATTGATCATTCACATGGTCGGATATAAGCTGATCACGGAGGGCTTTGCCAAAAGGATCAACCCCAACCTTGGCAATCATGGAGACTTTGCCGCCTAACCGACTCACAGCTACCGCCTGATTGGCTCCTTTTCCTCCCGGAATCAGATGAAACTCATCTCCAAGAATTGTCTCCCCGCCGTCGGGTAATTTATCCGCGCGAACGATGAGATCCATGTTCATGCTTCCTACGACAAAGATATCGCTCATAAATAATTTCTTCTACCTTTCCACAGATAATTTAACTACCTGATAGGTCTTCCAGGAGCGTAAAGCGAGATCGGAAATCTTTGCACCATCAAAACCCATAATTGCGCTGTGAATCGTATTCTGGAAGGATGGGATGCGTTGTTCAATGTCACATAATCAGTCAGCGGGTAAACCTGAGCTGCACGGAGATAACCTTCGATTTGATCACACGGTATGCCTTCTACCGGTTTTCCCAGAGTACAACCGGCGCAACGTCCTAACCAGGCGCCTGTAAATTTGTCTTTCAGTTCCTCGTCGGATTTCTTTTGAATTAGAGGTGGTTGGAACTTAGGGTGTGCCTGCTTGATCCCTTCCAAATCGGATGGCTCTTCAAAGGGGAAACCGGGTTGTGGTTGTAGATGGCTTAGTTCATCGAATAAGGCAACCATCTCGTTCAAAAGTGTCTGGTCGTTACAGGCAGAAACACGTTCTTTGAAGCTCGAAATGTCACAACCTTCTTCTCCGCGCTCCATCAACTCACAGTTTAAGAGAAATGGTAATTTCATCCAAAAATCAGTCATTTTTATTCTTCGGGGCATGAATTTGCACGCCATCGCTGCATATCCGGCCTTCTTCAACTATCAGTGAAACAGCGCCTCCCGATAATTGCTCATTCTGGTCATTTACTTCAAAGAAGAGTTTGGAATTTACCCAGGCTTGTATTTTGGATCCTCTTACCATGCACTTCAAGCTGATCTCATCGTCCCAGGCAAAGGCAAAGTCTCTTTCAGCCAGTACTTTTAATCCGTTCAATTTTTTAATCAGGCGAATCTTGTTGTCGTCACCAAGCAGCAGAGCGTAGTAGCGTTCCATCCCCTGAACCCGGAACCCCAGCCCAGCGTTTTTGGCCAGATGGGGAATTATTTTTGCTTCAACAGTGTAATCTTTCCAATCCCGACAGCCTTGAATAATCATTCCCAGACCGTGGTTCTGGATTAATCGGTAGGTCTCGGGATAAAAATCGGAGTATATATCCACAGCATTTACCCAGGCCCTGCGCCACATTGAACCGCCTTCGTCAGGAACTGTCAGGTTTACCTCTGGTGTTCCATCCCAGGTCAAATAATCCAGATAGAGGATGCCATCCGCGCGTTTCTCGCTGGTGATTTCGATTCCAACCTGAGCGATGGGTTCTCCATGGAGATCAGGAATTTGCCAATCCAGAATCCTGGTTTCTCCAGGTTGGATGGTTACCACAGGGCTTCGTTTTATGAAAAGTTCATCGCCAGCGCCGTAATAGCGGATGTACAAGCCTGCATTGATGGGATGAATCGTTGTTTTATCAGCCATAACACTGGCATGAACCGTTTGACCGGAGTAGAGAGTAGGAGAGGCAAGGAATTCATAATGCATATCGAGGTGGGCATAGGGTTGGGGAATGAAAGTATCCACGCCCACGCGAGCCTCACGGCCGCTTGCGACGCCAGTAAACTGTATTTTAAGCACCCGGCTCTGACTGCCAGGTAAAAATGAATTAGAAATTGCGGTGGTTCCTTTGCAAGGGATATTGTCTTCTTCACGAAAACCCTGTATCGAACCGGGAAGATTAAAACTGAACCTGGCTCCGTTTTTTGGAGCCACCGGGTCTTGATTTGCCAGGGCACGGCCGATATTGATAATGTGGTATGACTCAGTCAACGCATCACTAATGGCCCTGCCGCCGTCAGCCGTGGGAATGTATAAACGGTCGGAAACTGGAGTGCGAAAATCGGCACCAGCTTCTAATCCTGATAATCCATTCTTTATCCCCATCAAGCAGCCCACATTGCCAGAATTACAATCGGTATCCCAACCGCAAGTGTTGACGATCTTCAACGTTTTTTGAAATTCATTATCCCCATATAACAAACTAAGAATAATTAAAGCATGGTTTGGTACTATATGGCAATTACCGCCATAGCGGTCATATCCATAATCTTCTTCTATAAACTGGCGAGCTTTGTGCCAATCCCCTTCTTTTCCGCGCAGATCGCGTAAATCTGTGATCATCCTGTAAATAACGCTGTCATGTGGAATCTGGGCAACGCCAGAATCCAGTAGCCGGTTCAAATCAGTTTCGATGAAGGCTAAAGATTCCATGGCAGCCAGTACCTGTGCGCCGTATATGGCTTCACCATCGTGACTGACACTACTGGCTCTTTTAGCCAGGTCTGCTGCTTTTTCTGGATTTCCAGGAACGATCATTGCCCAACCATCAATAAAAATCTGCGCACCAATCTGTTCAGCTACAGCCTTGCTGTTCATTGCCATAGAACCACTCTTGGGGGCCTGGATTCCATTTTTCAAGCGGATGTAAGCTGTGTGCTCAGTGGAATTCCCAAAACCACCCCACCATAAAATAGTACGGTTCTCGACCAAATAGTTGAGCCAGGTCTGCCCAATTTGAGCGGGAGTTATCTCAAGTGTATTTCCATAATCAGGCATCGCCCGTATGAATGTGAAGGTACCGGAGATATCATCATCTGTCACGATCAATGGTACATTAAATTTTTCATGGATGTAATAATCGATCTCTCCAAGCTGCTGGATGATTTGTTGGTAGGTCCAGCCTTCAAAAGGTCGACCCATGTAGACGCCAATGATCTTCCCCAGAACACCAGCATAAACTCTTTCTTCATAATCAGATGGGAGCTGTTTCATAATTTTTAATTACCCTTTCAGTCCACCCTGGGTCAACCCACTGATGAATTGACGCTGCAGCAACAAGAAGAGAACCAAAATTGGTATCACCATCATCACAGCTGCGGCACTTGTCAATCCCCAATTTCTTCCGTATGCGGTTGAGAAGTTGTAGTAACTAGTGACGACTGTATAAAGCTTTGGTTGGGTCAAGAAAACTGTAGCCAGCATAAATTCATTCCAAACATTCAGACCAGTTACCAGACCTGTGGTTAAAAAAGCCGGCCAAGATAGGGGTATTACAACTTTGGTAAAAGCTTGCCATTCGTTAGCACCATCCACTCTAGCTGCGTCTTCAAAATCACTCGGAATTTGCACCATGTATGAGCGTAAAAGGAAGATTGCAAAAGCACATCCTGTCGCCGTGTAAATGATGATCAGACCAAACAGGTTATTAACCAACCCCAATTTACGCCATAAATAAAATAGGGGTACCAAGAAAAGTTGTAATGGCAGGCTCGAAACAACTAAAAAATACATGGTCAGGGCATCTGAGCCCGGTAATTTCAACTTAGCAATACTATATGCTGCCATAGAACTGAGGATCATCGTTCCTACAACGGTTCCAGTTACCAGGATCAGGGTGTTTGGGAGAGTAACTGAAAAATTGCCTTTGACCCACGCATCCGAAAAATTAGACCAGTTTAATGTGGAAGGGAAGCCTAACGGGTTTCTTCCAAAATCAGCTGAGTTCTTTAATGCGTTGAAACATAATATGAGAAGTGGTCCACCTGCAAAAATTAAAACGATAAACAAGATAATATAATTCGGGGTAAGGTTAATGCTGCGAGATTCACGGATTCTGTGCTGCCTCATATCTCCCAACCTTTCCTTCGAAGAATAACGAAGACCATGATGATGATGGCAGCGAAAAAGGTCATTGATATACCCACAGCAGAGGCATAACCTGCTTGAAATTTCATCAAGCCATCTTTGAACACAATAATGCTCAGAAGATTAGAGGAACCAGCCGGCCCACCTTGTGTCAATACCCACGAATAATCAAACGCCAGGAACGACCAAATACCTGTCATTAGCAGCATAAAGATAAGAGTTGGACGTATTCCCGGAATGGTTACATGAATGAATTCCTGCCAGCGGTTAGCGCCATCGATCCTGGCGGCATCAAAAAGCTCCGGCGGAACAGATTGCATGGAAGTGAGAAAAAGCACCATCAAGAAACCCCACCAGTGCCAGAAATCTACAAAAGCAACGGATAATAATGAGGTTTTCGTATTTCCTAAAAAAGCAATATCCAAACCCGAAATACCAATTTTTGCTAATTGGGCTCCTAACCCGAGGGTTGGAGACATTAAATTCCGCCAAATACTGGCGGTAACTACACTTGGAAGGATATAAGGAATGAAGAAGGCCGCCCGAAAGAACATACCACCTTTTTTTACAGGCGCCAGTACATTGGCTACAATTAAACCTAGAATGATTGGGATGGTGAGAAAGAAAAGAAGCCAGATAAGGTTATTTTTAAAAGCCATTCCATAGTCTTGATCATGGAATATATGGATGTAATTTGCCAACCCTACAGATGTCGCTTTTCCCATTCCCGTCCAATTAGTAAAGGAATAGTAAATTGCGCTTATTGTTGGCCCGATGATGACGATCAGGTTGATCAGCAATACGGGTAAAACAAATAGCCAGGGAATAATTTTTGTTCTGAAAAATCTCTGTCGTTTCAATACTGCTTGGTTCTTCATCGGCATTACATCAGCCACAGAGGACATACAAATTCCTTTCAAAGACCCAAGTTCGAGGTCATTTTCGGTCAAGACTTGTTTTGAATATTTGGGGACGCCGAAACAATGGCGTCCCAATATTCATTTTGATTTGAGCCGATGTTACCGGGCTCTGGATTGGTTGATTATTTGCGAGTCGGTATGCTCAAAACTGTGCCTGCCTGGAGTTCTCCATCAAAAGTATCCTGCAATCCTTTTAGATAATCAGCGGTGGTTTCAGTGCCATCCCATACTTTTTCGATTTCATCATACAGGTAAGAATCAGACATGGTCGGCCAAAAAGACCAGGTTGTGTAACCAAAACGACCTTGAGCAGCAGCTTCGTTGAGTTGGTCATACAAACGAATACGGCGAGCATCCAAACCTGAAAGATCAGAATCATTGAGTTTTACAGGAGCAGGATTTAAACCGCATTCGGAGATGATCTTAGCCTGTATCGGGCTTGAATACATCCAGTTCAGAAATTCTGCGGCAGCATCAGGATATTTGGTAGCAGCATTGATGCTGTAAGTTGAACCGATACCCAGATCAAATTGTGGAGTGCCATCTTTTGAGGGGACTGGAGCCCAATCCCATTCGTTAGTGTTGTTTGCGGTCGAACCGAAGAATCTATTCATATCGGGCAGGAACCAGGTACCTGAAACCATCATGGCGGCTTTACCGTCACCCAGGTCGGATTCGATCTCGTCAAAAGTGGCAGTGTAATATTTATCCAAACCACCTTGCCAGTAATCGGAGGATACAGCTGAGTTGAGTTTGTCTATAGCTGTAGCGAATATAGGATCTGTCCACTTCATCTGGCCAGTCAAGGCTTTGTAAGTATTGTCAGAGCCAACTGCTTCATTCAGGAAAACGGTCAGGTACCACTCATCCGCAGCTTGCCACTCGGAATTGGAAGCTGCATTTGGAATCAAACCGGCAGCTTTCGCTTTGGCCATTACATCGAACCATTCATCAATAGTGGTCGGTACTTTCCAACCATTCTTGTCGAAAACAGTTTTATTGTAGAAAAGGACCATTGTTTCGATTTCATCTGGAATACTATAAAGCTTACCTTTGACCATACCCAGTGACAGAGCCCAGGGTTGGAATTGTTGATCCCAGCCATATTTTTTAGCATAGTCATCCATCGGGTAGAGTTCACCTGCTTCAGCCATTTGATAGGCATATGAAGGGCCAGGGGTAAAGACGATATCTGGGCCACCACCGCCAGCAACTGCAGTGCGGACAGCGTCCCAAGCATTTGCCTGAGGAATACCTTCTACGGTAATGTTATCTTTATTAGTAGAGTTGAATGTGTCTGCTGCCTGCTTGATCACACAGTTGGCTGTAGTAATATCACCGGAGGTATCGACCCACCAGGACAAGTGGATGGGTCCAGCAGGAACTGTTTTGGTTGGGGCTTCAGTCGTAGCCTGAACAGGAACTTGCGTGGCAGTTGGAGCGGTTGTAGCTGTTGTGGTCGGAGCGCAGGCGGCAAGCACGAATGTTGCCATAATTACTAGCGTGGTCAGACGATACAAACCCTTCATGATAAATTCTCCTTTTGTGTTCTTATAAACTGCAAATGTGAGCATATCATTTCACCAAGATTTATTTGTATCCAATGAGTGCTACAGCAATTCAATACGCATTAATTTAGACCCTGGCGTTGAAAAAACAATACAAAACTTTGCCTTCTATCATCATCTCCTTTAGCATATCCGTATGTTCCATATTGGCGGTGACTTCGGATGTGCTGCTGTTAAGAATGCCAATTTTCTTCAGCGGTTGTATCCTTCAGGTTAATAAATTACCTTTTGGTGCTGTACAGGATTCTCTTTCAACCAGGTGCGGTTTTAAGTAGATACGATTGGGCATGAGTTCTTCGGTTGATTCCTTTTTCAATTTATGCAGAAGTAAGCGAACGGCAGTTTCAGCAAGCTCTTGAGTGGGCTGGGCTATAGTGGTTAATTTGGGATAAACCAGTTCGGAAATATTGATATTATCGAACCCTATGATCGAAATATCATCGGGAATATGTAAACCATGCTCGCGGGCTGAGTGGATAGCGCCTAAAGCCATCATGTCATTACACACAAATACGGCAGTAGGCCGCTCAGAAGCAGAGGCACGGCTGGCAAGTTCCAGAATCCGGTCCATACATGCCAGTCCAGAAGGAAAGTGAAAATCTCCAGCCATAAAATATTCTGAATGAATTTCTACACCGGCTTCGCTGAGTACTTGCTTGAAACCGTCGACACGCTGCTTACTGGAAAGGACTGTGCTAGCGCCACTGATACAGGCAATTTGACGATGACCTAAATTCAGAAGATAATTAGCAGCCAATGTACCGCCCAACCAATTATCATTAAGGACGGTATCCACATTAATACCAGGTAATTCACGGTCGACAATAACGAATGGAATATGCAGATCGATCAACGATGAAAGATTGTATGAGGAATCGCTGGATGAAATAAAGATGATTCCTTCTACCTGTTTATTGACCAAAACATTGATATAACTGGCTTCTTTGTCAGGATCTTCATCTGTATTGCATAGAATTACGCTGTATCCATTTTGATAACCAAAATCTTCGACATAACGGCTGATCTCTGCAAAAAACGAGTTGGAATTATCGGGGAGAATCAGTCCGATCGTTTTTGAGCGTCCTACCCGCAAAGAGCGTGCCAATCCATTGGGTTGGTAATTCAACTCGGTCATGGCTGTTTGGACTTGTTCCTTTAATTGATCACTGACATAACGTGTTCCATTAATCACATGAGAAACAGTCGTGGTCGAAACTCCAGCTTTTTGAGCCACATCATGAATGGTCGCCATTTTTAGAATCCGCTTTACTCAGAAAGGATGAAGATAAAAGCAAACGATTGCGCAAACGATTGCTTTTATTCTAGCATCACATTTATTAAATTTCAATCACCAATTTTCAAAAAATCCTACCAATTTGAAGAATTATTTATTGGTGATTTAAATTTACGAAACTGATTCTTCATCCAAAGAGCTTGCGCTTGTTGTTACTGAATAATGAATATGTTGTTACTGAATAATGAATATTCCTACTTGACTTTTGTAAAAATTATATATATCATTTAATTAGTTCGTTGTTGCAATAAACTAACTCAATAAATAATTTTCCACCCTTTTTCTCTCTCTACCCCGAGGGGGCAATGATCACTTCAAAACTCAACACAGCAGATCAGGTATGGGTTCGAAAAATTAATAGGTCGATCATCCTTAGCGTCTTCCGTACCAAGAAAACGCTGTCGCGTGCTCGATTGGCAAATGAGACTGGGTTAAACCCCAGCACAGTATCAAGCATTGTTAGTGAGTTAATTGCAGATAACTTCATCCGTGAAACGGATTTGATCCACCCTACCACAGGCCGTCCTGGGCGTTTGCTTGAAATCAATCCCGAAGGTGGATGTGCGCTTGGTATCGAGATCAATGTTGATTATATTGAGTTGTTAGTCTCCGATTTTTCTGCAAATGAATTATGGCGTAAACGCCAAGCCTCAAAGCCTGAACTGGGCCAGGATGGTATTTTGGCGCAGGCATTGACCCTTGCCAAAGAGGCCTCAGAGTATATTAAATCGCGTAACTCACATCTGCTCGGGATCGGTGTTGGTGTGCCAGGAATGGTAGATGTTGCCAGCGGTTTACTTCGACTCGCGCCAAATTTGCATTGGGTAAATGTCCCGATTCGCGATTATTTAGCTGCCTATTTTGATTGTCCGATTTATGTTGAAAATGAAGCTAATGCGGCAGCATTGGGTGAGTATTATTTTGGCGCAGTGCAAAATGTAGACAATTTTATCTATCTCAGCACAGGTATCGGGCTGGGCAGTGGAATAGTGATCGATGGAAAGTTGTTTCGAGGCATGTTTGGATATGCCGGCGAAGCAGGTCACATGACGCTGGATATTAAAGGTGATTTGTGTGGTTGTGGTAAACGAGGATGTTGGGAAACTTTCGTTGGGCCTCGCGCGGTTGAACAAAAGGTGCGCCGCTCATTGAGTATGGGCGCGAAATCTGTTTTAAACGATATGGCCAGGGGAAATTTACAGAATATCCGAATCGATGATGTGATTCAGGCCGCGTTAACGGGAGACCAAATCGCGATCGATGCTTTACGAGAAGTCGCCTATTATCTCGGTATTGGGATTGCAAACTTATTGAACCTCTTTAATGTGGAGGTGATTGTTTTAGGTGGGGCCTTGAATAACGCAAGTCCTTTATTATTAAAAGATGTGGAACGGATTGCCTCAGAAAATACTCTTGCTCCAGGCCGGGAACATCTCAGAATCATTCCTTCTGCACATGGTTCCGATGCATGTATTATGGGTGCCATTACTCTGGTTCTCGATGATATTTTACGTGAACCGGCATTGATGTAAACGTTGATCCAGTAAGTACATCGTTATATCGTAAGTGTTTTTTGTTTCGCACCTATTCGAAATATGGGAGGAGGTGGTCGTGTTTAATGTTGCTAGTTTTTAGCAGGGAGTTACTTATCCGCATCAAATTTATGGAGGAAAACGAATGAAAAAGAATGTTGTACGTATTTTTACAATTGTTATAGCCCTGGTTATGCTCGTTTCAAGCTTGAGCGCTTGTTCGTCAGCCGCCAAACCTACCGCAACCTCTGGCAAAATCAAGATTGGTCTTTCCTTCTCAGATTTCGCAACTGAACGATGGCCAATTGAAAATGCTCAGATGGTCCAACTGCTTCAGAAGGATGGTTACGAAGTAATTACCCAGGAAGCAGACCATGATGTGAAGTTACAGAATGACCAGATCGACAATATGGTCGCTCAGGGTGTGCAAGGTTTGATCGTTATCGCTGAAGATGGCGATGCCGCAGTCACATCAGTAGACAAAGCAGCAGCTGCAGGCATTCCTGTAATCTCCTATGATCGCTTGATCAAAACCTCTAAAATCGCCGCTTATATCTCCTTTGATAATGTAGCAGTTGGTACTGCTGAAGCCGATGGCGTTATGAAGGCCCTTGGACTACCAGGCAGCACAACATGGACCAAAGATAACCCGGCGAAGGTTGTCATGTCCGGTGGGTCACCCACAGATAACAACGCTATTTTGGTTCGCCAAGGTCAGATGGCAGTCGTACAGCCATTCATTGACCAGGGCATCATCAAAGTTGTTGCTGATCAATGGGTAGATAACTGGGATGCAACCAAGGCTGAGCAAATGATGGAAAACATCCTCACCGCTCAGGGCAATAAAATTGACGCAGTAGTTGCCTCCAATGACGGCACCGCACTCGGTGAATTACAGGCTATGAAGGCGCAGGGATTGTGGGGCAAGGTACCCATCTCTGGTCAGGATGCCACAGCCGATGGATGCAACAGCATCGTTTTAGGTGGACAGACCGTAACCGTCTTCAAAGACACTCGTTTGCTGGCACCAATGGCTGTCAAAATGATCGAAGCCCTTGTTACGAAGCAATCGCTTGATAGCTTCGGCTTAAAGTCATACACCTTAGCTGCACTTACAAACGACAAGACGAAGACCGGAAATATCCAAGCCCTCTTCCTGCCTGTGGTTGAAGTCACTAAAGATAATGTTTATGATGTGGTCGTCAAGAGCGGATTCCAAACTTACGACAATGTTTATCGTAATGTGCCCGCTGACCAGCTTCCAGCACGGCCGTAGTTGATTCCTATTTGTTTGCCTTCCCGGTTCTCCTTCTGGAAACCGGGAAGGCAAAACATTTTTCAGCGAAAACGAAGATATTTACCAACCCAAAAACTTTATTGGCATAAGCCTATTTCGGGAGTAGATGAGTTCATTCGCCTATTCATTGAGAGAACAGGGTAGGGTGATTCAAGCTAAGCTATTTGTTAAAGATTGAAGTTTGTTTTGGCCCACTGATTCAGTCGTTGAATAATAGCTAGTTTTTAGAAACATTTGCAATTATTTCCTTTTTTAACTAATGGAGTAACATGGATACTCAAAACATCCTTGAATTCAAGAACGTGACAAAAAACTTTCCCGGCGTTGTGGCACTGAATGATGTATCGTTCGACATCGCCCGCGGCGAGATCCATGGTATTTGTGGAGAAAACGGGGCAGGAAAATCTACGCTAGTAAAGATCCTTTCGGGGGTCTACCCATATGGATCTTATGAAGGCGAGATAATTTACGGAGGCGAGGAATTAAACCTTGGTCAAAGTTCCATTCAGGAAGCATTGAAAAAGGGGATTGCGATTGTTTACCAGGAATTAACCCTTGTGCCAACCAGGACGGTTGGAGAAAATGTCTTCCTGGGGAAGGAACCTGTAGAGCATGGGAGAATCAATTGGGATAAATTATATGCCGACACACAGGCGATATTAACGAAATATCAGTTGGACGTTGATCCTCGTGCGATTGTAAATGATTTGGGAGTTGGCAAGATGCAAATGGTAGAAATTGCCAAAGCGCTCTCAGAAAATGCACAGGTATTAATCTTGGATGAGCCAACCAGTGCTCTCAGTAAAGAAGAAGTTGAAAAACTGATGGATATGCTGAGAACACTTAAGAAACATGGCATCACTTGTATTTATATTTCTCATCGGTTGGAAGAATTTTTCGTCATCACAGACCGCGTGACAGTCATGCGGGATGGTAAAGTTATCACAACGCAACCGACAAAAGACCTGAATCAGAATACCTTGATCAAGTATATGGTCGGCCGCGAAATGAAAGAGCGTTTTCCGAAGGGGAACCGCCATCCAGCTGAGGTCGTATTAGAGGTTGAAGGGCTTGAAGCAACAGATCCCATTGCACCAGATCGCAAGGTCTTGAATGGAGTAAGTTTTAATGTACGCAGGGGGGAAATTCTCGGGATTGCTGGACTTATGGGTTCGGGTCGGACCGAACTGGTAATGACAATATTTGGTGAGTATGGAAAGATAACGAGCGGGAGCATCCGGATGAGGGGAGTAGAGATCAAACCTAAATCTGCTCGAGATGCGATTAATTCAGGTTTGAGTTTGGTTCCTGAGGATCGAAAAAAGATGGGATTAATTTTAATCCAATCGATCCTAAAAAATATTTCTTTACCCAACCTGGGACGATTTATGAAAGGCATCTCCATAGACGCCAACAAAGAATTGCAGGCTTCCTTGCAACAAGCGAAAAGCCTGACAATCAAAGCTCCCAACCTTGAAGTATTAGCTGAGACTTTGTCGGGTGGTAATCAGCAAAAAGTGGTCATTTCAAAATGGCTACTATCCGAGCCAGAAGTCTTGATCATGGATGATCCCACCCGCGGTATAGATGTCGGGGCAAAATATGAAATCTATAAGCTGATGAATGAGCTGGCAGAAAAAGGTGTGGCAATTATCATGATCTCGAGTGAATTGGAAGAAGTGATGGGTATGAGCGATCGAATTATGGTGATGTGCCGGGGACATTCCACGGTTACTTTACCTGCTGAAAATGCTGACAAAGAGCACATAATGGCTTTAGCCACTGGTGTGGCGATTGCATAAAACAGACAAAAGAAAAAAGCGAGGTGTCCCGTGAATATTATAAAACCTGAAGAAACTCAGAATGAATCTATAAAAACCAAACTCCTGCGAACTGTCGGCCACAATATTCAATCTTTTATTCTCCTTTTGGCAGTAGTGATTATTTGGGCAATCTTTTACTTCCTAACAAAAGGCAGTTATCTGGATTCCCAGAATATTTCGAATCTTTTCCGCCAGATGAGCGTCACATCCTTAATGTCCCTTGGAATGTTGTTGGTAATCCTTACTGGCGGGATCGACCTTTCAGTAGGCAAACTGGCAGGTTTCGTATCCGTAGTAGTGGCCTATTTGCAATTTAATATTTGGTACAAACTTTTACCTGGTCAGGTTATCTTGCCAGCCATATTATCAGTTATCTGCGGTCTTTTAGTTGGTTTGCTGTCTGGCGCTCTCCAGGGCTCAATCATTGCTTATGGAAAATTACCCGCGTTTATTGTTACTTTAGGCGGCATGTGGCTGTTCAATGGCCTGCTTCTTTTGGTCACTCAAGGGAAAACTATTGCCGCAAATCAGCCTGTGTTTTCTACTATTGGGCAGGGATATATCCCTCCATTATGGGGTTGGATAATTTATGCGCTCATTGTAGGCGCGCTGGTTTGGAATATGTTCAGCGGCCGGCGCAGCAAGCAGAAGTATGGTTTTCCAGTACGCCCTCTTTACAGTGATTTAATTTTGGTGGGTGTGATAGCAGTATTTATCCTTGCCTATGTTTTCAGCGTCAATAGTTACAAGGGTATTCCTGTACCAGTAATGATATTGGCAGTTGCAGCCGTTATCATGGCATTTGTAACGAACAATACTCCCTTTGGCCGATATACTTACGCCTATGGAGGCAACAGGGAAGCTGCGCGCCTTTCTGGCATCGATACCAAAAAATTGATCTTCAAGATATTTGTCCTGATGGGTGGTTTCGCTGGCCTGGCAGGTATTGTATTGGCTTCCTATGTTGGTTATGGCACGATTGCCGCAGGCACGGGCTACGAGTTGGATGTTATCGCCGCATGTATTTTAGGTGGCACTTCTCCATTGGGTGGTGTTGGTACTATCCCAGGTGTCTTGATCGGTGCTTTGATTATTACCAGTCTGACTACCGGCTTGCAGATGCTCAATGTTGCACCGGCATGGCAGTACGTTGTAAAAGCGATCATTTTGGTTGTGGCTGTCTTCATCGATGTTTACTTCAAGGAACATCGTAAATAGATATACCTTTGACCGCTACACAATCACCAATCACGGTCTGAGTATGAAAAACTGGACCGGCTTATAATCGGTCTAATTTTGGACATGAGATAATTAAATGTATTTTCTTGGAATCGATGTCTCTACAACTTCCAGCAAAGCCTTGTTGATAGATGAACAAGGGACAGTAATATCAGTTGCTTCTGCTCCGCATACATTGCAAACTCCACATCCACTCTGGTCGGAGCAAAATCCGGCCGAGTGGCTGCAGGCTGTAGTTGCGAGCATTCACCAGGTCCTTCAATCCAGCAATGTTACCGGTGAGGAGATCGCTGCGGTTGGCCTCACAGGACAGATGCATGGTTTGGTGTTGCTCGATCAAAATGGTAGCGTATTGCGACCTGCCATTCTGTGGAATGATCAACGGACGCAGGCTCAATGTGATGAAATTCACCGGCGGATTGGTAAAGAACGCTTCATTCAGATCACCGGTAATGTAGCTTTGCCAGGTTTTACAGCTCCCAAAATACTTTGGGTGGCACAGAACGAACCACAGGTTTATCGCAAAGTATGCCATGTGTTATTACCTAAAGATTACATCCGTTATTGCTTGACAGGTGTCTATGCCACAGATAAAGCGGACGGTGCCGGTACAGTACTCTTCGATCTAAGAAAACGTACCTGGTCAACCGAAGTGCTGTCTGCGCTAAATATCCCTGAAGAGTGGATGCCGAAAACCTACGAAGGGCCGGAAGTCACTGGCATCATATCAGCCCAGGCTGCTGCACTGACCGGGTTGAAAATGGGAACGCCAGTTGTTGCTGGCGGGGGAGACCAGGCTGCTCAGGCAGTAGGTGTGGGGGCAGTCGAACCGGGTATCATGGGGTTAACAGTAGGTACGAGTGGAGTCGTCTTTGCCACTACTCCCGAACCCCTAATTGAACCTCAGGGCCGTTTGCATGCTTTCTGCCATGCTGTGCCTGGTATGTGGCATTTTATGGGGGTGATGCTCTCGGCTGCAGGTAGTTTGCAATGGTATAAGGATACGCTGGCTCCTAATCAGAGCTTTGACGAATTGTTACAGAAAGCTGCTGCGGTTCCTGCGGGGAGTGAAGGTCTGCAATTTTTACCTTATTTGAGCGGAGAACGTACGCCTTACCCTGATCCTTTGGCACGGGGAGCTTTTATCGGTCTCACTCTGCGTCACAGCCAGGCGCACATGACCCGTGCAGTGTTGGAAGGGGTCGCCTTTGGTCTAAAAGATTGCTTCAATCTGATCCAGAATGCTGGTCTTGGTAAAATTGATCAGGTGCGAGCTTCAGGGGGGGGAATCAAAGGAGCCTTGTGGCGCCAGATTTTGGCGGATGTTCTGGAAAGTGAATTAGTCACGGTTAACACTACTGAGGGTGCTGCGTATGGTGCTGCCTTGCTTGCAGGGGTTGGATTAGGTAATTGGGAGAGTGTGCCCCTTGCCTGCAAAAAGACAATTCAGATTACCGGCAGAACCGTGCCGGATTCTGGAATGTTCAAGGTTTACCGCCAAAGCTACGCAATCTACCATGATCTCTATCCATTACTGGCGAGCACTTACAGCAGAATGAATGACTTATAAATTCATAGACACATTTTACATAAACTGATTTTAGCCGTTGATTCCATTTTCGAAGCATTGCTGAAAGGTTCTAAGGGATAACTAGCCTATTTGGAAGGGGATTTTCTGACAATTAATTAATTTAAACCGATATCGCAGACACCGCTTCTGTTTCCTGAAATATTTTTAGGAATAGAAGCGGTGTTTTAAATTTGTCGGTTTGTTATCAGGGTCAGAAATCTGGTTCACCTGATTCAAACTTGGGTAAACCAACTGGCGGCTGGCTGAATAACAGCATGCTTAATTTGCTACTGCAGATACTGCACTCATAAAAGTTTCCAGGGTTTGCCGCAGCATTGGTTCAGGCATAGCGCCTACCTGAGTGTGAACTACTTTACCATTGGCGATGAACAACATGGTGGGGATTCCCTGCACGCCATATTTCGTGGCCCATTGATTATTTTCATCGGTGTTGACCTTGGCAACGATCAATTTCCCGTCCTGTTCTTTCGCGATTTTATCCAGGATGGGGGCAACCATCCGGCAAGGCCCGCACCAGGGAGCCCAGAAATCGACTATTACAGGGAGTTTAGATTTAAGGACTGTAGCTTCAAAAGCTGCATCCGTTACATGGATAGGTTCATTCATTTTCATTCTCCATAATCTTTTCGGATAGTCTGCAGGACAAATGGGAAGCAACTTGTCTCGGCCAGAATCAATCCTTATACAAGCTTAGATGAATAGTCAGCCAAAAAGTAACATATTTTTAGAAAATAGATTGAAGAGATTTACTCAATCGATATCTGATGGCAGCCTTTTCCAATCCGCTCAAAATCAATTGAGGCAGCCACCCTGCAATAGGATACAGTGCATTTATATAAAGGTGGAAAATACTTTTTGCATACTATCGAGAAATGATATACAGGTTTACGCCAAGAAAACTGAATAGAAGTGGTTTATTCAGTTGATATCAAGGTAACGCAAGTCTGCTGAAGGGCAGCTTTATTTTCAATTTCCTTGGCGATATAATTCATCAATCTGATCTACACTGACTCAACAAAAGGATGGTTGAGGCCGAGAACTTCTTCCACGACTGGCATCCAGGTACTGATAGGGATCTGTTGCGGACATTTGGATAAGCACTCTTCGCACTGGATACAATTGGCGGCTCGTGCACTGTCGGCAATAAAAGTTTTATAGGCAAAACGACTTCCTGGAAGGTCGTTGTACATGGCGGCCTGGTTGTAAGTATCGAAGTTTTGCGGGATGTTGACGCCATTCGGACATGGCATGCAGTACTCGCAGCGGGTACATGGGATGGGGCTTAGAGACTTGATCACTTCACGTACTTTATCAATCAAGGCAATTTCATCCATGCTTAACGAACCAATCCTTGCCGCATTGGCAGAAGCAATATTTTCCTCCACCTGAGCGAGTGTACCCATACCGCTCAGCGCCACTGAGACTTCAGGCTGGTTCCACAACCACTGCAGGGCCCAATCCACTGGTTTGCGTTTATGAGGCGCTGAATCCCATAATGGACGAGAACTGGGAATTTCAGCAGCTAGTTTTCCTCCCCTTAGTGATTCCATTACCACAACCCCAAGATCTTTCGAAGCAGCATATTGCAATCCTTCCGTGCCAGCCTGAAAATCGATGTCCATGTAGTTGTACTGAATCTGGCAAAAGTCCCAGGCATTGTAACCATCGACGATTTGTTTGAAGGTCTCAAGGTTATCGTGGAAGGAAAAACCGAGATAACGGATCCGTCCGTCAGCTTTGGCAGCTTCAGCGCTCTGCAACAAGCTCAGCCTTTGAACTTTTGCCCAGGATTCGCGGTTTAATGCATGGAGAAGGTAAAAATCAACCGTCTTGGTCTGTAACCGCTGCAACTGCTCGTTGAGAAGGCGGTCGAAATCAGCGCTTTCGTTGATCAGCCAAATAGGTGATTTTGTAGCGATGCGAATATTTTCACGGTAACCGCCCTCCAGAGCTTTACCCAGGGCAGGCTCACTCTTCTGATCATGGTATGCATATGCGGTATCAAAATAGTTGACCCCGGCTTCTATAGCCCGGTGGATCATCTCATTAACTTTTTCCTGGTCGATATTACTGCTTTTACCATCAATCGTGGGTAAACGCATGCAGCCAAAACCCAGGGCTGATACTTTCCAATCCAATTTGCCAAAATTACGATATTGCATCATTTTTGTTCTCCTTCTAAAGATTGATGAAGCGATCTATGAATATCTACCAGGCTAAAACCATTATTTTTTACCTTATGCGCATTCGTTATATTCCAAAACTGATTAACTGTTTTCCCCGTTAGGATTTATTACTTTTTAACTCAGATCTGCAAGAAAGTACCAAGTTTTACCTAACTCACTCGGTTTATTATGCCAGACATAATCAGAGAATAGTTGTTTCCTGCAAGATCAACCCCGCCAGTGTATCTCCATTCCGGCAATAACCAATGGTACTTCCAAGAGAACTGGCGGATTCGGTGTCAGATTTGTACAGCAGGGGGCGTCTACGGCGATCGGCTGTAACCCACCATGAGCAACGCATAACTATATCAGGACGGATTAGCAAACGAACTAAAAAAAATGTCCTTGAAATCGAGTGATTTGTCGAACTAAGAGCCTTTCGAACGCGGAACCAGCTTAATAGTTGCGGAGCGCGCATCAGGGCTCACAATCGAGTTTATTATACTCGCAGCGTAGCGTTGATATTTTTTGCGGTAGACGGCATCGATCCGGTTGTTGATCTCGAGGTCGTTTTCCTCTACGTATGAAACGTCTTTTTCGATGCCCCCTGCCCAGAGGTGACCTTCGCGGCGCAATAAAGTTCCGCGGAACCAGGCGGAAGTACGCCCGTGAACTGAACGAACATAAAGGTAATTGCCTAGAGAGACGACCCAAATCGTCACCGGTTTTCGCAGTGTACCATCGACTTTTACAGAAGCAATCTCGAGTTCTTCTGCTGATCCAATTTTCGTCAGCTCCTCAGCGGACCATGTTGGCATAAATTTAATTCCGATGTCCATTCTCTGAACTCCTTTAACCCATTTACTACTCTAAAGGTTTTTTTCTAACTCTTCTGTATGACAAGCCCCTTTATTCTTGATCTTTGAGGCAGCTTGACCGATCTGGCGTAGGCCATTAACTGAGAGCTCGATTTAATCATTTCGTACCTGTCCTGTAATGGAAGTAAGGCTCTTGAAAGCGCGAAAATTTCATGTTCTCTTTTCCCATAAAGCATGGCAAAAATGTCTTAATATCGGTCGCCGACCACTGATATCTGTGACATGGAATGATTAATGCTGCTGATATCATCCGGAGTTAATTTGATCGCAGCCGAACCTATATTCTCGTCAAGACGTTCGATCTTGCGTGAGCCTGGAATGGGCACGATCCAGGGCTTTTGAGCCAGCAGCCAGGCCAGGGCAATCTGGGCAGGAGTGGCGTCTTTTTGTGCAGCAATTCTGGCAAGCAGGTCAATTACCACCTGGTTTGCTTTGATTGCTTCAGCGGTAAAACGGGGATTGTGGCTGCGTATATCGGAATTATCGAAGGTTGTGTTCTCGTTAACTTTGCCTGTCAGATAACCACGGCCCAGTGGACTGTAGGGAACGAAACCAATACCGAGTTCCTCACAGACTGGCAGAACGGTATCTTCGACGTTTCTCCACCAGATTGAATATTCACTTTGAATGGCAGTGACTGGTTGAACAGCGTGGGCTCGGCGGATGGTTACTGCACCTGCCTCAGAAAGGCCAAAATGCTTCACTTTGCCTGCCTGAATCAGCTCTTTCACAGCTCCAGCCACGTCTTCAATCGGCACATCTGGATCTACCCGATGTTGGTAAAACAGATCGATAGCTTCAACCCGAAGCCGCTTGAGAGATGCTTCAGCAACACGTTTAATCTGCTCAGGTCGGCTATCCAGACCAACCGACGGGTGCGGTCCCTTTTGGGGATCGTGTTTGAACCCGAACTTTGTGGCAATTACAACTTTCCCGCGGAAGGGTGCCAGGGCTTCACCAACAAGTTCTTCATTCGTGAACGGTCCGTACACCTCCGCTGTGTCGAAGAAGGTGATTCCGTGGTCGACGGCTTTGTACAGGAAAGAGATCATCTCTTGCTTATCGGTAGGCGTATCGCCATAACTCATTCTCATACAGCCCAGCCCTAAGGCTGAAACTTCCAAACCACTTTTCCCAAGACTGCGTTTTTGCATGATTGCTCCTTCTGAAAAATCAAATGATTTCTATATGTTCCGCGACCTGGCTCAATTGTTGGAGGCCAGTTGGTTAATTTGCACTAAACATCCTCTACTAGTATCAATTCTTTCTCTTTTTTCAAAACTGCGTTTTCGTATACCTCGATTTTGTGGTCCAGAAGCTTTAGTGTATTTTGCATTTCTTCCACCCTGTTTGACAGTAGTCTGCGCTGTTCTTTTAAGAGTTCTTTTCTGGCCTCGATGGTATCGTCGCCTTGCTGAAGCAATGCCATGTACTCAATCAACGTTTCGATTGGCAGTCCCGCGCTGCGCATGCACTTGATAAATGCCACGCGTTTTAGGTCGGTTTCGTTATATTCACGGATTCCACCCCCATTCCGGTTTACAGGGGGAATCAAGCCAATTCGTTCATAGTAGCGCAGTGTATCCGCTGGCATTGCATATTGTTCACTGACTTCAGCAATTTTCATGTTTCACCTCACTGCAATAGTGTAGCACTTAGAGTGGACTCCAAGTCAAGAGGGTTTATAGAGTATTTGCAGAAATTGGAGACAAAGTATGAGTAAATTGCCCCAAGGACTACTATTATTACTTTTCTTGAATTTGAAGGCTTACTAACTTTAATAAATTGAATTGATTCACAGGAATGATTCTCTTACCCCCGCCGGATGGAATCCTGACACTCTACTTCTGTTGTTTGGCGGGGGGCACGGGTTCTGAAGGTTCACCTGATTGTAGAACTGGCTGAGCCTTGGCAATTAATTCACCCAGCCGCACCATGCTGCTGGTGACCAGGGGCGGGGGAAGCTCGTCCATTGTTTTGACTTTTTCAATCAGGCGCGTTTGGCGTTCTTCCAGATCGGAGATTTGTTCAGCTGCTCCGGGTAAGCGGCGGTGAGTGACCAACCGGCTCCAAATGATTTGGCAAATGATCGAAATCATCGGTGCTACGATGATGCCGATAAGACCGAAGGCATCATAGAAGATGATGAGTACGAGAATGGTTAAAATCTGGTTATTCCATCTGCTGGTAAAAAGGTGGGGTTTGACCCATATCCTTTCTGCAATTAAAACAACCAGCGCAAATAGTGCCGTAAACAAGCTGAGCGGCACATTGGTCAGCAGCCCTATGAGTAAAATGACGAGGATCAATAGAGGGGGGCCAATCATCGGAATCAAACAGGCTACTAAGCTAATCAGTCCCAGCAGTGCAGGGTATGGGGAACCAATCAGCCAGAACCCAATTCCCAGGAGCAAGCTGGTCAGCAGACTGTAAACCAATTCGTTGCGAATGTAGATGCCTATTTCAGGCTCGATTGTTCGCCAGATACCTCGGGCTTGCTTACGTTCATTGGGTGCCAGCAGTGAGAGCCACAATCTTTCGAAATGAACCTGGTTGCCGCTCCAATAAATGCTTAAAAACACAATGATGATGATAGTTACGACCGTCCCACCGACATTTTGAGCCAGGTTAAACACGGTGGGCAGAACCAATTGTCCTTTATCTCCGGTGATTGCTTTAAAGATCATACTTGGAGCGGGAAGCCAGTTTTCCAGGGTCGAGCGCAGTGAACTCCCCGCCAACCAAGTGGGAAGAGTCCAGGTATCTTGCGAGGACATCGTTTTGGATAAATACTGAATTTCAAGGCCGGCTGTTTTAAACGTATAGAACAGCAAAGTGCCGATCCCCCCCAGAACAGCTATGTAGGCAAAGATCCACACGAATCGGATGAATATTTTCTGACCATTGAGACGTTGAAGCAATGGGCGCACAGTAGCTGCTACTGCCAGTGAAATCAGCACATAGATTACTGCTTCATGGAATTGCCAGAGGATGATCAGCATTAACAGCGTGGTCAAAACGGCAGCACCGATAAGAACGATTTTCCTTGTCATTTTTTACCTGGGTTTTGAGCCTGCGCGAGCAGGGTATCCAGATCGTCGGTAATGCCTTCGATTTCATCCATCACCTGATCGATCTCTTTGACTCTTTGGTCAGAACCGTTTTTCTTGACCCTGGCCTGTTTGCGTAAGTCCTGGGTAAAATCTTTCGCTTCATAGCGCAATAGGCTGGTAATATCTCGTCCTCCAGCTTCATTTGCTTCGGAGTCTACTGGATGGAAGATAAAGTGATCCAAAGCAAGCTGGATGATCACGGCCAGAGGAATAGCCATGAGTGCACCGGCGATACCGAAGAATGAACTAAAAGCAAAAATGGCCAGCAAAGAAACAAATGGATTAACACCGACGGCTTTACGCATGACGCGCGGGACCAGTAAATAGTTTTCCAGTTGCTGAATGACGATAGTCGAGATGACCACCCAGAGCAATTTAACAGGCCCTATGGATAATGCGACCACACCTGCCGGGATTGCCCCAAGGAAAGGCCCAATCATGGGTACAGCTTCGAAAACACCTGCGATAAGCGCCAATGTCAGGGCATTAGGCAGACCGATGATCAGATAAGAGATCAGTGCCAGGACGCCAATAGCCAGGCAGAGGATGCTTTCACCAACAATGTAAGCGCTGATCTTCGTCTCCATGGCCAGGATGAGTTCACCGATCCCCTCCCGTTTTTCTTTTGGCAAAAGGAGCAGCATGGCTTTGATTGCCTGAGGGCCGTTGAGCGTCCATAAAAAGACGAGCAGCAGAATCGCAACTGTCATGAAGATAACGTGGACAAACGAAGAGAGGTAACCAAGTGCCTGTTCTGCCGAAACCAACACTTGTTGACTGGTTTGCAGGCTGGGGGTCAGGTTGTTCAATGTTGTAGGTAGTAATTGGCTTAGGTTCAAGATTATTTGGTTGGGGGATTTGGCTGCCCAGGTGTGCAGGCTCTGATAATACCCGGGGATAGCAGCAATGATAGTTGACCCCTGGGCGAAGATCAACGGAAAGAACAAGAACATGAACCCGGTCAGGAACCCCAGCATCAATACGAAGACGATTCCAATTCCGACAATCTCGGGCAGTCCTTTTTGATGCAGCCAACCGACTACCGGCCGGATGACCGTCCCTAACAGGATAGCGATAGCGAAGATAAAAATAACCTGATAAAACCGGTAGATAAGCCAGAAACCAAAGAGGACCAACAACAAAACGAGAGTGGTACTCATGACCTTGCGAAAAGTCCAGGTTTCTTGAGGAAAAGCCGGTTTTTCTATCATGGTTCTTAATCCACTCCTGAAAACTAGAGAACAGTGAAGGCGCAGGGTCGTGCCGGGAAATGGCTACGAATGAATGGTCGATTTTCTCTGACAGTCATGTCAAACGACATGCAAGGCAGCTACCTGCCGGAAGTGATAGCCGGTGATCGTGAAGGTGATAGCCAGTGGGAACAGGCTCGGACGGCGGAACAGCGTCCAGAAAAAGAGGCGCCAATACTGCACTCTTTCCACCCCGACGACCCCCAGCCGGTAAATAGAGCGCCAAAAAGCCATGAAGTATTGCGGGTCAATGGATGCTCGAATCACAGGAGATTTATACTCGCGCAAAAAGGTCTTTACCCTTGCGTAATACAACTTAGGCGCATAAATCTGGCTTAGAATCTTACGATACCCTTCGCGCAGCGGCTCCAATCCCATTTTTGGAATGATATTCGTGGAACCGTCCACATTATCACCAGAAAAACCTTTTACCAGCCGATTTTCTTTTTCCATGCGTTCATACAAGTGAGTGCCTAAGGGGGCTTGCAAAAGACCGACCATGGCTGTGACGATCCCGCTCTTTTGGATGAAATCAATCTGTTGTTGGAAGATCAAGGGAGAATCATTATCAAAACCGACGATAAAACCGCCCTGAACCTGCAAGCCCGCGCGCTGCAAGGTTTTCACGCTCTGGATCAGGTCGCGGCCTTTGTTCTGAGTCTTACTGCATTCGATCAGACTTTCTTCATTGGGAGTCTCGATGCCCACGAACACAGTATCAAAACCGGCTTTTACCATGAGCTCGAGTAATTCTTTGTCATCGGCCAGGTTGATCGACACTTCCGTGCTGAACGGCATACCGGTTTTTCCCTTCCGCCAATCGACCAAAGCCGGAAGTACTTCAGTTTTGATGAACTTCTTGTTACCGATGAAGTTGTCATCCACGAAAAAGATGCTTTTACGCCAGCCCAGGTTGTAGAGGCCGTCCAATTCGGCGATAATCTGAGGAGCAGTCTTGGTACGTGGATAGTGACCCAGCAGGGCAGTGACATTGCAAAAATCGCAGTTGAAAGGACATCCGCGCGAAAACTGGATACTGGCGGTCTCATAATATCTGGGGTCTGCCAGATGCCAGAGCGGGATTGGGGTCTGGTGAATATCCGGGAAGTTCGTCGAGGCATAAACTCTCTGCGCCTGACCCATTTCCAGGTCATGCAGAAAAGGCGCCAGTGTTTCCTCAGCCTCATTCAGGACAAAGTAATCAACATCCGGGAATTGCTCACGTTCCATCGTGAAGAGAGGACCCCCTGCTACGATTTTCGCCCCGGCTTTTTTGCAGCGGCTAATAATGATGTCGACCGATTCACGCTGTACCGCCATAGCGCTTAGAAAAACATAATCAGCCCAGTGCAGGTCTGAATCGCTAAGTTCACTCACGTTGAGGTCGACTAGGTGCTTTTCCCAATCAGCCGGCAGCATAGCAGCTACGGTGAGCAGACCCAACGGGGGAGCGCCAGCTTTTTTGTGAATGAATTTCAGGGCATGTTTGAAGCTCCAAAAAGTATCGGGGAATTCAGGGTATACCAGTAATATTTTCATTTTTGCATCCTTTAAAGACTTGCTTAATCCTGGATGAGATATCCGCTTGAGTAATAAGCGTGAACCTTGGCGGCAATTTGGTGATAGGTCATTTTTTCGACAGTTTCGATACCTACGACCCTGGCGCCAAGCTCATCATGTTTCAAGCGATTTTCCAGTTCTACTTTTGCCTGATCGGGGCCGAATATCCAAATGGATTCGGCATCACGAATATTGGAGATAATATCTGCATAATATTTAACGAGAGATTTGCCCAGCTGCTTTTCTTTTATATTCTCGGCAACGGTTGTCTGCACATTGGATGATGAAATCAAACCTGTCTCTTTTGGCTGCAGCGGTTGGTTTTCGATGTTCGAGCTGATTTCTTGCGTTTTTTCAGTCTCGTTTTCGATGGTTACAATAACTGCCCTCGTATGATCGATCCATAAACCTACTGCCTTATCCATGAGAATCTCCTAATTAACTCGAGAAGTTTACTTTTTTGAAATCGATGAATCCTCTGTCTACATTTACAGAGATAAGTTGGACACGAACTTTTTCACCCACATCCAGACCGTCATATCCGTGCACGAGCTCGCCTTCGACAGGGATGGTGAGCAGCCGTACCCAGGTCCCTTTATCTGAAGTGCCGGTGACCACCGCATCGAACCGTTCGCCGATTCTTGAACTCAGCAGAAGAGCTCCGGCAGATTTTTCGACCAGCCTTTCCACTTTATCAGCGGCGTCTTCAGCCTCGGTGCAATGCTGAGCGATGACGTTCAAATCCTCATTGCTATAGGGGATGGATTTGCCCCCCAGCGCAGCTTTTAACAGACGCTGGGTGAGTAAATCTGGAAAACGCCGGTTGGGAGCTGTCGAATGTGAATAGTCTTTAACAGCCAGGCCAAAGTGACCCGGCACATCCTTATCTGCAAACTCTGCCACATATTCGCCGGCGCCTAGCAACTTGATGACCACTAAAGAGAGATCCGGAAAATGGACTGGGTCTGCCGTCTTTTGACTCAGTAAAAATTCTTCAAGTGCTTTGGAATTCGGGATAGTCGGAAGTTTATACCGGTTTTTGGCGGCAATTTCAACGATCCGATCCCAGCGTTTGGGTGTTCGAACCACGCGGCGAATGGATGGAAATTGATGGGCACTCAGATAGCGGGCAGTGACACCGTTTGACACAATCATAAAGTCTTCGATGATTTGCCTGGCTCGGTTCTCTTCTTCGATTTCAAGACTGCGAATCTGATCTCCATCAAATACCGGTTTAGCTTCGATAGTTTCCAGGCTGAGAGCCCCTTGCGCATGCCTGAAGTTTTTCATTTTCTGAGAAATATTGTTTTGAAGACGCAGATTCTCGGCCAAACCATTGACAGCATTGATTTCTACAGGGATCGTTCCGCTGCCTTCCAGCCAGGCAGCGACACTGTCATAAGCAAGCTTGGCTCGGTTTTGCACGACGGCCTGATAGATATCTGATGACTCGAGTGATCCGTCGGCGTTTATTACCATTTCGATCACAATAGATAAACGGTCCTCGGCGAATTTCAGAGAGGTCAGGTTGGTCGATAATTTTTCAGGCAGCATCGGGTAGATCATGGCTGCTGTGTACACCGAAGTGGTATTATGGCTTGCGTGTTGGTCTATGGCCGACCCTTTTTTTACCAAAGCATCGACATCTGCGATTGCTACCAGCACTTTACAACGACCATCGGGCATCGGCTCCGCAACGGAGATCTGATCCAGGTCAAGCGAATCATCATTGTCGATAGAGGCCCAGAGCAAGCTGCGCAAATCGTGAATGCCAGATGAACCGAGTGCCGCATCATTACCGATTTTAGCCGGTGATTGAATTCTCTCAAGTTCCGCACGTGCTTGCTTCGAAAAATCAGGCTGTAAGCCTTGTTCCAGCATAGCTTTATCAGCGATTTTGGTCAAAATATCCCGGTGATTCTGGGTAGTGATATCCATTAGGCATCCTGTAGTGTGAGAATCTCAGATGAACCATTATTTTGGTGATGGTTCATTACGCACTCGGGCAGCAATCTGTCGGTCAGTCATCTTATCGGCTGTTTCAATGCTCACGATTCGCCCTTCCAAGTGATCACGGGTGAGACGTTTTTCGAGTTCACCTTTGGCTTCCCCCGGGCCGAAAATCCAAATTGAATCAGCATCACGAATGACGGAGATCACCTCATCATAATAGGCGTCAAGATGGTCTCCAAATTGACGATCACGAACATCCTCTGTGGTCGATCCGTGTAGTTCATTAGCCCTTTTTGCATCCGTGTCGTTGGCAAACCGGACATGTTTTTCCATGTTCGAGATAATTTCCTGTGTCGTTTCAGTCTCATTTTCAATGGTCACGATCACAGCCTTGCGATGGTCAATCCACAAACCTACAGTTTTTTTCATACATTTTCCTTTGTCAATGGTCGATTCGAGAAGAAACTTTTATGTCACTTTTTCTTTTCGACGAGAATGCTTTCTTTTCGGGCGGTTTGCTTGGTTCGCCGGTTGAAAGTGCGGGTACTTTTCGGTAATCGTTTGGTCTTATTCTTGGTTATTTTTTCAGCCATTGGAAGTTCTTCCTATTTAAAAATAAACAATCGAATCGATTTTCCACCGATTTGATTTTGCACGAGCCACAAAAAAATACTGGACGAAATTGTCCACGACTGTTCTATTTGGGAGCCTGCTTCTTAAACAGGTTTAAAAATTTATGTCCAGCAGTCTTTTGACCTCTTAGTTGAGCCTCGATTTGCCAGTAAGTAATCCGCTCACCGCATTCACAGGTAATAAATTGAGAATCAGAGCCTCTACCATTGGCGGAATCATCGATAATTGAGTTATTCGAGATCGTTTTCTTGCAATTTGGACAAGTAATTTGGTTTCCCATTTCTTTCTTCTTTCGGTAACCCAAAAATCTTCTCTACAAAGAAAAAATTTTATGATCGACCTCCGTAAGTCTTCCCGGTTGTTTTTTCGTTCACGAAGGGGAGAACTACGGAGGTTTTGATTATTAAATTTGCGGTTAGTTTCGTCCACCGCGGATCAGGCGCAGTACTGCCAATAAAATGACCGCACCGGCAAACGCGACCAGAATGGAGACCAGGTTGATCCCGCTCATGCTAGCACCAGCAATATGGAACACTGAATTGGCTAGCCAGCCGCCTAACAACCCGCCGACGATGCCGACGATGATATCCCCAATCACACCAAAGCCGCCGCCTTTCATGACTAAGCCGGCCAACCACCCAGCGATCAAACCCACCACAATCCAGGAAAGTATTCCCATTCCCATGATAATTCTCCAATCTTTTTATTGCATCAAATTACATTTTTTGCGACATGCGTAGAAACTACGCCTTTCTGGTAAACTGGCTGATAAGCTATCAAGAAAGCTTATGCCTTATTGCTCTTTCGATTCCAGTCTGATGAAGATTTCGCATCCCCCCTTGTGGAAGGAGCGGTCTTCCCTGAGTCGACTGATTTGCCCGGTTGGTTATCCATCCCTTGCATCATTGATGAGACGCTACCACTACCGGCACCATTGGATTGCAAATTTGATTTTGTTTGTTTTGGTTTTCGCTTGCTTACACCTTTACGTCCCATATTTTTCCTATATAAACCTTTTCTGTAAAATTCATAATTCTGAGAGGTTCTTCTGCGAGATAATTGCCTCCATTGCATTTGCAAGGCTGTTCGGCTCGCAAGATAGAATCTCTCAGAGTTTTAGTCTTCTATTTCTGCCTGTTTGAGGGCGCGCCTTTGCTCTAACTCAATGATCCAACTGGTAAACCAGCCGATCATCACTCCAGCAGACAGCCATACGATGATATTGATTCGGTTCATTTTTCTCCTTACTTCGGGAAGTTCATACCCGAGACTTACGCTTTATAAAGTTGGTTACCATAAAGAAAGCCATTGCCATACTACAGTTTGTGCGTTGTATCCTCTGACGAGGGCTGATTTCGACCAGACATTGACGTGCTATTCACTGATTGCGATGTTCGATGGATTTCAAGCGGTTCTTGTTGCGAGGTATGCTCGGTTTCGACCGTTTGCCTTATGGTTGAAGAGCCATGTTGACGGTAGAAAATGACATAAACGATTCGCTCCAACCCCCAGCCGATAAGCAAGTACACGAGCATGGCTATGATCGAAGAAACCTCTAGCACGTTGTTACCAGCAGAGGGGGCACTTGCTAAACTTGCAAAGGGAGCTAGGAAGAAACCGGTGATGCCATAGATCAGCGTGGCAAACGAATTGCCTCCATTAACGCCAACTAACTTAAATATCACTCTCAGGGCGAGCAATGCTTCTAGAATTCCCAACAGCAGCCAGATAACCTGGGTAATTTTAAAAGTTGTCGCCCGCTGCTCTTGTCCAGATTCATGTTTTGTCGTTCTTACATCTTGAAAATCCGTCATTTTGTCCTCTTATTAATTTCCTCTTCGGCTTGTTGTTTGGTATATCCATATTTCTGTTGCAGCAGGCCGGTCAGATTATCATAGTTTCCGGCTACCTTTTCCAAGTCGTCATCAGTGAGTTTTCCCCACCAAATTTTTGCCTGTCCGCGCATTTGTTTCCATTTCCCTACAAAAATATCATTGTTCATTTTTTTCCTCATTTAAAGAGCGAATTTTCGATCACCTTTTGCGATACATTCAAAAAATCGTTTAGGTGAATTAATTTTGTGCCTTGACTTATTTCATCAAGGCACAAAAGCGGACGTGGGTTAAAGTACCCCAAGAAGATGCAAAACAACCAAAATGATCGCGATCACGATCAAAGTGTGAATCCAGCCCCCGGTCTGCGGAAAGCCTGAATATACTCTATGACCAAAAAAGCCCAAGAGCCACAAAATGAAAATTATTACGATGATTGTCCACAACATATTTTTTCTCCTGATAGTTTATCGATAAATCTAGATGGGTTGGATGAGCCTCGGTTGAGCTAACGATTCAACAAAATGAACACTCCAGCCGCGATGGCAAGGATTGCCAGAACGATACCCAGGCCCTGAGGGCCGGGATAAGGGCGATTAAACCCCAGAGAATTAGCCAAATAGCCAGTAATAGCATGCCGATATTTCTAGTAATTCTTCTCATTGATTGAAGTAAACCTTTCTCAGGAATGAATGTCCTGTGTGCTGTCAAAAATGAAGATATTATTTTGTTCAGAGCGTTTCCCTTTTATCGTGAAAGGAAGGGATCCATAGAATTAGGTTTGACAGGCAACTTTCAGTTTTTATGCTGGAACCCGGTTCATAGAAATGGAGAGAAGAGGATCAGTTAGTTGGTCTCGCTGTCATAAGCATCGTTTCAAACAATGAGATCCTTTTGAAGATTGTCTTCTCATGCCCTGTTTTCACAAGAGCCAAGAAAATGGACGTAGCAATAAATATTTTCAAAGCGTTCACAGTCTACAAGAAATAGCAATGGATGCTTGTTATTCGTTGTCGCGGCCCTCGCCCCCTAAATCGACACCAGCATCGATGCGTTTTTCTTTTGTAGTAGTATCGAAACCGACAACACACAGAAGGAGACTTAGCGCGCTAGATAGCCCTGTCAAAAAAAGGCTTGGTTTTTTTGTTTCCATCACATCGTTATTCTCAGTTAAGGCGTCCATTTTATTTCCTATCGTTTTGAATATGCTGACTACTTGTCTCCTGTTTTAAAATAGCGACATGCGTTCAGCGTCCACTTTCAATCATCCTGGCAGTTAAAGATCATTTCACGAAGAGGACTAGATCGGTATTTTTATCACAAAAATGTACCTGTATAAAAAAGAAAAGCAAGTGAAAGAGAAAAACTGCTCTCTTATTGTCTGAGACTTCTTCGCTACTTTCTTCAAGTCCTTTGTCCTTTAATTACTTCGTCCACAGCCTGCTTTTGGGATTACTTATGTTTTTGTCTGACCGCGGATTTGACTTCATTTCCTCCGAATTACATTATTGTTTATCGATATTCTCCTAATTATCAATTTATTTAAACAAATAGGTCTAGCGCAAAGAAGTTCGATGGTTGGATTTGAGTAATGCTCCGATTAGAAAACCAATGGTCACTGCAACTGAAAGGGCAACCCAGGGGTATTTATTGACGTTCTCGCTTAATCCGCCCGGAACTTTATCTGCGAATTTTTGTGCTTTGGCATTATATTGATTAAATTGGTGACCGACATTTTTCTTTGCTTTATTCGCCGCATCGGCGACTGCTTCTTTTGCGCTGTTTGAAAGAGCATCGTACTCGCTGCGCAATTGTGAAGCATTGCTCTCAACCCATGTGTTGATATCATCTGTGGCTTTGACGGCAGCATGGCTTACGTTTTCCCCAAACTTACCCAATTGTTCAGCACCATCTCCGACCACGGCATTGAAATCTTTTTTTACTTTTTCAGCATCTTTAAGCACCTTGTTATTTACTTCATCGTTATTCACTTTATTAAGCTCCATTCCATTTTTATTCCTGGACGGGTTCGTTCTCGATATAAGAACGCAACATCCAGGCCATTTTTTCATGAAGTCTCATCACGCTTACCAGCAAATCGGATGTGCCTTCATCTTCGTATTCCTCAGTACACTTTTTTGAATCTTCTCGTAATACGCGGATAATAGTTTCATGATCTGCCAAAAGATGAAGAAAATCTGCCACAGTTTCGGGTTGTTCATGCAGCCGCGTGTAAGATAGAAATTCTTCAAAAGTACCAATAGCCAAACCACCCAACATGCGTACTCGTTCCGCAATCTTGTCTGAGATATCATTCAATTGTTTGTATTGAGTATCGAAGACTATGTGTCGATCAAAAAAACCAGCCCCACTGATGTTCCAATGGGCGTTACGTGTTTTTTGGGTCAACACTGCTTCGTTCGCCAGCGAATTGTTAAGAATCGCCACTACCAGACGACGCACATCGCTATCCAATCCTATATTGGGCTGGATGAGGCCCAATAGTTTCGGATTATGGCCGTCATTGTGATCGTAATCCATAATAGCTTCCTTCCTCTAAATGGTTTATTGCTTCCACACTATCTTATTCGAAAGGGGCTATCGAAGTCCCTAATTCAGGCTATAAAATACCTAAATAATCCAGGATGGCTAAAAATAGTTATAGGAATTGTGTTTATTTGCTGAGGGTTGCATAAACGACAGTATGGTGGTCAAAACCGCCGTTGACAAAGTTTCCAGCGCAGGTGAGGAGAGTAAGGTGAGAAAGACCATCGGAGGACGGCTGCGGCCCAATACCGGCAACTGGCCCGGAACCAAAAATCTTGGTTAATACTGCTGGTGTGGAGGCTTCTATATTAGAGTATTCTTGCACCTGGTCAACAACGAAACGAAGATCCCGAGAGGTGTTGATTGCATGGATGATGATGAGATCACCAGGATGAAGTCTCTTAAGGAATGCAAAGATTTCCGGCCTGCCGACCAGATCATCCACATGTGCGGCGATTGTTGCTGTACCTACATCGCCCGGAATGCTGCTCCCACGAAACCAAAAGGCTGTATGCCAAATTGGATCGTCGTATGGACCTTTAGGAGCATCCATTGAATTGTCAGAGGTAACCCCTACCCCAAGCATTGGTGAATCGACTTTAAGAACGGGAATTATTAGTTCAAGCGGAATATAAACTGGGCTGGCATTTAATGGAAGGTTTGCATTGTATCCCGATCCAAGCATCGAGAGGCTAGGTGGTGCTTTTATTGTGGGTTGAGGCGTAGGTAAGTTGGTAAGTAATCTCTCCGGTTGATTAGTCTCTGGCAGGGATAACTGGGTAGAGAAAAAAAAGAAAGGGGACGGAGAGGGTGAAATAAATACCCCATCTGTCACCTTTAAACTATTACCCACCGTCACCACACAAATAACCAAGAAGATTAGAAGTATGCAGAGAAAGCGACGGTGGGTTAACATAGCCTTTTATTTTATTGGACGAACAAATCGCTATTTACGTACGCGATGGCCGTTGCGATAAATTGCATTGCCAGCAATACCAGCGATCACAATGAAACCACCTACAATCAGCAAAAGGCTCAAAGGAGAAGTTTGGTCTTGCATGGGAGCTCCACCAGAAGCGGGCAGACCAATGACTCTTGTTGCAGTCACTGATATGGGTGGTTCCCCAGTCGCAGTTGGTCCTGGCCGTGGAGTAGCTGTTGCTACTGCTGTTGGCCCTGTGGTAGCTGTTGGCACTGGCGCCGAAGCACAACTTGGCCCGGTAATTGTATTTGACAACATTGTGACAGGTCCTCCGATAGCAAGGGCCCTTCCGTCCAAACTTACACCCGTGCCAAAAACGATGCCCGAACCGGCAATGATCGTTCCTACGAACGAACCACCTGAAAGGGTTGCCTTCGTGGGTACATACCAAAATACGTCACAGGCTCGAGCTCCATTTGTCAAAGACACTGAACCTGAGGTCTTAAGACTGCTTGTCGCCCTAAAGATATATACACCTTTACCAGCCAAAGTTAGCCCACCACTTAATTCACCTGCTCCCATATCATAAACACCAGGTTTAAGGGTACGACCATCCAGAACCGTTACGTCTCCTCCAGTGTTGGTTTGTGAAGAGATACTGCCAACCGCACCACTCGCATCAGCTTGAGCCTGTTGGGCAAGCGCATTGCCTTGATTTAATTTTCCCCCATAGGTTATATCTGACAGACCAGTGATTGATTTACTTGGCCAAACCCCCAGGCTTCCGGAAAGCTTGGTAGAACCGGAATTGGTTACTGCTGAGGAACCTAAAACTGAGTACTTCGCAGCTGAACCCAAGCCGGGTGCGCTTGCATCTGCGGGTTTTGCTGCCACATCAGAGAATTGAGTTGCCAAAACAATAGAAACAAATAAAACAATCGTAATCAGAAGATACTCAAATTTTTTCATGCTGCATAACCTCCTACTAAAAGAATCCACCAGGGGATAATTGAGTTGAAATAAAACCTTGATCCGGATGAGCTTTCAATTGTCAATGGTTTTAAAATAGAAGCTAATATTCCGTATCTTCCATATTTAAAATCGTTTGACTGCAATACCATTACGCTGAATGTCTCATCCAATTCCTGTTCTTTGAACGAATGGTCCGAACTGGTCGCAGGAACTACTCACTAACTTCATTTTCCGAAGATGGCTCCTTTCAATAAATACTATTTTCGCTCTACAAAACAGTCTATTCGATTAAGGCTATCAAAGTCCAGAATACAAACTAAAAAAAACCTATATATCTGGGTATCGAACAAAGGCTTTTTGGGCTAGCTAACCCCAGAAACGATAACATCGCGGAGCTCGGGGGTGAATAACTTTCTCCCAGGAATAAAATTATAGGATGTCCCTATTTACTTTTTAATTTACAGTTGGAATGTTAATCTATAACAAATGGTTTGATTCCCCTGAAACTGCTACTAACCCCCTACCCTTTCTTTTAGCGCAGAAAAGGGCATCATCAACTGCTTTCATTATCTTACTCAGGTCTGACCCATCATCAGGGTAAATTGCTACACCCAATGAGAGGGTGATCAATTCAAGAGGTTTCCCATTGTATTGAAAAGAATTATCTTTGACAATTTCACCTATTAGTTCGGCTCGTTCAATGGTTGTGGCTCTATTTGTATCTGGTAAAACAATAATAAATTCATCGCCGCCAAATCTGCAAGCGATGTCTTCTTCGCGGATGTGTTTACTAAATAGGCTGGCCAATTGAATTAAAATTGAATCTCCAGCAGCATGACCATAATTATCGTTGAATTGTTTAAAATTATCGACATCAAGCATGATGATGCCTAATGACAAATGCTTACGCTCGGCACGCATTAATTCCCGTCTGAGAGTTTCTTCCATATATCTCCGGTTGAATAAACCGGTTAAATGATCACGTACTGATTGTTCGCGGAAAAGGGCTTTACTTCGCAACAGGGCATCTTGAGCATGTTTACGCTCAGTAATGTCACGGATATTACATTGGATTACTTTTTGATCTCCCTCAACGTAAACGTTGCTGACAAATTCTACCTGAATAAGTTTTCCTGTTTTAGATTTGAGAGGCAAATTCTTATAACGAATGTATTCATTTTGCTGCAAAGCGAGGAAAGCATTTTTGCTGGCCTGAATATCTTTAAAAGATCCCACTTCCCATAGTTTCTTCTCTATGAACTCTTCACGTGAATACCCCAGCATTTCGATTAAGAACGGGTTGACGTCTTCGATCATGCCAGTTTTTGCATCCAGGATTAAAATCCCATCCTGCGCCGCTTCGAACAGGCGGCGGTAACGGAGTTCTGAATTTTCTAAAGATAGTTTCCCCAATATATCCCCTCAATCTCTTTGCTTTATATAAAGGCGAAAAGTCATTTGTTTTCCTCCCAAATTTAATCATTTGACCATAGGGAAAATAATACCTTGTGGAAGGAAATTTTTCCCCATTTCATATTATTGGATAAAGGCTATCACTGTCCAGAAAAAAGTCTAAAAAAACTCTAAAAAATTAATAGATTTTCTTCGAATGCAGGTTGTATCCCATCCCTGGCACGGTCTCAAGTAAGTCGCTATATTCCCCTAATTTTTTGCGCAGACGTCCAAGGTAGGTATGCAGGTAATGGTTTGAACCGCGGTATTCCGGCCCCCAGACCAGAGTGATCAATTCATCGTGTGTCACAATGGCATCCAGACGATGTGCCAGTTCAGCGAGAATCGCATATTCAGTGCGCGTGAGGTGAAGGTCATTTTCTCCAATAAAGACCCGGCGCGCTTCCAGATCTATGTGAAGTTCGCCGATCTGGATTTGTTTATCATTGGTCTTAGCCGAAACGTAAGAGCGGCGTAAGAAAGCACGCACACGGGCCAGTAATTCTTCCTGCCCAAATGGTTTGGTCACGTAGTCATCTGCGCCTGCATCCAGAGCAGCAACTTTAAGATCTTCTTCAGAACGCGCACTCAAAATGATGATGGGTACATCAGAGCGTTTCCTTATCCAGGCGCAAATGTCGACTCCTGAAAGACCCGGCAGCAGCAAGTCAAGCAATACCAAATCGACGGGTTCAGCCTCGAATATCGAAATTGCCTCGTGGCTGTCCCCGGCTTCACTTACGGTATAACCTCGTTTTGCCAGGTTGACTCGTACCAACTTGCGGATATTGGGGTCATCCTCAACAATTAATATATTTCCCATAGCTTATCCATTCTCCCTGGTAGGACGAACCGGGATATGCAAAGGAGCAATCGGAACAGTAAATGAAATGGTTGTTCCGGGCGCTGGTTTTTTCTTAATCCAGATACGGCCACCATGAGCCTCTACCAGCCCTTTGCAAATAGCCAACCCTAGTCCGGCTCCTTGTACTGAGCCGTTCTCTATATTTTTTCCTCGTTGAAAAGCTTTAAATACATTCTTGTGCTCTGCGGCTGGAATACCAGGCCCCAGGTCGCTGACGTTAATTTGCACAAAATTGCCCCTTATACTTGCAGAGAGGATAATTTCAGTATTTTTAGGTGAATATGTGGCCGCATTGCGTACCACGTTGACCAACACCTGGGCGATCCGTTTGGGGTCAACATTTACCAAAGGAACATTTGCGGGTATTTGCATGGTCAATCTGTTTTCACCGGTCAAAGTGGTTAATTGGGGTAAGGCATCTTGAATAATGCTTTGCAGCGAATATGCTGCCGGATTAATCGGTAACATTCCTGCTTCCAATCGGGAGAGATCCAAAAGATGATCAATGAGTTCCTGTAAACGGTTTGCTTCTTGCTGGATTGTCTGGACGAAATCATGTTGTTCAACGGGTTCCCAGGTAACGTCTTCGGCCAATAATGTTGTGGTAAACCCGATGATGGAAGTTAACGGAGTGCGCAGCTCGTGCGAGATCATGGCGAGAAACTCGGTCTTGATCTCATTAGCCCTTTCAGCTTCATGGCGAGACTCTTCCTCAATTTCTAACAATTGAAGGTTGTAAAGTGTGATTGTAGCCTGGTCTACCAGAACTTTCAAATGACGTAGTTCATTATGATCTAGGTTCTTCTCGTGGGTGTAGTAAACCAGCAAATTGCCAAGCCAATTGCCGGATGCGATCAGCGGAAAGATCACCAGTGACTGGATTTTTCCTTCCAGAAGTAAATTGCGCAATATAGAGGTCAACCGCGGATCGGATTGTACCTGAGCAATTACAACTGTCCGGGTAGATTGAAACAATTCCAGCAAGTCAGGTTCTTCATATAAGTTGGATTCACTCAACCAGGGTGACTGGCTCTGGCTGGATTGCCAGGAGGCGGTTAATTCCATTCCATGAGCTGGAGCAGCCTTTGGATTATCGAAAAAGAGTAATGTTGCTCGGTGAGCTGAGCGTAGTTCATCTGCAGACATCAACGTCTTCAGCACAGCTTCCGACTTCCGAGCCAGGCTCATCTTGCGGCTGAGGTTAAATTGCTCGCGGGTTCGGTTGATGGTCTTGTGCAAAGCCAATTCAACCTGTTTGCGATCACTGATATCTTGCGAAATACAAAACGAGCAGAAAATCTCCCCTGTTTTATCCCGAAGTAAAAAGGTGCGGGCAAAAATCCAGCGCAGACCGTGATCTGGACGCAGAATCCGGTAAACCTGATCGAAAGGCTTCCGATCATTTACAGGTCTGGCAGTCAATACTTGCACACGATCTTCGGGGTGCACACTTTCAATTAAAAGGGAAGGATTTGCATAGAATTCTTCGGTAGAACGTCCCCATATTGTCTCGAAAGCTGGGCTGACGTAGAGAATTTGATTGGTATGAATATCACTTAACCAAAATACCTGTTCAGCATTCTCTGCGATCTGGCTCAGGAGAATTTCATCTTCAATCAGGCTCTTTAACGTTGGCGTTAACGAATTATTTTTCTCTCCAGAATTGAAAGCTTCTGGTCGTCGGTGCAACAGGGATTTTTTCTCTTCTGATAGGGATCTATTTGAATGGCGAGTGTGTGAAATATTCAGAGTATTCATTTGCTGCTTGACCCATGGGTCGATCAGGGTCATCAGACGGTATTTTTCTTCTGCAGATGCCTCATCAAACGACGATTGAAACTCTTGGAAGTATCTTTCTAAGAGTGTCTCCTTTTGTTCCATAATTACCCTTCATAAGGTTCATAAACCATACAACCAAGGATGGATGATGAAGCATCAAAGTTCGATTCTCTGAATCAGTTTACAATTCTTCAGCACGTATCATCCCCAATAAGGTTCCAATGCGCTATCGCGCGGTCGCCTTAAATCTAACCTGAGTATAACTGGAATTATCACTTTATATTGTTATAGCATAAATTGGATATAAATATGATTAGAATTTCCGTATTTTTGAGATATTTTATAGGACTTATCAGGAACATTGTTAGTGTCAATTTTATATAATGAATTAATTGGAAATAACTCTATTGATGTTTTCCTGCAGCGCACATCGCATGGCTGGCTTTGTGTGCCCCTGGGTGAAAAATATTGGTACAATTAGGATAAACGAGGTAGGATTAGGTGCTTTCTGACATGCACTCGTCACTCCCTGTAGACGGGTCCATGGGCAGCGCAGAGTGGGGCACACAGAGCATCGATCATTTAGGACCTAGTGAAGACTATTGCATGCTCCTCGTTAAGAATGGAGTCACTAAATGTTTAACCGAATATTAGTCCCCTTGGATGGATCAGCGCTCGCCGAAAGGGCGATTCCACATGCCGAAAAGTTTGCTCGCATATTTGGATCGGTTATCGTTCTCTTGCAAGTGCTTGATCCTATTTCTTATCACGAAAATCCCAATCCCATCGATCCATTGAACTGGCAAATCCGTAAAGCCGAAGCTGACATGTATTTGCAAGGCATTGCTGCAAGAATTCGCAAGAACCTGAACGGTGGGGCAGCAGATACTATCGCCGGAAAAGACTCAACTTTAGGTGAAAACCAAAACCGCGTTGAATATTCGATTCGCGAAGGGAAGCCTGCGGAAAATATCATTAACTTCGCGCATTCTGAGGGGATTGAACTGTTGATTATTAGCACCCACGGTTCTGGCGGATTGAGCCGCTGGAATATTAGCAGCGTGACTCAAAAGGTGATCAATTTAATCTATTTACCGGTGCTTCTCGTTCGGGCGAACAATTTGCCTGAATCGGAACAAACCAAGGTGACTTATCGCCGCATTCTCCTGCCAATAGATAGTTCGCGGCGTGCAGAATGCTCGCTTTCCGCAGCGATCGCTTTGGCAAGGGGAGAAACGCCAAGGGATGGTGTATCTGAAGGAGATAAAACGTGTTCCTCTCAGCATTCAATAGTGGTCTTGGCTGCCGTGATCAAACCGCCAGAAATTCCTATTCCTGAACCTTATCCGGTCGAGATCGAGAAACTTACCAAACGACTATTAGTGATCAGCCACCAGGCCGTAACTAATTATTTAAACGAAATGAAAGAACGGTTACAAGTCGATTGCGAGACTTGTATCGTTGAGAATGATAGTGTTTCTTTGGCAATTCAACAATTGGCCAGCGAAAGAGAGGACATGGATCTGGTTGTACTGTGTGCCCATGGTTACACCGGTCAATCTACCTGGCCCTATGGTACTATTGCCCGCAATTATATGGAATATGGGACGAATTCAGTCCTGGTGATTCAGGATGTGCCACTCCCTCAAGTTCAGCCGAATGATGCTGATGCTTCTTCTGAAAAATTTAAAGGACGCTGAACATGCCAGATGAATTTACGAATCAAGCGAGTGAACAAAGTTCTGTTCCCTCAGCTGATTTGAACACATCCAGGTCAGGAAAATTACATGAGTTGGTCGATCTCCTGGTTAGCAATTTTCAAAAGGTTGATCAAAGAAAATCAGGGCGTAATGCCCTGAGAACCAAAATTGCAAACGATATCCCTCAGGTCGATTTAAAGCTTTATGAAACCTGGCTGGAAGAAGCCTATAGTTACTTTCGCAAAGCCTCTCACCAGAAATTGTCTTTGACCTATGCCTCTGAATGGATGTTAGACAATTACTATATTATCCAACAGTCGTTAAAACAAATCAAAGAAGACTTGCCTGTAAATTATTATCGGCAGCTGCCTAAACTGGTAGACGGTCCGCTGAAAGATTTTCCGCGTATCTACGCAATCGCAAACGCAGTGGTTTCATTTCAGAACCTGTCAGTTGATACCATTGATCTGAAAACGATTCTCATTCAATTTCAAGATCAAGTACCTTTGACGATGGGTGAATTGTGGGCCTTGCCGATATTTTTGCGTTATAGTTTGATCGAATTTTTGGCACGCACTTTAGTTTCCAATATTCAACCGTCCACACAACCTCACTTACCCGAGGCGATTCCGCCATTGCCTGGCATGGGTAATCCGCAGCCGGTCGGAACTGACGCCAGAGGGCAGTCTGCCAGCAGCGACAATATTGCGAATATCATCCAGAGCTTGCGAATTATTTCAGAGCAAAACTGGAGCCATTTCTTTGAGGCTGTAAGCGAACTGGAGAGAACGTTACAGCAGGACCCGGCAGATATCTATTGCCAGATGGACTTTAAAACCCGCGACTTGTACCGGAAGGAGATAGAAGGTCTTTCGTTTGCCACCGGTAAGACTGAGAATGAGTTAGCCAGGATTGTATTGAATCTGGCACGCACTATAAAACCGGAGGGGACTGGAAGCTCAACTACCGGAATACATATCGGTGAATTCTTACTCGGAAAGCGCCGGGCTGATCTGGAAGAGCAGATTGGATATCATCCGGATGCAAAAACTACTTTTTGGCGAAGAATATTCAAGCACGCCAGCGTGTTCTTTTTTTTAGGTATCAGCCTGCTCACCTTCTTGATCTTTTTTCTGGCTGCATTTATTGCACACTTAAAAACGTCTTCGGCGACAATGTTTGTCGACAGCGGCAGTGTACTGGTCCATTGGGCAGCGATTCTGGTTTTCGCTTTTGCCGTGCTGATCTCAGCTCTAAGCGTGGCGACCAGTTTAGTCAATTGGTTCATCAACCTCAAGGTACCTCCACGTATTCTTCCGAAACTTGATTTCAGGGATGGGATCCCTGATCCATTTCAAACACTGGTCGTCATTCCTGCCTTGATCCCCAATCATGAAGAAATTAATTCTTTAGTTCTCCAGATTGAGCTGCACTATTTACGCAACCCTGAACCTGGCATGCTGTTTGCCTTATTGACCGACTTTAAGGATGCAGATGCTGAATCATTACCGGAAGATGATGACCTGTTCCAGTATGCGGCAGCAGCCATTGCGAGGCTGAATGCTAAATATGCGCCTTCTTCCCCGGCTGTTCAAAAAGGAAATCTTTTAGAAACCGGATCCATTAAAGAGGAAAATGCTGATTCACCGCAGCTTTTCTACTTCTTCAATCGAAAGCGCCTTTGGAACGCTTCTGAGAACCGCTGGATGGGATGGGAACGTAAACGCGGAAAGCTGCATGAGCTGAATCTGCTTTTGCGAGGGAGTAAAAATCTGTCGTTCATGCCTTTGCCAGGCGGATTGAAGCCCAATATTGACGCCATTCAACATGTGCGGTTTGTTATCACTCTTGATTCGGATACCATTTTACCGCGCGGGGCGGCCTGCCGGTTGGCCGGTACGCTAGCTCACCCATTGAACCAGGCTGTTTTCGAAGAGAAGACCAGGCGGATAATCTCCGGGTACACCGTTTTACAGCCGCGCATGGAAATTCACCCCAGAAGTGCCAACCATTCGTGGTTTACACGTTTCTTTGCCGGTGATGCCGGACTTGATTTATATACTCTGGCGGTTTCAGATTCTTATCAAGACTTGTTTGGCGAGGGCATCTATGTCGGCAAAGGGATTTATGATGTGGATGCTTTTGAACGCAGTGTCGATAAATATATTTTGGACAACACTGTTCTGAGTCACGACCTGTTGGAAGGTTTGATGGGCCGGGCCGGGCTGGTCACCGATATTACGATGATCGAGGATTATCCGCAAAACTACTTCATCCAGATCATGCGCCAACGGCGCTGGATGCGCGGAGATTGGCAGCTTTTACCCTGGCTGCTTCAGCATCACCGCAATGGGCCAGTGTTTTCAGCGATTGATCGCTGGAAGATATTCGATAATTTACGCCGCGCATTACTGGCGCCAGTACTTCTGTTTACCTTTGTCATTGGACTGATCTTTCTACCGGGTCTGGCTGGACTTTGGGCTGCAATAATTTTGATCTCTCTGGGCGTGCCGCTGTTTACAAGCATGGTGCACAGTGCGCAACAAATTGTGGAGGGCGAATATATCAGTATTGCTCTGCGCCCTTTGGGTTGGACAGTGCTCCGTTGGTTATTGTCTGTTGCCTTTCTGCCTTATGAAGCCTATGTTTCTTTAGACGCAATGTTCACTACGTTATATCGCATGTTTATAAGCCACCATCATCTTTTACAGTGGACTACTGCGGCTCAAACGGCTCGTATTTTTGGCTTGCAAAACCGTCGTAATATTGCCTGGCAGAAAATGGGTGCGTCGACAACTCTGGCTCTGCTTTTGTTAGTGGAAATATATGTCACTTCTGGCTTAACCTTGGGAGAAGCAGGTCTTTCTGTCGTTTTCGCGGCACCCGTTTTTATCCTGTGGCTATTTTCTCCTCTCCTTGTCTGGTGGGTTGATCGGCCGATCACTTTCCAGAGGACTTTGCTAACTGAAGACCAGGTGATGCTCATGCGGCAGATCACCCGGCGAACCTGGGGATTTTTCGAGCGGTTTGTTGGGCCAGAAGATCATTGGCTCCCGCCGGATCACTATCAAGAATCGCCTGTGGGTACGATCGCACACAGCACTTCTCCAACCAATATTGGCTTGCTGTTCACTTCTACTCTGGCTGCCTATGACCTCGGTTATCTAGATCAACTTGGCCTGGCTACCCGCCTTGCTACTACAGTAGAGACGCTTGAGAAAATGGAACTCTTTCGAGGGCACTTCTTAAATTGGTACGATACCCGCACGCTGCAGCCCCTTCATCCCCGGTATATTTCCACAGTGGATAGCGGTAATTTGGCTGCCAGTCTTATGGTCACCGCCCAGGCTTGCAAGTCAATGCCAGATGAGCGCATTTTTCGGTGGGATTTGTGGCGAGGATACCTGGATACCCTGGCGAATTTGACTGAAACATTGAAGGGAATGGTCAAACCAGAATTTGATCTTCAGGTAGAAGAAATAAATCAGAATATTCTTGCGGTTCACGATGAGATACTGGCCGTCCGGCTAAATACTGATCATTGGTATGGTCTTTTTCAAAAAGTGAGCGGACCTTTCTGGCAGGACCTTTCCAAACGACTGATGGAGCTTATTGAAGTGGGTCGTTCTGCGTTTAATTTGGCGTCACTTGAAAAGCTTCAAGAAGTTGCTGCACAAGTAGAGCGCCATCATGTAGCTATCCAACGAACCATCACAGATTTAATTCCCTGGGTTCCCCTCCTTGAGCATTTGCCAATTCAACTTCTCGAACCGGAATTTATCGATGGGATGACTACTCTGCGAGCCAGCCTACCTAATAACCTGACGATCAAACAAATTCTGCCCCAAACCCAAAGTGCTTTATCCACGATCCTTTTATTACGAAACGGATTGACGAAAAAAGAGTTATCAATTACTGGCGCAACTGGAGTTGATGCTTTGCTATTGAATGGCCAAATTCAATCGGCGCAAGATTGGCTGAACGAATTAGAACAGGCATTAGCGCGTGCGCAAGCAAATTCAGTCACTCTCAACTCCCGATTTGACCAGCTTTTTACGCGCGCCGGACAGTTTGTTGAAGGGATGGATTTTAAGTTTCTTTATGACGAAAGACGGCGAGTCTTTCATATCGGATACAACATTGATGCAGACCAACATGACCAGAACTATTATGATTTGTTAGCTTCTGAAGCGCGTATCGCCTCAATCATTGCCATTGCCAAGGGAGATGTACCGCAATCTCACTGGCTGCAACTGGGACGCCCGGTCACACGTGTGGATGGTTTCTATGTACTGCTCTCATGGAGCGGCACGATGTTCGAGTATTTGATGCCGTCACTCTTTTTACGATCCTATCCGGGTACTTTATTGGCAGACAGCACGCGTGGGGCAGTGCTGCGTCAAATTGCCTATGGTAAGACGAAGGGAGTTCCCTGGGGAATCTCAGAATCTGGTTTCTATCGATTCGATGCAGATCAAAATTACCAATATCGGGCGTTTGGTGTGCCCGGGCTGGGATTTAAGCGTGGTTTAGGTGATGATTTGGTGATTACCCCATATGCTTCTCTGCTTGCAATTGCCTTTGAACCGGATTCTGTAGCCCGTAACCTTTCCAATCTACTCAGATATAAAATGCTGGGGTTGTATGGAGTATATGAGTCGATCGATTTTACCTCGGAGCGTTTGCGCATAGATGAAACATCTGAAATTGTGCGCGAATATATGGCTCACCATCAGGGTATGATCATGATGGCCATGGACAACTTCTTCCATAAAGATGTGATGGTGCAGCGGTTGCATAATGATCCCCGCATTCAAAGCGTTGAGCTGCTCCTGCAGGAACAAATTCCCCAGGCTGTTCCAGCACAAGATCCTTCCGCCGAAGATGTCAAAGGAGTACAACGGGTAACTACTGCCCCGGTAGAAATTGTCCCCTGGACTGTACCGGTGAATACCCCTATTCCTGAATTAAACATCCTCTCTAATGGAAGCTACAATGTGGTCCTTTCCAACATGGGCGGGGGGTACAGCTCCTGGCATGGCATTGACCTGACGCGCTGGCAGCCGGATGGAGTTCTGGACCCGTGGGGAACATGGATTTATATTCAGGAATTGGCAAGCGGTTTACCCATACCTGGCCGGCTTTGGTCAGCTACCCGGCAGCCCATCCCTGGCAATGCAGCCGATATACAGGTTACTTATTTTGCGCATATGGCCGTCTTCCACCGCATGGAAAATGAGATCGCATCAACAATGGAAGTGACAGTTGCCACTGCTGATCCGGTAGAAATACGGCGGATCCATTTACAAAATAATCTTGATCGGGCTCGTACCTTACGGGTTACCTCCTATGGTGAAGTGATCCTTGCTCCTCAGATTGACGATTCTCGGCATCCTGCTTTCAATAAACTATTTATCGAGAGCGAGTTTATACCTGAGTACAACTTGCAGCTATTTACCCGCCGCCCCAGGTCAAACCAGGAACCAACCCTGCTAATGGGACACATGCTCGTGGCGCGAAAGAACCCGGTCGCGGTCAGGCATGAAGCAGACCGCAATCAATTTATTGGGCGAAACCAAACTTTGCAATCTCCCATTGCCTTGAACTCGGAACAATACCTTACTGGTACTACCGGAGCGACGCTAGATCCAATTTGTTCTCTGGGTCAGAATTTCGATTTGGAAGCGAATGGAAGTGTAGATCTGGCTTTTATCACTTTTGCCGCTGAGACCCGTGAAGAATTGCTCGCATTAGCCATCCGTTATCGAAATTGGACCTTAGTGGAACGTTCTTTCCATCAAGCGAATAACGCGTCACAAACCTGGTTGGCGAAACAAGAAATATCCTCCCAGGCGCTTAGAGATATTTTGCAGGTTTTTTCGGCGCTCATTTATTCTTTCAAGATGGTTCGTGCTGCACCTGAAACGATTGTGGCCAACCAACTTGGTCAACCTGGCCTGTGGCGTTTTGGAATCTCAGGCGATTTTCCTATTTTGATGGTCGAATTGGATATTTCCAAACATATTGGTTTGGTACGCGAAGCACTGCAGGTACATAAGTATCTGAAAAGCCGCGGAATTAAAGTAGACTTGGTGGTCTTAAATTGCCAGCATACCGATTACGGCGCTGAATTGAATCGAATGCTTTATAGTTTGGTAAGTCAAACAAACAACGAAGATCAATTAAATCAACGCGGCGGAATCTATATTCTCTATAATGACCAAATGCGATCTGATGAGCGCACGCTTCTTGAAACAGCAGCGCGGGTTCTTCTCAAGGGAGCTAATGGTTCGTTGGGAGAACAAATGCCGGGTTATTCGGTTCAGATACACCATCTCCCTGAATATACACCCACCAAGGAGCCAGAGACAGCCGCGAAAGCGGCACGTCCTCCACAATCGATGGCTCTTCTAAAAAAGGGCAGTCTCCAATTCCAAAATGGTTATGGCGGGTTCAGTAAAGACGGACGTGAATACGTTATTGAAGTTCCACCCGGAAAAACAACGCCGGCTCCCTGGGTGAATGTAGTGGGTTATCCAAACTTTGGGTTTATGGTCAGCGAAGCGGGCAGCCAATGTACATGGGCAGTTAACAGTGGTGAAAACCGCCTGACACCCTGGTCAAATGATCCGGTACGCGATTCGAGCGGAGAAGCCCTTTACCTGCGCGATGAGGAGACCGGTGAAATATGGACCCCGACACCTTTCCCAGCTGGTTCCAAAATGCCATACCGTGTCACGCATGGAGCGGGTTACACCATTTTTGAGAATAACTCGCATGGTCTTATTCAGGTTTTGACCCTTTTTGCCAGCCCTGAAGATCCGGTCAAGATCATCCATTTGAAAATAAAGAATACCCTGACTCATGTTCGCCGTATAACCGCGACGCAGTATGTGGAATGGGTATTGGGTACGACTCATGCTGCCAATCTTGTTTATATTGTTCCAGAATATGATGCCGGGCAGGAGTGTCTGATGGCCAGTAACCCTTATAATGTCGATTTCGGCAAACGGGTGGCCTTCTTAATTGCCAGTAAGGCGGTTCACGGTTTGACGGCTGACCGCACGGAGTTTCTTGGCCGCGGTGGAACAATGGCATCCCCTGCTGCCCTGCGCCGCCTTGGGTTGGAAACCCGTATCACCGCTGGCGAAGATCCATGCGCTGTATTGCAAATGCATATCGACCTGCTCCCGGGTGCGACTGACGAAATTTATTTTGTCCTTGGACAAGGGGAGGATAAGGATCACGCTTTGACTTTGGCCAAGAAATATCACAATCCTGCTTATGTGGGAGCGGCCTACGAACGCACTCGTGTTTTCTGGAACCATTTACTGAATTCTGTACAGGTTCATACTCCTGAACCCGCAACCGATTTGATGCTCAATCGCTGGCTTCTCTATCAAACTCTTTCGTGCCGTGTTTGGGGAAGAACGGCTTTCTACCAGTCCAGCGGTGCTTTTGGCTTCCGTGATCAGCTTCAAGATGTATTGGCATTGCTGCCAACAGATCCCATTATCACCAGGGGGCAAATTCTCAATGCTGCCCAACACCAGTTTGAAGAAGGAGATGTCATGCATTGGTGGCATCCGCCTCTCGGCCGAGGGGTCAGGACACGCATTTCGGACGATATGTTATGGCTGCCTTATGTCACCGCTTTGTATATTGAAGCGACCGGTGATACGAAGCTTCTGGAAGAAAAAATTCCGTTTATTAAGGCGCCAATTTTAAAAGAACGCGAAGATGAAAGTTATAATCTATATCCGCAGACCGATCAGTCTTTTTCACTGATGGAACACTGCTTGCGGGCTATTGATAAGGCTGCCACCCGCGGGTCACATGGTTTGCCCTTGATCGGGACAGGCGACTGGAATGATGGGCTCAATCGGGTGGGCGAAAAAGGACAGGGCGAAAGTATTTGGTTAGCCTGGTTTATATGCGACGTTTTAAAACGGTTTTCTGTGATTTGCGAAAAGGCCGGTGACACTCAAAGGGAGCAACACTACCAGGAGCTAGCCAAGCAATACGCGGCTGCGGTCGAGCAAGCCGGCTGGGATGGCGCTTGGTATAAGCGGGCTTATTATGATGATGGAGCCGCACTCGGGTCAAATAAAAATATGGAAGGCCAGATCGATATGATTGCCCAGTCGTGGTCAGTACTTAGCGGAGCAGGGGATAAGGAACGCAGCCGCCAAGCAATGCAGTCTGCAATGGAGCGATTGGTGCGTCCCGGTGATCGGTTGGCATTGCTGCTCACGCCGCCCTTTGACAAAACACTTCAAGACCCGGGCTACATCAAAGGATATTTGCCCGGTACTCGTGAGAATGGAGGTCAATATACTCATGCTGCCACCTGGACGGCCTGGGCTTTGGCCGCGATGGGTGAGGGGAAAAAGGCTGGTGAACTGTTTGATTTGCTCAACCCTGTCTTCCAAGCAGATAGCGCAGAGAAATCCTCCGTTTACCGCGTAGAGCCCTATGTCATTTGCGCAGATATTTACGGTAGTGCACCTTATGTGCGCCGCGGTGGATGGACGTGGTATACCGGTTCGGCAGCCTGGATGTACCGGCTGGGTTTGGAAGCAATTCTTGGTTTCAAGAAAAAAGGGAATTCCCTGTACATCGATCCTACTATTCCGCCAAAGTGGAATGGTTTTGAGATTCGCTACCAGTTTGGTGAATCTGTTTATCTTATAAATGTACATAACCCTGAACATGTTGCATGCCATGTCAAGGAATTAACAATTAACGGTGAGTTGCAAATAGAAAAATTTGTTCCACTGATTGACAATCGACAAGAATACCAAGTGGAAGTAACTTTGGGAGACGAGCAAGATAAAAGCAGTGACCTTTTAGAAAAAGGGAAGTCCTCATAATTTAAATTTCTTGGGAATTACTTGAAAATAAGATCAAATTTTCTCATAGGATTTCATTTTACAAAAGGTTTACTATTCAAGAAGCGAAGTATTTCAGTTAAGTCAGTATGACTCAAATCCGCTAAAACCAGGTCTGCTTTTCCCACTCGTTCTATAGGGCCAAGGCCAATTGTCAACATCCAGGCTGCCTGAGCGGCTTCTATGCCAGCGGCAGCATCTTCCACAACCACACTTTCGACTGGGCTGCAGCCTAATTCATATGCGGCTGTAAAAAGAGATTGGTGGCGAGTTTACTTTTAGAGACCATCAGCCCATCTACCACAACTTGAAAATACGGTTTCAGCACGAGCCAGTCGAGGACTAAGCCAGTATTTTTACTAGAAGAAGCTATGGCGGTGCGAATACCCGCGATTTTGAGTTCATTTAGAAGGTTGTGTACACCGGGGAACACATCTTGAGGGGTCAGTGAATGGACTAATTCAATGTAGTAGCTATTCTTGCGTTCCATCCAGGCCTGGGCAGTCTCTTCTGAGATTATTCGTCCGTTAAGTAAAATTTGCAGAGATTCGAAGCGGGAAACGCCGCGTAGTTTCTCATTGTCTTCCAGCGAAAATCGGATACCTTCTTCGTCAGCCAGACGCTGCCAGGCTTGATAATGAAATTCAGATGTATCTGTGATGACACCATCCAGATCAAAGATAAATGCTGCAATTTTTCGCATAGGATTTCTCGATTATTGAGTTGTTTTTATGCCTATCCCTGGAGGCGAGTAAAGTCACCGACCTCCAGGAAGAGTAAGGCATAAGGAGAAAAAAGGAGAGAAAATTGTCCATTTATGAAAAAATTAATTTATTGCTTCATCATATTTATTTGTTCAAATAATGCTATTCTTTTATTTTACAAGGGCTTACCTGTTAATTCATGAGAATCGCTTACTGAATAAGCTTTTTCGCAACATTTTACTGACTCGCCATATTTTCCCATTTGTATTGATCCAGCGATTGAACCAATTAATGCCTTAGCAGAATTTGGATTTATACTAAGCTCTATTGTCCATAATAAGCGTTTTTGCCGTGTTTACGAAGGAAGTGTTTGTCGAGCAATTCTTTTTGCATGGGTTGGATATCCGGGTTCAAGCCGAGTGCATGATATTGCATGAAGGCGACTTCCTCTAATACTACAGCTGTCTCGACAGCCTTCTCGGGTGTCTTTCCCCAGCAGAATGGGCCGTGACTATGAACAAGGACAGCAGGAATTGCCTCCGGGTCGAGGTCGGAAAAAGTTTCGATGATTACCTTTCCTGTTTCTTTTTCATAATCTCCCTCAATCTCTTGAGCAGTTAATAGTCGTGTGCAAGGGATGGTGCCGTAGAAGTAGTCTGCATGCGTTGTACCCGTTGGTTCGATTTGCCTGCCCGCTTGTGAAAAGCTCGCTGCCCAACGGCTGTGAGTATGCACGATCCCACCGATATGCGGGAATACTTTGTATAACTCAACATGCGTCGGCGTATCGGAAGACGGCTTTAACTTCCCTTCAACAGTTTTCCCTTCTAGGTCAACGATAACGATATCAGCCGCGGTCATTTGCTCATAACTAACGCCGGATGGTTTGATAGCAACTAAACTGGTCTCCCGGTCGATTCCTGAGACGTTACCCCAAGTGAATGTAACCAATCCATACTTAGGTAAAAGGAGGTTGGCTTCAAACACCTGCTGTTTTAATAATTCCAGCACATTACCTCAGCTTCCAGAGCAGATCGTTGACACGAAGTTCCCTTTTTAAATTCTCGGAAGTGGTTTCTTTGGAAAGATGTACGAACTCGATATCCATCATTTCAGCCCAGTCTTCGAGCATCTCCACTGAAGCATCGTAGGTCAACACAGTATGATGGGCGCCGCCAGCAGTGATCCATTGGCGGATCCCTTCACGCAGGTTTGGCAGGATCTTCCACATCACACGTGCAACGGGCAGATTGGGCATATCCATGATAGGTTTAACACATTCGATATCCTGAACGATCAGGCGAAGACGACCGCCCATATCAATCAGTGATATCACGACCGCTTTGCCTGCATGTCCTTCGAAGACAAGGCGGGCAGGAGCATTCTTATCACCGATACCGAGTGGGTGTACTTCAATGCGTGGTTTTGATGCCGCAATAGATGGGCAGACTTCGAGCATATGAGCGCCAAGCGAGTATTCGTTATTCTTCTCATAATGGTAGGTGTAGTCTTCCATGAAGGAACTGCCACCTTTGAGTCCCTGGGTCATGGCTTTGATAATATGAACCATGGCACCGGTCTTCCAGTCACCCTCCGCCCCGTAACCATAACCGCTGGCCATTAGATGCTGGGAGGCGAGACCAGGAAGCTCTTCCAAACCCCAAAGATCCTGGAAGGTATTGGTATAGGCGTTTGCATGCTCCCGCTGAAGAATGCGCCCCATGGCGATCTCCTCTTTCGCTTGATAATAAACAGCGTGAAGATCATCAGTCTTGAATTCATATGCAGCTTTATAATCTTTAACTTTTGCTTCAACTTCTTCGTCCGTAACCTTACCGATCTCGTTAACGAGTTCGCCTACTGGCCAGGTATTCACCTGCCAGCCTAATTTTATTTGAGCTTCGACCTTATCTCCTTCCGTGACAGCTACTTCGCGCATATTATCACCAAAGCGCACGACAGATAAGTTTTGGCTGACCTTGTAAGCAGCGGCCGCGCGCATCCATTCGCCTAACTCTTTGATGGAGCTTTCATCTTTCCAGTGGCCGACGATCACTTTGCGATGCAAGCGCATTCTGGCTCCAATGAACCCGTGTTCACGGTCTCCATGGGCCGCCTGGTTAAGGTTCATGAAATCCATGTCGATTTCTTCATTAGGGATGTCATGATGGTACTGAGTGGCGAAATGGCAGAAAGGTTTCTGTAAATGGGCAAGACCATTTATCCACATCTTGGAAGGGGAGAAAGTATGGCACCAGGTAACGATACCGACACAATTATCGTTGTAATTCGCTTCCTTGATGATTTTTGTCACTTCTTCATTCGACTTGATCGTACCTTTATAGATGAACTTGCAGGGAATATTCTCGTTCGCGTTGATATACTCTGCCATTTCCTGACCGCGTTTTGCCACGGTGTTTAACACTTCTTCCCCGTATAATAATTGCGAACCTACGACAAACCAGATTTCTTGCTCTTTTAAATTGATCATCATTTCGACTCCACTATTATTTTCAATAATTGCATTTTTACTTGAACGAGTTTATTGCGGTTCTTTCAATGGGTAGGCCTTCTTTGTAGCGTTCCATGAATGTCGCGAAACCCTCGACATCCTTTTGATCTGGGGAGATCTTCGTGCCATTTTCTCCCGCAAAGACGCAATTGGAAAGATATTCTTCCAAAGGCTCATTCTTTTTCTTGAGGAGCATATAAGAAGCGAGAATAGCTACTCCCCAGGCGCCACCTTCACCGGCAGTTTCCATCACAGAAACGGGGACGTTCATGACCGCTGCCATGATCTTTTGACCCACGTTCTTGGTTTTGAAAAAACCACCGTGCCCCAGGACCTGGTCAACCCTCACTTTTTCCTGCTCGAAGAGAATGTCCATCCCGATTTTCAAAGTGGCAAGCGCGGAGAAGAGATTGGCTCGCATGAAATTGGCCAGGGTGAAATGGCTGTCGGATGTTCGGACGAACAGGGGACGACCTTCCTCAAAATGGGTGATGGGTTCACCCGAGAAATAATTGTAGGCAAGCAGCCCGCCGCAATCCGGTTCGCCATTTAAGGCCAGGGTGAATAACTTTTCAAATAATTCCGACTGGCTGGTTTCGAACCCCAGCGTGTTTAAAAGTTCCTGAAATAACTCGACCCAGGCATTTAGATCAGAGGTACAGTTATTTGCGTGTACCATGGCAACCGGCTTACCAGTGGGGGTTGTCACCATGTCAATCTCTGGGTATAGCCTTGAGAGAGCTTTCTCAAGAACAACCATTGCGAAAATCGACGTCCCGGCTGAAACGTTGCAAGTACGCTCTGCCACGCTATTCGTGGCAACCATGCCTGTGCCGGCATCGCCTTCGGGTGTGCAAAGGGGAATCCCTGCTTGCAATTGTCCAGTAGGATCGAGTAACTTAGCACCTTCCGCGGTAAGCGTCCCTCCAGAATCTCCCGCAATGAGAACTTTTGGCAAAATGTTCTGGAGCTTCCACGGAAAATGATCGTTTTCGATGTGCTTATCGAATAACTCGATCAGGTGAGTATCAAAGTGGTTAGTCTTGCTATCGATGGGGAACATGCCCGAAGCTTCACCAATACCTGATACCTTTTGGCCGGTGAGCTTCCAATGGATATAGCCAGCCAATGTGGTGAGGAAATTAATTTCTTTTACGTGAGTTTCTTTGTTTAGGATGGCTTGATAAAGATGAGCGATGCTCCAGCGCTGGGGAATATTAAACTGAAAGAGCTCAGTGAGCTGTTCGGCAGCGGCACCGGTCATGGTGTTACGCCAGGTGCGGAAAGGAACTAATAGGTGGTTGTCCTTATCGAAAGCCATATAACCATGCATCATACCGCTGAAACCAATGGCGCTGATGGTGTGAAGAGAAGTGTTGTAGTGCTCAAACACTTCTTTGCTGAGCTTTCCGTAGCAATCTTGCAGGCCGGACCAAATATCCTCGAGCGAGTAGGTCCAGACGCCATTTTCAAATCGGTTTTCCCAATCATGGCTGCCTGAGGCGATAGGAGAGTGATTCTCGTCAATCAGAACTGCTTTGATGCGTGTCGAGCCGAACTCGATGCCAAGAGCAGTCTTTCCAAGGTCTATTTTTTTTTGTATTTCTTTGAAATCACTCATCAACAAAACTACTCCTTAGCCAGGTTGTAAGATAGATCGTTCCAACGTAATTCCTTTATAATTAGTTTTCTGCAATGACCTGCATAATCTTGTCAGCAGATTCATCCGTATATTCGCCAACTTTCCTCTTGCCCCGCATAACAACTACACGATGACTGGTGCGCAACACTTCATCTAGCTCAGATGAGATCAACGCGGGCGACGGTCCTATGAAACGCAGACCAACGGTGATAACCCGAATACGTAGCTCTTCTGCCTGCTCACACTCTGGTTAATTGCGTTGGGATGTTAACTCAGGTTATCCATTACCTTTTTGACCCATTTTTGCGCTTCACCAGAGATATCCTGACGGTTGTTGACCACGCGCGAAACTGTCTGTCTGGAAACCCCAGCTTTTTCGGCATTGTCATAAATGGCGGTTTTGTTTTTATCAGCCAAGGTTTCCTCTAAATTAAAGTGTTTTGGATTTCGTGAGCGCTCACGTGAGCGCTCACGAATATATTAGCAAATTTATTAATAGAAGTCAATAGTTTGCAGACAATCTGACATTTTAGATGTTTTTAGATTGATTTATTCTTTGTAGACAGGAACGTGATTTACCAAAATCATTTGCTACTCATGACAAAAGTGATACCAAAGAAAAAAATATCTACCATACGGAAGAATATGTCTGGCTTCCTGAGTTAAACTTAATGAATAGGGCAGATCCTGCACATCAGGCTTGGAAAGAATAATTTCACATTACGGATGATGGTTTGGTTTAGTAAAGTGATTATGAATGCCACACTGATCTTGCTAAAGAGGATGCTCTTCCCAACGAAAACTGACGGTTTTGCGCCATTGATTGTTTTGTAATACAATTAATTGAATCGAGGCGGTATAAAAACTTTTTTCAAAAGAATTATTTGCTTGATAATATTGATTATTTTGCCGCTGGGATGTCAACTCAGGACGGATTCATTGACCCCTGTTATTCCAACTCCAGTTCCTACCGTAACGGTCCTGAACCAAAGGGAATATAATGTACACGAGCAATTGACACTTGTGAATGAAGGACCAGGTCAACCGGAAAAACAGAATATTTGGGTGGCATTAATTCCCAACTTTCCCCCCTACCAGCAAGTGCAATCAATGACAGTTTCTCCCAATGCATATACATCAGTGATTGATGAATATGGCAACCATTATGCTGAGTTCGATTTTTCGGGGCAACCTGCAGGCACAACCCAAACAGTACAGATCGATTACCTGGTGGTTGTTAATGAATTGACCTATGACCTGTCATATTGCCAGGGAAAACTCTTGGATGACTTTGTTCAACCGGAACTTCATATCGAATCCGCCAACCCCCAAATTATGGCCCTGGCGAGCAAATTGTCCCAAGGGAAAAGTACGGTTTGCCAACAGGTGCGGGCCTTTTACGAATACATTGATAATAACCTGGTCTATACTGATAACGGCGCCGATTGGGGGGCGCAGGCAACCCTGGGAGCTATGGGGGCTGATTGCACGGAATATACCGATTTGTTGGTGGCGCTCAGCAGGGCGCAAGGTATTCCGGCCCGATATTTTGATGGATTACTTTACCTGGATAAGGGTACAGATGCTATTGCCAAACAGGAACACGCCTGGCCGGATGTCTACATGCCATCAGTCGGCTGGGTCGCATTAGATCCTACCCTGGGGCGGACACTGGTTAATCGCGATACCTATTTTGCCCACTATTCGCCGGATCATATTATTGTCACGATGGGGGTGAACCCTTCCGTGCTGAGAGGCGGTAGTTATTGGACTCATCTTTACTGGCCGGGGAACAGCACCAAGATACAGGTATCTGGAGAGTGGAAGATCGAACTCGTCGGCAAATAAAGAATTAAACTTAATCTCCCCTCATTTTTTCTGTCCTGTCAGGATAGAAACGGCAATGAGAGGAGATTTTTTTTAGAAGATGGTACAGTTATAAAGTGAAGAAATTTTATTCCCCACGCTTGCGTAAATAAGTGTGCATGATCACCGATATCACGATGATGAAACCATAAATCAACTGTGTCCAGAATCCCGTCAAGCCGATGGCGACCGTGGCAGCTTCGATAGTGCCAATAATGAACGCCCCAAGGAATGTCCCTAATATCGTGCCGACACCGCCGAAGACTGAAGTTCCACCTAGAAAGACAGAGGCTAGGGTGCTTAATAGGTACCCATCGCCGAGGCTGGGCCAAAAATAGGCTACGTAAAAACTGGCGATCACACCTGCAAAAGCCGATACCAGACCTACCAGCATGAAAGCCCGGATACGGGTACGCCCGGTGTTGATACCCATCAATTCGGCACTTTTTATATTATCGCCAATAAGGTAAATATGCGCTCCAAATTTATGGTGATTCAACAGTACCCAACCCATAATGGTTATCACGACCAACCAAACCATCTGCATGGGAAGAAATCCGCCGATCTTGCCGACCAACAACGGGTAGAAAAAGGTTTTCTTGATAAAAATCAAAGTGAAATTCGCACCCTGCGTAAGCACCAACACTGCACCGCGCCAGAAGAATTGTGTACCGATGGTAACAACCAACGAAGGGATACCAAACTTGACAATGATGAAGCCATTAAGCCAACCTATCAGGGCTCCCGTAATCAGAGCCGCAATGATTGCCAAGAATACTTGAATGGTCGGATTTCCAATAAAGCTAGTCTGGTTGTAAATGAAAGAAAATGACACCATGCCCATGGCCATAATGGACGGAAACGAAAGGTCCATTTCTCCGGCAATCACGATTATGGTCAGAGGAATGGCCATAATGGCAAAGAAGGGAATGGAGGCCATGAAGGCAGAGTAGATCTGGGGAGCTAAAAAGGTTTGGGGAGCAGCAATAATAAAGATTACCCATAAGGTTATAAAGACACCCAAAATTCCAAGTTGGGAGCTGTTCGTGCGAATCAATCTCCTCAGACTGAAAGGCACTTTATAGTGTTTGGTGATTTCGGGCGAAGTATCTTTGGTTTGAGAATTCATAATATCCATCCTAATTCTGGGTTATTCGAACTTGCCCGATTCTGCCACATGGACCATCTTTTCCATTAAATCGTCCAGGCTAATATTTTTGGTCAAAAATTCACCGGCAACTCTACCCCGGTCGATCACAACTACACGATCGGCGACATTGTAGACATGCACAATATTATGATCGATAAATATAGCTGATTTGCCCGCTTGCTTGATACCATTGACGAAGCTAACCAACTTCGAAGTCTCTTTGAGGGAGAGCCCCATGGTTGGTTCATCGAGAATGATGATTTCGGCGTCAAAGTAGAGAGCACGAACGATGGCAACGCCCTGCTTCTCACCGCCGGAGTACATGCCAACCCGGGAATCCGGGTTTACCGCATGCGATGTAAAGCCCATAGATTGGGTCATCAGCCGGTGAGTTTCATCTCTCATCTTTTGAATATTCAGAAAACCCAGCGAGTTGGCGATTTCGCGCCCTAGAAAGATATTGCGCCATAAGGTCTGCAATTCAGCCAGTGCGCGTTCCTGGTAAACGGTTTCAACACCCAATTCCCTGGCTTTTGGAACCGTCAAGTTGTCCACTTTTTTACCGTTAAATAGTATCTCTCCCGAGGTAGGCTGATAATAACCGGTGATGATCTTGATTAATGTGGATTTCCCGGCACCGTTATCACCCAGCAGACCAACAATTTCATTCTGACCTAACTGCAAGTTGATATCTTCAAGCGCCTGGACTTCTCCAAAAGATTTTGATACATGTTTTAATTCGAGGCGGTAATCCATCCGACTATCTCCGTTCTAGCATTTGATAAACCATTTCGTAAAGTAACGAGTAAATTTTCGGGAATGACAAGGACTAAATAGCAGAAAAGTTATTTAGAGCTACTTAGCCCTTGTGTGTTTCCCGATTGCTGACGTTCAGATAAACACTAACTTCAGCAATATAAGATCGGTTCCGCTTTAGCGGATTCCCTTCTGTACCAGTGCAGCCAATGCATCAACATTGTCTTTATTGACAAAGCCAGCGCCAGTGTCTTCTTGCAAGCCGGCGAAACCATAGACATGAGTGAGGCAGATCTGCAGAACGCCGAAGTAACCTTGCAAGTATTGCTGCTGGTCGATTACCAGTTGCAACCAGCCACCTTGGATTGCTTCAACTGCGTTACCAGAGGCATCGAAACCAGCAGCAAAGACATCGCCAGGTTTCTTGCCAGCGGCTTCCAGGAAGGTCTGCATTGTGCCGGTCAGGTTACCATGATCAGTGATGACCATTTTAATTTCTGGATGGGCGGACATGATGCCAGTGAAGACTGGCACGCCAGCGGAAGCGTTAGCATTGGTGGCATCATCGATCTCTTGATAGATCACTTTCAGTCCAGCTTTTTCAAGAGCATCTTTTACACCTTTGGTGCGTTCACCACGGCCAGCTTGTGATAACAATCCCCACAGGAAAGCCGTATCTCCAGCTTTTAAACCGGATTCAGCAATGGCTTCCTGACCCAGTGCGTAGCCAGCATTGTAGAGGATGGCGCCAGCATATCCAAAGCCCTTGCCGCTGTACTTGGCTTGCGCCAGCGGCAGTTGGGTGTTCATGCTGGTCACGATAATTCCTTGGCTCTCAGCGTCATCGATTAACGGATCAAAAGCAGTGTCTCCGGGGTGCCCCATGACGGCAATGCCATCCGGTTTGGTGGCAACTGCTTGCGTGAATTGGGTGATCATCTTGGCAGGATCCCAGTCTGACCAGACGTATTGAACATCTGCGCCGGTATCTGCTGCAGCTTGAAGAGCGCCGTTGTAAACTACTTGCTCAAAACCACCGCCAGGTGTTCCGCCAGGGAAAAAGACAATTTTCGTACCAGAGCACCAATTGGTTCCAGCAGCAGGAGCCGCGCCTGTAGTAGCGACTGGGGCAGCCGTAGCTGGAACAACCGTGGCTGGAGCAGCTGTTGCAGGCGCAGCCGTGGCAGGTGCTTGGGTCGTTACAGGTGTCGCGTTGCTGCAGGCACTCAATGCTAAAGCCAAGATGACTACGAGAACTAAAATCTTATTTAAATTATTTTTGTAAAACATATTCTTCTCCTAAGACTTAATTGAAAATTTGAGTTTAGATCCACTCAACGAATAAACTCGTCATCAATAGCGAGTTGGTTCGTCGTATTTGGGAATGCTCTGGTTGGCCACAAATCAATTAGAGCATTTCCTTTATCGTTGATTGTTTTTTATCACCTCCTTTTATTAAACTTAAGAACTTTGACGAATGATCAGTTCTGGCTGAATCGTGATATATTTTGGCTCGACAACAATGCTCTCGATTAACTTTTGCTCAACTCGTGAAGCTAATTCAACTACAGCAACTCTTCCTAATTCGTCCTGATTCTGCCAAACGGTTGATAGTGGGGGGTAATAAAATTCTGATTCTGCGATTCCGTCAAATCCAACCACAGAAATGTCTTTAGGTATCTTTTTGCCAATTTCAGAAGAAGATGACAATACACTTAAGGCCATTTGATCGTTACCTACAAAAATGCCATCCATCTCAGGAAATTTGCCTATCAACTCAAGAAATGCAATTCTTCCGCTTTTTGAAGACCAATTTCCTTCAGTCCACATTCGATCATTTACTTGGATGCCTGCTTCAGACATTGCAGTTTCCCAACCCATTTTACGCTGCCGCGATTCCCACCAGTCAAGCGGACCAGAAATATGGCCAATATTTTTTCTTCCTTGTCGAATCAAGTACTCGGTAGCCAGTTTTGCGCCTTTAAAATTATCCATGGTAACTATTGTGACGTTCTTTTGTTCTTCCATGGTTAAAAAAATAATCGGTATGTCAATTACTGAAAAAATATCCTTTACCCAATATCTATTATCTTCAATTTCAGGGGCTGCCCAAATAATACCGTCAACTTGATGAGATCTAAACCATTGTAATAGTGGCCTTATGTTGTTCGAATTGAAACTTGCCAATTCTTTAAGCAATAAACCATACCCCAGTTCTTCGGCTTTACTAGTAATTCCACTTAGAGTTCTCGAAGGACCGAAATATTTTAATCCGGCCGTTACGACTCCAAAAAGATAACTTTTTTGTCTGCTTAGACTTTGGGCTACAGCATTTGGCTGGTAATTAAGTTCAGCCATAATCTCTTTCACCCTTTTTCGGGTTTCATCCGAAACGTCTTGTCGATTATTCAATACACGGGAAACAGTTTGCCTTGAAACTCCGGCTTTTTCGGCGACGTCATAGATAGTAGTTTTACTATTTCTGATCAAGGCTTCCTCGGGTATAGACCTTTTTGGAATTGTGAGCGGTCACGTGACCGCTCACAATATAGTAGCAATTATCCATTTAAAAGTCAATAGATTTTATTCAATCTGACTTATTGGATAAAATTTGATTGATATATTTTGTTAATGAGAAAGCAAATCTTGTCTAGAAATTTTTATTTATGTATGTTAATAAAGGCCACCTCCTCTGGTGAGTTAGAAAACTTAATTTTTTCGTTTTACTGGAGAGTACTTCCTTGCCTAGCCAGACTATTTTCAGAGAAGTGTGTTAAGATAATTTTGTACTCTTACATTGACAATACTTTGAATAAAAAGACTTTTCCATTTAGCATGCGAGGAGATTCACTAACAAGTTTGGATTAAGCTGTATCTGTTTCAATTGTTTTTCAGAGCAACTACCAGCCGCTGCAACACTACTATGATGAGACTTCGTAATTCCCAGGATCGTTACTCATGAGTTATGGTATTGTTTTTGATATCCAAGAATTTTCTGTCCATGATGGTCCAGGTATACGCACTACTGTTTTCATGAAAGGTTGCCCCTTGGCGTGTATGTGGTGTCATAACCCTGAAAGCCAATCACCGCAACCTCAAGTGATTCGAAACCCATTTGGAGAACGTATTGCAGGGAAAGAGTATTCTTCCCAACAACTAGCGGCATTGTTAAATCAACAGTCAGCTATATTAAAAGCAAACGGGGGCGGGGTAACATTTTCTGGGGGTGAACCATTGTCACAGGCACCATTTATTGCTGATGTGATAGATGCGATGGACAATTTACATATCATCTTGGACACTTCAGGCTACGGCGCTCGAAAAAATTTCATATTACTATTGGAACGAATTGATTTGTTTTTCTATGATCTGAAGTTGATTGACCCAGGCTTGCACAAGCATTACACTGGGATGGATAATCATCTTATCTTGGAAAACTTACAGCTACTGAATGAATCTGGAAAGCCATTTGTGATCCGGGTTCCATTGGTGTCAGGGGTAACCGATTCGGACGAAAATTTGAGGAATATCGCCTTAACTGTAAGACATATGAAAGGCCTGGAAGAAATAAATCTGCTCTCTTATAACCATGCTGCTGGATCAAAGTATGAAAATGTTGGCATGCAATTTAAACCTGACTATGATGAAAATCGCCCTTTGAATAGAAATTTAGAAATCTTTGAGAGAGAAGGGATAAAAGTGAAGTGCTTATGAAAGAACGAATCTTCCAACTTAGAAATCGAATCCGGTCGGGTGAACAAAAGGCTTACCGCCAGGCGGCGGTTATCGATATCCTGCCAGAGTGTGACGCTGAAGGCTTATCTTGGCCACGCCGCAATGCACGGCTGGTGAGTCGTCTGTGTGGGGAAGAGAAGATAGTCATTTTGCCAGAAGAAAATATTGTCTTCACACGAACAGTCACTAGTGTTCCAGCGGTTTATTCATCGGAAGAGTGGTCATCATTAACCTCTGGAAGGACGCTTCATGAACTTGGTCCGGTAAGTAATATTTGCGCAGATTGGGATTTACTCATTTCTCAGGGGTTACTTGGCCGCAGACAGGTGGCTGAAAGGACACTTGTCCGAATGAAGTTAGATCCACTTGCCGTTGATTTCTTAAATTCTGCCATAGAGACGATAGACGCTGTGCTGAAATTAGCAAAACGATATGAAGACCAGGCCAGGATCTTGGGTAGAAATGATATTGCAGAGGTTCTTCGTTCTGTTCCAGCACATCCAGCTCACAATTTTCGAGAAGCACTACAGTCATTACGCCTTTGTCAGGCAGTTGTCTGGTTGGAAGGGAATTATCATGTTGGTCTAGGTCGGTTTGATCAATATATGTGGCCTTGTCTGGAATCAGACCTAAAAACAGGGGCTCTAACAATTGAAAAAGCTGAAGAGCTCTTAGCAGAATTCTTTATTGCGCTGAATAAAGATAGCGACCTGTATCCAGGTGTGCAACAGGGCGACAATGGTCAAAGTATGACTCTGGGTGGGATCAAACCGGATGGTTCTTCAGCAGTCAACGAACTCACCCGTATGGTATTACGAGTATCCCGTGACCTGGAGATGATCGATCCGAAAATCAATCTTCGTATATCGTCCCAAACCGATTTGGAGTTACTTGCATTGGCCAGTGAGCTTACTCGCAAAGGGCTTGGATTCCCCCAATATAGTAATGATGATGTTGTCATTCCTGCATTAGTGGCACATGGTTACTCAATTGAAGATGCGCGGGATTATAGCGTTGCAGCCTGCTGGGAATTTATAATTCCCGGCAAAGGGATGGAGATAGTTAATATTGGAGCAGTTTCCTTCCCTGCTGCGGCTGACAGGGCCATTCGCAAGGGCTTAACTCAGGGCAATGATTTTGACGGTATCCTGCGGTTAACTTCTGATGAAGTCAGCCAGCAGGTGCAGGCACTGGCTGAGGCTTATGAGTTGATCTTGCTTCCGCCTGCCCCGTATTACTCAATCTTTATGGATTCCTGCCTTGAGAACGGCAGAGATCTATCCGAAGGGTTGAAATATAACAACCTTGGCATCCATGGAGCCTGCGTTGCGAATGCGGCTGATGCACTGGCAGTGGTGAGGCAATTTGTTTTTGACGAACAAATTATCCTACCTCAAGATCTTCTGGCAGCCCTGCAGGCAAATTTCATCGGCTTTGAAAATTTGCGTCGGAAACTGGCAAAAGACGGTCCTAAAGTTGGGTGCAATGACGATAGGGCTGACAAACTAATGGTGAGCTTATTTAATTTTCTGGCGGACGCCTGTGAAGCGTACGGGAAAACAGCACGAGGAGGCATTCTTCGCCCAGGCACCGGTTCAGCTATGTATTATATCTGGCTTGCGTCCGGACACGAAGGGATGCGGGAACCTGTAGTAGGAGCCACTGCTGAAGGTCGTCCGCAGGGTGAGCCTTTTAGCGCGAATCTGGCCTCTTCACCTGGAGTGCAAACTAGGGGGCCAATCAGTACTTTACAGTCCTTTGCAAAGATCGATTACCAGCGAATTATTAATGGTGGTCCGATCACAATGGAGCTGTCTGACTCAGTTTTCCGGGATGACGAATCAATCCATAAAGTCTCAATGCTGGTGAAAACTTTTGCTCAGCTTGGTTGCCAACAATTACAACTTAACAGCCTGAGTCTGGAAACCCTTCAAGATGCCAAAGAGCATCCCGAGAAACACAAAAACTTGATTGTCCGAGTTTGGGGCTGGAGTGGTTATTTTTGTGAGCTAGCTCCTGAATTTCAGGACCAAATCATTGCACGAACTATGTTTCAATTAAATGGAATTTCAGCGTAAATTTGTTTCTCTGCTCCTGAAAATGACAAAGAGTCGAAATCAAAATAATCTCATTAGAATGAGAGGTATTAGATGATTAATAAAGGTGTGTTATGGGATATGGATGGGGTCTTGGTGGATACAGGGGATTTTCATTACCAGGCATGGGTTCGCACCTTAGATTTGTACAAAATTCCTTTTTCGCGCGCAGAGTTCAATAATACTTTTGGGATGAACAACCGCGCAATTATTCAGATTCTACTTGGAGAAAAGTTTAATGAAGAGTTATTCAATCAAATTAGCGATCAAAAAGAAGTACTCTTCCGCCAGTTGATTTGTGGGATGGCAAAGCCGTTGCCGGGAGTATTAGAAGCCTTGGATTATTTCAGGGCGAAAGGTTACCGCCAGGCAATCGCTTCATCAGCGCCACTAGAAAATATTGATGCGCTTATTGACGAAATGCATATCCGAAACTACTTTGATGCAATTTCGTCTGGATACAATATGGCTGGGAAACCTTCTCCCGACGTATTCTTTGCAGCTGCAAAAGCAATCCGTGTGCCGTCTCAGAATTGCTTGGTGATAGAAGATTCTGTCACTGGCGTTGAAGGGGCCAGGCGAGCGGGTATGACCTGTCTGGCTGTCACGAATACCCATTCCGCAGTTAGTCTGAAGGACGCGGATAGAGTAGTTGACAGCTTGCTTGAGATGGACGAAGCTCTCTGGGATGCTTTTTTTCCTAAATTGGGCAACTCTCCTATGCCAGGAACCCATAGTTAATTATTTTTCAAATTCAATCATGGCAAATTTCCACATGAAAAGAGCCACGGATTCTATTTCTGATCATTTTAGAATGAATTTATGAATAAAAAAATCGACTAGACTCAGCTATTCTGATACTTTCTGGTGAACATTATTGTTAAATTAGCTTCTTTAATATTCTGAAAAACTTCGCCTTAATATATTTTTAGCGGTAAATAAACCACTTACCCAGGACCGAGATTACAAAGGACAATGATTTATGCGAATTGCAACACATAGGTGTTAGGGAAGTGCAAGGTTATAATTCAACTTCTTGGAAAAAATATTCCGGGATTGCTGGATACTTAATTATTCTTTTTTATAAAAAGGTAGATGATTTTATTCGAATAACATTGTGCCAATTTGACAATCGTCATCATACCCTGTTATTGAACTCCTCCTTGATTTCAGGAAAGGCCAGTAGAAAATTATGAATTCTCGTGAAAGAGTCATGCTTTCCCTTGCGCACAAGGAACCTGATCGCATTCCGATAGATTTAGGAGCCACGATTGTTACATCAATTGTAAAACAGGCTTACCTTGAACTGAAGCAACATCTTGGCATGACCGTGGAAGAAATTAGTATGCTGGATTATGTTCAGCAATTGCCGTATATAGATGAAGCGCTGATGAACCGTTTTGGGGTGGATTTTCGCATGGTTCAATTACCAGCTGCAACCACAACAGGAGTTAATGTTTTCAAAGAAGGCGAATACTTTTCATTTTATGATCGCTGGGGGTCAAAGTTGCATATGCCCATCGAAAATGGTTTTTATTTCGACTGGGTTGATTACCCGATCAAGGAAGCCGCTATGTCTGAATTGGATGCCTATCACTGGCCTTCACCTGACTCAGATGAAGTAAATGCGGGTTTGGGTATGCAGGCTAAAATGCTTTATGAGAATACAGATTTTGCCCTGGTTGGTAGCGCAGTGATCGGTGGGGGTATTTTTGAACAGCCTGCCCGGATGATGGGATTGCAAAATTTCTTAATGGCGCTTATTGCTGAACCGGATTTTGCAGACAGGTTGATGGAGCAGATCACTGATATCTACGTTCAATCTTGTGATCGTTATCTCAGCAATGTAGGTCCCTATATCCAGGTATTTACCTATTGGGATGACTTGACCGGTCAAAATGGCTGGCTTATCAATCCAGAAACCTATCGAAAAAGAATCAAACCCAGACAAAAACGCCTTGTAGAGGCTATTAAAAAGAAAACAAACGCCAAAATCTTTTACCATTGTTGTGGTGCAAGCCGGGAAATTATTCCTGACCTCATTGAGATTGGATTCGATATCCTTAACCCGGTTCAGGTTTCCGCCAGGGGCATGGATACTTATCAGTTAAAGAAGGATTTTGGAAAAGATATTACTTTCTGGGGTGGAGGAGTGGATACACAACACATATTACCATTTGGTAAACCAACAGATGTAATCGATGAAGTGAAACGCCGAATCGACGACCTGGCTCCTGGAGGAGGTTTTGTTTTTTCAGCTGTTCACAATATTCAAGCTCATGTTCCCCCAGAAAATATTATCGCTGCATTTGATACAGCTTTGGAATTCGGAAACTATAATAAATAATCATTCATATTTTTCGAAAGGGCGAATATGAAACATCGTGAACGCGTCCAGATTGCGCTTGATCATCGGGAACCAGATCGTTGCCCGATGCAGATCAGTTTTACACCGGAGTTTGCAGAGCGCTTAGAGAACGACCTACAAGTAAAAGGACAGGGTTTGCACAATCCTCACGGTGGTGGCAATACTTACGAATTGGAACGGTTGCTTGATGAAGACATGCTCCTGACCTCTGTGGGTTGGGTAAATGGATATTACCAATCAGGCTATCAGAATGTAGAAAGCTATATTGATGAATGGGGTGTTACATGGAAAACCATTGAATATGAAACTCCTTATGGAAAAGGGAAATACACCGAACCGGGAGGACACCCACTTGCTGAAGATTCCTCTTTGAAAACATACCATGCTCCGGATCCAGAACGGCCAGAACTTTATTCAGAGGCAGAGCGCGTGATTAAAGAGTATAAAGATGAATACTGGATTGTTGGTGTAACAGCAACGACCATTTTCGAATGTGCTTGGGCGCTACGTGGTTATGAACAGTTAATGCTCGACATGGCAATGAATGCTGAAATTGCTGATACTATCTTGGACTTTCCTTTTAGATATCATAAGACCGTAACAGAACATCTAGTGCGGCTTGGAGTAGACATGGTTTGGCTTGGTGATGATGTTGGCGGACAAAAAACAATGTTGATGTCTCCAACGATGTGGCGAAAGTATTTCAAACCTCGGATGGCTGAAATAATCTCCTCATTGCGACAGATCAACACTGAAATAAAAATTGCTTATCACACAGATGGCGTAGTGTATCCGATCATCCCCGATTTGATTGAGATTGGTTTAGACGTATTAAACCCCATCCAGCCTGCCGCCATGGATCCGGTGAAATTAAAGCGCGAATACGGCGACAAATTATGTTTTTGGGGGTCTCTTGATATACAGCAAACCTTACCGTTCGGTTCTCCAGACCAGGTGCGCCAGGAAGTTCTAACTCGCTTAAAAACGATTGGACGTAATGGCGGACTTCTTATCGGCCCGACGCACAATATTCAATTGGATACTCCCCTCGAAAACCTTTACGCAATGATCAATACCATAAAGCAAACACCCTATGATTCCTTGTGATCATATATCCAGCTATTGAAAAAGGGAATTAAGCTATGACAAAACGTGAAGTCATCCAGTTAGTTCTTGCCGGAAAAGAACCGCCGTACATTCCCTGGTCTTGTGGCTTTACTAAAGAAGCCAAAGAGAAATTGGCAGAACATTTTAAACCTGAAGAAGTCGAGGTTGCCCTGCAAAACCATTTGCTCAAATTGGGCAGTGATATAGGTTTCTTTACAGACCTTGGCCAAAACCATGTCAGAGATGTATTTGGGGTGGTTTGGGATCGCAGTATTGATAAAGATATTGGTAATGTAGAAGGCACTGTCCTATCAGTTCCCTCTTTACAAGGTTATTCGTTTCCAGATCCCTTGGATCCAAGATTCTTCTCGGATATCCAGGCTAAAATTGCGTGTTATTCTGATCGTTTTCGAGTTTTTCAAATCGGTTTTTCTCTTTACGAGCGCGCCTGGACTTTACGTGGGATGCAGAACCTAATGATGGACTTTTATGACAATCCAAAATTCGTCAATGAAATTTTTGAAACAATTGCAGACTACAATATAGCCCAGATTTATGAAGCTCTGAAATACGATATTGATGCTGTTTATTTTGGTGACGATTGGGGACAACAGCACGGCTTGCTGATGGGTCCAAAACTTTGGCGCCAGTTTATTTATCCTGTACTGAAGCGTATGTACAAGGTCGTCCATGATGCTGGAAAGTATGTTTTCATTCATTCCTGCGGCGATGTAGATGAATTGTTCGATGATTTAATAAGTATTGGACTCAACTGTTTTAATCCCTTCCAGCCCGAAGTAATGGAGATCGCGTCTTTGATGGATTCATATCGAGGGCGATTGGTCTTCCATGGAGGTTTATCCACTCAGCGCACTTTACCATTTGGAACTGTAGAGGATGTTTGCAATGAAACAAAAAACTTGTTGAACATGGGTGCGCACGGAGGTTACATCTTTTCTCCTGCCCATGATGTTGAGGGGGATGTACCCCTTGAAAATATGCTAGCATTTATTGAACTGATTCAAAACCAACCAGGTTACTTAGCATCAAAATAAAGGAGATGGAAATGAATATCATCGATAAAATACAACTGGGTGTCATCGAGGGTGATTCTAAATCCGTGCAGGAGCTTGTCCAACAAGCTTTAACAATTGGCACCTCGACCGAAAAGATACTTAAAGAAGGACTCATTTCAGCCATGAGCGAAGTAGGCAACAGGTTTGAAGCCGGCGAGTATTTCATTCCCGAAATGCTTATTTCTGCCCGGGCGATGAAAACTGGGCTCGCTCTTCTTCGGCCCTACTTAGCTGCTGCCAATATTCAATCGGTTGGCAAGATTGTCATCGCTACTGCGCAGGGAGATTTGCACGATATAGGGAAAAACCTGGTCGGAATTATGCTCGAGGGGGCAGGTTTTGAAGTTATTGACCTAGGCGTCGATGTTTCTCCTGAAAAATATGTCACAGCAGTAAAGGAGCACCACCCCGATTTGATTGGAATCTCTGCCCTGTTAACCACCACAATGATTCGTATGAAGAATATCATTCAGGCTTTGGAAGACGAAGGTCTGCGCCAAACAGTCAAGGTGATGGTTGGAGGAGCACCTGTGACCGAACAATTTGCCAAAGAGATCGGAGCGGATCTTTACGCGCCGGATGCTGCCTCTGCTGCACATTGTGCTTTGATGGCTTTGAAAGGATAATCCTTCAAATCATTTACATGATTACAAGGTGGATTTACAACAAAATTTTCATTTATTTATTAGGTATGTAAATCATAATGGAAAGCTTGCTTCAGCAAAGTAAGAACAATAAACGATACGAATCAGAAATTAAAACACTCTTTGCCGGCAAAAAAACCGGTGTAATGTTTATTCATAATGAACTGGATTCAGCTACACAAATCTGCAGAGCACAAGCATATATCTGGAAGTAAAAGAAGTAAAATCCTGAAAATAAGGCAAATTCGAAAATATGCCGATTAATTTTAAAGAATTCATCCTTAAATCAAATGAGCGCATTGCCATGCCATTAGGCGTATACGCTGGATTGGACCTTACCGGTGCGTCTGTTTTGGAAGCGGTTTCAAACGTTCAAGCCCAAACCGAAGCAGTTATGGCCTTACACGAACGGTTTAATTCGAAAGTACTGCTTACTGCCATGGATCTAAGTACGGAAGCGGAAGCATTTGGTTGTGAAATCAGGCTTTCAAAAGCTGAAATTCCCACCATCATCGGGCGAAAAGTTACGAATAATGAGGAAATTGATCAACTAGCCGTTCCAGAAGTCGGGACAAGACGCACCAAAGTTCATCTCCAAACAACATCAGATCTACGCCGGCTGAATCCGAATATTCCCATCCTCGGTGGTGTAATTGGTCCATTTTCTCTCGCCTGTAGAATATTTGGGGTGTCAGAATCCTTAGAGCTTTCGATTTCTGATCCGGATGTATTAACCAAACTCCTTGATAAAACGACTCATTTCTTAACGGAATACGTAAATGCCTTCCGGAAATCTGGTGCAGATGGAATCATCATGGCTGAACCAGCAGCTGGGCTGCTCTCACCCCGCGGGCTAGAAAAATTCTCGTCTCAATACATCAAGCAAATTATTGAAAAAACACAGATAAATGATTTTCAGATCGTCCTGCATAACTGCGGAGCGAAACTTGTACATTTACCCAAAATACTGGAATCCAATGCAAGCATTTTACATTTTGGAGCACCAATGGATATTATTGCTGCTTTGCAACAGGTGGAATCAAGAGTAATCATTTCAGGGAACCTGGATCCAGCATCTGTATTTTTCAACAGCAGTAGAGAAAAAGTTCAAGCACAGACCTCGAATCTTTTGAATCTCACTTCTGGCTACAAGAATTTTGTTATTTCTTCAGGATGTGATCTTCCACTGCATACTCCCCTGGAGAATTTGGAGGCGTTCTTTAATGCAGTTGGAGATGATTCACATTGAGCCATTTTTTATGCATCTCCTGTGAAATACTTGCTCGTCCCCTATATTTATGTGCTGCAAAATCACCGCACGTGATCGATATTCATTTAAATAAACGCGGGTTGCACGATGAACCAGGCAAATTACGAAACTCCCTGCAAGAATCCATCGATTCTTTTGATAGTTCTAATTACGAGGCCATTCTCCTTGGGTATGGCCTTTGCGGGAATAGCACCATTGGTCTCCAGGCACGTTCTATCCCCTTAGTCATTCCAAGGGTCCACGATTGCATCTCACTGTTATTGGGCTCATCAGAAAAATATCTCAATCAATTCAACCAATTCCCTGGAACTTACTGGTATTCCCAGGATCTTTTAGAAAGGAGCGATACCTCGGGCAAATATTCCTCGCTAGGCGCAGACTCGAACAACGACCAGGCAGCGCAATTTAAAACATTCGTTGAAAAATACGGGGAAGATAATGCTATTTATTTGATGGAAACTATAAAGGAATCGCAATCTCATTACAATCGGGCCGTTTTCATCGATACGGGGCTCATCGACCCAAAAGAGAGAATCGATCTATTGGAAAAGGATGCGTCCACCAGAGGATGGAAATTCGAAAAGATCACAGGCGAGTTATTAATCCTTAAGCAACTTCTTGCTGGAGAATGGAAACGAGAACCTGGAGACAAGTTCCTCATCCTTTCTCCAGGGGAAACAATTGCCGCTGCTTTTGATGGATGCATTTTTCAATAAGGTGATTTATAAAAATTAAACCCCAGATTTCAACACTTTCAATAAAGATAGAGCCAATTGGTAAGTTGATTGAAGTCCCTACCGGAACGTCAATTCTTGGGGCTGCTCAAAAAGCCGGTGTTGAGCTTAATGCTGTCTGCGGTGGAACAGGTTCTTGTGGAAAATGTAAGTTTTCTCCAAGTAATGGTGAGTTTTCGCCACACACACTTATTGAGAAGGAATTACTGCAAAGTTCAGGAATGAATTCAGAAATAAGGTTGGCTTGCCAGACATATCCTCTTTCAGATTGCATCATACTCTTTCCACCAGAATCATTGGCAACACTGCAGCGTTTACAACTTGAAGGACAGAATTCCAGTATTCCAGTCGACCCCTCGGTAAAACGAATTGAAATTAGTAATATCAATCAATATTCTGATGAAATAAAAAAACTCTCCTCGCGATCAAGAAAAAAACTAGATACTCTCCTTCAAAATCCCAGGAATGCAGCTTCGCTCATATTCAATGAAAAAGGTATTGTTTCAGTTCTCGCGCCTGAAGAGCAATTTTATGGATTAGCGATTGATTTGGGAACCACAAAAATTGCCGCTTTCCTCGTGGATCTTGAGACAGGGATCTCTGTAGCATCTGCAGGAGAGGCCAATCCCCAAATCGCATATGGAGATGATGTAATCAGCCGGATCAAATATTGCGATGAAAACCCTGCCGGCTTAAGAATTTTACATGAATGCCTTGTTAATAAAATCGATACACTTGCCAAAAAACTTTGCCATGAGATAAACATTAATTTGGATCAAATTACAGATGTTGTGATGGTTGGGAATACAGCCATTCAACATTTTTTACTGGGATACCCTGTACATTCCCTGGGAACCGCACCTTATCACCCATACAGTTTAGCTGCCACGAATATTCAAGCTCAGGCAATTGGTTTACAGTTGGCGGAAGGCGCACAAATCTATGTTCCTCCCAATGTTGCAGGCTTTGTCGGCAGTGATCATCTAGCCATGATAATAGCAGTTGATATTGAACACCAAAAAACAGCAACTGTGGCTCTGGATATCGGAACAAATACAGAGATCAGCCTCATCCATCAAGGCAAACATTTTTCATGCTCCTGTGCATCCGGGCCAGCGTTTGAAGGAGCCCATATAAAATTTGGTGTAAGGGCTGCCCCAGGTGCTATCGAAAAAGTATTCATCGAGAATAACTCAGTTCAAGTACATACGATTCAAAACAAACCTGCCATCGGTATTTGTGGATCAGGTATTCTTGATGCCGTGGCAGAGATGCGCCGTGAAGAAATTCTTGATTCACGCGGAGCTTTTACTAAAACGGATTCAAAAATTTTAAAAAAGGACTCTGGTCTAGAGTATATTTTGGTTGCAAAAGAGCAAACAGCTATTAATCAAGATATTTCTATCTGCCGGAAAGACGTTAATGAAATCCAACTTGCCAAAGCAGCCATCCGTTCAGGCATAGAGATTCTACTTCACCAGGCAGGAATTAGTGCGGCTGAAATTGGAAGAATGATTATTGCAGGAGCATTTGGTACATATCTCGATTTGCAGAATTCGATCGAGATTGGTATGTTCCCATCCATTCCAATTGACCGATTCATCCAGGTTGGAAATGCTGCAGGAGCAGGTGCCAGGCAAATGTTGATCTCAATTGACGAGCGAAGAAAAGCAGAAGAAATGGTAGGTCGAATTCATTATGTTGAGTTGACCACAGTGGTAAATTATACTGATTTCTTCATGGATGCAATTCACCTATAAATGACAAAAATATCATTTTTGATTAAATTCTTGATTAAACACTCTTGAATAAAGGACTTGACGAACCCACGTAAAAGGGCAACTATACGCACATCGATCAACTACTACTGCGTGCCAGGCAAGCAAGAACCCTTTACAGGGTGCTTCGCGACCAACGTTCGTCGGCCTGCCCCCTTTTAGGGGGTGAAGCTGATTTGCATGACCTGCCCAGGCAAATGGCACGGATTCAGGATCTTTGCTCATAACCCGGGGGTCAGTGGTTCCCTGGCCTCCCGTCAGGGCAGGCGAATCCACTCCCCGCTATTATTTTCCAAACGGCCATCCCTCTCAAGGCTTCCTTTCGGGGACGCAAAGACCGCGGAAATGATCGTTTTTGGTTTAAACATGCGCCAATTCTTTGAACTATTTAATTGAGAAGAGAGATTATTTGTTGACTACCAAACGGTCCTCTCCTTGAGATAGATCAAGATTATCATTCCTGTGATTCCATTGCAATATATCAATATTGGTAGGTTTTTAACCTGAAAACCTATCCATATTGTTAGGTCTCCTGACTTGCTCATTTTTTCCAAAATAGCGAATTTTTGATCTCAAAAAGTTGAATTTGGGGACACTAAAAGAGGATCTGGATGAGCTAGAATTAACACATGGCATTCATTCGGAAAGTAAAAACTTCCAATGGGGCGACAGCAGTTCAAATCGCTTACAAGATTGGGGGCCGCATTGTTAAGATCATCCATATTGGAAGTGCTCACAATAAAGAGGAACTGGATCTTCTGGTTGCAATAGCTCGGAAACAATTATTCGCCAACCAACTGGAGTTGTTGCCGCAAACCGATCCCTTACAAATTAAGACCAAACGGTCTTTCTCTGCGTTGTTATGGAATACCCTACATGAACAATATGCGGAATTAGGATTTGATCAACTGAACGACGAGGTCTTTGAGGCATTGTTCCTTTCTAGGATTGTAGAACCCACGTCGAAGTTGGATAGCCTGCGAGTATTGGACGATCTGGGAGTCGATCCTTTAGATCGTAACCAACTCTACCGTTCTTTGGTCAAAGGCTCAAAGCTGGATTATCGCAAGGCGATCAGCCAGGCTTATTTTCAGCATGTAGGAAGGACCAGGCTCACTCTGGTGCTCAACGATGTCACCACCTTGTATTTTGAGGTACAGGAAGAGGATGATTACCGAAAACCTGGAATGAGCAAGGAAAGGCGGTTGGAACCGCAGATCATCATAGGTCTACTGGTGGATCAGAATGGCTTCCCGCTGGGATTACAGAGTTTTGAGGGGAATAAAGCGGAGACCAAGACCATGTTGCCCGTCATTCAAGACTTTCTGGAGCAAAATGCTCTCACAAAGACCACTATTGTGGCAGACGCAGCCATGATGAGTGAACCCAATTTGGCAGCACTTTCTGAAGCTGGTTACACCTATATTGTTGGCTCAAGGTTGCACAAAGTACCTTACGACATTGCAGAATATCAGAAAACCAGTGAACTTAGCGATCAGCAGATTGTGGTTGAAAAAAAGGAAGGTTACCGGGTGATCTACCAGTACCGGGCCAAACGGGCAGCCTTGGACAAGCGCAACATCGAGAAGCAGAGGGCCAAGGCGATGAAAGTGCTTAGTGGCCAAGTCCCGACCACCAAAACAAAGTTCCTGAGCATAGAAGCCAATAAAAAACAACTCAACCAAAAGTTGATTGATAAAGCGAAAGCTCTTGCAGGTGTCAAAGGTTATGTCACGAATCTGGATATACCGGATGAGCAGGTGATCGCCAATTATCACCAGCTTTTTCAGGTGGAGGCTACATTCCGAATGGCAAAATCGGACCTTAAAGCCAGACCCATCTACCACCGGAAGCGAGATGCAATTGAAGCACACCTGACGATCGTGCTGGCAGCCTTAGCTATCAGTAGGAATATTGAGAGCTTGGCTGGTGTCAGCATCAAACAGTTTGTAAAGTTGCTGCGCCCAATCCGTTCTGGCATTGTGACTATCAATGAAAGAGAAGTACTAGCTGAACCGGATATCCCGGAACAAGTGAAAACCTTGCTAAAACACCGTACTCCAGGATACTAGAATGATAAACTTAGGTCAAAGTATAAGAAAATTTGAAAAATAGATTAATATCCGATCAGAAAACGCTAATCGTATATTCACTCATAGGGTCCATTATAATTATTTAAGATTGTTAGTTGCACTTGCTACTTTGGGGAACATTCCAGTAGGTACGCATGTTTTTGTTTGTCTTCGTCCTGAAGATATTACATTGTACAACTCAGACCAGGAGATGAAACTCTCTACTGCCCGAAATCATCTTTCTTGCCGCATCACTCAAATTATCAACCAGGGATCCTTCATGCGTATTCAGCTAGAATCCGGTTTTTCTTTACCTGGTCTGGTGACCAGATTATCGGCTAACGAAATGAAATTAGAAGTGGGCAAGGAAGTAACTGCTGTCTTTAAAGCGACTGCTATCCATTTAATTTCATCGGGCAAGATTCAATGAAGAATATTCGCAGAAACTCTTGATGAAAATTGTTCTGTGATGGACCTCAGATATTAATTTATTAATTACCATAAGGTCCTTTAATGACCTCCAGGTTTAGAGCGATTCTCCTGCTGCCAGAACGATTTGCCCTCAGGTCATGCATTTCAGCCTGGCCTGAGGATCGCCTGTTTGAGAGGCGGGATGATCTTTGGTGCTGATTTATCCAGAATCAATTACAGATCAGCGTCAGGAGCGAAATGCATTCGACCTGGAGGACATTTATGCTAAATACATTGCTTTCAACCAGCCAGTACCTGACCAAAATCAGCAGGAACCACACCGGGGCTTTCAACTCCATACTGGTTATAGAATTTTTCAACAACCTGAGTAATCGCAAGGGCGTCTGCAGGCACATTTTGCAGAGCTATTTCCAGATCCATTAGTCTGTCAGCGGGGAAGAAGAAGAAATCACCAGAGATGTGAACTTCGTTCAATTTTCCTTCATTATTGACAGCAGTGACGCGAATCAACCCGCCCGGAGTTTTGAGCATTTTCTGGATGACATAAATTCCTTCAGCGATCTTTACCTGCTTGGAATCTGGACGGCGTTGATCATTGGCCAGCAACCATTCGGGGTTGTTCATTTCGACAAGCAACTCATCGGCTTTCTTTATCAATTCTTGATCGAGTTCTTTTTGAGTTAATTCGCCGAGTAATTCACCGTAACGATGACTTAGTTCATCCCCGAGGTCTTTGTTGGCTGGAATTTTTCCGGTTTCTCGCAGCATGGTGGTTAGATTTTCGTACATCGTTTTGTAGACTTTATCACGGAATTTCTCGTCGGGGACGCGCAAACACTTCGACATGACGTCGTAATTGAAATCCTGGATGAAATTACCGACCAGGATCAACATATCATCTATTTGAGCAGCACCTGTGCCGGATATTTTCCGACCATTCGTGATGATATCGTTCACTGGTTTGTATTCAGCCGGGACGCCAAATTTTATAAAAGTATCAATGACAGGTCCCAGGAATTTTTTATAGAATTGGGCAATATTGGCAGGAACGCCTGGACGGTCACGGCGAATAATTAATTGAAAGAATAACTGCTGTCCATCAAGGTAGACTGCACCACCGCCTACTTCACGGCGAAAGACTGGAATATTGTTCGCGCGGGTGTAGTCCAGATCAATTTCTTGCTGCGCATCCTGGTGGAACCCGATGCAAACGTAGGGTGTAGCAGGTCGAAGAATTATCAATGCTTCGCGGCTCAAGTGAGCGGCAGCATGATACAGAGCCTGACTGTATTCCCAGGAAACAGCGTCTAAAAAATAGTAATCCATATGGTGAATAATCTCCTTTGTAGTGAATTAGTTCCAGCTTTTTAAAACCGCAACTGACCGCGATACTACTTCCGGTAAAGCCATCTCAATTGTCGGGCTTAAATCCAAACCGGTTGAAATATCTTCTGGTTGAATGCCAACCAGGTGAAGGTATTCCGGTAGAAAACCGCGAATTTTTGCTAACCCCAACACTTCCTGAAAAGTGATCTGATGCTGAGAAAGTTGAATGCCAGAATAAAGGGGAATTTGTTCCTTGGTCAGCTCAACTACAGTACCGGCAGGTTTGCCAATATTCACTGCGTCGAGGATGAGCAAGTGGCTGCATTCTTCCACAATCATCAGCAAATTAAGGCCTAATACACCACCATCGAGCAGTTCAAAATCGGACTGCTCCCCTAATTGGGAGTCCAGGAGTTTTAACGCCTGGACCCCCAATCCTTCGTCTTTTTGCAATAAATTGCCGAGACCTAAAACTACTTTACGTTTTGCTTCTGTCATTGTGCTCATCGGAAACAAATGTTTAAGCCGGTAGCCGTCTCGCCGACCTCAGTTCCTTCAGCGTCCACCATGTGAATAGCACATGCCATACAGGGATCAAACGAATGGATGGTACGCAGAACTTCCAATGGCCATTCAGGTTTTGCGAGCGGAGTCCCTACAAGAGAGGCTTCATAAGCACCTGGTAGACCGTTATTGTCGCGCGGTGAACCATTCCATGTTGTTGGGACGACCATCTGGTAGTTTTCGATCTTTCCATTGTTAATCACGATCCAGTGTCCAAGGGCACCACGAGGAGCCTCCATGTAACCAAACCCTTGCGCATGTCTTGGCCAGGTAGTGGGTTCCCACTTATCTCCGTTGAACGTTTTGGTATTCCCGGCTTTGATCTCTGTAATCAAATCATCGTAGTAAGTTCGCATCGAATCGGCAAACACTTTGGTTTCGATGGCACGGGCGGCCGTACGGCCCAGGGTTGAGAAGAGGGCAGTGACCGGAACATTTAATGTGGTGAGAACTAGATTGACCAGTTCTTTGGTCTGCGCATGGCCGCCGGCATACATGGCCAATACGCGGGCCAGGGGGCCAACTTCCATGGGAGTTTCAGCCCAGCGAGGGGCTTTTAGCCACGAATATTTCTTGTCTACTTCCAGATAATCATAGGGTGGCTTTGGACCGGTGTAATTGAAAGTTGTCTCGCCCTTCCAGGGATGTAAGCCGGCTAGATCGCCGCCTTTGTAGTCATACCAGGAGTGGGTGATGAATTCCTGCATCTTGGCAAAATCATTGGGATCAGGCACTTGAATGTGAGACAAATCTCGGTTGAGAATGACAGCTCGCGGAACGAGGAATTTGGAGACATCACTGTTGTCTCCACCAGGAAATTCACCCCAGGTTAAGAAGTTGCCTAGTCCTTCGCCAAAGCCACCATATTCCAGATAGTAAGGTGCAATGGCAAGCAGGTCAGGCAGATAAACCTGGTCAACAAATTCAATCATGTTATTGATCGAATCATTTATGATTGACAGTCTATTTGAGTTGAGAGCAGTATCGCTGTTCAGGTCAATGGGCATGGGAACTCCGCCAACTACAAAATTGGGGTGCGGGTTTTTACCACCAAAAATGGTTTGAATCTTGGTGGCATCTCTCTGCCAGTCTAATGCTTCAAGATAATGGGCGACTGCTAGCAGGTTAACTTCAGGCGGCAACTTATAGGCAGGGTGCCCCCAATAAGCATTCGCAAAAATGGAAAGTTGGCCGCTGTCGACAATTGCCTGAACCTTTGCTTGCACATCAGCAAAATACGCCGGAGAAGACTTGGACCAAGATGAAATCTTTTGCTGAATTGCTGAAGTTCCCGCAGGATCCGCTTTGAGGCTGGAAACCACATCCACCCAATCCAAAGCATGTAAATGGTAGAAATGCATCACATGATCATGAACGTATTGCTGAGCAATCATCAAATTACGGATCAAGTTGGCAGCTTTTGGGATTTTAATCCCGAGCGCATCTTCGACCGAACGTATCGAGGCAAAGGAATGCACAGTCGTACAAACTCCGCAGGCGCGTTGGGCAAATGCCCAGGCTTCACGCGGATCTCGGCCGACCAGAATCTTTTCGATGCCGCGTACCATGGTACCGGATGAGAAAACTTCGGTGATCGTATTGCTGGCATCCACGGTTGCTTCAATGCGTAAATGGCCTTCGATGCGGGTAATTGGGTCAATCACAATTCTTTGTGTCGTCATGGCTCACTCCTTATTCCACCAGTGCGTCGGCAACCAATTGACTCAGGCCGGCTACTTTAAAATCCAGGTTGAAGTGCTGCACACAATCAGTGAACTGTAAACGGCAGTTCGAGCAGCACATTACAACGGTTTTTGCTTCCACTTTTTTTATTTGGTCAATTTTTAACTCAAAAGCCGCGTAGCGAATTGGATCCGCTTCTTTGATCGCAATTACTCCGCCGCCGCCGCCGCAGCAAATTGCTTGTTCGCAGTTAGGTGACATTTCTTTGAAGGATTTAGGAGCAAGAATATTGAGCACTTCACGAGGTTCTTTGATAAGCCCACCGCGCCGTTGAATCTTACAGGCATCATGGAAGGTAATCGTACCACCGCTATCCAGGGAGCCTTCTTTTAATTTGATCTTGCCGCTGCGGACGTAATCGCCGATCAGACCGACGATGTGGTCAACCTCGATTCCTTTAGGCACATCCATGATGTTGTAAGAAGTCCAGCGCAACGCATCGTATGCATGACCGCATTCAGTCACTACGATTTTCTTGACACCCAAATCTACTGCACCATCAAAGACACGCTTTAAAAACATAATTGTTCGTTCTGTATTGCCTTCATAGAACCCAAAATTAACCACTTCGCGAGCTTTGGTGCTGAGGGTCCATTTTTCGCCGGCTTTTGTCAAGATTTTAGAGATTGCCGCAATGTTCTCGGGGAACTTCATGATCTCTATGGAACTGAAAACCACAAGAGTATCGGCGCCTTTAACGTCCATGGGAAGTTCGACTTCCCATTCATCGGCTACCCATTCCATACGGCTTGCATAAACATCATCGGTCACACCTAAGGGACTGCCTTCTTCAACTTGTTTATTCACGGCGGCCATCAAATCAGCGGGGACGATACCGGCATTCGAAAAACCGGAACGCACTTCGTGGATTAATGGTCCCAGTTGAATCCCCATTGGGCAGACCATAGAACATTTATTACACATCGTACAGGCTTCATATACGATTTTACTGAAGTGAACAATATCTTCATCCGTAATTCTTTTATCTACGCCGAGAGCGAGCTTGATTTTGCCAATGAGTGAGAACCGTTGTTCGTAAGCACGTTTCAACAGTTCGATTTTCCACACCGGAGCGAATTCCGGATTATTTGTTGCCTGGTAAAAATGGCAGGCTTCTGCGCACATACCGCAGCGAGTGCATGCTTCCAACTGCGAGGCGACATAGCCTCCAGTTTCTTTGATAAATGTATTGATTACGACCTGGTTTTCCATGTCTGACCTCCTATGGTTGAACGGCTCGCTTACCAAAATCCGCACCGTGAATCGCTTTTGAGAAGAAATAGAACATGAAGTGCGAAATGCGACTGAGGGGAATCCAAATCAAAAGCACATCCACCGCGATCATGTGCAGGCTATAAAGTACCTCGTAAGGGAACCAAAGGTGGTGGGTCATGATGTAACCTGTCACCATGGGTAAGAATACAAAGAGCAGGTTAAGCCATTCTGCAGGTCCTGAGATCAATTTGAGAACCGGATTAATCAGGCGGTTGATGAATAAGATGATCATCGCAAGAATCGTGACAGCCGCCATCCAGTCCACAATAGGTAAGGGGAGAGTAAACCACCCAAAACCGAGTAGACTCTTCCAAACGAGCATATGGGCGGTACCCAGAATTAAAATTACAAATAATCCCAGGTGAAATAGACCACCGGCCAGATAAATGACAGGGTTGCGCTTGAAGGTGTTTTTTACCCAAGGCACAAATGGCCAAATGAGAATCCCTTTGAGGAATGATTCAGCAACTCCTCCGATTTTGCTTCCAGCAGCAGGCACTTTATCTGCTTTCCATCCCAGAAAAATGACCTTTACCAAACGGTAAGCCATTCCAGCTATGAAAAACAAGAGGGCAGCCTCAAAGAGAGGGCCGCGAACAAAAGCAAGAATTGCAGTCCAATTCATCTCATCCTCCTCTATTCCTTCTTCTTTTCATCATGCTCAGTAGATTTTTTCTGGCTATGATTGACAGCTGCCGCTCCTGCACCAACGGCTGCTCCGGCCGCTAAAGCTGCGCCAGCGGCTAAAATGGTCGGGCGATCGAGAGGTGCCGATTGCCCCTGGTAAAAACCGCCGCCATCCCAGAAATTGGGTTCAGAACAACCCAGGCAAGGATGTCCAGACTGAACGGGGAAGGATAAGCCACCGCTCCACTTCAGAGAGGCACAGGCATTGTAGGTGGTTGGTCCTTTACATCCTAATTTGTACAGGCACCAACCCTGTTGTGCACCCTCGTCATCGAAAGAACCCGCAAACTTTCCGGCTTCATAGAAGGGACGACGCAAACAGCGATCATGGATAGTATTGCCATAAAATGTTTTTGGACGATTGAGATGATCCAATTCAGGTAAAGTTCCAAATACCAGGAAATGAGCCAGAGTGCCTGTGAATACTTCTGGAATAGCTGGACAACCAGGAATGTTCAAAATGTTTTTTCCGGGCAAAGCTTCGGAGACACTGACTGCACCGGTTGGGTTGGGGTTGGCTTTTGGTAATCCGCCAAAGGCTGCACAGTTTCCGGTAGCAATAATCGCGGCGGCACCCGCAGCTGCTTCTTGTAATAGTGCGAGTGAGCTTTTTCCACCGATGGTGCAATACACGCCGCCGTCTTTGGGGCTTATACTGCCTTCAATGACCAAAACATATTTGCCGGCGTATTTTTGCATGGCAGCTTTCTTTGCGTCATCCGCTTGAAAACCCGCCGCAGCAGATAAGGTCTCATGGTATTCGACAGTGATTTGGTTTAATACCAAATTAACTAAAGTAGGAGATTGGCTACGTGTGAGAGCTTCAGTGCAGCCAGCGCAATCCTGGAATTCCAACCAGATTACCGGAAGGCGTGATTTGCTGGCTAGAGCTTTGGCAACGATCTCCGCTGGTTTGTAGCTTTTGCCTAGCCTGGCGGAACCCTGGTATGGAATCGGTGGAAGGGTTGTTAAGCCAATGGCTCCGGCGACTGCACCGCACATTTTCATGAAATCCCGCCGGGACACGCCTTTTTCTTTCATTTCTTCAAAAATACTCTTATCAGGCACGGGTTCCTCCTTTATTACTTCAGGTTTTTTTATCGAACCAGATGAATTAATAAAATTAATAAACTTTACCGTAACTTAGAGCGTTATTGTCCAAGCGATGATGCTTTAATTATTTTCAGACTAAAAAAATCTGTTAATGTGATTTGTTAGCTATGATGATACGATGATTAACTGCACGAAATGTTATCAGCTTCTAATTTTGCCTGGTAAGCTGCTACACCCTCGGCACCGGTTGCTAAAGTTCCTTTTTGACCGTCCCAATCAGAGGCCTGCAATTCTGCTACCCAACCCTCCCCATAAGGATCTGACACTGCCAGATTTGGATCGGCCGCAAGTTTTTCGTTGGCGCGCAGGAGAACACCTGTCACCGGTGTAGGGACAGGGCCAACAAATTTACTGCTTTCGACGGTGGCTAGACTTTTTCCTTGAAGCACCTCTTGGCCGATATTCTTGGCTTTGACAGTAATGGCGGCTAACTTGCCGCCTGTGAGCTTGGCGGCAACGGCTGTAATGCCAACCCGAATTACGCCACCACCCATAGGTTTAGCCCAAACATGCTTTTCGATCAGATAATACAGATCATCAGGTAGATTGCATCCACGTACGTTTGCCATTTTTCCTCCTTGTAAATCAGGAATTGTCAGAAAGTGAGGACAGTTTTACAGTCTTCGGCAACTTGCCACATTGTGGCACCACCAACCATCTTCACACCATCGATTAGGTCTTCAGCTTTGAGATCGTGCAGTTCCATTGAGGCAGTGCAAGCCAAAAAAGTGACTCCAGCATCCATCGCATCTTTAAGGAATCCACTCACAGGTTTACCGCCAGCCTTCGGATAAATAGTTTCAGCCATGCCTTTTTTAAGCAAGAGCGTACCGTCAATGGTGAAAAACATGGTTACTTCATTTTCCATTGCAATAGCCAGGCTGGCAAAGAAAAATGGGGTTGCACAGCGGCGCGGAGTATCAGGCCCGCTGGTCATAATAATCATTACTTTATCATCTGCCATTTATTCTCACTTTACTCTAGTTAGAAGGATAAGGTGATGGCATTTTCACTGGCATAGCTCAAAAAAGTAGCCGCGCCAACAACTTCGATACCATCGATGAGGTCTTCTTTTTTAATGCCCATCACATCCATACTCATCTGGCAGGCAAATAAACGAGCGCCTCCCTCAATAGCCATATCAAGTAGCTCACTTAATTTCGCTACATTGGCCTTTTTCATCCATCCGTTCATCATACTGGTAGCCATACCAGTCATACCCGGGATCATCCCAATAATATTAGGTACGGGCATGGGCATGGCAGGGTTAGCAATAGGGGAGACCTTTAATTTATCCGCATTCCCTTTTTTTAGGATTTCTAGACCATAGAAGGTGAAGAAAATACCGGCTTCCATATCCAATGCCAATGCCGCTGTGGCAAGAATAAAGGGCGGATAAGCTAAATCTAAAGTACCGTGCAAGGCAATCATTGCCAGACGTTTACTACTTTGTTCACTCATAGAGCACTCCTTAAATCAATTTTTTAGTAGTTCAAGACGTTCGTTGCTTCGGTGAAAACTTTCACAAAAGTTGCTGCATTTACTACTTTGGAGCCTTTGATGAAATCGTTTGCTGGATCAAATTTTCGTGAAGTGACACAGGGGCCGCAAAGGTACAATTCTCCTCCAGCTTCAACGTATGCATCGACCAGTTCTTTTAATGGAGGAAATCCAGACGCAAAAACATGTTCCGCACAACCTTTTTGCGCTAACATCATGCCGGTTGCCTGGAAACCCATGATTACCTCAACGTCAGAGGCTTGGGCTGCAGTCGCCAGTACGAATGGAATGGTGGCTCTTTCAGGGTCTTCTGGTCCATGTGTGCAAACAATTGCCAGTTTTTGAGTCATTTATTCTCCTTTTATTTCATGCGTTTAATATAAAAGATGAATTTGTTGCCTTCTTTTTCAGAGGCTACCAGTTCGTGACCGGTTTTTTCGGTCCAGGCTTCCATATCACTCGTCGAACCGGGGTCAGTCGCGATCATCTTGAGAACCTGACCTAATTGAAGACTATCTACTGCCTTTTTGGTTTTCAGAATTGGCATTGGGCAGGACATACCGCTGCAATCTAGTGTTTGATCTGGTGTTATTGACATTTAGTTCTCCTTTTTCAATTATTTCGACAGCGAAGGGCTAATTGCACTGAGTTCAGCGATTCGTTGTAATCGACTCATAAGATCAGAACGTTCGCAAAGAATGGATTGGACTGTACGAGCTACCTTTGGAGTCCACTCTTGTACCAATTCTTGTTGATAACGTTTTAAAACAGGGATTTTTTTTGCGGCTTCTTGAAGTTCTTCTTCCGGAATATGATAATTAGTCGCTAATTGTTTGACGCGTTCTTTTTCTTTTTCGTGATCAGGGGTATTTAAATAATATTGGCCGCCAATCAGCCAGGCAATTTGAGTATTTTCAGCATTTATGGGGGCACGTTTATAACATAAACCGGCATGACAAATTTGAAAATTTGATTCCCCGGTTGATTTTAAGGCAATCTTCCGCCAGGAGTTTTGGCAAGCCTGACGCCCTTGTTCTGTGGATAACATTAATTTGCAGAATGGATTTGAAAATGTAGGCTCAGTTAATGGTGTTCCATGCAGAGTAACAGTTATTGCGCCTATGCCGATGATTCCAGCATAAATCTCTTGAACTTCTCCAACGCAGGCGGAAGGAAAATCAGTGATGGATTCTACGGCTTCTTGATCATCATCACTTTCGATACCCATGAGACGATCAATTTCATTCTGAGGAAAACGCCACTGGTTGGCAATTTTGGCACCTTTTAATCGGCCGTCATTCAGCATACGATAGACCGTGATTCGGTCTATTTTAAGTAGATCCTGTATTTGTTTTGTAGTTAATAACTCACTCATTGGCTGTATCACTATGCTATATAATGTTATATAATGTTATAGTAGCACTTAACAATATTCTTTACAAGTACTTTAGAAAGTTCAACAAAATATTTAGTCGTCTGCTGATTTATCGAGATTTTAATGACCACTAATTCATGAATAAGGAGAGCTTGAAATGAACCTTGGATGGCCTGAAATACTCATTTTGTTGGTGATTGTGGTTTTATTATTTGGCGTGGGTAGAATTGGTAAAATAGCTACGGAGATGGGGCAGGGAATGCATAATTTCCGTAAAGCAATGGATGGAGAAAAAGACGAAGCGGAAATAAAACCTGCGGACAAAAAAGACGAATAGATTGAAATAAGTAAATAAAAAACATATAACAAATAAATAGGAAGTCTTTGAATTTTCCCATTTTTGTGTTTATTGTTTTAGATGTTATTCAATTCAGATTTAATTTGGCAAATATAGGTACTTTAATCAAATCCAGCAGGGTGATGTAAATAATAATTACACAAAGTAATTCTGCTACCAGCATGATTGGGATTGGAGTCATTAATATACCCTGGGTGGCTAAGAAGCCGACGACCAGGATATCTAGACTTGATCCAATTAACATCCACCTGCTTGGCAGCGAATGCCAAAAATGAGCGCGTTCGCGCACAAGGTAGATGGTCGCTTGCCCGCTGTAAACTAACATCACAAACAACAGAGTCTGCAAATTTGCCAACGGTAATTGCAAAATGGTATGTGCGTACCAGAAAATCCCAAAAGACAGAGCGAGTATTGGCAGGGCGATGAGAATGGCTCCAAAGACGATGGAGCGTACATTCCAATGATTAGGCAGCGGGGATGGTTTTACCCGGTCCGTGGAAATTGTCATTGTGACAAAATCGTTGGTAAAAAGCAAAAGCACCATCAGGAGGGGCGTAGTAACAAATGTCCGGAAGATGATCAAGCCAAAACTTAAAAAGAAAGCTAACTCAATTGTTTTAATAATTTTGTTTAGTGTATAGGTCAACATCCTTTGGTAGATTTCTCTGCTGGTCTCAATGGCAGCGACCAAATTACTTAATCCGGGTGCTGTGAGAACCATACTGGCTGCGGCTTTGGCTACATCCGTGGCACTTGAAACTGCGACACCAACTTCAGCTTGCTTTAGAGCAGGTGCGTCATTTACGCCGTCGCCAGTCATTCCTACGATAAAGCCAGCCTGTTGGAAGTTCTTGACGAGCTTGAATTTGTCTTCTGGAAGCACCTCGGCATAAACTTCGCAGCCTTTACCGTCAGACCAATGAGGTTCATTAATGGATTCCCCTGAACAAGCGTTGCTACCAATTCCAATTTTTGCGGCTATCGCCTGGGCTGTAAGCAATCCATCCCCGGTGATCATGATAACGCGGACGCCTAAACTCTTAAGCCGAGAAATTAGACTGGCTGAATCTGGTCTGGGAGGATCCTGAAAGGCGACTAACCCGGCCATTTGGAACAGGTCATCAGTCTGGGAGCCAATCGCCAGAACGCGTAACCCCTGGCTGGCTAAGGAATCCACGGTCTGGGTAAATTCGCCATGCAAGTCAGGGTCAAACTCTCGGATCACTTGTGGAGCTCCCTTGAGCACTTTTAGAATGTGCCCATTTTTATTAAAAATTGCTTCTGATCGTTTGGTGGCTGGCTCAAATGGAATGAACTCTTGACGGGTGTCATTGATTTGCAGCTCCACTTGCTCAAGTTTGGCTTTTTCCAGGATCGCCTTGTCCAAGGGATCTTGTGTGGCTTCGTCACTGGCCATCACTGCCAAACGAAGTACATCCTTTTCTGCGTAAGGTGGGAAGGCGATGATCTTAGTCACTTCGAGCTTATTTTCGGTAAGGGTACCGGTTTTGTCTGTGCAAAGTATCTGCATCGAAGCTGCTTCTTCGATTGCGTTTAAGCGGGTGACCAAGACACCTTTTTTAGAGAGGTCTAAAGCGCCTAGAGCTGTGGCCACGGTAAATGTGGCCGGCAATGCGACCGGAACGGAAGCCACCAACAGGATGAGTGCAAAGGGCAGCATGTCTGCCATCGGTAATTTTGAAATTAGAGAATAAACTAAAACAATGGCAACCAAAATCGCATCCAGAATGACCAAATCCTTGGCAATTGAAAAAACGATTTTTTCCAATTGGCCAACCGATTTGGCCTGCCGTACCAGCTCTGCTGTTTTTCCAAACCGGGTGTGGATTCCGGTGGTGGTGACTTTTCCCGAGGCTTCGCCGCGCACAACAGTGGTTCCGGCGTAACCAGACGTGCCTTTCTCCGCATCAATGGGCATTGATTCGCCGGTTAAACTCGATTGATCCAAAGAAATTTGTCCAGAAATCAACTCAACATCGGCCGGAACCAAATCGCCCATTCTTAAATAGATGATGTCTCCTGGGACTAATTCGGAACCGGGAAGCATTTGCCATTTTCCATCTCGAAGAACCCGGCTTGTTACGGTGAGCCGCTTTCTCAGTAGTGCGAGCGCATTTTGGGCGCGATTTTCTTGTAAAGTGCTCATCACAGCGTTAAAAATGATTAGGGCACCAATGATGCCTGCTTCGATTCCTTTTCCCAGGACAAGTTCCAACACAACGGTAGCTTCCAACATCCATGGTACCGGCGCCCACATTTTTCTAAGGAAAACCAACCATAGACGAACTTTTTGTTCCGGAATTGCATTTGGACCGAATTGCAGCAATCGTTTTTCCGCATCAATTTGGGACAAACCTGTAATCGGTAGATTATCAGAAGGGAAATTCACAAAATCGTTTTCTTTTGAAGGGTTAACTTCCATTTATTCATTTGCTCCATAACTATTATTACCCAATTTTGTTTTAAAAGTACATCAATCCTAATGAGCAGTAAAACTTAAAATTTGATTATCCCAGCCGGAATCGGTTTTTGAAATTTTTGATGCTTAATTACCAGATGCGAGTGAATAATTGAACTGTCAGGGAAGAGACCATGACTGCAAACCATGTAGATGCTCCTAGAATTAGAGCTCGAGGACCTGCTTTGACAAAGCCTTGAATGCTTGTGTTTAAACCGATGGCAGCCATCGCCATAATAATCAAGAACTTACCGGTCTGGGCCAGCGTGCTGGTGATAGTGACCGGGATCCACCCGGTGCTATTGAGCACAGCCGCAGCCAGAAAACCAAGGACAAACCAGGGGAAAATCTTAGCAAAATTGAAATGTTGTTGTTCCCGGTTTTGGCGGGCAGTGATGAAAGCAAGTGCCAGAGTTACAGGTACGATCATCAGGCTGCGGGTCAGCTTAACCACAGTGGCAAAATTGCCGGCTGCATTGCTGTAAGAAAAACCGGCAGCTACGACCGAAGAGGTGTCGTTGATGGCTGTTCCTGCCCACATTCCGAACCCGGTATCGCTCAGATGTAGTACATGTCCGATGAGCGGAAAAAGGAAAACAGCGATCACGTTGAATAAAAAGATGGTCGAAATTGAATAAGAAATATCCTGATCATCGGCATCGATTGCTGATGACGCGGCCGCAATTGCTGAACCTCCACAGATTGCAGTTCCCACTCCAATCAAAGTAGTCAGTGTTTTATTAACCTTAAGAAACCTGCCAACAAAGTAGGCAGTGATAAATGCCGCGCTCACGGTTAATAAGATAACCAATAAGGATTGCTGTCCAACTCGGATCACACTGGCTGTATTCATGTCAAATCCTAACAAGACCACGGCCAACTGCAAGATGTACTTAGATGTAAATTTGATCCCTTTATGTGAACTGGCCGGTAGTTTTATTAATGAAGTAATTAGGATGCCTAATGTGATTCCTAAAACCGCGCCTCCAATAACCGGAACGAATTTCCCTAATAAATAGGCTGCGATTGCGATTGTCAAGGCGATCAATATTCCGGCCCAATTTTCTCGTATAAATTGTTTCAAGAGAGGCTCCTCCAATTGCAGAAATGCTGAGTTGTTTATGGTTTTAAATATGGGCAATCATAAGCGTCTCTTATATATTTGTAAAATAGTATAATATTATAGGAAAGATAGGTAATTACTTATGAATACACGTCAATTTCAGATTTTTCTGACCGTTTGCGAATCGGGTACCATGACCGGCGCTGCCAAGATCCTCTTTATGACTCAACCGTCGGTGAGCCAGGTGATCTGTGAACTCGAAAAAGAGTATGGTGTTCACTTGTTTGAAAGGTTAAACCACCGCCTATACCTGACTGCGGCAGGCGATCAATTACGGATTTATGCAAACCAAATTTTGCATCTATCCGATCAAGCGAAAAAGGAGCTGGCTGATCTGGGAGGGGGTGGATCAATCCGTGTAGGCGCTAGCCTAACAATTGGCACATACATATTGCCAGGCTTTATCAATTCCTACCGCGAGAAGATACCCAAGGCTGAAATTTTTACCCGCGTTGACAATACCAGTGTGATTGAAAAACTGATTTTGGAAGATCAACTAGATCTGGGACTCGTGGAAGGGCCTATTCATTCGCCGTACATTCGGGAGGAAGCATTTAGTGATGATGAGTTGGTTATTATCTGTGGTTCAGACCATTCATTATGGGGCAGAAGGGTGATCGAACTCAATGAGCTAGCAGGGAATGCATTTATTATTCGAGAGCCAGGTAGTGGAACCCGTGATATTTTTGAAAGGGTTATGAGCGATTTAGGGGTTAATTGGAAGATTGCAGGTGTGTATAACAATACTGAGGCCATCAAACAGGCAGTTAAGGGAAATCTTGGGTTGGCTGTGGTACCAAGAATTTCAGTCCAAGAAGAAATTAAACGGGGACAGGTCTGGGTAATTGAAGTCAAGGGGCTGAATTTGAAGCGAAAATTTAATCTGGTATACCACCATCAAAAGTTCTTCACATTAGCCATTCAAACATTTATTCAGACCTGTAAAAAAGATTCCATTGAGAGCGTTGAAGAACAACAATAGAAAAATCAGATCATTGATAATGGCAAAAGATTATCTGCTTCGTTTTGTATTATGATACCTATCTTGACAAAGGCTCGCTTTTCACTTGCTGAAATCATTTTGAATTGTGAAAAGCGCTGGTGCATGAGAGGAAATGTTAGCGGAAGGTTAAACCGATTTTCTTTCAAAGCCCCAATAATTACGTTTTATTTCCAGGAGTATTTCTTATGATATCTGGTTTCAATATTGGTCCTTTAACCATCCACTTTTATGGCATCATCATCATGCTCGGGGTTATCGCTGCTGCTTTTTTAGCGCGACGCGAGGCTATCCGCCAAGGCGAAAATGGCGAACTTATTTGGGATATGTTGATTTGGATACTGATCGCGGGAATTATTGGGGCGCGTTTATGGCATATTTTTACTCCAATGCCTTCATTGATAGCGCAAGGGGTCACAACATATTATTATCTGACCCATCCCCTCGACGCTATTGCCATCTGGAAAGGTGGCTTAGGAATTCCAGGAGCTGTTATTGGCGGTGTCATTGTTTTGTATTTCTTTGTGCGCAAGCGTCGATTATCATTTTTGAAATGGTTGGATATTTTTGCTCCAGCCTTGGCATTGGGTCAGGCAGTCGGCCGGTGGGGAAACTTCTTTAACCAGGAGTTGTACGGGGCACCCACCTCATTGCCTTGGGGAATCTATATAGATCCACAACACCGTCTCCCTGGTTTCGAAAATCAGGCTTATTACCATCCTACTTTTTTGTATGAATCGATCTGGAATTTGGCCAATATGGCACTGCTCCTTTGGCTGAGCCGGCACTTCAAAGACCGTTTGAAAACGGGCGATGTATTTCTGGTGTATTTGATCGTGTATCCTTTAGGGCGATTTTTACTTGAGTTTTTACGTCTCGATTCCTCGCAAGTGGCCGGGGCCAATGCGAATCAAATATTTATGTTAGTGGTGATGATAGTGGCAACGATTGTTTTAATATTTCGACACCGAAGGCGAGGGGAATCAAAAGTACCTCTGGATAATAATTCTGACGTTTAATGAATTTTAAAATAATGTCCTGACGAGAGTAATTTGTCTGGGCTTGTTTTTAAATTGTAAGTTTCTCTTGACAGCTTTTTAGAATCGTCATAGAATCATATTCATGGAAATGAATATGATATCCGAGCAAGAAACTGAAATACAGCAATACGATCTTCAGGTGCAGATATTTAAAGTATTAACCCATCCCGCGCGTTTGGCTATTTTGGACATTTTGCGAGATGGGGAACATTGTGTCTGTCACATGGAAGCGTATTTAGGGTTACGGCAGGCTTATATTTCACAGCAATTATCCGTGCTTCGTGAAGCCGGGTTAATCCAAGACCGCCGGGAGGGTTGGAATATTTTCTACCGAGTGGCAGATGAACGGATTTATGGTTTACTCGATGCTGTGCGGCAAATTACTGGCCAGAATGGGCCGGAAGTGCAGGAACCTATCACAGTATGTAAATGTCCAAAATGCAGTGCAAAGGTTGGAATGGAGTAAATAATCTCTTTTTTTACCTTAAGCATATGCAATTTTATGAATATTAATCAATTGGAGAATGAAAAATGGTAAATATCAAAGTGCTTGGATCAGGTTGTGCCAACTGTAAACGCCTGGAAGAATCAGCTCGAAAAGCCGTTGAAACCCTCGGCATCGAAGCCGAAATTGAAAAAGTAACTGACTATGCTGAAATTATGAAATATCCGATTTTATCCACGCCAGGTCTGGTCATCAATGAAAAACTAGTCTCTGCAGGTAGGATTCCTACTGAAAAAGAAATTTCTGACTGGCTCACCGCTTAATAAAATAAGGGTGGATATTGTTCGATATCCGCCCTTTATTCTGTTTTAATCTTATTCAATACTTTGAATATTATAGGAAAATTTTATGGATCAATCTCTTCCACGGCCTTCGCAAAAACCTCAACCCTTTATGTATTTATTGCTTGGAGTAATTGTCGTTGTCTGGTTTGCGCTTTATAACGTGATTCAGCCGCTGGCAAACTGGATCACCTATTCATTGTTTCGCATTCAAGCAGGGTCGCATCTGGGTGAATCGGTGGCTTTCTTTTTATACGATGTGCCGAAGATTCTATTGCTGCTTTCGGGCATGATTTTCTTGATCTCGATTCTACGTACCTTCTTCAGCCCGGAACGCACGCGTGCACTTTTAGGCGGCAAACGCGAGGGGATCGGGAATGTACTGGGCGCTCTTTTGGGAATCGTCACTCCGTTCTGTTCCTGTTCAGCTGTACCACTCTTTATTGGTTTTGTCGAAAGTGGCATTCCTCTGGGGGTCACGTTCTCCTTCCTGATAGCGGCACCGACGATCAACGAAGTAGCAGTTGTCATGTTGTTTGGGTTGTTTGGCTGGAAAGTGGCGGGGTTGTATATCGTCTCTGGATTAATCATCGCCATCATTGCAGGCATGGTGATTGGACGCCTAAAACTGGAACGTTACGTGGAAGATTTTGTTTGGAAGATGCAGGCCGCCGGTGGCATTGAAGGGGAGAAATTGACCTGGTCTGACCGCATCCAGCGAGCCTGGCAGTCGGTCAAGGAAATTGTAGGCAAAGTTTGGCCTTATGTGTTAGTGGGAATAGCTGTTGGCGCAGCGATTCACGGATATGTTCCAGAGTCGGCTCTGGTAGGGATCATGGGCAAACAAGCCTGGTGGTCAGTACCGGCTGCTGTATTACTAGGAATTCCTCTGTATTCGAATGCAGCAGGTGTCATCCCAATTGTAAGCGCGCTTATGGAAAAAGGCGCTTCATTGGGCACGGTACTGGCTTTTATGATGTCGGTTGTCGGTTTGAGCCTGCCTGAAATGATTATTTTGCGCCGTGTGCTCAAGCCACAGCTAATTGCGGTTTTCATCGGGACAATTACATTGGCAATCATAATTACAGGTTATTTATTTAATCTGATTTTATGAGGTGGGGATATCAATAACAGTATAATCAGTTAAGGTTTTATATCTTCGCAGATTTTTTGACTATTACTAACCTTAGGGATAACCTTTATTTTTGTTGGTCTATTAGCTGTGGTAGTTTTGCAGCTTGCAAAAACCGGTATTACTGGACCAGCCTCTTTAGCGCTGGCAGCTGGTGCATTCATCAGCGTCCATTACTTGAAGCTGGATATACTTTGGGTGTTTTTAGGTGGACTGATTATATGGGCAGGTATTTGGGCACTTGGACTTGCCTCAATACCTTTTTAAAAATTAAATACGCCAAAGAATAATTAATTCCTAGCCATTTCTGATAATTATTGGTTTATTCAAGTACTTGACTGAGACCAGAATCACTAATCGCTATTGCGTTAATAACCAGGCTAAAGCTTCGCCTTCTGTCTCGAAAAAGCGAACTTCTTTCTCGTAATAACTATCCGGGATTTCTAGTATTTCTTGACCAATGGGTGCCCCAAATAATGCTGCAGTCGGCATCATCGGGCGGAAATTCTTTATGTTTCGAATGCATTCTTCAGCTGTAGTCCCGGTAAGATCAACGAGAAGTTTTCCTTTGTAATCCTCAAGAAATTTTGCCAAGGTTTGAACGTCTTCTGGCGAAAAAGGGCCGGTATGTTTGCAACGCATGATCCCCTTTACAACCGGAGTGATGGTAAATGCAGTCATAACAACCTCCTTAACAAAAAGTACCCAGTTTCGGACCTGAAATCATTTTTGTCCGCTCGATGAGTGGTTCAAAAATTACACAACGCATCAAGTTACACCCCCAAATATCTTGGGGTTTGCGATACTGTGGATAATTTCTTGACTATTCTGTTGTGCAATGAAAAGGTTTTTTTGTTTTAAAATTAGCAAATGTCTCGAGGCAGTTTTTTTACCTAATCCTGAAGAATCAGCAATCCCTCCAACATTTATTGGACCACCAAAAAGAATTTGCAAAATTTGGATACGTGTTGGATGGCTCATGGAATAGAAAAGTTCAACTTGGAGTTCATAAATTATCGGATCGGTCATTTGCTTTGCCTTTTCTGGGATTACTCGTAAAAAAAACTGTTTGACCATTCTAGGCCGGTACCTTAAGCTATTTATTTCCCCCTATTAAATGGCTTTTGGGCACTTTTACAAGATCCTGCGGTTAATGTAGTTTTTCGGTATGATCAACCAGCTTGCCGTCGATATATGCCTGTACCGCTTCATTAATGTCGCCTAGATCAGTAACAACAGGTTGAATATTCAGACGACGCATGCTTTCATAGGCTCCCATTCCCATGCCACCGCACAAGAGTACCTGACAATCCGAAATGGTATTTGCCATTTGTACGTGTTTATCATGATGGGCTTCGTCCAAGCCATGTGCTTCGCTGTGGTGTTCTTCATGGGATTCACCGGCAAACTGGTTATGTCCTAGTTTTTCACGCTGCTCACGGTTAATTATTTTTCCATCCTCAACGGTACAAACCATATAATAAGGCGCACGGCCAAAATGCTGGCTGATTGTCTTTCCATCATCGGTAATGACTGCAATTTTCATTTATTTCTCCTAATTAAACAGAAAAGTGCCGGCCGCCGAACTCTTCTCGCAGGTCGCCCGGATAGAGTACCAAAATTAATTGCGATTCAGCATCGCAGCAGTTCTCCCATCGGTGCGGCAAATGGGCTTCAAAAACCAGACTATCGCCTGGCTCGAGAGAATATTCCACCTGCTCAACGGTATAACAAACCTTTCCAGATAAGCAGTAAACAAATTCATGACCGGTATGGACGATTAATTGATCCCCGCTCCCTGCTCCCGGTTCGAGTAATACTACGAAAGGTTGTACCACATTACCGCAAAGATCTTTACCCAGGTTTTCCATGAGGGTATTTCCGATTGTAGTGCTGGGTCGGTTTGCATGTGGCGTAAAAACAATATGTTGTGAAATCGGCTCGGACTCGAAAAATGCTGTGATCGGAACAGTTAATGCTTTGGCTAATTGCTGCAAGGTGCCCACAGAAGGAGAGGTTTTTCCATTTTCGATCAAACTCAAGGTATTGATGTTCAAGCCGCTGAGCTCGGCCATGGTGCGCAGTGAAAAACCGCGATCATTTCTTAATTTGCGGATTCTTAAACCAACTACCATTTCAGTGGGCAATTCTGAAGGAAGTGAAGCTGTTGCTAAACCGGATTTCTCATATTCGTTATGGCTGCTAGAAGGTTTGAGAGATGGTATTGCCATTCATTTCCTTTCAATTAGATTATAAATATTATAGTACAAAAAATAAGAAATATCAAATTAATGTACTATTATATTCACAATCCAGTTGAGAAAGAAAAATGAGTTCTGCTGAGATTTATCAGAAAGATTGGTTTCCCTTTTTAGAACGTTGGAAGAGCCCTTTCACTCGTGTGGCAACAGCCCTGTAAATAGGGCAGCGGTCATAAAAGGCACTAAAAAGAAGAACGGCACCAAGAGCTATAAGAAGAATTGACCGTCCAGCAGCGAACCATCCGATGAGAATCAATGCTAAACCACCCACCGAACGGATTAACCGACCTACCGGCGTTGGGGGCATAACAACTGGCTTGCGTTGGTGAAGCGTAGCATCAAAAATAATATCCAGAGTATCGGCTGATTGCATTCCAGTCCGGCGCAGGATCTCTTTACCATTAGCAAAGCCGATTACGGTCGGAATGCTCATTACTCCGAGAGATTTCAACACATCGGGAGATTCATCCGCGTTGATTTTTAACACGTCTACCTGACCGGTATATTTTGTGCTAGTTTGTTTGAAAGCTGGTTCCATAGCACGGCAGGGTTTACACCAGGGAGCCCATAAATCAACAATGATCGGTCTGGGACTTGTTTTTATTTTTCTCTGAAATTCCAAGGTTTTCATGATTCCCTTATTGTGTATTACTTGATCTCTGATAGGTGAAATAAATCAGGGACGTTAGAAAGCGTCCCTGAATGGATTTCTAAAAACTAAATGTTCAACTTTTGTTGGTGCGGAATTTAAGCAGAGCATATAAGGGGCAAAAACCAACAACTCCGGTTATTACCAAAACTGCAGCTACTACGAGAGAAATAATGCCTAATGTACCGCTAACTACACCAGTGAAGTAAAGGATAAATAATACAATTCCCAAAACAATGCGTATTACCCGATCTAAACCAGATTCATTTGTTTTCATTTCAATTGCCTCCTGAAGGTATGTTTCCTATTTTCAATTATTCGTGTCTGTATAAGTAGATGAAATTGGTCTAAAAAAGTGACAATTTAGTCCAATTCAATTTTCGGTAAGGTTACAATTAATTTGAGTGATCTATTCGATCTAAATATAAGCATGCCAAAGGACTTATTTATTAATTGCTAAAAAGAATCCAATTTTATCTAAAAGTAGGGATTTGGATTTCAAAAAAGGTTACCGGTAAAGAGATGCTACCCGCCAAAATTCTGGCATGGAATCTAAAAGTTGCAATCGGTTCAGGCGTTTTAGAATCGTTGGTTGCTCACCAAAATGGCGACTTGAATGAGCGCATCCTCAGGATTGTGCGCATCCAGGCTTCATTTACAATAGCCTGTTGTTTTTTCTTAATTATTTTATTTATTTTTTTTTCACCGATTGTGGGTATGAAACTCCTCTCTTTTCACTCCAGATGATTTGATTTGGCCATGGATTGACCTGCTTTGCGCAGAGACTCGGGGCAGTCTAAACGCCCCGTGTGAATTTCGATGAATACTAGCTCATCTGCAGTCTTAGCTTGAAGTAAGGCATCTTCGAGCTCTCCTTCTGTGTGCACATCCAGCCCCAGTCCTCCTCCAAAAACATCTACGAGTTTGTGATAGTGCCAGGGTTGGATATCGTTATAGGGATGATCAGTGACCACACGCTCGATCGTATACCCGTCATTATTGATGAGGAAAATGACAGGTTTCAGGTGGTTGCGAATCATCGTCGAGAGGTCCTGACCGGTAACCTGAAAAGAACCATCCCCCACAAAAAGCACGATTTTCCGATCCGGTGCAGCTGTTGTAGCACCCAAAGTGGCACCGATCGTATAACCTATCGATCCGTAAAAAGTCTGTCCGATGAAAGTTGTCCCTTGGGGCATGAGCATTTCCGCAGCACTAAATAGTGATACACCAGTTTCGGCAATGAGGATTGAATTTTTTTCAATGAAATGACTCATTCGGTCAAAAAAACGTTTGATGGTAAGTGGTTTCGGCGCATCCGGCTGGTAGCGTTCTGTACCCCGGTGCGTACAGCCTTCGGCGGCGCACTGGATGTCCAGGGTTGCGGCGTTTCTATGGGATAATTTTTTTGTTAGTTGAAGGATAAAATCTCCGAGAAATACATTCTCGTAATAATGGTGTTTGATTTTCACAGAGCAGATGTTGGCGCTGATCGTCTTTTCGTCATCCAGCTTCGTAGTAAAACCGCCAGTGTTGAAATCAGTCATTAATGCTCCGAGTTGTAAAACACAGTCCGAAGAATTAACCCGATTTTGCACATAATCTCGGCTCCGATCTCCTTCAAAAAGGCCAATATATTGTGGATTCTGTTCTGAAAGGACGGTTTTTCCCCACATCATAGTGACATATGGAAAACCTGTTTTGTTGAGAAATTTCGAGAAATCCTTTTGTAGTTTGAATCGGATCAACTCTACATCACCGATTACGACGGGTTTCTTTGCCTTATTCAACATATCCAAGGCTTCTTTAACTGCTTCTTTAAGTGCGCTTGGATCACTTTGAGATGGGGCGGGGAAGAGAAATGGTTTGGGCGGATTACATTTCATCATCACGACGTCTGAGGGAAGGCTGATATAAACAGGTTTTTGCTGAGAAAGGCAAGCTGATAAAACCCGGTCGATCTCTGCCGGAGCCGTCTCGCCAGAAATGAGCTCGGTTGAGGCGACGGTAATCTTTTCATAGATTCTCAGGGGAACCTGATAATCGCCCAGGGTATGATGTAAAAGCGGCCGCGTGCGGAAATTAATCGTTGCAGGTGAGCCGGTGATCACCACTATTGGGACCCGTTCAGCGAATGCGCCTGCTACGCCGTTTACGGCGCTTAGTTCTCCGACCCCATAGGTCGAGGAAAAAACGCCTATCCCCCTGATTCGTGCGTAGCCATCCGCAGCATAAGCCGCGTTGAGTTCATTACAGGTACCGATATATTCAATATCGCTTTTCAGCACTTCATTGAAGAAGCCCAGAACAAAATCTCCGGGGACACCAAAGAGGTGATCTACTCCGATCTCCTTTAACCGACTCAGCAAGTATTTTGCGACCGTAATCTCTGAATTTGCCATATTGTTTCCTTTAGGGCTCCTTAACTTGGTTTTTAAGCACAACCTTTAACGCATGTTCTTTGGCCGCGTTCTCGAAGATATCGTACGCTTTCATGATTTCGGAAAGCTCGAACCGGTGACTGACGAGTTTCTTGGCGTCGAGACACCCTAATTGAACCATTTTGAGCAGCAATGGCGTTGTGATCGTGTCTACTAGGCGAGTGGTCAATGTAATATTGGAAGACCAAAGCTTTTCAAGATGTAACTCTACCGGTTTGCCATGAACACCTACATTGGCGATATGCCCGCCAGGAGCAATAATTAACTGGCAGATATCAAAAGTCGCTGTTAGGCCAACGGCTTCGATGGCTACATCTACTCCTGCGCCATTCGTGAAGGCCATAATGTGCTCGACTGCTTTCCCGTCCGAGCTGTTCACGACTTTTGTAGCTCCGAGGAGGCTGGCGGTCTTCAGCCGGTTCTCATCCAGGTCGACCATTATGATCTCAGCAGGCGAGTAGAGCTGTGCATTGAGAAGAGCCGCAAGCCCGACAGGACCGGCACCGACGATAGCCACGATATCTCCTGGTTTCACTTGCCCGTTTAATACCCCGCACTCCAGACCGGTCGGCAGAATGTCGCTGAGCATTGTCGCGGCTTCATCATCAATTCCTGATGGGAGCACATAGAGGCTGGTATCGGCGTAGGGAATTCTGACGTACTCGGCTTGAGTACCGTCGATCTGGTTGCCCAGAATCCACCCGCCGTTGCGGCAATGGGAAAACATCCCCTTCCGGCAGAAGCTGCACCGGCCACAGGCGGTGATACAGGAGATAAGCACTTTATCACCTTTATGAAAATCAATGACATTCTTTCCCACTTCCTCGATTACCCCGATTCCTTCATGACCCAGGATCCGACCGTTCGCCACGGTTGGAACGTCGCCTTTCAAGATGTGAAGGTCGGTACCACAGATGGTAGTCATCGTGATCCGAACAATTGCGTCCGTTTCTTCCTTAATTTCCGGTTTCGGTTTTAACTCCCAGTTCTTTAGACCGGGGCCGTGGTAAACCAAAGCATGCATACTTTTTGTGCCATTAGAAGGCGTTTTCATGGTTTTTCCTTTAAATTTGTCTTGGGTAAGGCCTCTGGTTGCCGTCGGGATGCCGCTAAGGTATCACTGATGATGCTCTGTGCTTCCTCCAGGATACGGTGGACATGATTGGCTCCTTTGAAGCTTTCTATAGGGCTTTTTGTAAGGGAATTCTTTTGGCTCCCTTCAATTTGTTCTCAAGGAACTCATTTGCCTTTGCCTCGGTCCAGCCGGTGATTGTGTCTTCAGCTGGCTTTCCGTTCGGGGGGTGTATTTAAAACCACCGTCGTGTGGCGGATTATGCGAAGGTGCGATTACGATTCCATCAGCCAATTCGGTCTTGCGTCCGCGAGTGTAAGTGAGAACGGCAAGAGAAATGGCAGATGTCGGAGTGTATTCGTCCCGTTCTGAAAGCAAGGTTTCAACCCCATTTGCAGATAATACTTCCAAGGCACTGGCCAGAGCCGGGACCGAGAGCGCATGCGTATCCATGCCCAGGAATAGTAGCCCATCGATTTTGTGCAAATTTCGGTAAAGGCAAATGGCCTGAGTGATCACCCGGATGTGCCATTCATTTAAAACTTTATCGAATGCTGACCCGCGATACCCGGAAGTTCCAAAGGCTACGCGTTGCCCGGGTATCGACGGATCAGGAGTTTCTTTATAATAGGCCGTAATCAATTCAGGTTCATTGATCAGTTTGCCAGGTTCGGCTAGCTTTCCTGCAAGAAAACTAATTTCCATTATTTCCTTTGCCATTAAGGCATCTCTCCTGCCTGCAGATAGACCAAATAATTTGTCTTATAGCGCTTTAGGTAAATCTGATGCGAGCGTAGTGAATTCTAGTTTTTCCTTTCCAAGTTCCACATGGATAGTCTCACCTTCATGGAATTCTCCACTCAAGAGTTTTACCGCCAGGGGATCTTGAAGTTCGCGCTGGATGGCTCGCTTAAGGGGGCGGGCACCATAATCGGCATCATAGCCAACTTCAGCTAAGTAGGCTCGTGCCTCAGGGCTGATGACCAGCTGATAGCCACGCTCTGCTAATAATTTGGTCACATGCTGTAATTGAATTTCAACAACCTGGATCAAGTCAGCGCGGCTAAGTGAATGGAAGATGATGATCTCATCTATACGATTAAGGAATTCAGGCCGGAAATGCTCTTGCAGAGTCCTTGTGATGGCGTCACGCGTTACGTTGACTGCTTTTCCATCCAGCCATAGCTCGCTACCCAGATTGGAGGTCATTATGATCAATGTGTTTCGAAAATCTACCGTACGGCCTTGACCATCTGTCAGGCGACCATCATCCAGCAATTGCAGCAATACATTGAATACATCCGGGTGAGCTTTTTCGATTTCATCGAACAAGACCACACTATAAGGGCGGCGACGAACCGCTTCAGTCAATTGGCCACCTTCCTCGTACCCAACATATCCTGGCGGTGCGCCGATCAGACGACTGACAGTGTGTTTTTCCTGATATTCGCTCATATCAATGCGGATCATGGCGTGCTCATCATCAAACATAAATTCGGCCAGAGCCCGGGCCAGTTCGGTCTTCCCAACACCGGTAGGACCTATAAAAATAAAGGAACCGAGAGGCCGGTTCGAGTCTTGAAGACCGGCACGAGCTCTGCGTAAGGCATTGGAAACTGCCCGCAAGGCATCTTCTTGCCCAACTACCCTTTCGCGCAGTCGATCTTCCATGAGTAAGAGTTTTTGCGTCTCACCCTCAAGAAGCCGAGAAACCGGGATATGCGTCCAGCGAGACACGATTTGGGCAATCTCCTCAGTGTCTACTTCTTCTTTTAATAAGATATCTCCATGTGCTTGTAATTCTTTCATATGGTGTTCACCATCGGCCAAGTCTTTTTCCAAATCACGCAGAACTCCATAACGCAAACGAGCAACCTTTTCCAGGTCAGACTGTCGTTCGGCATGTTCGATCTCCTGTCGTGTTTGTTCGATTTTCTCTTTGGTTGATCGAATTTCGGCAATTGCCTTTTTCTCGGTTTGCCACCGCGCCTGGAGTTCGTGCGAATTTTCCTTCAGGTCAGCCAGTTCTTTTTCGATGTTTTCAAGTCGTTCCTTTGAAGCTTTATCGTGTTCTTTTTTAAGTGCCTGACGTTCTATTTCGAGCTGCATAATCTGCCGGTCGACTTCGTCTAATACTTGCGGTTTGGAGTCAATCTCAGTGCGCAGCCGCGCGGCAGCCTCATCAATCAGATCAATGGCTTTGTCTGGCAAGAAACGATCGCTGATATAACGCTGAGAAAGTGTCGCGGCAGCGATTACTGCAGCGTCTGTAATTCGAACGCCGTGATAGACCTCATAACGTTCCTTCAGTCCGCGTAGAATACTGATGGTATCTTCGACGGAAGGTTCTCCCACAATGACGGGTTGAAATCGACGCTCCAAGGCAGGATCTTTCTCAATATATTTATGGTATTCGTCAAGTGTAGTTGCACCAATTAGATGTAATTCCCCGCGTGCCAACATTGGTTTCAACATATTACTCGCGTCCATAGACCCTTCAGCTGCGCCAGCGCCGACGACCGTGTGCATTTCATCCAAAAAAAGGATGATTTCGCCTTCAGATTCTACGATTTCTTTTAATACGGCTTTCAATCGCTCTTCAAATTCGCCGCGGTATTTGGCACCTGCGACCAAAGCTCCCATATCTAACTGCACCAGACGTTTGTGTTTGAGCCCTTCAGGAACATCCCCATTCACAATACGTTGGGCTAAACCCTCGACAATAGCGGTTTTACCCACACCAGGTTCACCGATTAATGCCGGGTTATTCTTGGTACGTCGAGATAAGATTTGTATCGTTCGCCGAATTTCCTCATCTCGCCCAATGACCGGGTCCAATTTTCCCTGACGTGCCATGGCAGTGAGGTCTCGACCATATTTTTCTAATGACTGGAATGTTTCTTCGGGGTTTTGTGTTGTGACACGCTGAGCACCGCGTACTTGCTTTAGCGCCTCTAAAATCGCGTCTTTGGTTAGCCCAAATTGAACCAGGCGTTTGCCTTCACTGCTGTCTGCAAGGCCCAACAACAAATGCTCTGTGGAGACATAATCGTCGTGCATCCCTTTGGCATATCGTTCTGCGGCAACGAAGACTTCACCCATTTGTCGCGACATACTGATTTCGAGGTTGGCGCCTTGAATTTTTGGTATTTTATCAAGTTCATTAATCAGTTCTTCCTGGAGTGCTTCAGTACCTCCAGAAACTTTTGTAATAATCGCCCGCACGATCCCATCCTCTTGTTGAACAAGTGCCAGCAACAAATGAATAGGTTCGATAACCTGTTGTTGGTGATCTTGCGCAAGATGTTCAGCGGCGAGCAAAGCCTCCTGGGATTTTTGTGTATACTTTTCGAGATTCATTGGTTTCTCCGTAATATCACTTCTGAAATTAAAATCTGATCCAGATAACTTTGTAAACCTTTTGGTAATGAGCTGAGAGACTCTGCTTCTGGTTTACAGCGAGGTCAACTAGTGAAATACCTGGCACTAATGAGATAGACATCTACTCCCAGTTTGGTTAGACTAATATTTACGCTGCTGGGCACGTTGTTCATGAACTTGCCGCTCGACTGCGTCTAAAGCGCTTTCAAGGGTGGATTCAAGTAACTGCCCTTTTTCGGTAGCTACAATGTGGTCAGATCCGAGGTAGAGCATAATTTTCACTTCATATGCGGAGGATGCTCCATGTTCTTTAGCATACTCCTTCAAATCAATTGATCCGCTTAAAATATCGTTGTGACCTTCTGCCAATTGCCAAAGTCGGTTCGAAGCTTTGGCGTACAATTCGTTTTCACTTTCCTTGACTTTATCAATTTCATTATTGAAATTGATTGGAAAATTCTCGTTATCCATTTATTGCCTCCATGATTTTTAAATAGGCTTTCTTTGACGATTAAATAGTCGATGAAATATCCGTTTTAATATTTGAGTTCGATCCATACGGCCTCAGAGTAGAATTCTTGGTATTGTGCCAGACGCATCTGCTGGCTGGCATTCTGCGCAGCCAACTCAACTTCCAACTGATGAATTTGAGCCTGTAATTCAATGACCTGAGTGCGGAGATGTAAGATGGCTTCAGCAGCTGCCTCGTCGAGCCCAAGATCGCGCTGTATCCGCTGCTGACTGCGTGACTCATGACCTTCAAAGGGGCCATACTGAAATCGTTTTTGTGATTTGATTTTGGAATTCATGTTATTGCCTCATTTTGGATTTGACTCAGAATGATTTGTGCGGGAGGAAACCAACTCACGGATACTATTGACCTCCTGGTCGGTAAGGACATCCGGGAGAACCAATTTAACCCGGGCAAACAGATCACCGCGGGTTTTGGGATCCCCCAGATGAGGCATTCCCTTTCCGCGGAGTCGGAAACTCTGCATAGCATTCGTCCGGGGAGGAATTTTCAATGTTAGCGGCCTGTCCAAGGTGGAAACATTGGTTTCACCACCCACAACGGCGGTAAAGATATCCACTGGGACTTCCATGTGTAAATTATCCCCTTCGCGCTCGAAGACCTTGTCAGGCAGAATGTTAATTAATAAATATAGATCCCCGGCTGGCCCATTGTTGTAGCCGGGTTCTCCCTGACCGGCCAATCGAACTCGAGATCCAGTGTGGACGCCCATGGGAATATGAGCCTGGATACGATGTTTGTCTATTTCCAACAAACGGTCAGTACCTTTAAAAGCCTCTTGCAAGGTGAGATCGATTTCATACTCGATATCACGACCGCGGCGTGGTTTGGGAGAAGAACTTCGACCTCTACTATTGCTGCTTCTGGGTGCCTGGCCAAAGATACTCGTAAAGAAGTCAGAATACGGTGATGCGTTGCCGTAGAGATCTTCCATGTCTTCAGCATTACCGTACTGAGCGTTCTCTGCTTTACCAGATCGGGCTGACCAATTTTGCCAGTCAAAATCTTGTTGGCTGCGGCCTGTTTGTTGCCATTGCTGGTATTGAGTTCGTAATTCATCGTACTTTTTCCGCTGTTCAACGTCCGACAGAACCTGATAAGCTTCATTAATTGTTTTGAATTTCTCTTCAGATTCTTTATTCCCCGGGTTTACATCAGGATGATATTTGCGAGCCAATAGGCGAAAAGCTTGTTGGATCGCTTTTTTATCTGCACCAGGTGTTACACCTAGTATTCCGTAATAATCCTTATAGTCCATCGATTACAACCTCATTCATCAAATTGTTGCATTTGAGAATCTCACCAGTAGCGGGGAAAACTAGGGGAAGATCTTCTGTACAGTACTCTGACAAGAACGGGCCATGTTTTACAATCAGCGTCAACCATGACATTTGTCATCAATGACTATTCTCTGTTTTGAGCCAATGTTTCTGGTACCAGGAATTTAAATATCTGGGTTCTGGCCAGAGTTCCTCCGGAATAAAATCAGAACACTCTGCTGGAAATATAAGTCCACCACGGTTAGGCTTTGACCACCCAAATTCGATTTCCCGATCACAGCTTGCGCAATTCACATAAAACTCGTCGCCTCCTGGATCGCTCTCTTGTTCGAATATTTCATATTCTTCCGGTTTTGAACTTGAGTCATCTTCAATAAACTCACCTAAGTCCCCTTGCTCGACTTCATCATCTTGATCATTGCCTTTTTCTTTTTCTACTTTTTCTTTGAATTCAAAGCGCCAATGATGATTTGCTTCGAGTGCCCCCCATTCCTGCCAAGTTTCACTATCAGGCCCGGCCAAGATGGTCCAAACATGGGTGACGTTGAGACTAAGACTGCCGCAGGTTTTACATGTGAAATCCCAGGGTTGATGATCATTCATGGCTGAACTCCTTTATTCAAAATCAGTTAGAAATCGTGTTTTTTCCTAGAAAGGTCCTAAAGTAAATAAATGTTTTTAGCTGACCTACACCTTAGTTAATAAATCGAAGCGAGGTTTACATTAGC
>Ga0224522_1000024_pt1 | contig 113151 bp, 101 predicted proteins | sample CFST25metaG_FD_182733 | JGI IMG/M metagenome (GOLD analysis project Ga0224522, IMG submission 182733) | Peat soil microbial communities from Stordalen Mire, Sweden - C.F.S.T25 | ecosystem: Environmental > Terrestrial > Soil > Wetlands > Peat | place: Sweden: Norrbotten County, Stordalen Mire...
TCCCGAAGAGATCCGGAAAATGAAAATAAGAGTAATTCACATATTCATTATAGCGTTTTTTTTACTGGCTTCCTGCCAGTCGAATACTCCCCAAGCTCCTCTGATTTCTGTAACAGTCATACATGATCAAAAAACTGACAAAGTTAATGTACCCAAGGGGGCTTCGGTACAACAATCTCTTGCAGCTCTAAATCTAACCATCGGTACTCTGGATAAGGTCGAACCAGATCTAGCTGAAATAGTTAATGACGGAGAAACGATCAAAGTAACACGTGTCATTGAAAATTTCATTGTGGAAGAGACGACATTACCATTTGAAAGCCAGACAGTTAAAAATGAGTCCTTAGCAGTTGGGCAAACGCTGCTCATTCAAGCAGGTGAAAATGGGATTCAGAGTAATACCTACCGGGTCCTTTCTGAAGATGGGATAGAAAAATCACGTACTATTGTCAAATCCGAAGTGACGAAGTCAGCTCAACCCGAAATCATCATGGTCGGAATTCAGTCTCCTTTCAAACCTGTGAGTATTTCCGGAATTATTGCGTATATTTCTTCATCCAATGCCTGGATCATGGAATCGAATACCGGAAATCGCAAAGAAGTAGCCAATTCAGGTGATCTGGATGGAAGGATATTCTCCTTATCGCCAGATGGAAAGTGGCTTCTTTTTTCCAGGACTGCCGGTAAAGATGAAACCGAAACTGTAAATTCTCTTTGGGTTGTTAATGTCTCTGAAAATAATTCCACTCCTATTTCTTTAAATATCAAAAATGTTCCCAATTATGCTGAATGGGTCCCTGAAAAGGCATTGACAATCGCCTATTCCACTGTCGAATGGCGAAGTACGGCACCTGGTTGGCAGGCTAATAATGATCTGCAAGTTTACAGCTTCGATGAGTCAGGGAAGAAAATGAAAAACGAGACCCTTATTAGTTGGAACCTGGGTGGAGTTTACAGCTGGTGGGGTACAAGTTATGCGTTTTCACCTGACGACTCAGAGATTGCATATACCCGCCCTGACAGTATCGGCCTTGTCGAATCAAAAACCGGACAATTAAATCCGCTGAGTGAATTCTCTGCTTATCAAGCGCAGGGAGATTGGGCCTGGGTTCCAGGTATTGCCTGGAGCGCAGATCATTCAGTGTTATTCTTTGTCAAATTAGTTTCAAATCCGAATAATAGTGATATAACATTTGACTTGGATGCTTGTCTGATCGGTAACAAGACAACTGTCACTTTACAAGAAAATACCGGTATGTTTGCTTATCCATCGGTATCGCCGGTGAATTCTGCAGGCAAATACTCAGTGGCGTATTTGAGCGCAAACCTACCTGATCAAAGCTCCACTTCGCGATATGATTTACGTGTAATGGACCGAGATGGCTCCAACATGAAAAAACTATACCCGGAAGAAGGAATTCAAGGACTCGATCCCCAAAAAGTGATCTGGTCTCCACTTCCACAGGATGGAACAAGTCCATTAATCGCATTTATCGCTCAAGGGAATTTAATGTTCGTCAATCCAGATACAGGAAGTATTCAACAGATCACAGGTGATGGTTCTATCACCACGATTGATTGGAAATAGCTATCATTCTTAAGGAGAAGTTATGCGCATTTTAGTTACTGGAGCTGCCGGATTTTTAGGATCGAACTTATGTGATCGCCTGATTCTCGAGGGGCACGATGTTGTTGGTATGGATAATTTTGTTACTGGCAGTCCCAACAATATAGCCCATTTGGCCGGGAGCGATCATTTTGAGTTTTATAAACATGACGTGTCGAACTATATATTTGTACCAGGCAAGTTGGATGCAGTCATGCATTTTGCCTCTCCAGCCAGTCCCAACCCGGCATCTCCTTACAGCTATCCTAATTTGCCAATACAAACAATGAAAGCCGGAGCTTTAGGCACTCACAATAGTCTTGGAGTTGCCAAAGCCAACAACGCTCGTTTCCTATTAGCCTCTACCAGTGAAATCTATGGTGATCCCCTCGAACATCCACAAAAAGAAACCTATTGGGGGCATGCAGATCCGGTTGGGTTTCGTTCCGTTTACGACGAAGCCAAGCGCTTTGCCGAAGCTCTTACGATGGCCTATCACCGTTTTCATAATTTAGATACTCGGATCGTCAGGATATTTAACACTTACGGCCCACGAATGCGTCTTGATGATGGGCGTGTTGTGCCGAATTTCATTGATCAGGCGATGCAAAACCAACCACTGACCATCTACGGGGATGGTAAGCAAACACGCAGTTTTTGTTATGTTGATGATTTAATAGACGGGATATATAAACTATTGATGTCAGATGAGCATTTCCCTGTAAATATCGGTAATCCATCTGAAATTTCAATTCTTCAATTTGCAGAAGAGATCAACCGGCTGACCGGAAATAAAGCGGGACTTGAATTCCATAAGGATCAGCGCTTGGGTGATGATCCTCAGCGGCGGCAGCCCGATATCACAAGGGCAAAGACTTTATTACATTGGAGTCCTTCCATTGATCTACCGACCGGCCTTGCAAAGACGATAGAGTACTTTAAAAAGAGCACCAAATAAAATGAATGTATTCAATGACGCCGAAGAGAGACGCCGTTTCCTTCGCTTTGCTTTAGTTGGTATCAGCGGTAGTGTGGTTGATTTCGGTGTATTTAACCTTCTTTCGACAGTATTGTTGGTTTCACCGACTCTTTCACAGGCTGTTTCTTTTACTTTAGGTGTACTTAATAACTTTACCTGGAATCGATTGTGGACTTATCCTGAAACGCGCTCAAATCCCATTCTCAAGCAGTTGGGACAATTCGGAGTCGTAAACATATTCGGTTTAGGAATTCGCACTTTGTTATTTACGATCATACAAAAACCTGTCATAAATCTGGCTGCCAGGTTCATTCCACATTTCTTGACTCCAACTGTGGTCGGTCATAACCTTTCATTGGCCTTAGTTATTCTCGTTGTTATGCTCTGGAATTATTTTGCAAACCGATACTGGACATTCAAAGATTTTTCAGCTTTGAAAGAAAAGGTAAAATGAATCTCACTCATCGCGAAAGGATTGAACGAACGATTTCAGGGCTTCCGGTCGACCGACCCGCTGTTTCTCTATGGAGACATTTTCCAGTAGATGATCAGACTGCTGAAGGATTGGCGAGAGCGGTTCTGCAGTTTCAAGACCGGTTCGATTTCGATTTTATAAAGATTACTTCTGCCTCTTCATTTTGTGTAAGAGATTGGGGGGTTAAAGATGAATGGCAAGGTAACCCTGAGGGGACCAGACAGTTTACCAGGCAGCCAATTCAAAATGCTTTGGATTGGGGAAAAATAGCGCCGCTCGACTCAAAAAAAGGAAGTTTAGGGCAGCAGCTGCGATGCATTGAGCTGATACGGAAGAATACCCCTACATCGACTCCGATTATCCAGACAGTCTTCAACCCATTATCACAGGCAAAAAACCTTGTAGGCCGGGATAATTTAGTGACTCATTTACGTTTATATCCTGAAGAGGTTAAAAGAGCCTTACAAGTGATCACAGATGTAACAATTGAATTCATTCAAGAATGCCACAAATTGAATATTGATGGGCTGTTTTTTGCTGTTCAACACGCTCAGTATTCATTATTGAACAAACAAGAATTTGAGACTTTCGGAACATTCTTCGATCTGCAAATTCTTGAAGCTGCCAGACCTTTTTGTTTTAATGTAGGTCATATTCATGGGATAAATATCATGTTTGACGAGATGCTACGCTATCCAGTGCAGGTCTTGAACTGGCATGATCTTGAAACACCACCCACACTTGATGAGGGGAAGAAACTCTTTCCGCAGGGTGCAGTCTGCGGTGGCCTGCGCCAATGGGAAACCCTTGCGTATGCCTCGCCCGACCAGGTGAAGAAAGAAGCCAGGGAGGCTATTCAAAGAACCAATGGCTCTCGTTTTATTTTAGGAACTGGCTGCGTAACACCGATCATCGCTCCTGACTCGAACCTCTTTGCTGCGCGAGAGGTGGTTGATGAATTCCCCGGGGAGCTTTGATGAGCAGTCCTAGAATCATCAGTGGAACAGCGCGCGGAATTCGTCTGCAATCCGTTCCAGGGGATATCACCCGACCAATCACGGACCGGGTAAAAGAGGCTGTTTTTAATATTATTTCTGCTGATCTTGTTGGCGGGAATTTCCTTGATCTATTTGGAGGAACCGGCAGCGTTGGTATTGAGGCGTTGAGCCGTGGGGCAGATATGGCAACTTTTATTGACCTTCATTCTCAAGCAGTAAATACCATCAAAAGCAACCTGGCTGCTACCCATTTGGAATCCAAAGCAAAAGTACACCAGATGGATGCGTTCCGCTATCTTTCTGGTACAGCCACTCAAAAGTTTGACTATATTTACATTGCTCCCCCGCAATATAAACAGTTTTGGATAACCGCGCTGCATTTAGTGGATAGTCATATGGAATGGTTGGTAGATGACGGTTGGGTAATTGTGCAAATTCACCCGGTTGAGCTAGAAGAAATAACGCTCGAACATTTGGTTGAGTTCGACCGCCGTAAGTATGGTTCGACCCTGGTTCTTTTTTACGAACCAAAGGAAATCATTGAGATTGATAAGTAAAGTTCGCTGATAGTTTCCCGTTTTCGTCATAAGCATAGTGACCATAAAATAATGCTTTTTGCTTGGTAAGCATATCCAAGAGCGGAGGAATATCCTCTACTACATGAAGATTTTTGATCTTCGTTATATCGACCCATTCTAAATCACCTTCAGCGGATGAACGCAATTGCCCTTGAATCTCTTTTCCTGAAAAAACAAATAATAAGATACCTTGAGTTTCTTGAACCTCGATTGTGATAATTCCCCGCAGACCTAAATCGGCACATTCAAGTCCGGATTCCTCAAGAAGTTCACGTTTCGCTGACGCATAAATATCTTCTTGATTCTCGACATGCCCACCCACACCATTATAATAATTTGCCCAGATCTTTTTTGTGGGCGGAGCTTTTTGTAACAAAACCTGGCCCTCTTTTATCAGCAGAGTTAAGGTTCGGGCTATCAATGAATATCTTCCCGGTAGAATAACTTGTGGATTATTTGGCATTTTTTCCTAGAAGACCTGGATAATTCTAATTATCCAGGTCTGGTAAGTAAACGAAAATTAACTCAGGAACATAGGGATTCCCATGAAATCACGAATCTTGGGTTTGTATTGCTCAATGTCATAGAAGCTGGGTACATCCACCCGCTTCTGACCAGCTAAAACCATATTAATAGGTACAGTTGTGTATTTACCGCCGTGAAGCGCGACTAACTTCCCGGTCTCATTACGGCTGATAAGCTGAATAGCCAGGTTTCCATAAGACATGGCGACCATGCGATCCAGAGAATCTGGCGCACCTGAACGCATCAAGTAACCCAATTGCTGATACATAATGTCTTGACCGGTCAAACGTTTGATTTCAGATGCAGTTACTTCGCCTACGCCGCCTAATTTCCGATGACCGAAAGCATCCGCCTCGCCAGTTTCGACAATATTGCCACCTTCGATGATTCCGCCCTCACTGATCGTCATCATACAATAGTTGGAAGGGTTATTACGTTTATCTTCCATCAAGAAATCGGCTAATTTCTCCATATTGAAAGGTACTTCCGAAATAATAGACCGATCAACATAAGAAAGATATGAAGTGATCAGACAGGTTTCGCCTGAATTTCTGCCGAATAATTCTACGATGCCAATACGTTCGTGTGATCCAACAGAAGTTCGCATATTTGTAATAAAATCGACACTTCTAGTAACAGCGGTCGAAAAACCAATGCAATAATCGGTTCCAAACACATCGTTATCCATCGTTTTTGGAATAGCGACGACAGGGAAACCTTCTTTGCTTAAACGCACAGAGAAACTCAAGGTATCATCCCCGCCGATGGTAACCAGTGTATCTATTTCAAGGTGTTCCAACACTTTAAGAACATAATCGGTATAATCCATGATTCCGTCAGGGGTTGCCTGCTTACCGAACGATGAGTTTTTCAGAAAGTCAGGAACATTCCCCGGTTTTACTTTTTGAGGATTTGTTCGCGAAGTGTGCAGGAAAGTACCTCCCGTGCGGTCAATAGTTCTGACATCTTCACGCCCAAGTTGGCGAATATAATAATCATGCGTTGAAGGCTCGTCAAGATTGTATTGCAGCAAGCCTCCCCAACCCCTTCTAATCCCTACCATTTTATAGCCAAGCTCAAAAGCGCTCATTGCTACCGCTTTCATGCAAGGATTTAAGCCTGGAACATCACCTCCGCCTGTCAAAATACCAATGGTTTTTGTCATATTGAACTCCTGAATGAAAAATATGATGAGACATTTATTTAACCGGTAAATCACCTACCGGTATTTGTATAGAAACTTCGGTTCCTTTATCCTGACTAGATCTAATATTCATACTTCCACGTAAAATGTCTACACGCTCTTGTAATAATTTTAGACCAAGTCCCCCGGATATTTTAATCGAGTTTGTATCGAACCCTTTTCCATTATCTCTGATGACTACTTTAACATTGGCTGCATCAATTGCTAGGTTCACATCAATTTTTACTTTGCTGGCATTTTCTATATTATATTTGATCGCATTTCCGACCAGCTCCTGAATAGACCTGAAAATAAAAATCTCTATAAATGAATCCAATTTTTGGTCTGCACCTGAGATACTGCTTGATATTTCTATTCCCGTTTTTTCTTTTTGATTCAGGAGATAACGTTTTAATATCGTAGCCAGATTTAGATCATCCAGCATCATAGGTCGAAGCTCATCAATATAGCCCCTTATTTTTTGAAAGGTATTCATTGAGGATGCTTTTAACTTTTCCAACTCTTCTTTGGCTTTATTTTGATCGATATCGAACATTCTGCTGGTAATTTCAGTTTGAACGATAAAGTTAGATAAAGATTGGGCGGGGCCATCATGCATTTGTCTGGAAAGTCGCTGCCGCTCAGCCTCTTGCGTATTTACCAATAATTCCAATGTGGATAAATTCTTATCAACCGAGACTTTTTCATGAACTACGGTATTTTCATCACTAATTGTTTGAATAAAGTTCTCTAATAATTGTTGATATTTTTGTAAACCGGATAATTGTTCTTGCAACCGATCTAATTGAGCGCGCATCACCAGAAGCCGTTGCTGAGCATCCATAGCAGTTGTAAACATATCTCGAATTTGATTTCGTGAAATATGGTCTGGGTCAGAATCAATTTGTTGTAACTGAGCAGTAACGTTCGCTTTTTTCTGTGTCAGGCGATTTAATTCGCTTTGACTTTGCTCGATTGTTGTATTGATCTCCTTTACACTTGCTTTGGTACGCTCAAGTTCAGCTTGAAGGGATTCTAGTAGGGTTCCTGGATTATTCTCTTCTAAAAACGGTTGATTGGTCATCTATAACTCCTACCAATTATCCAGCATAAATTTTCTTTAAGTCGGAAGTATAGCATATTATTTATTTTGCATTTAATTTAATTATAATGACTTCTTGCTGCTTAGCCTGATATTTTACAGAAAATGTCTTAACCATTTGCCCCCAGGAAGAAGAGGTGGAATACCAATCTGAAAACCCTAGAAAATAACTTGCACCTGAAGTTTTCATGTAGTTCAGCAGATCTTTTTCGTCATGCATGAATGGAATAACATCACTGTTTACGAGCCCGGCCAAATCGATAAGTGGATTTTGTGTGAAATATCCCACCGCTCCAATATCATGGACAGCAATGATTTGATTACTGGGAATATTTTCCGCAACCCATTGCGCTGGTTGAACCATTAATTCATTTACAGCTTGTAAATCTTCCCGGTAGGTTTTGATCCCTATGGAATAAAATGAAACGCTAAGTATAAGGATTGCTCCTATCCAACCCATAGACAGTAAATTCCGTGTTTTGGATTGATGAATTGCGTCTATAGCCTTGATCACACCCGCCAGAGCCAAAATGAAGTAAATAGCAATTACCGGGAAAATATAACGGCCATGTTGATAAATCACTGGAAGTCTATCTGCATAGAGAATGACAAATCCTAAAACCCAGAGAATGAACCCTATCGCTTTATATTTCTTTTTTCGAAAGCTGTCCCAAATTTCAATGAGAAATCCCGGTAAAAGAATTACTCCAGCACCGGTCATAATAGGGGAAAACTCGTTGAGGATTCGGCTAGAAAGCGGTGCAGTCAATAATTGCTGATATTCGACCTGCTTCGCATAAAATGTACTTGGAAAGAACTGACCATTTGTAAGATAATTAAATCCAAAATAGGCACACAACAATAAGATGAATGGGAAAAGAAATGCACTTAGGTTTTTCCAGTTGCCTTTTTTCTTTTGGAGCTCAAAAATAAATATTAGGATAATTGGGCCGAGCAGGGTTAATCCGTCCGGACGCACCCAGATTAATAAACCTTCGAGTATACCTACAACCAGCCAATTAATATTGTCATGCAGCATAACAAAGAAAAGAAGTACAACTCCTAAAGAGTACAGAATTGTCTCCATGCCCGACGCGGTACCCCAGAGTAAATGCCATTCAGTGGCGATAACAACTCCTGGAATGAGTAACTTCCAGTTGCGTTCCATCCCACTCAATTTTTGTAAGGCCAGAATTGCAAAAACTACCAAACAAATAAATGAACTGATCGAAAGAAGAAAGGTCCAAACAATGCCCCATTTATTGGAAACAAGGTAGCCGGTAGAAATTAATAACGTCCATAAAGGCGAGGTTGATCCCCCGGAGATTTTTGCTCCTGTGTAAGACCAGCTTCTCAGAGCGACAAGGTTTTTCGCATAAGTTTGATGAATCCAGGCATCATCCAACGGAAAACCCAGCGCGTTTTTATTCAATCCAAGGAGAATGAATAAGATCGAAGTAAATAGCCCTATGAGGATAAGCGACCCAATGAAGTAATGCCTTCGCAGCCAAATCAGGAATGCCATATTGAAAACTCACTCAGCTAATTGATAAATAACAAAATCGTTTACTTTGCCAAGATACTTGAACGGAGCTAAATCTCCTGAAGAAGTATACAGTTGATCGAACTCAGATGTATGGTCGTTATCGATCAACAAATACTTCACTCCAAACTGTTTCATTGAGGTAACTGCCTCTGTAAGTGTGCCTGAAGTCATTTGAATCGAATTACGTCCAGTCATGGTGTAATAACCTGGCGAATCATTTACCATGACTAATTGGTCCTGAACGACTCCATTTTGTTGAAGAAATGCATCAACCTGGATGAATTGGTTATACCGGGAGTCCCAGGCGGAATTTATCTGCATCACATTCCCATAAATTTTTCCTTCAACCACTATCACCGAAAGAATAATCAGGACTCCTAAAATAGTTGCCCCGTATAGACGCAAAGATCTTTCGGCTTTCCATTTTTTGAGGGCGGCCAGCTTGTTAATCAAAAATTCAAAGCCAATAGGAGCTATTCCCCAGAAAAAGCATTGAACTGCACTCATAGAGTGAAAGAAACCACCTCGCTGGCCTGCAAATGGAAAAATCAGCGACATGGTTAGGAACATAACCAAAACAATAATCAAGGAAAATTGTATTAGTTTTTGTTTTCGATTAATCCACAATCCTGCAGCAATAAAAGGCAAAAGAACGATTTCTCCGACTGTACCAATGATTGTTTGAAAATTTGCCTGCATCGCAGTAAATCTGTTTTGCAAAATAGATGAAATTCCGCTTGAAAATAAAGAGGAAATATTGATTTTGTTGACCGAATAGCTAAAAAGATTATTGTAATTGGTAAAATAGACAGCTAAATTTGACCCGGCAGGAAAAATCGATTTATAAATTACTAAATTACGGATAAACCAGGGGCTCATGACCGCCGCATACCCTAGAAAATCGAGCGCACATAATAAAAGGAATTCAATAATTCGATTTTTTTTATTTGTCGAGGTGGCATAAAAAAGGACGAATCCACTCCCCGCCAGCCAGATAATTCCATCAGCGCGGGTCAAATGCATTAATCCAGAAACAATTCCAAGAAAAAGAGTCAGAACCCAAATTTTTTTCTTCTCCGATGGTCCTGAGAGCAACTTATTCGAGAGAATAAAAAATAGTCCGCCTAGAATAAAATAGGGTACGAAAGTCTCTGTAATGGTTAAGTATGGCAAATAATAGCAGCAGGCTAAACCCAGGAATCCTGCCGCAAAAGATAAGCTTCTTTTTGATGAAAATAAATTCACAAAATAGATATTAAGGATTGGAATAAAACTGGCAAGAAGGATAAAAGGAATTTTAGCTGCTAAAAAAGAGGTGGAATGAAAGACTAACATACCTAAAGCTGAAAGCAGACCCGCTAAAGGCATCCAGTAGGTGAAGGCAGGCATTGGAATATTTGTTGGTTGCGACAAATAATTCCAAATAAAGGGCTCAGTAAACCCTTTCCCAGTGGCAATTTGAGTCCCGACTGAATAATAGTAAGCAGAATCCATATAGCCTGGTGTTTTTTGAAGCAGACTGAATGCCCCAAAAAACGCCAGGCTAATAAAATAGATCAGGATGTATTGCTTCTTGGTCATCTAGCTTATATCTCTAGGATTCTGTTACTATAATCTACCTTTTTGGAGCTGATTACCCACCAGCGCACCCAGTAGAGGAGAATAAACCCAAAAATTGGCAGGGGTAAGAATAATACAGAGCTTTGAACCGGTTGATAACTCTTCTGCAATGTCGTCAGGAAAAGCGCCCAAATTCCAATGCTTATTACCGACACGACGGAAAAGATAAATAAATTTGCTTTCAATTTCCATCGACTGGAAATCATTTCCAGGCAAAAGAAAATTCCCGGATACAAAAGAATAAAATTCCCAGGATCAGTCTGAATTCCAATCCATTGGCTGACCGCGAGTGTAAGCAACGAAAGCCATAGAAAGTATTGCTTTCCTGCATGGCGTCCCTTCCACCATTCTGCTCCCAGAATAATTGTAAGAATCGCTGTTAAACCGATCGATAATCGATTGCCTATGGCTCCCCACAAGGAAATCATCACAGCGCCAAGAGTACCAGGTGGGTTGTAGGACGGATAGCGTAAGATCTCGCGAAAATCTTGAACAAACCAATCAGGAATAAGCACTGATGCAAAACCAACCAGAATCACCATAGACGCGAGGAAATACCCTATTAAGCGGTAGCGTTTATTCATAATTGCCCAGAACAGGAGGAAAACAATTAAAAGGACGACATTTTGAGGTTTTATGGTCGAAATTGCCAATAATACGCCGGCAATTTCATCTTTTCCATCCCTGATAAGAAGCAGCGACAGAACTAGTAATAAAGTAACCAAAACAACCGCATTTCCATTGATTAATGGTCTGATACCATTGTAAGAAAGGACTGCGAAAATTAGCAGCAGAGCAAAAAGCCAGGGTTTTGGCTTCCAATAGGTTAACCGTAAGCTAAGAATGAGTATCGCAATCAAACATAGTTCAAGAATCGTCATCCAACAAGCTCTGGCAAGCGTAAAATTGGAAATCAAAGCAAATGGCGCAAATAAGAAAATGGAATATAAGGGATAAGCAACCCTTAATTCGTGTTCACCGGGTTGAGCAGCATGGCCATATACCATTGTTTGTATTTTTAATGCTGTGTCATCCGAGTATGGACTGGTTCCAGTTGTAAAGAAATTACGGGTTCCCATCCAATGAACCAAAATATCAGTTCCGCCAGGATTCGACTGGGCATATTGGAAGTTTCCCAGAGTCAGTAATGCACATATAAGTAAAATTCCGACTACGACTATTATCCAGGTATTTTTATGTTTACCCAATGAAGAACCTCCTAGACTAATAACTGTCAATTATAACGGAAATAATGCAATGGGTTATTTTTTAGATTATTAAACAAAGCCCGGGAAATCCCGGGCTCACTTTCAGCAATTAAATACTTTTATGAAACACTCGATGATTCTTATACGGCTGCCCGCCAAGATTGATCAAATCTTGGCGCATTTGGGTAGCTGTTTCAGCTATCTGGGTCATTTCGCAATGTTCAAAACCGAAATCTTTGATGGTTTTCTCCATTTCGTCATACATGATCGCGTTTCCCCCCAGTCCGTGAAATTCAGGTAACACTCCAGCTCCATTTACTGCCACCCATTTCGTCTTTTTCATTTCAATCATCATATCAATCATGCTAAATAACGTTATTTTTCCACCATGGCGTTGTAAAGCAGAGGTGATATCCGGAAAAGCTAATAAAAAGCCTACGATTTCATCATTATGCGAAATCAGTTTGACAAGCCGGGGATTAGCTACGACAAGCAAATTATCTAGCAGGAGCTTTACCTCACCCTTAGAAAGGGGATAATATTCCCAATTGTTCACAAAGGTCTTATTGTAGGCTTCCCCGATGGGCCAGGCATTTTTCATTAATTCGCTTTTTTTAGTGTAACTGACTACTTTGAAAGAACCACGTTTTTGAGCAATTTCAGATACTTTCTTGATCTTTTCAGGGAGGAAGAATTTTTCTTTTTGAATATAGCAAGAGACGAAATCGACTTCTTTTTCAAAGCCTAAGGATTCGACCAATTTTTGATAATAGGGAAAGTTATAATTCATCATGGTCATCATTTGATGATGCTCAAAGCCTTCGATTAAAATTCCATATCCGTCAAAAGCTGAAAAACCTTTTGGCCCTACGACTTCATTCAGTCCATGTTCATGCGCCCAATTGAAAACTGCCTCAAATAATTTATCTGCTACTTCCTGATCATCTACCACGTCGAATAGATAAAACTGGCATTTCTTCACTTTGTGATACTCATTAAACGGTTTGTTCTCCATTGCAGCAATCCGCCCAACAACCTTCCCTTTTTCATCTCTGGCTAAGAAAAAATCTGCGAGTGAATGTTCGAAGAAGGGATGCTTTTTCCGGTTCAACATAAGTTTGATGTCATTGACAAAAGGTGGACAAAATTGCGGCGTACCTTTATAGAGATCGTACTGGAATTGCACAAATTCGTTTACTTTTTTTCGATCTTTGGTGTCGATTTTCTCAATTGTGACCATATTATTCCTTTTCTAATAAATGAACATTCGATGAAAAAAATATTATCAGGAGTATACACTGATTCAAACAAAGCCTAACAATTTATTGATTACCTTCATTCAAAAATCGGATTAATTCCTGGTTAACCTGCTGATAATGATCTACTGTAACTGCATGCCCGCCTTGATCAATGATCAAATGTTTGGCACCCGGGATTATCTTTGCCAATCGCCTTTGATCCTTCAACGATACTGTTGAATCAGCTGACCCTGAAATGACCAAGCAGGGAATTTGTATATCTTTCATCCAGCGGAAACTCGAAAAAGCAGCCAAGGCTATCATCGCCTGCCGATAAATTCGCGGATTGGCTCTTTTAATTTGTAGATATAGGTAATCATGCCACTCTTTTTGTTCAGGAAGCGGGAATAATTTGTCTGCAACGAATTTCGCCTGCTTTCGGATATTACCCGAGAACACCTGAAGGATACGATGACTCAAGTATGGTAAATTGCTCTTTACTTTGGGATGAAGATGAGAAAAAGTACTGATCAATACCAATTTTTCGATTTTCTCTTCGCGAAACTGAACGATTTTTTGAGCGACAACCCCACCGAGCGAAAGGCCAATTAAAATGATTGGCGCTTGAACCACGTCAATTATTTGGTTGATTATCATAACTGCTGCGCGGCGAACACTCCAACGACGTGATATAAATGGCGACTTTCCAAATCCCGGAATATCGATCGCTATCGGTCGAAAGCCATTCTTCCCTAATTCTTCCATCTGATATTGCCACGAGGAGGAATCTGATCCTAATCCGTGAATCAAGATTGCGATCTTCTTGTTTGTTGGGTATGGGTCGACAAAAAATATTTCGTCTTTCTTCATCTTTTACCTTTTTTACATTTCATTGACATGTTCGGAGACGTGCTGTTATGATATTTGTTGTCACAACCATCTAGATCAGAACATTATTTATAACGCAAAAATCATCTGGAGGATACTATGGAAAAGTTCATTATTGATGGTGGAATCCCATTGTCTGGGACGATTACTCCCTCTGGAAACAAAAACGCAGCTTTGCCAATTCTAGCTGCTTGTTTATTAACGGATGAACCGGTGATTCTTCACAATGTGCCTGATATCCAGGACGTTCAAAATATGCGTAAATTACTTCAGAGCCTGGGTGTCGAAATACAAGAGCTTGGCAATCATACTTTGCGGGTCCATGCTAAGACAATCCGACCAACCGATATTGACCCGGATTTGTGCAGAAAAATTAGAGCTTCGATCCTTATTGCTGGACCTATGGTTGCCAGAACTGGAGAATTAATCTTGCCGCCTCCAGGTGGAGATGTCATTGGACGCCGCCGTGTCGATACCCACTTGTTAGCATTGAAAAAATTGGGGACAGTCATTAAATGGAATCGGGTATTTGAATTTCACGCAAGAAAACTGGTAGGAGCTGACATTCTCCTGGATGAAGCAAGTGTCACAGCTACTGAAAATGCGATTATGGCATGCGTCAAAGCCAAAGGATCCTCTACGGTTCGTAATGCTGCTTCTGAACCGCATATTCAAGAATTATGCCATTTCCTCAATTCGCTCGGTGCTCAGATTAGTAATATTGGATCGAATTCACTGCACATTGAAGGAGTCGAACATATTCATGGTGGTGAATTTACCATTGGCCCAGACTATCTGGAAGTGATCAGTTTTGTCGGTGCTGCGGTGGTTACTCGTGGCTCGATTTTGATTAAGGACGCGGGTGTGGAATACCTGGATATGATTCGCCTGGTTCTTGGCCGGCTGGGTGTTCATTGGGATGTAAAAGGAAATGATATCTTCGTTCCAGAAAAGCAAAGCAAAAAGGTTGAAATGGATCTGGGTGGGGCTATCCCTACGATCAATGTCAATACCTGGCCGGCTTTTCCGACCGATTTAATGAGTATGGCGATCGTTTTGGCAACACAATCGAAAGGGACAGTTCTTTTTCATGATTGGATGTATCCATCCAGAATGTTCTTTACAGATAAGTTGGTCGGTATGGGAGCGCAGATAGTTCTTTGTGACCCGCATCGCTGTATCGTGCAAGGACCAACCCAACTTTACAGCGAGAAAATGGAAAGTCCGGATATACGTGCCGGAATGGCTCTTGTTTTAGCCTCTTTATCTGCAAAAGGTAAATCGGTGATTCGTAATGTAGGGCAAATCGACCGCGGCTATGAGCGGGTCGATGAAAAACTTCGTCAACTAGGAGCCAGCGTCGAAAGGCTGCGCGAAGAATAGTGTTTTCTACTTAATTATCAGACAGACCAACACATATATAATTGTCAACAATTTTTACGGGATAGCTAGGTATATCTTTGGTTGCAGGTAATCGTGTAACTTTACCAGTGCGAATGTCGAACCTGGCTCCATGCCGCGGGCAGATTAATTCAAACCCTTCAATTCGCCCTTCCCCAATCGGACCGTTGTCATGGCTGCAGACATCACCAGTTGCAAAATAGTCCCCGTTTAAAGAATAAAGTACAATCGGCAATCCTTTAATTTCGATGAAAAGACGTTCATTCTCAGGAAAATCTTGAATTTCAACGACTTTATAAAACTTCAGTTCAGCATCCAAATTATCCTCCCTCAACCAGATCGTCAGTCGCCTCGCCAAGACCGTACACACCTGCTTTGAGAATCTTCAATGGGAGTAAGGCGCATTTTAATCGTACAGGACCAAGTTCAATTCCAAGCAAATCAAGTACTGTTTGTTTGTTCATTTTTTTTACATCTTCGACTGATTTTCCAATAACGGATTCGAGAAGTATATCAGCCGAAGCTTGTGAAATTGCGCAGCCATGACCATCGAACGCGGCTTCTTTAATAATGCCATTACTGTCTACACGCAAGTCCATTCGAAGATGATCTCCGCACAGCGGGTTTTCATCTTCGAATGAAATATCGTGCGGATCAAGCGCACCCCTATGATCTGGATTCTTATAATGTTCAATTATTAATTCACGATATAAGTCATCCATGAGGTTTCCTATTCACCAAAGACTTTCTTTACTTTATCGAGTGAAAGAATCAATTGATCTACTTCACTCTTTGTATTATAGATATAAAAACTTGCTCGAGTAGTCGCTGTTAGGTTATATCGGTCATGCAGCGGCATGGCACAATGGTGCCCCGCTCTTACTGCGATTCCATCCATGTCTAAAATTTGTGCCACATCATGCGGGTGAATTCCTTCGACAGTAAAAGCGATGACTCCGCCGCGCTTGTTTGCTTCAGGACCAAGCATACTCAATTTCTTGACCCTGCTCAACTGATCCATTGCATATTTTGTGAGTTCGCTTTCATATTGCGCGGCATTTTCCATGCCGACTGCATTCAAATAATCCACGGCCGAACCAAAACCAATCGCCTCAGCGACTGCTGGAGTTCCGGCTTCAAATTTGTGCGGTATATCATTGGGAGTAAACGAGCGCAAATAAACCCGTTTAATCATATCTCCCCCACCCAAGAACGGAGGCATTGCTTTGAGGATCTCCTCTCTTGCCCAAAGCGCCCCAATACCGGTCGGTCCCAGCATTTTATGTCCCGAAAAGGCATAGAAATCGACTCCTAAATCTGTTACAGAAACCGGAATGTGAGGAACCGATTGCGCGCCGTCAACCAAAACCAAAGCACCGGCTTCATGAGCTTGCCGGGTCATTTCTTTGACAGGATTAATGGTTCCTAAAACGTTTGAAAAATGAGTAAAGGAAACCAGTTTGGGTTTCTGGTTCAATAAATCGACATAAACCGATTGAACCAATTCACCTGATTCAGTAACCGGGATAAATTCCAGACGAATCCCTTTTTCTGCTGCCAACATTTGCCAGGGCACAAGATTGGAATGATGTTCCATTTCTGTCAAAATAACTAAATCGCCTTGTTTTAAATTAGCCCTGGCCCAGGTCTTGGCAACCAAATTAATCGATTCAGTTGTATTTCTGGTAAATACTAGTTCGCTAGCTTTGTTCGCGCCGATAAATTTTGCAATCCGTTCACGTGCCGATTCATAAGCAGCGGTCGCTTCTTCTGCCATAGTATGCACACCACGGTGAATATTAGCATTGTAATTTCGATAATATTCATCCATGGAATCAAGAACAGACAATGGTTTTTGTGATGTGGCTGCTGAGTCAAAATAAATTAGCGGGATTCCCGGTCTTGTCTCTCTTTTTAGAATCGGAAAATCAGCCCGAATTTGTTCAACATTTAAGCTCTTTTGGGATTGAATAACCATTTGAATCCTTTACAACTCGCCAATCCGTGTGATATCAGGTTTGGTTGTTTTTTTCTGTGGTTCGCGAATGTGCTGTGAATTTGTTGGATACCATAAAATATGATCAGGCACCATCCACCCGTCTGTTAAGAAGACATTTGAACGGAATTGAACTGCTACCATCTTGGGATCTACCTGCACCACAATTCCGCGCAACCAGCCTCGCACACGCTCACCACTCTTTTCGTGGTCGCAAAAAACTTCGACTGCATCACCAACTTCATATTGAAATTCATGTTCAGGTGGTCTCATGAATGGTATTTGTGCCATATTTCATCTCCGGCAAAGAATTAATCTATAAATTTTAGCATAGAACTGGTCATACAGTAGTTTCTATATGAAAATCCTTCATTTTCTCTATAATGGCACTTTGAAATCGATTTCTAACACCTTCAAAAGGAATTCTTTCCATAATCGGATCAAAAAAACCTTCTACGATTAAGCGCTCAGCATCATTTCGGGGAAGACCCCGGCTTTCCAAATAAAAGATCTGGTCTGGATCGATTTTACCCACAGTAGCCCCATGTGTGCATCTCACATCATCTGTGAGTATTTCAAGTCCGGGTATCGAATCAGCTCGCGCACGACGATCCAAAACAAGGTTCCGGTTAGCCTGGTACCCATCTGTCTTCGACGCATTCGGAGCCACATAAATCATTCCTTGCCATACTGACCGGCTTTCCCCGATCAATGCGCCTTTGAACAATAAATCACTGGTGGTATGTGGAGCAAAATGATTTTGCTGTGTATCGTGATCCAGGTGTTGTTTTCCTTGAGTGAAGTAAAACCCTGACATTTTTCCAGTGCTGCCTTCTCCAACGAGGTTCAAATCGGAAAAATTCTTGGTCAACCGGCTTCCCAGAGCGCCGAAAATCCAATCCACGGTACCATTGCGGTCTACGTTGATTCTTTCATGGGTGAAATTCCAAACATTTTCGCCCCAGGATTGCAGCTCAACGAAAGTTAGTTTTGCTTCTGGTCCCACAATGAGCTCCATCAAGCCGGCATGCATGCTCTGTTCGACACCGTGTACTGGTGAAGAGGACTCATGTACATAAGTAACTTCTGCTCCTTCTTCCAAATAAACTAATAAATGGGAGAAGAATGCTAATTTTTCACCGGATGCCCAATACAAACTGTGTAATGGAGTCTTAACCTTAACTTGCTTGGGTACATATAAGAAGATACCATTTCTCGACATTGCGGCTGCTAAAGCGCCAAATTTATCTTCTTGAAAATCGATTACTTTACCTAAAACTTTTTCAACTAAATCCGGATACTGCTGATAAGCTGTCAACAGGTCAGTAAAAATGACTCCCTGGTCCTTCAATTCCTTTTCCAGGGAAACTTGTGCTTCAGTCTCCGTAAAAATGATTTGACCGCCGTGGTGAGAATCGGTCATTGGTTCGAGGAGTTCTGCCGGAACCGGTTTTTGCTCATCAATACCGCCTATCCGAAAACTTTCTACGGCCAAACCATGGATATCAGTTCGTCTCCAGGCTTCCTCTTTGAGGGTTGGAAACTTAATTGTCTGGAAGACTTTCCAGGCGTTTTGGTAATATTCAAGAATAGATCCGCTCAAACCGTTCAAGTCCGGTGAAAAAGCAAATTCTCGCTCTTTTTCGACTGAGGAAGAACTTTTTTTTATAATTACTACGGGAGAGTCAGTCATTCCTATTTGTCCTTTATGTTAGCCAACTGAACCTTCCATCTGGAGTTGAATCAGCCGGTTCATTTCGACCGCATACTCCATCGGTAATTCCTTTACGAGCGGCTCGATGAACCCTGAAACAACCATGGTAGTTGCTTCTTCTTCGGATAATCCTCTGCTCATTAAATAAAAGAGCTGTTCTTCGCCGACCTTCGAAACGGAAGCTTCATGACCTATGGTCACATCTTCTTCATCAATTTCGATTGTTGGGTAAGTGTCCGAACGAGAAGCCGGATCGAGTAAAAGCGCATCGCATACTACGCTTGATTTGACGTTGGTGGCGCCTTTGACTACCTTTATCAACCCACGATACGAGGAACGTCCGCCGGCTTTGCTGATGGACTTGGAAGTGATTTTTGAGCTGGTATTGGGTGCGAAATGCAAAATCTTGCCGCCTGCATCCTGCTGCTGCCCCTTTCCGGCAAAGGCAACAGATAGAATTTCTCCATGAGCGCCTGAACCCATTAAGTAGCAGCTCGGATATTTCATCGTCACTTTGGAACCCAGGTTACAATCGACCCATTCCATTGTGCCATTTTCTTCGACCATAGCCCTTTGAGTCACGAGGTTATAAACATTCGTTGACCAGTTTTGGATAGTCGTGTAGCGCATCCTGGCGCCTTTTTTGACTACAATTTCGATCACACCGGAGTGGAATGAGTTCGTGGTATATTGCGGGGCTGTACAGCCCTCTACGTAATGAACCTGGGCACCTTCGTCTACAATGATCAATGACCGTTCAAATTGTCCGATATTTGCCACATTTAAGCGGAAATAAGCTTGCAGCGGTAGTTCTACATGAACCCCTTTAGGAACATAGACAAAAGACCCACCCGACCAGACCGCAGAATTCAAAGCGGCAAATTTATTGTCCTCAATTGGAATGACTGTTCCAAAGTATTGGCGGAACAAATCCGGGTGCTTTTTCAAGCCATCTTCGATGCTTAAGAAGATCACGCCTTGTTTTTCGAGATGTTCCTGGATGCTGTGATAAACCATCTCTGATTCATATTGGGCACCCACGCCAGCTAGGAATTTGCGCTCAGCTTCTGGTATGCCTAAACGATCAAAAGTATTTTTGATCGAATCAGGTACATCATCCCAGGTCTTCCCTGATCCATTCATTGGGCGGACGTAATAAAAGATGTCTTCCAGGTCAAGACCAGAAAGGTCAGCTCCCCATGTTGGCATGGGCCGTATTTTAAAATGCGCGAGCGCCTTTAAACGAAAATCCAACATCCAATCAGGTTCACCCTTCATGGACGATATTTTTCGCACAATTTCTTCGTTTAACCCTTTGCTTGATTTAAACACATAAGTTTCAGGGTCTTTGAAACCATACTGATATTCATCCAGATCATTTAAAAACTTAGCGTTCTGCTCTATACCCATAATAAAACCTCACCTCTTGATGAAGGGACTAATTTATAGAGATTCTTCTTCGACTTTTTCACGTACCCATTCATAACCGTGTTCTTCAAGATGTACCGCTAATTCAGGACCGCCAGATTCCACAATCCTGCCATCCATCATTACATGAACCACATCCGGATGGATATAGTTCAACAAGCGCTGATAATGCGTAATAACCAGCACACCCAAATTCTGCGTTTCACGCAAAAGATTGACCCCTTCCGATACGATCCGGATGGCATCAATATCTAACCCTGAATCGATCTCGTCCAGAATCGCGATTTCAGGTTGCAATACGGCCATTTGCAAGACTTCCACCCGCTTCTTTTCACCGCCTGAAAAACCATCATTCAAATAACGCCCGGCGAATGAACTGTCGATCTTCAATTCTTCCATTTTGGTTTTCAATAGCTTACGAAACTCAGGAATGGCAATTCCCTTATCCGCAGGATTGTCCGCTTTTTTGCGGGCGTTGAGCGCGGTACGCAAAAAATTAGCCACGGTCACTCCAGGAATTGATACCGGGTATTGAAAAGCCAGGAAAAGACCCATCCTCGACCTTTCGGCTGTCGATAACGTGAGAATGTTCTGCTCCTTGAAAAATACTTCTCCCTCCGTGACCGTATACGACGGGTGTCCCATTAATGTGTTTGCCAGGGTTGATTTCCCTGTCCCATTTGGCCCCATGATCGCATGAACTTCACCTTGCGGTACACGCAGATCTACACCGTTAAGGATTGCTTTTCCCTCGATACTCACATGCAAATTGTTGATAATTAATTCCGACATGGAGGTATGCTCCTGATTTTGAATTTTCGTTTCTATATTTATCATTTTTATTAGTTAATTCATATATATTACTTCAACGCAGCCATTATAACATACGGACTATTGACGGTCAATATTTACCATATTTATCTATTATATTCTAATAATCGTCGAAGAATATTTAGTATATCTATATAATTATTGACAAATATTATCTGATTATGTTATGATTTCAAACGTTATATAGAGCAAAAGAGGTTATTATGAAAAGCACGAGAGATAGAATTTTACAAACTTTATTGAATCATCCCCAGTCCACCATTATTGATCTGGCTGATTCTGTAAATATCAACTCGATTTCAGCTCGCCATCACTTGACCAGCCTTCAATTGGACGGTCTGGTTAAAGCGGAAGAAGTCCGTCATGGGGTCGGTCGGCCGCGCCTGGTCTATTCACTCACCGATACTGGTGTCGAGAAGTTCCCCACTCGTTATCTCGAATTAACCAACCGCTTACTCACTCAAATGAAATTAAGGCTTCCCGAAAAAGAAATTGAAGAGATGTTTTCACAAATGGCTAAAGAGATCTCTTCAGTTCAAATTGAAAAAATGAAGAATCTTTCGATTGAAGAAAAGCTCAATTACATCAAAAGAGTTTTATCCGATCAAGGGTTTTCAATTGAGTGGGAAAAAGTTGGCGAAAACTACCTCATCAAAGAAATTACTTGCCCTTACTTTCATGTAGGCCAATCTCACCCGGAAGTCTGCACTCTGGATCAAACTTTGATTTCATCGATGCTTTCCATTCAGACTGAAAAATCCGAATGTGTTTTGGATGGTGATAACCAATGCTCCTATATCATTACAAAACAGCAAATCGCGGAGAATAAATAATGCTCAACGGAAAACCCGGTACTAATCGCCCTGTTTGGGAATCAGAAGAGAAAAATCCAGACTTAACCGAAAAATTAAGAAAAGGGTTGGGTGAGATTGTTGATCCTGAACTTGGGTTGAACATCATTCAATTAGGTTTGATTCGAAATGTGAAAATCGACAGCGAAGGCGCTATCGTGAGAATGCTACTAACTACTCCATTTTGCCCATACGGACCCTCAATGATTGAATCGGTGCGCCAAAAATCAGAAAAGGTATTAGAGATGCCGGTAGGAATCGACCTGGGAATGGATAACTGGGACTTCTCGATGATGGAGGAAGGCCTGGGAGAAGATTGGGGTCTTTATTAGCCCTTTCTCATCAATATTTATCTCTAAATTTATTTAGTTCCTCTTTGTCAATGTCGAAAAGAGGAACTAATTTTAATAATCCATTTTGATTTCCAGAAAGCTTGATCCTACCTGTAATTAACGCCATGGCAGGATTAAGGTCACCAGTAATTAGTCGAATCAGGTTCTCTTCAGAAATACTGACTTGAGAATCTGAATCAGGCAAACTTCCTGGCTTGATAATACATTTTTGCTCAATTATTTGTAAAGACCACTCCTGATCAGTCTCTCCAGAAATTGTCAAATTGACACTGAAGTCCATTCCTAGGGCATTATCGTGTTGAAAAGCCTCTTCAGACAAATGGGCTATCTCGGCAATATTAATATTGGTCACAATTTAGAACCCTTTCCGAATAATTCTAATAATTTTATAAAGTAAAAGTGACTTAAGACATATTTTAGACTACAATGTAGATACATTTATTTTGTTTCTCTTTAATTTATCCCTGTCATTTTTCTTTAAGTAATTCAATCATTTTATTATTATTTATATTCATTGTAAGCTAAATCTTATTCATTCCCAGGAGGAATTCTTCATCATGGAGATCTTTGCCGATAGTTGTTGCGATTTATCCCCTGAACAAATCTCAAAATATCATATACATATCGTCCCTCTCGGAGTTTTTGTGGACGGGAAGAGTTATCTGGATAGCGTTGACATTACCACTCCTGAATTATTTGAGATTGTCAAGAAAACTGGAGATCTGCCAAAAACATCGGCTCCATCCACTGCTGCCTTCATTGAAGCCTTTAAACCATATTCTGAAATACTCTATATCAGCATCAGTTCTAAACTCTCTGCCAGCAACCAGGGTGGTTTGATTGCGGCTCAAAATTTTCCATCAGCAGATATACGGGTCGTGGACTCGCTGAACCTTTCTTCCGGTATCGGGTTGTTAGTACTCAAAGCAGCCGAATTAAGGGATGAAGGAAAATCTCTTTCCGAAATTGAAGCAATTCTCAATGATTCTGTATCAAAAGTAAATACTTCGTTTGTGATCGATACGCTTGATTACCTATACATGGGCGGCAGATGTTCTTCTATTGAACTTATTGTCGGCAGTATCCTGAAAATTCGTCCGGTAATTGACGTTCACAAGGATGGCACGTTAGGAGTTAAGGAAAAAATAAGCGGCAGCCGTAAGAAAGCACTTGACTCAATGCTGATCGATTTTAAGAAGAAATTACCCGCTATTGATTTACACCGGGTTTTCATCACCCACACTTATTGCGAAAAAGATGCAGAATATCTAAAAGACGAGTTATTGAAATTGGCGCCAATCGAGGAAATTTGTATCACTCATGCCAATGCAACGATTGGCAGTCATTGCGGGCCAAATACAATTGGTATATTATTTCTGACTAAATAATTTTTAGAAGGTGAAAAAGGCGAGACCTTAATGTTGTTTGGTCTCGCCTTTTTTATATTTAGATCATACCAATTTCTTTCCCGACTTTCCTGAAGGTTGAAAGGACAATATCCATTTGTGCGTCTGTATGCGTGGCCATGTAGCTGGTCCGCAGTAATTGGTGCCCCTGGCTGACAGCGGGACACACAACCGGATTGACAAACACTCCGTTATTGAATAATGTTTTCCAGAATAGGAAAGTTTTTTCATCATCACCAATGATGATTGGGATTACTGGTGTCTCGGATTTGCCGATATTGAATCCCATACCTTTGAATTCTTTGCGCATCCTCTCGGCGATTTGGAGAACCCGGGTCGAACGTTCCGGTTCATCCTGCATTACGTGCAATGCTGCCAGTGCTGCTGCGGTATTGGCTGGTGGAATGCTGGCGCTGAAAATTAAAGATCGTGCATTGTGTTTGATGTAATCTACGGTGTTCTCGTCACCGGCGATGAACCCGCCCAGAGAAGCAAATGACTTACTGAAAGTGGACATAATCAAATCGACATCCTGTGTCGCGTTGAAATGAGCTACTGTCCCATGACCGCCCCCCATCACTCCCATTCCGTGCGCATCATCAACCATGAAACGGACGCCATATTTCTTCGCCATCTTTGCCAGCTCAGGCACGGGTGCAAGATCACCTTCCATGCTGAATAAACCATCGACTACCAACAATGCCCCGGCAGTTTCAGGAATCGATTTCATTACCTTCTCAAGATGGTCAAGATCGTTATGGCGATACCGCTCAATTTTTCCATAGCCCAGGCGAGCACCGTCAACGATACTGGCGTGGTCTTCTTTATCCAGGATCACTACATCATCCCGGCCAATCAAAGCACTGACAGTCCCCAGATTGGTCTGCATACCGGTTGAAAAAACCAGCGTTGATTCCTTGCCCACCCACGCAGCCAGCTCCTTTTCTAATTGTTCGTGCATTGCCAGTGTGCCATTTAAGAATCGCGATCCAGTACAACTGGTTCCAAATCGCTTAATGGCATCTATGGCAGCTTCTCTTACCTTGGGATGAGTCGTTAATCCCAGATAGTTATTCGATCCGCACATAATCAAACGCTTACCTTTATACACAACCTCGGTACCTTCATTTTCATCCAACGCAATGAAATATGGGTACACTCCCCTGGCAATTGCTTCTCTTGCATCAGTATAATTACGGCATTTCTCAAAAAGATCCATTGTTCCCTCGACAAAAAAATAAAATGGAGGAAATCACCTGCACGGAAAATAAAATTATGAAAACCGTACTGGTCTTTTCCCCACAAATAATAATACCCGATATAATAACCCTTTGTCAGCTAATCGAGATACGAATAATTTAATATTTTCATTTTTTCAAGATCCTTATCTATGCTATTATTATTACAAATTCATTTTTGATGGTGAAACTATGTCATGGTATGCAGGCGTTGAAGCAGGCGGCACAAAATTCAACTGTATTGTAGCCAGTGATCCGAACATCATTCTAGATGAAATTCGTATTCCTACCACCACCCCACAAGAAACACTTCCAAGAGTAATCGATTTTATAAAAGCTGTTGAGAATAAGCACGGTATCCATATAGAAGCAATTGGCCTGGGCTTCTTTGGCCCTATTTGTTTGGATCAAAATTTACCTACTTATGGTTTTATCACTTCAACACCTAAATTAGCCTGGAGAAATACTCCTGTTGTCTCTTATTTCCAGAAAGAGTTGAACATCCCTGTGGCATTTGATACTGATGTCGCAGCTGCGGCACTTGGAGAAGGTGCCTGGGGTAATGCCACAAATTGCAGCGACTTTATCTATGTGACTATTGGCACCGGAATTGGTGGAGGAATCATTTCCAACGGCCATCCTTTGCACGGTATGGTTCACCCTGAAATTGGGCATATGTTCATTCCGCATGACCGCTTACTTGATCCTTTTGAAGGGATTTGTCCTTTCCATCGAGATTGCTTTGAAGGGCTGGCGAGCGGACCCTCAATTAATGCCCGTTGGGGTAAACCTGCCGAGGGATTACCTGCAGATCATCCTGCCTGGCAGCTTGAATCAAATTACATTGCCTATGCATTAGCTAATTTGGCCTTATCGTTTTCTCCGCAGCGAATTATTTTGGGTGGAGGAGTAATGAAAACTCCGGGATTAATTGACCTGGTGCGGGAAAAAACGGTTCGCTTTTTAAACGGCTATATCCAAAATGAATTGATTCTTTCGCGAGTGAACACTTTCATTCAATCACCGGGCCTGGGTGACCGCGCGGGAGTGCTCGGCGCAATTGCCCTGGCAAAAACGCAAGAATAGTTACCTACATTTTCACAGGAGATTTCCATGCTAAACAAACATACCTGGTTCTCCATTATCGTACTTGGTTTTTTGGGCTCTCTGGCCTGGGGTGTTGAAAATCAATATTTCAACACATTTCTTTATAACAACGTAACACCTGATCCACGGCCAATTTCATGGATGGTAGCTGCCAGCGCGATAACGGCCACTATAGCATCCATATTAATGGGCACCTTAAGCGATCGAGTTCGTCATCGTTGGGGAAGAAAACCCTTCCTGATCATTGGTTACGTCATTTGGGGAATTACAACAGCCATGTTCCCCACAGCAGCATTTTTTCACCCCCTTGCCCTGGCAATTTTCATGGCTATCCTTTTCGATTGCATCATGACTTTCTTAGGGTCTTCTGCGAACGACTCTGTTTTTCATGCATACGTGGCCGATATCACCACAACAAATAATCGCGGTAAAGTGATGGGGATTCTTGAAATATTGAGTTGGGTGGCTTTGTTATTTGTCTATGGCGGTGCAGGCATCGTAATAGACAAATTGGGTTATTTTGCTTTCTTCTATATTGTGGGTGGAATGGTTTTGATTTTAGGCCTTGTCGCTGGCCTCTTGCTGCAGGAGGATAAAACCACTGCCCCTGAAATCAAAGGAAGCTATTTCAATCAATTAATCAGCACATTTAAGGACTCTCGCTCGAACATATCCCGAGATCTGTTGCTGGTCCTCATTGCAATCACCTTATGGGGTGTAGCACAGCAAATATTTTTCCCCTATTTACTGATTTATATTAACCACTATTTGAACATTTCAAATTTGCAGTCTTCTTTAATTATTTTCTTCGCCATCCTGATCGGCGGTATTGGAGCTGCCTATCCTTTAGGCTTGCTGGTCGATAAATGGGGGCGAAAGAAAATCACTATCTTGGCTGTTATTTTTGAAGCGATCGGTTTATTTGCCTTTTCCCTGGCGCATTCGACCATCGGATTGATCCTTACAGGTATTCTTTGGTTGGCTCCAATCAGTGCCTGGACAATTGCGACTTCGGCATGGACAAAAGACCTCTTCCCTGAAGATAAACGTGGTCAATTTGGCGGCTATGTAATTATGTTTTCCGTTGCCTTTACAATGGTGCCTGGACCATTATTGGGAAGTTGGTTAACCACTTCATTTGGTATCCATACGGTTCTGGATGGCCAGGAAGCCTACATCCCGACTCCTATCATTTTTCAAGCAGCCGCTGTGACCACCTTATTTGCGCTTATTCCCATATTGATGATTAAAATCAAAAATTCTCACACACGTCAAACCGAAGAATTAGCTGGAAAAAGGACAGAATAAATGGCTATTCCAGAATTTATTTTACGAAAATTGATCCAACCCGGAAGCCTCAAACCATCAACCAATGGCTTCCAATTTGTCTTGTTGAATACATTTGCTCCTGCGACAATTATCTCCTTCTCCATCAAGGTAGGTAATGAAGATATTTCCCCTTCAGATATCAAGATTACTCCCGAAAATGGGGAGAGTTTCCTCGCGATCATTGTCAATAAAGAAAATCCGATGGCAACACCTGTCGGTCAAAAGATTGCAATAGATATTCGTAACCATTCTCTAAAAGGGCCTGTAAAGATATTTGCCGATACAAAAGAAATTGGCGCTCTCGAATTTTCGCTGGCAGAATCGATAAAGAAACCGCGTTATAAGAAATTTAAGCCTCTTTGGTCATCAGCATTCAGGCCAGCGATTGAGGCAAGTGTCAAAATTGATGACCCAAAACCACTTGGGCAAGCCTCCCCCTTTCTTTTAGGGCAATTTGTCGAGCATTTGGAGCGTTGTGTCTATGATGGCATCTGGACTAAAGATGGTTCTGCTTTGCGCCAGGATACCCTTAAGCTGATACAGCAATTGAAGGTTCCTATGATTCGTTATCCTGGCGGTAATTTTGCCAGTGGTTATCACTGGGAGGACGGCATCGGCCCTAAGACTAAACGCCCCGCTCGCCATGACGCCGCCTGGCAGGCAGAAGAGTCGAATCAGGTGGGAACAGATGAATTCCTGACCTTTTGCGAACAATTAGATATCGAACCTTATCTCGTGGTCAATGATGGCTCTGGAACGCCTGAAGAAGCCGCCCGCTGGGTTGCTTATTGCAATGATCCACAATCGACTGAACAAGGGCAGCGCAGAGCTACCAATGGTCATCAATCGCCCTACAACGTGAAGTATTGGGGAATCGGCAATGAGGTTTGGGGTCCCTGGCAAATTGGGACGACATCCGCTAAAGAATATTCAGGCCGCTTAAAACGCTTTACCCAAGCTATGAAAGCAATCGATCCCTCAATAAAAATCATTGCGGTCGGAAATAATCCTTTATCCGATAGTTTGGACGACTCGGCTGCCAAATGGAATAAGGAGGTCCTCAACGACGCCTCTGAAGAGATTGATTTTCTTTCCTGGCATATTTACCAGCCGGAACAGGATTCATGGAAAGAAAGTTATGATCCATTGTCGCTTTTTGCTTCTGTTTGCGCAGCTCCACTGGATATCGACGCAATTATTCAGCGCGTAGGAAAGGAAATTGACAATTCCAAAGGAAGCGGCCGAATTACTCAATGTATTGATGAATGGAATATTTGGTTACCCCCAGGCAAGCAAGCCCGGAGTATGCATCAGGTTACCTATACGATGCGCGATGCTCTTTACATCGCCGGTGTGATAAATGTCTTCTTCAGAAATTTCAAACAAGTCGATATTGGGAATCTGGCACAATTGGTCAATGTTTTACCCTTGATCCAGACGAACCAGACCTCAGCCACCGCAACGGCTATTTATTATCCCTTTGAATTAGCAGCAGAGCTCGAAGAGAATGTTCTGGCAATCACTACAAATTCACCGATGTTCAATTCACAGGCAATAGGTGTGAATGTTCAATTTCATACGAACGTTCCATATCTGGATGCAGTAGCGACACAGGATGAAGAAGGCGATTCGCTCACTTTCTTACTAACAAACCGCCACCCTGAAAATCGTATGAATGTAAACATTCAACTACCGGCAGGATTGGTTTTCTCTTCGATTATCACCAAAGAAATCAAAGCTGCCTCACCATTGTCGTTTAATTCATTCTCACACCCATATGCAGTGCGTATTCACTCCCATGATTCCATCAGCATTTCTGGGAACAATTATCAGGTCAAAATGTCACCCGCTTCGATAATGCTAATCCGACTTGAAAAATAGAGGAGATTACTATGAATAAAAATATTCCTGATCTTACTTTTTTTTGTGAAATGCCATCGGATAAATTAAAGGCTTTTTTTTCAAATTCGGATATTCTCAAGCAATTAAAGGAATTGCACGCAAACATCAGCCTGGGTCTTTTGGATTTTTCTCCCGAACGCGCCGCCGTAGTCAAACAACTAACCAAATCGGGAATTCCCGTGACCGCCTGGCTGCTTTTGCCTAAAGACAAGGGGTATTGGACAAGCCTGGATACAGTCTCTCAAACAGTCCGCGCCTATGCTGATTTTAAATCGTGGACAATCAAGAATAATCTCAAATGGGCAGCAGTCGGTCTGGATATTGAACCCAGTATCAACCGGATGGGTTTGTTTGGTAAAGGTTGGATAAATGAAATTCCGGACCTTGCCAAGCGATTATTCTCTGCGCGAAAGTATACGCTTCTTGAGAACGAACTTCGCGCTTTAATTAACCAAATTCGCTTGGATGGTTTTCCTGTCGAAACCTATAATTTTCCTTTTATCATTGACGAACGCAAGGCTGATTCAAGAATATTAGCCAGGACATTAGGTATACCTCCCTTAAATGTTGACCGTGAAGTTCTGATGCTTTATTCCAGTTCATTTTCCAAGAATGGAGATGCAATTCTTTGGAGCTATGCCCACCAAGCTGAGGGGATTGGTTTAGGCAGCACCGGAGGCGGTGTGGAACTGGAGAATGGCGAGCCGATGCGCTCTATGAGTTGGTCTGATTTGCAGCGGGATATCCGCATCGCCAGAGAATTTTCCCAGCATATTTACATCTTTAGTCTGGAAGGTTGTGTTCAGCAGCACTTTCTTGAACCACTTATCCATTTTAATTGGGAAGTAAAAAGCGAATTTCCTGTTAAGACAGGTCAGAAAGTCACTCTTGTTCGCCATTTTGCACAAGTTTTGCTGTGGTTAGCTTCACATCCTCAAGAGATTCTTATGTCCATCTTCTTTTTGAATCTCTTTCGCCACCGCAAGAAATAGAAAAAATCCGGTTTCGTTTGAAACCGGATTTCATTTCATTTCTGACGAGCCAGATCAAGCGATTCAATCGCATGACGCAAATGGGGAATGACGATACTTCCACCCACTACTAATGAGACATTCAAGGCATCATAAAGCTCTGAATCAGTCCATCCCGCTTTGACGCATTCAAGAATGTGGTAATCGATACAATCGTTGCAGCGCAACACCATTGAAGCAACCAATCCCAATAATTCCTTGGTTTTTGAATCCAAAGAGCCATCTTGGTACGCGCTGGAATCCAGATTGAAGAATCTTTTGATTCCAAGGTGATCAACCTGTAGAATACGTTCATTCATTTTAGAACGATATTCTTCAAATTCGTTTAGTCGGTTCTTTTCTATCTCGGTCATTTTAGCAATAAAACCGCATCTGGTTCTGGAAGTTGAATACGAATTACCCGTCGCCCCCTGGCTTCCAGTGCTTCAAAATCTCCGATTGCCTGGGCCCGTTCCAGAGTGCCAAAGGTGATGCCTTCAGTAGGAATTTCCAAATCTGCAGAGGTGTCGGCAGTAATCTGCACGAAGACTCCGCTGTTGGGCCCGCCTTTGTGTAATTGACCGGTTGAGTGTAGAAATCTTGGTCCAAACCCTAATGCAGTAGCTGCTTTAAACTGATTCAAAATTTGTTTTCGCAGCTCGGTTAATGCCTTCAGATTTTTAGGATTTCTGGGTAAATAGGCATTAATGGCAATAAAATCACCTGCTTGGACGGATTCTTGCAGGAATTTCAAGATGACTTCATTGATCGTTTTTCCTGAGATCTCTTTTACATTCTTGGCGCCAAATACCTTATTTTGTCCTAGTTTTAGGTTAGGCTCATAATCGGAAAGCTTCCCGTCTTTACGGAAACCTTCTATTTTTTTCACTGTGCGGTTTTTATTATCCTGTACATCCGGCTGATCAAACGAATTGACTTGCAAAATAGAGCAGGCAATGGCAGTCGCAATTTCCCATAGATAGAATTGTCCACCCAGGTCGTATGCAGAGGTGACTGTAAATTCGAGAACAGGCTGGCCAGCTTTCCGCAGCGCTGCGCTGAAAGCTGCGTTTTCTCCGCTGGAACGCAAATAAACAAACAGCCGATCTTTTCCATAAAGGTTGGCTTCGATTAGAGGCTCTTGAGCTATCGGGATGATTCCTTTCCCTTGTTTACCGCTGCTTTCCGCAACTAACTGCTCAAGCCATGATCCGAAGGAATTCCAGTCGGGGTCAGTGATTACAGTTAATTTATCTTTTCCTGCCTTCCAGGCGCTCCCTAAAACGACTCCCAACATAGCACCCGGGTTAGCGCCAAATGGAACTTCAGGAACGCATTGATCAGCAAGATTTCGCGCATTTAGCAATAATCTGTCAACATCCATTCCAATCAGTGCTGCCGGGACAAGCCCAAAAGCGGTTAATGCAGAATTTCTTCCTCCGACCATTGGATCTCCAAAATAGGTATGCCAAAACTTTCTTTCTTCTGCCAGACTTTCAAGTTTTGTACCCGGATCCGTAATGGCGATAAAATGGTCGCCTACCTCTTTCCCAACTTTCGCTTCTGTTTTCCCCCAGAAAAAGTCGAAATAAGCATTTACTTCGGCTGTATTACCAGATTTGCTCGAGACGATGAAAAGAGTATTTTCGACTGCCGAACGATCCAGTGCTTCTTGAACCTGTACAGGATCAGTGGAATCTAAAATTGCTAAATCTAAGCCATCGATTTCATTTCTTTTTGTTACGCCATTGATCTGGCGCAATACTTCAGGAGCAAGCGAAGATCCACCCATGCCAAGTAAGAGAGCATGAGTAAACCCTTTTTCTTTGCAGTGGTTAAGCAAAGAATCACCATCCGGAATACATTCAAATTTTGACCATGGAGCATTTAGCCAAGCACATCTCTTACGTATTTCCTCCTGCCCTTGTGGATCAGTCGTCCACAGCGTGGGATCGACCTCAAATAGACGCTTTATACTGGATTTTTCTGTCGCTTTCCTGGTTTCTTCAATCACCGATTTCACTAATGACCCTAATTCAGTTACCGCAGAAGTCCCTTTATCCGAAATTGTTTGAATTAACGATGTAAATGCATCTGAAAATGATTTGACGCCTTCATCTTCAAGTTCTCCGGTTACCTGCTCGATACGAATTCCAATTTCAGCTAATTTCCTCAGATTCTCTTTTGCAACGTTTAACCCTTTTTCTATGGACAGCTCGGCTTTTCCATGATCCAGGAAGGCTTTTAAAGTTTGAGGGGGAATCGTATTTACGGTATCAGGTCCAATTAATTCTTCAATATAGAGGACATCTTTATATTTTGGGTTTTTGGTGCTGGTAGATGCCCATAAAGGTCTTTGAATTCTTCCGCCTTTTTTAGAAAGCTTTTCAAAACGAGGAAGCAGAAAGTTCTTCTTAAAAAGCGCATATGCCAGTTTCGAGTTGCTGATGGCAATCGTTCCCAGCAGCGTTTTAGCAACAGATGAGTTAATCCCACCTGCATCAATGATAGATTGTAAAAGTGGATCAACTTTTGTATCTACTCTGGAAACAAAGAATGATGCCACCGAAGCTATTTGCTCGATGGATTTTCCCTGGGAAACACGCTTTTCTAATCCTCTCAAATAGGCATTGATAATTTCCTGGTATCTTTCCAGTGAAAATATTAATGTCACATTGATATTTAACCCTTCCGCGATCGCCTTTTCCACAGCGACAACACCCTCTTTGGTTGCTGGGATCTTGATCATCAAATTTTCACGATCGACCCTTTGCCACAGCTCAATTGCCTGCTTTAGCGTGTTTTCGGAATCGTGAGCTAAAAGCGGATTTACTTCAAGGCTGACATAACCATCTCCCCCACTGGTTTCATCATAAAGCGGCTTAAATAAATCTGCTGCCTCACGAATGTCGTCAATAGCCAACTGCCAGAACATATCATTGGCATTCCACCCGGCCCACGCCATTGGTTTTAAAGCGGAATCGTAATCGGTTGTTTTGGCAATGGCATTTTGGAAAATACTTGGATTGGAGGTTACCCCAAATATTTCTCGATCTTGAATCATCTGCGCCAATTCACCATTTTGCAGTAATCTCCGCTGGATGTTGTCATACCAGATGGATTGTCCAAATTGATGTAATAATTCTGAATTTTTCATATCTATTCCCTATCTAAGAATGACCCGGTAGTTGTTCTACCGGGATTAGTTATTTTCCGTTAATTTGTCCAAAATGGGATTCCAGAGCTACTATTTTTCCAGTACGGCGCACATGTCTTCCTTCCCCTGTGAAATGAGCACCTAGAAAAGAGCGCACGATTTCTTTGGCCACCTCTACGCCAATTATCCTCCCACCGAGGCAGAGTGTGTTCATATTATCGTGTTCCACGCCTTGATGTGCTGAGTATGTGTCATGGCAAACAGCAGCATAAATCCCTTTGATTTTATTTGCAGCAATCGAAGCGCCGACTCCCGACCCGCACAAAATGATCGCCCGCTCAGCCTGTCCTTGCAGGATTGCTCTTCCTGCTTTTTCGGCATAATCAGGATAATCTACAGGTTCCTGGTCGTATGTGCCCAGATCAAGAACTTCATTACCGGTTTGTTGAATCGCCTCGATAATTTCGTCTTTCAACGGAAAACCTGCATGATCGCAGGCAACTGCAATTCTCATTTATAGCCTACTTTGTCAACATATTTTTCGCGGTATTGACAATATTCTCTACCGTGAAACCAAATTCTTTAAATAAAATATTTGCCGGGGCTGATGCACCGTACCCATGCATACAAATCATTTGTCCATCTAAACCAATATAGCGGTCCCACCCTTGCCGAATTCCAGCTTCAACCGCCAGACGTTTTCTGAGCTTCGTCGGGAAAACGCTTTCCTTGTAAGCTGCATCTGTAGCTTCGAATAATTCCCATGACGGGAAAGAAACAACTCTGACTGAATGACCAAAATCAGCCAACTGCTTGCCAGCTTCGTAAATCAAACTGACTTCAGACCCAGATGCCATCAGGATAATTTCCGGCTCTTTTTTACCCATTTCAGCCAGTATATAGGCACCTTTTTGCAATCCCCTTTCTGAGTTCACCTTCGATCGATCCAGAGTTGGCAGTGCTTGTCGAGTCAGCGCTAAAAGTGTTGGGTTCTGGCGATTTTCAATGGCTATACGCCAGGCTTCTTTGGTTTCATTTGCATCAGACGGTCGAATAACAATCAGGTTTGGAATTGCCCGTAAGGCTGCCAGATGTTCAACCGGTTGGTGTGTAGGGCCGTCTTCTCCAAGCCCGATGCTGTCGTGGGTCATTATCCATATCGAGGGTAGATGCGAAAGCGCACCAACGCGGATTGCTCCACGCATATAATCCGTAAACACTAAGAAGGTGGCTCCAAATGCAATAAGACCTTTGTGATAGGTTAACCCATTCACAATCGCGCCCATGCCATGTTCCCTGACTCCAAAATGGATGTACCGCCCAATTGGATTCTCCGGTTGGAAGGCAGTGGTCTCTTTGATCCATGTATTGTTGGAAGGCGTTAAATCAGCTGATCCACCCATTATTTCGGGTAAAACACCAGCTAATGCATTCAAAACGATCCCTGAAGCAACCCTGGTGGCCATGCCTTTTTCATCCGCCAGGAAACTCGGCAGTGCTTTCTGCCAGTCCTTCGGCAACTCGGAATTTTGCCGGCGTGTAAATTCAGCCGCTTCAACAGGAAAATCCTTAGCATAAAGCTTGAAATTCTTTTCCCATGCCAGAGCTTTTTCTTCCCCAGCTTTAGCAACTGCCTGATAGAATTCGGCGACATCTTCTGGAACGTAGAATTTTGGCTCTACCGGCCAACCCAATTTCTTTTTCGCTCCGGCCAATTCTTCTTCGCCAGGGGGTTCGCCGTGTGCTTTTGAGGTATCCTGGCGCGTTGGCAGGCCAAAACCAATATGAGTGCGGCATATAATAAGTGATGGACGAGGGTCGCCTTTTGCCATCTTTATAGCCGAATCAATTTCATCTACATTATTTCCATCTTCTACATGCAAAACCTGCCATTGATAAGCTTCGAATCGTTTACCGCGATCTTCTGTGAATGACAAATCTGTCGAGCCATCAATACTGATGTGATTATCGTCATAAAGATAAATTAGCTTCCCTAACCTCAGGTGGCCTGCCAAAGAAGCAGCCTCTGAGCTGATTCCTTCCATCAAATCGCCGTCTGTCACAATTGCATATACGAAATGATTGACAATTTCATGCCCAGGTCGATTGAATTCCGCAGCGAGGTGAGCTTCTGCAATTCCCATGCCTACCCCATTCGCAAGCCCCTGTCCTAGAGGTCCGGTTGTGGCTTCTACACCTTTGGTCAATCCATATTCTGGATGCCCGGGTGTCAGGCTCTTCCATTGGCGAAATTGCTTCAAATCATCGATCGTCAATCCAAAACCAGTTAAATGCAATAAGCTGTATAACAACATCGAACCATGCCCGCTAGAAAGTACGAACCGGTCGCGGTTCGCCCATTGGGGATTTTTGGAGTTGAAATTCAAGTGTTTTGTCCAGATTGTATAAGCGATCGCGGCAGTTCCCATGGGTAATCCAGGGTGTCCGGAATTGGCTTTTTGAACTCCATCCACTGACAGAAATCGTAAAGTATTGATTGACCTAATCTCTAACTCGTTCATAGGAATGCCTTTGCAATAATATTTTTAGTAATTTTACCACCACGAGTTAATTATCGTTCGCTCAATGAAGGTCATATGCACTGGTCCATTTGTCTCATTTATATTAACCTTGACAAATATACTCCAATTGGATATATTTATCTTAATATCCCCTCCCATAGGGGGTGGGGTAACTAAGGAATTAATTGCTTATGAAAAACCAGGACGCACTAGATCGGCTCAAGACAATTGAAGGACATATTCGTGGGATTGAAAGGATGATTGACAATGGTGATTATTGCATCGACATCATCCGTCAAATCCAGGCGGTTCAAGCAGCGCTGAATAAAACCAGCATCACTATCCTGGACGCACATTTGAACTCTTGCCTTGTGACCGCTATCCGAGGCGAAAACCCGGATGAGCGTGAAAAAGTATTAAAAGAGATTACCGAAATCTACGAAACCGCGACGAAAGTATAAAAGGAGAAGCTCATGAAAACAGTTACCTATGACGTTCCAGCAATAAATTGCATCCATTGTGTGCATACGATCACAACTGAATTATCCGAATTACCTGGCGTAAAAGAAGTGCAGGCTGATCTGGCCACCAAGAAAGTTTCGATTGAATTTGAAGCACCTGCAAGTGAGGAAAAAATTGAAGCCCTATTAACAGAGATAAATTATCCTCCGCAAAAATAATTATTGGTAAGGGAACGAGGAATTTATGACTGAAACAAAGCAAGTAGTTCTTCCGGTGACGGGTATGACTTGTGCAAACTGTGTCGCCACCATTGAACGCAGTGTTAAGAAATTGAATGGCGTCCAAAGCACAGTTGTAAATCTTGCTTCTGAAAGAGCTGTAGTTGATTACAACCCTCTAGCCCTTTCTCTCGACACCATTATTTCCCGCATCGAAAAATCAGGTTATGGCATCGCAACCGGCGAGCTGGATATTGAGCTTAAGCATATTGGCGAGACGAGTGATGCCGCCCGTCTGGAAAACGGTCTCAAGAAAATTGAAGGGGTATTGACAGTCAATGTCAATCTGGCTTCAGAAAAAGTGAAGATCCAGTACATTCCGACCTTAATTTCGCAAAATGAATTGAGGCACGATGTTCAATCCCTGGGTTTTGATCTGATCGAATTCACCGGAGAAACTCGTGATGCTGAAGCAGATGCGCGCGCTTTCGAGATTAACAATCAATTACGCTTATTGATAACCGGCTTAATCTTCACTATTCCCCTGTTCACCTTAACTATGTTGGCCGACTTTGGAGTGATTTCCGCCGCCAGCAGCCAATCAACCTGGTTTAGGGTGCTATCCCTGGCGCTGGCTACACCAGTCCAGTTTTATGTAGGCTGGCAGTATTATATCGGTGCCTATAAAGCGCTGCGCAATCGTTCTGCGAATATGGATGTGCTCATCGCGTTAGGTTCCTCGGTGGCTTACTTTTATTCCCTGCCTGTTGTTTTCGGCTTGCTGAATGGTCACATGTATTTTGAAACCTCCGCGGTGATCATCACTCTAATCCGTCTCGGAAAATATCTTGAATCACGCGCCAAGGGGGGAACATCAGATGCAATTAAGAAATTGATGGCTTTGCAAGAAAAAACTGCCAAAGTAATTCGTGATGGCAAAGAGGTTACCCTGCCAGTCGATGATGTTCAAAAAGGGGATCTTGTTCTAATCCGTCCTGGTGAAAAATTCCCTGTGGATGGAGTAGTAATTGAGGGTCGGTCTACTGTTGATGAATCAATGCTGACAGGCGAATCTTTGCCTGTCGAGAAAAAAGTAGGCGATAAAGTCACCGGAGCCACTCAGAACCAAAAGGGATCCGTGAAGATTGAAGCGACACGGGTCGGTAAAGAGACCACTGTGGCTCAGATTATCAAACTCGTTGATGATGCTCAGGGCAGCAAAGCTCCAATTCAAAGGTTGGCCGATCAGGTATCCGCTATCTTTGTCCCGATCGTCATTGGAGTTGCGGCAATCACATTTCTCGTCTGGTTTTTCTTGATTCCCGCTCCTGCTTCTTCATTGGGAATAACCGCTTTGACTCGCGCTTTGATTAATGCGGTGGCAGTTCTGGTAGTTGCCTGCCCATGCGCTATGGGTCTGGCTACTCCAACCGCGATCATGGTAGGAACAGGTAAAGGGGCTCAAAACGGTATCCTATTTCGGTCAGGAGAAGCGCTCGAACAGGCTAAAAAGATTAACTTGATCGTTTTGGATAAGACCGGCACGCTGACTCGCGGTCACCCCGTGGTCACCGACATTCATTTAGCTAATTCTGATTTTTCTGAAGAGACAATGCTCCAACTCACGGCCAGTGTGGAGAAGGATAGTGAACATCCAGTGGGTCAAGCTATTCTCACCGAAGCTGAAAACCGCGGCTTGAAAGTTCAGGATCCATCCGGTTTCCTCTCCTACCCGGGTGAAGGCGTCATTGCCGAAGTATCCGGCAAAAAGGTCGCCATTGGCAATGGCCGTTTGATGGAGAGATTCTCAATCCCGGAAAGTTCTTATGAAAATGAACTCGCTCAATTCCAGAAACAAGGGAAGACCACCCTTCTGGTTTCCATTGATGGAGTCTTCTCTGCAGTGATCGCCATAGCGGATGTATTGAAAGAGACATCGCCTGCCGCAATTGCAGAATTAAAGAAAATGGGGTTTGAAATTGCTATGCTCACCGGTGATAATCTGCAAACCGCACAGGCAATTGCCAACCAGGCAGGAATCGACCGCATTATTGCGGATGTTTTACCAGAAGGCAAAGCAATCGAAATAAAGAAGCTGCAGCAGCAAGGTTTTATCGTGGCCATGATTGGCGATGGCGTGAATGATGCCCCAGCTTTGGCACAGGCTGATCTGGGTATGGCAATCGGAACCGGAACAGATATCGCCATTGCTTCTGCCCCAATCACACTGATCAATGGTGATTTAAATGGCGTTGCCAAAGCGATTCGACTCTCAACCCAAACTCTGCGCACAATAAAACAAAATCTTTTCTGGGCTTTTTTCTACAACATCATCCTGATCCCGGCCGCGGCCTTGGGTTTTATGAACCCAATGTTATCGGCTGGAGCAATGGCTTTCAGCAGTGTGTTTGTGGTGACCAACAGTTTGAGATTAAAGAAAGTCAGATTATGAAATTGTCTTCGAATTCCATTGTCAAATAGAAAAAGGGACGGTATAATCTGCTCTGTTCTTCGGGGCGTGGCGCAGCCCGGCTAGCGCGCTTGCATGGGGTGCAAGAGGTCGGAGGTTCAAATCCTCTCGCCCCGACTAGAGACTACTTGTGTGAGCTTTTTGCAGACACAAGTAGTTTTAGTTTCTAAAAATCCGTAAAAAACCATAATCTAAGACTGCTTGTGCCGCGAGGTACAAAATGAAGTTGTCAAAAGCAATTGATGGTTTTTTGCTGTCCTTTGTGACGTCTGGAAACTCTCGAAATTCTGCTGCTCTATATCGTCACTACCTGATGAAATTGGTAAATTTTCTTGACGATCCCAATCTTAAATCGATCAAGGAAAGAGCAGAACTCATCGCCAAAGACTGGGCTGAGTGATCAGAACTGCATGATATATGGTGACAAAGCTCTCGGTAAAAAAGCCATATCAAGATGTATATTGATACTGCTTATTGTAAGAAGGTGTAATTAAAGTCCGGTGTTGGCTTTGGTATGTCCGATGAGACTTGTTTACTGTACCAATTATTTGGTTTCATAAAACAGATACGTAAAATTCTGATAAGTAAAATTCTTGGCAATATAGATCATAAAATGCTACAATGGTTTAAAACTTTTCCAGAATTCTTCGCCAATTTAGAAAAACTGAAGGCAATTTCATGTTGTATGAGATATTAAGGAGGTTATGTGAATCAGTCATTTTCCCAAAATCGATCTGTTTATCTTGAGCGAGAAGATTGCTCTAAAATAATTTCCTTATTACGCGACTCTTTTAAAAATATGGGCGGTGATTGGATTTATTGGGTAAATCAAATTATTCAAATACTTCAATCAAACTTGGATAGTTCTCCGTCTAACACAAAAGTAATAATTAATCTCGATGAAAAAAATTGGAAAGCAATAGACAATATTATTCAAACTTACTGCAAAGGTTTAGGCGGAGCATGGATACAATGGTCTATAAAAATTAACATGGCAATAAACAACATTAACCAAAACTTGGTTCCACCACCCTTATATAATATCCCCCAAAAAACATCCTCCACAGGTGATGGAACTACTGTGACATCTTCTCCTACTCAAACGGCTGCTGTCTCAGATTCAACCTTTCAATTATCTTCTCCATCTACTCCACCAATAAACGAAGAACAGCAATATGAAGAAGGCAACAATCGAAAAGTGAAGAAATGTCCTTATTGTGCAGAGGAAATTCTTTATGATGCTGTTGTTTGTAAGCACTGTGGAAGGGAGCTTGTCCATATTCCAACAGCGGCTGAAGCCCTAACATTATCAAAAGCTGCAATGGTTCACGATGCATCTCTTGCTTGTCAGAATAAAGGGTGGATTCTTCTATCTGAATCAAACGGAGTTGTACAACTCCTAAAGCCTAAAAAGTTTAGCTGGTTACTATTTCTTGCATTGTGTGGCTTTGGATTTGAGATGGCTTTTTTACCAGGAATAATTTACCTAATCTACCATACTGTTAGAAAGCCTAAAACAGTGGTCTTTTCTTCAGATGAAAATGGTTCGTTATTAATTGATGGAAAAACAGATGTACCAAGGTTTTTACAGAAAACTTTAGGAGTTGCGCAACAACCTGAAAGCCTTCAAAATATTCCAGAAGAACCTCAGAATAATACAAATATATATTGGGTTCTTGGAATAATTGTGGTAATTGTGGTAATTGCAATAATAATTGCCATAGCTTCAAAATCTTAAGGTGAAGATTGTAATCTAATAATTTAGCTCAGATATTAATACATATTCGAGATTTATTCTTATTTCATACAATCATATTCCCTTTATTTTTCGTGATCATCTCCAGGATTGCTTTCGCAGCAATCTCAGGCCCAGTTCTTTCCATTCCAGAGACACCTAATTGCGTGCGCAATTGCCCGACATATATATCATTCTTGAACATCTGGGCGAAGAATTTTTCCGAAATGGCGTCGTACAGCTCTGGATATTGCTGAGGACCAAAAACGTTCGCAAAATACGTCCCTACGATACCGGTTGTGTTGGTGGTGCCTTTACTCATGACCCGTCCTGACCGGAATACTTCCAGCGCAGTCTCTTTCGCATCAAATCGGCTGATCACAGGGTGTTCGTCGTCTACTTTTTCGTAATTATTGGCGTAAAATACAAAATCCACTTTCGTACCCCGCGTGATCCTTTCGTAGGTGGTGACCGGTAACACGACTCTGGCATTCACCTGGTTGGCATTCATGATAATGGCGCGGTCGATCTGCCCAAAAGCATAGCCGGGCTGCAAATCGTCCATGCGCACAAACGCGCCGGTTTCGGTTCCAAACCCCAGAATTTCACCCTGAAAATTTATCTTCAACGATCCCATATCATCTGCAATAATATCGATATCTTCAATTTTTTCTGCTCCCAGGGTACGCATGGCTTCCAGGGTTTCGGATTTTCCCGCCCCAGTATCGCCCATGATCAGGAAGTTATAAGCGCCTTGATTACGTACCTTGAGTTGGAACATGGCACCATGATAAGGCATCACTGCTTTTTTCATCATTTTGATGTTATGCAGGGTAAGGGTCATTTTCTTAAGATATCCGAAATAACCCATTTCTTCCCCTTCCGGGATAATGCCAATTAATGTTCCAGTTTCATCATCGTCATAGAAGAATGTTTTAGTCCGTTTATCAGGATCGATTTGGTCGAGTGGTACTCCAAAGAACATCACCGCATCCGGTTTTCTGTTCAAATCTGCATCTGTTGCTAATTCGAACAAATTACATAAGGCAAAACTCAACTCGAATAGATCGAGTGAAAAATACACCATAATCATCAACTCACCGACTTTGGCCGGGTAGCACAACCATTGTTTGGATTTTAATTTTAGATTCAATGCAGGGTTTATGGCTACACGCTCAAAAAAGCCGACACGCTTATTCGAAGTCGTCTTAAAAATCAGGGGAGGGTAAATTAATACTTGCCTGATAATGGCAATATCTCCCGCTGCTTTTTTCACTTCCTCAGATAGATCCATATCCTTGGTTTCGGTGATCGCGGCAATCTCTGCTCCGGCACTCACCTGCCGGTATATTCTTGGATAAACACCGGTGATATTTGCCTGAATATCCCTGTAAGTATTCCTCACCAGGGTGGTCAGATGTTCAATGGTTCGATTAAATGTCCGATACGGTCGATTCTCGAACCCCTCGCCATTGGATTCGCTGATAATCAGCCTTTGAAAATGCCGCCAATAATTGTATAACTGCTCCACAAAGGAGTTGAATAATTCTTTATCGGCAAAATATCTCCCCGAACCATCGACTACTTTTTCGACTAAATTCGCTGGAAGCCGTGTCAGGTAGATCAAAGTTTCATTCAATCGACTGATTTCATCTTCCTGGACTTTCACTTCGTTAAAAAGGGATAACAAAGTCGAATTTTTTCGCTCTAGAGAAGCAATAAATTGCTTCAAAATCCTTTGGAATTGTTCACTGGACAATAATTCTTCAGGGTTTTCACAAATTCGATCCCTCAGCCTTAAAATAATTTTCCCGTCGATTGTTTGAAACGTTGTATTTTCCATCTCGTCCTCCAAATTCTAACTATTTTATAACAAAGTGGACAATTAAGTTTAAGAATTGAACCCCAGAATGTCTGGGGTTCAAAGGTTTATTGATTGAGAATTTCAATTGCCTTTTTTATTCGCCGCAGAACGATCTCACGTCCAATGATCTCCAAACTTTCAAACAAGGGTGGACTCACTTTTTGCCCTGTAACTGCCACTCGAATAATGCCGAAGAATTGTCCTAAACTCAAATTCAACTTCTCAGCTAATTCACGCATCGGTGGTTCTACCACTGCCAGATCGATTGTATTGTAGCTTGAAAGTAAGTCGTAAGCGCTTTGAGCAGCTTCAGCAGATTCTATTATCGTCAAACCTTTAGCAATCAGATCATCATGCTCGGGTACCACCTGATCTCTGAAGAAAAAACCTGCCATATCCACGGCATCGTCCAGTGTGCCCAATCTTTCCTTCAGAATGGGTGCAATTTTTAGCAACACCTCTTTTGAAGGATTCAGACCTGCCTTCAAGAAGAAAGGTTCGATTCTCTTTGCTAATTCCGCATCATCAAGCGCACGGATGTGCAATCCATTGAAATGATCAAATTTTGTAAAATTGATCGCAGCCGGAGAAGGGTTCAGGTGATCCAGATTGAACTTCTCAACCAAATCGGGTAAATCGAAATATTCTGTATGGTCGTCGTAACTCCAACCCATCAGTGAAATCCAATTTACCACAGCTTCCGGTACGTATCCGAGCTGCTCAAGTTCTTGAATGAATATCGAATACCCATCTTTGATTAACTCGGCAGATTCACGCTTGCTCATTTTCCCTTTTCCACTTGGTTTCAAGAAAACGGATAAATGTACCCATTCCGGTTCCTCCCAGCCAAAAGCTCGATAAAGCAAAGCGTGTAACGGAAAAGTAGGCAGCCATTCAGATCCGCGAATTACGTGAGTAATTTTCATTAAATGGTCATCGACCATAGCGGCTAAGTGGTATAACGCCCAACCATCAGATTTCACCAGTATATAGTCGTCAAGGGTGTGGTTTTCGACAGTGATATCACCACGTAAATGATCACGCACGGTCGTGGAACCTTCTCTTGGAGTCTTAAACCGAATTACAAATTTCTCTCCATTTTTTATTCTTTGTTCTGCTACTTCACGAGATAAATTACGGCAAGCACCATCGTAATGGGGAGGAATTTTTCGCTTTTGTTGATCTTCTCTGACCCTGGCTAAATGGTCAGGAGTGCAAAAACAGTAGAAAGCGTTCCCGGAAGCAATTAATTCTTGAGCGTATTTTTGATAAATCTCTTTACGCTCGCTCTGTCGATATGGGCCGTACGGTCCACCTTTATCTGGACCTTCATCCCAATCAAGACCCAACCAATGCAGCCCATCCATCAATTCTTGTTCCGCACCGGGAACGTACCTTTTTGTATCAGTATCTTCGATGCGTAGAATAAACTGGCCGTTTGTTTGGCGAGCTAATAAATAATCGTATAAAGCTGTCCTCGCGCTACCTAAATGCATGTGTCCCGTCGGGGAAGGTGCAAAGCGAACACGAACAGGTTGATTAGTTTGTTGCATAAAAATTCCTCTATTTTTCAGTCAGTTTTCTACGTGCGACAACGCTTTCTACAAAGCCGATACCGATTAGTAACGAAACCAGTGAAGTGCCGCCATAACTGATAAAGGGTAATGTCAATCCGGTCACCGGTATAACGTTTAAGTTTACACCCACATTCACAATTGTTTGGAAAAAAATTAAGGTTGCAAAACTATAAGCGATCATTGATCCATAAACATCAGTGGCCTGGCGAGCCGCGCGAATGCAGCGGAAAATGACAAATATCAACAATAACAAGATCACGATCGTCCCCACAAACCCAAATTCATTGGCTAAGGCTGAAAATATATAATCGGTTTGCCGTACCTGTAAAAAGCGTAACTGAACTTGAGTTCCATGCCCGTATCCTTGACCAAACAGTCCGCCTGAACCAATCGAGATGATGGCTTGCTGCACATTATAAATATTTCCTTGAGTTGCATTAGGGTCTGGAAAAATAAAGTTCAGGATCCTTTGTTGCTGATACGTTTGGAGTAAGGGAAATGCAGCAGCAAAAAGAGCAATTGCCGAAGCGCCGAACCCGAGGATATACTTGACTGGTATTCCACATATCCATACCATAGAAAACCACAAAACTAAAATGAGAATCGAGTTGCTCAGGTTGGGCTCAAGCAAAATCCAAATCACAACTCCCGCAACGAGTGCCAGGCTTTTAGCCAACCATTTGATATTTCGTTCATCTTTATTCGTTTTTTCGAAGAAATCAGCCAGCACAAGAATTATTGAAATTTTAGCCAGTTCTGCAGGTTGAACAGCAACTGAACCAATATTCAACCACCTTTGAGCCCCAAAATTACTGCTCCCTACTGCCAAAATAAACAATAGAAAGATTATGGTGACTGCATAAAGTATTTTAGTGAAGCTCTTCCAAATCCTGTAATCGAGTACAGTGAGAACAAATATAAGCACTATCCCGGCAATAAGAAAATAGGCTTGCTTTTTATCGTATCCGGCGAGGCTTACGTTTCCGGCAATCGCAGAACGGATCATTACTACTCCAAAAATACTAAGGAATAGAACTGCTCCCAAAAGCCAAAAATCGAAATGGCGCCATAACCCTTTATTGAACATCTTATCCTATATTGTGTTTCCTGGAGGAGAGGATCGGAATATCGGCTGTTAATTTTTGCTCGCGTCCCTCTTGATTCATTGTAATCCGCACAGATTTGACATCAATTTGCACATGCCTTGAGATGACTTCCAGCAGTTCATTCTTCATCTTCTCAAGCTCATCTTGCGTCATGTCCGTGCGATCATGAATCAGCACTAACTTCAGCCTTTCTTTGGCATCTGAAGCGCTTTGCTTTTTTGAGTTTGTAATTTGTTTCATCCATTCAGCCATTTTTTCACCCTCTCGTCAATTGGTCCGAAACAAACGCGAAAATAGATCGTCTCTTGCATTAAGGTCAAGAAAAGGGACTTCTTTCCCTTTCAAACGCATAGCAATGTTCTTGAAAGCCTGCCCTGACTTTGATTTTGCATCAAATGCGACTGGTTGGCCTCGATTCGTGCTAATGATGACATTTTCATCATCGGGTACCACCCCGATTAATTCGATTGCCAACAGCTCTACCACATCGTCTGCTGAAAGCATGTCGCCTTTTTTGGTTAATGCAGAATTGATGCGATTGATGATTAATTTAGCAGGCCCTTTTTCTTCCGATTCAACCAGACCAATAATTCTGTCAGCATCGCGCACCGCTGAAACCTCTGGGTTCGTCACCACAAGGATTGTGTCAGCCGGTGCAATAGTATTCTGAAAACCTCTCTCAATGCCTGCGGGAGAATCGAGCAGAATCCAGTCCACTTCGCCGCGTAATTCATCACATAATTTGATCATATCGCTAGGTGACACAGAAGATTTATCTCTGGTTTGTGCTGCTGGAATCAAATAAAGCTCTTCTATTCGTTTATCCCGGATCATTGCCTGCCGCAACCGGCAGCGTCCCTCGATCACATCTACCAGGTCGTAAACAATCCGGTTTTCAAGTCCCAAAACAACATCAAGATTACGTAAACCGATATCTCCATCAATGCAACACACTTTATCGCCAGTGCTGGCTAAAGCAACTGCAAGATTCGCTGTTGTAGTGGTTTTCCCCACTCCACCCTTGCCCGATGTAATCGTTACGACAGTTGCACTCATAAATCTCCTTTGTGTTTCTTTTGGATGTCCCAGCCTTCAATAATAATCTCATTTTTTATAAGATAAGCAATTTCCGGCTGCTTTCTTCTCTTTTTCACTATTGCATTTGCCGGTATGCCTGCAATTTGCAGATTAGTCGCTTCCAACTGCATAGCCATTACCCTTGCACCTTGATCCCCATCTGCTCCGGCATGCACAGAACCCGATAGCCTCCCCCAGACAATAATATTTCCTGCTGAAATGATTTCGGCACCGGGGTTGACATCACCAATGACAACCACATGGCATTTTGTCTCTACTTTATATCCAGAGCGAAGGTTTCTTTCGATCCATACTGCTGAATCACCTTCAAAATAATTGCTATCCTTTTTATGTTTCTCATAACCTTGCCGTACCCCTAAATTCGTGGATAGACCTAACGCCTGGGCATTTTTTATGGTGGTTTCAGACCGGCTTAAGACACTAGAAAGTGTAATTCCCCTTTCAGATAGCTCATCCCGGAATTTTCCTAATTCAGCCGCCTTAACATCTGTTTCAGCTACGTCTAAAACTAAGCGTGCTCCAAGAAAAAAAGCAGGATTTTCATCTATCCTTTTTGCGACAAAAACCCTGGCCTCATCCCATGTACTCAAAGGTAAAGTGACCAACAAACCTTCACTTATTCCCTTAATTTGGATTTTTTCATCTTTCACAATTCACCTTTTACGAAGGGTTACCAATTTGAATTGCCGCTTGCAATATCTGCCGCTTTCAATTGAAAATAGGTTTGTAGAACGGTTTCGACGATTGGCGCGGATACGCTAGCGCCTTCTCCGCCATTATAGACAAAGGCGACCACAACGATCTCTGGATTATCAAAGGGTGCGTAGCCCACATACCAGGAATGGGTTGGCCATTCATTTGTGATACACCGATTCGCCGCCTGGGCAATATCATCACAATATTCTGCAGTGCCGGTTTTTCCGGCTGAAGGGATGGTCAGTTCCAAATCTTCCATCGCTACCTTGGCGGTTCCGCTTACCACAACTTCTCTTAAGCCAGCCTGTAATTCCTTCACCGCCCAGTCATCGACAACCTTGCTTTGCCCTGTTGGGTTGCCATTTTCATCCAACACATTAATGACGGGATCTTTCGTGATATCCCAAAGTAATGTTGGTTCAAAAGGTTTGACCACGTTGCCATCGGTATCGACGATTTCTTTAACGATCGTTGGCTTCATATGTTTGCCATCATCCGCGATTGTCGCCATCGATTCCAGCACCTGTATTGGCGTGGCTAATACATATCCCTGTCCAATCGTATCGATATAAGTATCGCCAATCGACCAGTTTTCTGATTGATTGATACGCTTCCAGGTGGGATCCGGTACTAATCCTGAAGCCTCACCTGGTAATTCGATACCGGAAGTCTGTCCATAACCCAGTGCTTTTGAATACTCAGCCAGACGCCAAGCTCCAAGACCACCATTAGGGACTTCATCATCGTAACCGCCGCCAATTTTATAGAAATAAACATCATCAGAAAGAGAAACACCTTTCAGAAAATCGCAAGTACCATGGCCGCTCCGGTCATAACTTGCGTATTCACGCGGGGTTCCCGGGTCATTGGGTGAATATTTCTCCAACACAGTAATTGATCCCGGGCATGCTATCACCTGGTCTGGAGTGATTACTTTTTCGTTTAATGCGCCTACCGCTGCTCCAAGTTTATACACAGAACCGGGGGGTTGTTCAGAAGAAATAGCGGAATTAAAAAGCGGTTTTAATGGGTCTTGAATCAATTGATTGTAATAATATGACGGGATCACCCTGGACATACGGTTATTTTCATAACTTGGATATGATACCAGAGCCAAAATCTCCCCTGTTTTAGGGTTCATTGCGATTACAGCACCACTTTGATCTGCAATTCTTCCAAGTTTGGTATTCCAATAAGCCATTTCAGAAACCAGAGCAGTTTGAGCGGCGTTTTGCAATCGAGTGTCGATAGTTAATACGATATTATCACCGGGTACAGCAGTGATTGGTGTCTCAAGGTTGCGAATCTGCTTACCTGCATTATCGACTTCGACTATTCTAGTCCCGTTTTTACCTATCATATAACCATCCAAAGAAAGTTCCGCACCCGCAAACCCTACTTTATCAGTTCCGGCTACAAATCCCTTAGACGTATATTGAGCTTCATTTTCAGCTGTGATAGGGCCTAGAAAACCCACTACCTCCGCTGTCAGTGATCCAGTCGGATATTCACGGACTGGTGAAATTTGAATCTCTACGCCGGACCAAACACTGCCCTTTTCTGAAATGGTCATAGCGATTTTCTCATCAATATTGCACTTGATTTTTACAGCAGTATATGGAGCATTGTTATCCCCAATTGTGACGATTTCTTTAATTCCGAAATCAGTTTGACATGGAGTAAATAATTTAGCCGTAGCATCTGTGACCACTCCATTAGAGACTGGAACAGAGATTAATTGCGATAAGCCTCGGAAAATATCCTCTTGTGAACCTTCGTCAGAGGGTAAGTCTGCCGGAACGATGGCTACATCATAGGAAGGAGCGTTTTCTGCCAGGACAAATCCATTGCGATCCAGCAATTTTCCGCGAAGTGTTTGGTCACTAATTGCCTTCGTACGATTTTCATCTGCAACGGCTGTATAACTGCTTTGATCAATTACCTGATAAATAAATAATTTGACGCCATAAAAACCAAAAATCGCAGCAATAATTATGTAGAGTATCAAAAATCGTCGATCTAGCGAATTAATAGCTTTCTTTTGATTAAGTTTCATTCATCCACCTCAACTGGGTAAACCCAATGAGACATATCGTTAACGATTGCGTAAAATGGTACCGCAAAAAGTAAATTGAGAAACACCGATGGAACAATCACATATTTTATTGATTCTATCAAGCCGATCGCTGACCCCTGAAAATACAAGACTGCAAATTGCAAAGAATATTCGATCAGGCTGGAAATGAAGACAATCAAGATCAGCGCAATTAAGGGGTTGTGCCAAAAATGATGATTCATATATCGACTAATAAAGGCCAATATTAAATAGGGAATAAAGACCACATACCAGGGAATTGCCGAGACAAATGAAACGATCAGCCCGGTAAACAAAGCGCCAATCCAAACGTGCTTTCCTTGGTTTTGCAAACCCCAGGCGGCCAACCATAAAAGCAGTAAGTCTGCCGTTCCATTAAATAATGGCAAATGGCGTACGATCACCATTTGAAGAATTAATAACACTATTAAGATCGGGTAATACAAGAGCTCAGCCATTTTAAGGGGTTGCTTCAGGAACCAGTGGTGTAATGTTCGCTGGAGTAAAATTGGTTATTATTAGAACGGCTTTAAGTCCTGAAAAATCTACCACGGGTTGCACACTTGCCTTTTGAAAAAGGTCATTTTCGCCTTTTGAAGGTGAGAGAATTTGTCCAACAACAATATCAGACGGGTAAGTTCCGCCAAGTCCATTAGTAATCGCCAGGTCACCCTCAGTCAACGATACGCTTGTAGCAATTCTTTCCAGGCTTAAATCCCCTGTGACAGAACCGGATACTTGACCTTCCGCCTTTGCTTCCTTCAATGTGACATTAACTACCGATCCAGCATCTGTGATTAATTGAATACGCGCTGCCGTGGCGGTAACCGCATCGATTTTTCCAACCAGCCCTTGTTGAGTAACTACTGGCATGCCTTTTCTGAGTCCGTCGTCCGACCCATGATCGATTATGATGTAGCTCAAGAATGGGCTTGGATCTCTGCCAATTACAGAGGCAGCGACATATTTATTTTCAGGTTTCGACCTCGCGAAATCCAACAAAGCATAGAGCACTTCCGTCTCGCTTAGTTGTTGTTGTAATTCAAGTACTTGAGATTGTAATTGTGATACTTCATTTTCGAGCGCAGAGTTCTGTTGTCGTAAAGTATCTACATCGCGAGGAACTGTTAAGAAATCGTAAATGGCTAAATATCGGCTGGAAACCCAGGTTTCTACTGAAACGACCGGAGAAACCGCTTTCCCTACGATCACATTTAAATAGCCACTTAATGAAAGAGCCAATATCCCCACTCCGATGATTACAATCGTCAGTACCAACCATTGTCTAGCGGATATTTTTTTCATTTTGAAAACTAATTATTTTTCTAACTCTAGTTATGGATTTGATCCAGGTCAACAATGAATTTTTCATAAAGAGGAAGATTATCTAAGAAAATCCCGGTTCCACGAGCAACACAAGTCATGGGATCATCAGCCATCCATACCCTTAAGTTTAATTCGTCACGCAACCGTGGAACTAATCCTAATATTTGGGAACCCCCACCTGCAAGGCAAACGCCGTTATCCAATAGATCGGACACGAGTTCGGGGGGAACCTCATCAAGAGCATCGCGAATGGTGTCAATAATTATCTGAATTGAATTAGACATGGCATCGCGGATTTCAATTGAAGAAACCTCTATTGAACCTGGAAGACCTGTAATCAAATTTCTTCCTCTTGCTGCAGTGGTCAATTCAGTCTGAAGAGGATAAGCCGAACCAATGGCGATTTTAATTTGTTCAGCCATTCTTTCGCCAATAAGCAAATTATATTTTTTTCGCATATATTGAATGATATCCTCATCCAATTCGTCGCCGGCTACTCTCAATGAACGGGAGACAACTACGCCGCCCATTGAAAAAACGGCTAATTCCATTGTGCCGCCGCCGATATCAACGATCATCGTTCCTTTAACCTCACTAACAGGCAGGCCAGCTCCTAGTGCAGCGGCTTGTGGCTCTTCGATCATATAAACCTCCCGAGCCCCAGCTGCCATTGCAGCGTCTAAGACTGCATGCTTCTCTACCTGCGTGGCTCCAGAAGGAATACCGATTGCTACTCTCGGCCTTGGCATAGGAACAATCGTTTGTTGATGCACTTTCCCGATAAAATATTCCAGCATGGCACGTGTTATCTCAAATTCGGAAATAACACCATCCCGCAAAGGCCTGACAGCCACGTAGTTTGGTGGTGTTCTTCCCACCATCTCTTTTGCTGCCGCACCAATTTCAATAGTTTCATGAGTACGTTTATTCATGACAACCCAGGAGGGTTCATTAATAACGATTCCCTTCCCGCGGACATTGACTAAAGTATTTGCAGTGCCAAGATCTATTCCGATGTCTAATGAGAAAAATCCCATTAACCAATTTAAAGGATTGGCTACCAAATGTTGCTCCTGTTTTTTCTAGTTGAAATAACAAAAAAAATTATACCATATTGAATATGTCAAGAAGCTTTTCCGTGGTTTGTATCAGGTTGAGTGATTAATAATAAATCAGGTGTCAATTCCAACCTGACACCTGATTTATTCGCGGATTATTAATCCTAACTTTGCAGATATGAATCTAGAGATTCTTTACTGATACGATAAGAATCGCCTATCTTTTTTGCTTTTAGATCTCCAGAGGTAATCGCCGCCATTACATCAGCTTCAGTTACTCGCAGCACAACAGCGGCTTCAGCCGGAGTCATAATCGCTGGGGTTGAGCCCGCTGCGGCAATCTGAGCATTTTGTTGCGCAGCCTGATTGGATCCAATCCCTTGTAAAGATTGGTTAAGTACGTTCCCAATTCCCATTCCAGCTCCGATACCAGCGGTTAAACCAGCGCCACCATTTTGGTTATTAGCAGCTTCGCGCATCGCATCAGCAGCCTGTAATTGTGCGTAGGTTTGCATATCTAGCATTCCCATAGCACGCAATTCTTCGGCAGATTTATCTGAGGGTTTTAAACTCCCTATATAGAATGATTTCAAAGTCAAACCCAGGGCAGCAAAATCATCACTGGCTTTTGCTCTTACCCCAGCACCTAATTCTTCTGTCAAAGCAACCATCTCCAAGACATTCTTTTTAGCCCCGGTTTCTGCTAAAAGGTCTTGAATTTTAGAGAGCAGCATTGTTCGTAGCCTGTCTTCTATATCTGACATCATATAAGAAGCCTTGGCGCCAACGATTTGGGTCAGAAATTGCTGTGGATCGGAAATCTGGAAACTATAGGTTCCATACCCGGTCAATAAAGCGATTCCGAGTCCAATCCCCTGGTTGCGGACAATAATCGGTTGAGCGGTTCCCCATTTTCGATCCGGGAATTCTTTTACAGAGACGTAATACACTTCTGCAGTGAATGGAGTCCGATCGTTAAATGCTTTTCCAATGAAATTAATAAGATAGGGTATGTTTCCCGTAACTATGGTGTGGCGGCCTGGTCCAAATGTATCCAATGCCTGACCATCCCGCATAAAGACCACTTTTTGAGATTCGCGAACGATTACCTGGGATCCAATTCGTAAATCGGCCACACCTTCTTCTGGGAAACGATGAACCAATTCATCGGTCATTTCATTTGGATATTCAATTACATCAAATATTCTTGCCATTTTAGTCTCCCTTAATCAATTTCTTGTGAATTTATGAGCTATTGGCCCATTTTCAATAATTCGGATCGTTTGTTAAAGGCATCGATACTATCCTGCGCCTTTTGTACGGTATTCCTGACAGCAGCTGGGAAACCATCTGTATCTAATGAAGCTTCCAAATTATCAATGGCAGAAATAACAGCATCCACTGAATTTAATAAGGTGAGGTCATACTGATACACTTGTGCAAGTTCCCCTTCATTTATCTTTACAGCATCAAAAAAACCAGCATAACCATAAGAAGCTGTCCGAATCCGGTCAACAAATGTCCGTAATTTGATAGAAGCAGCCTCTACATCATCAATTTCATCAATACTTCCCGCTTTAATCATTGTTGTCTGAATTCTCGAGAGGCGGTTCCATTGCTCCTGAAACCGATCTGCAATCAATTCCCTCAACAATTTATCCGCAGCACGCCTATCTGAACGTTCGAAATATCCTTTAAATCCCGGAATTTTTGATAGTATTTTTTTGAAAATATCTTTTTGGGATTCAACATGATCATAAATATCAGTCATTTTCTCCTCCATCATTTTATATAGTCAACAGATGATAAATTATCACTTATCAATTAATATTGTATACGTATATTATCTAAAAAAGAAGTAAATTCTTTACGCTTTTTTAATTGCATTTAATTTTTCCTACAATATAATATTAATATAATATGAAAAAAATAGTGAACACCCTTATGAAGATCCCCGGACAAGGCCTTATTGAATATGCATTAATTCTAGTATTTATTGCTCTTGTTGTAATTGTAGTCTTGCGTGTGTTTGGACCAAGTCTTGGTTCTATTTACAGCCAAATTGGTAATTCGCTAACAACTGCAATGTTCGATTGTAAGGTTTTTGTAATGTAAAAGCATTGAAAATATCCTACAAACTCGTATAATTAGGTTATCAAATATACCGAAAGGAGTGATCATTATGTTATTTGCACCGAAAGAAAAAGGACAGGGTTTGATTGAATACGCATTGATTCTTGTTTTGATTGCTGTTGTTGTAATCGTTGTCCTAACAGCATTAGGACCGAAGATCGGTGGAATCTTCAGTAGCATTAGTACTTCACTTGGTTCAGTCTAGTCTAGATTCGCCAGGTTCCCGAATCAGTGGAATCGTCAAAACCCAATAGTTTTTTATAAAGCAATTTTATAAAAAATAATCTTTCAAACAAATAAGCAAGGCTCTGTAAATCAGAGCCTTGCTTATTTGTAAGGCCAAATTACTTTCCTTTATTGTTTGCTTTTGCTTTTGATGCCGTATAATAAGCTTATATCCCTTTTGTTTGTATTCAGTTGGAGGGTCTAATGGCAGTACAGAAAAAACGTAATGGAAGATTATTGATCATCATCACTCTGATCTTGATTGTTGGATTAGTCCTTGTTTATTTAATGTTGACGTCCAATAAATCTCAAACAAACACTGGGTCGACTACTCCTCAAGTGACCGCCACACCCAATGGTGAGTTAATCGACATTGTTGTTGCTTCCCAGTCTATTCCAAGGGGAACCTTAATCACCGCTGATTATTTGACAACGATCAAGTACCCTGAAAAAGAAGCCCCCCAGGGCACCTTCTTTACAGATATTTCAGCAGCAGTTGGAACCAGAGCAAAATATGATATCGACCCAGGTGTTCCTCTTACTACCAGCATGGTGCTGCATGAGAATGAAGGGTCGGTAGCTTCATTTGATATTCCCTCCGGAATGACTGCTTTTTCAATCGCAATTTCGCCGCAAACTGCAGTTGCCTATGCTCCTCAAAAAGGTGATCACGTAATGGTAGTTGGCTGCATGCTTTTAGTCAGTGTCGATACAAATTATCAGACAATCCTGCCAGATATGACTGCATTGACTTATCCTTCCGGCATTAACCTTACGAGTGGATCTCCAAAAACAAGTTCTATGGATATTACTCCACTTACTGTGGCCAAAGGTAACTACGAGCTGGATTCTTCTACCAACGACCCAATTTATGTAATTCCTTCGGAACAACAACGCAGCCGTATGGTTTGCCAGACCATAATTCAAAACGCTGAAGTTCTGAAAGTTGGCACCTTTCCACTCACCTCTGATGTAGTCTTACCTACTGCCACGCCGATTGTCCAGACCAATACCCAATCAACTCCTGCTGCTCCTGCTGTTGTTTACCCTGGATCAGTTACCTTGATTGTTTCTCCGCAGGATACAGTGATTTTGAATTATTTGGAACTTTCAGGTACAACTCTTTCCCTGGCTTTGCGTTCTGCAGGAGATACCTCCACTATCACAACCGACCCTGTGACTCTTCAATATGTAATGGACCAAAAAAATATTCCATCTCCAGCATTGCTCCCATATTCACAGCAACCTCGAGTTGATACTCTAGTATTTCCACAATTCAATGATTTTATTTATTCTCAACCTTAGTTCATTCCAATGATTGACCGCTGATGGACGGAGAAATCTGTGACGCAAGAAAAGACGCTAGTTGTTGTCGTAGATGATACAGATGAATCGCGAGAGATGATCTTGCGTATGCTTCAATTTGATTCAAGCATTGAGGTGATTGGAACTGCGAAAACCGGACTAGAAGCTATCGATGCCGCTCAAAAATTGAAGCCAGATGTCATGATCATGGACATCAACATGCCAGATATGGACGGGATTACTGCGACCGAATCAATTCGTAAAAAAGTTCCGTTCATTCAAGTTGTAATCCTTTCTGTTCAAAGCGATGCCAATTACATGCGAAGGGCGATGTTAGCTGGTGCCCGCGACTTTCTAACCAAACCCCCATTAATCGATGAGCTCACTTCTGCAATTCGTAGAGCTGGAGTCATGGCTCAGGAAGAAAGGGCTAAAGCAAATCTTAGCTTTGGCTCTACTGGGCCTCTTCCTTCAGCTATGGGTGGTCAAACTGGTCGTTTATCAGGTAAAGTCATCGTCGTCTATAGCCCCAAGGGTGGTTGCGGAACTACAACCATTACAACAAACCTGGCGATTGCCTTGAAAGATCCGATTAATAAAGTTGCCCTAGTCGATTCAAACCTGATGTTCGGAGATGTGACTGTATTCTTCAATGAACATGGGAAGAATAATGTGCTTGACCTGATTGATAGAGTAAATGACCTCGATAATGATATTATCTCCGATGTAATGATCAAGAATAAAGTCACAGGTATAGATATTTTGGCTGCTCCCAGTCAAAGCCAGTTTGTCGATAATGGTATTGGAGAATCATTCTCAAAGATATTGGATTTCCTCAAGAATATCTATGACTACATCCTCATTGATACAACAGCCTATCTAACAGAAATTGTGCAAACCTGTTTGGATGTTGCGGATTACATAGTATTGACGACGATTCAGGATATTCCTGCTATAAAAAATACCAATCAGTTCTTAACTCTCGCAGACGCATCAGGAATTGGTAGAGACCGAATCATCTTTGTAATGAACCGGTATGACCGCCGTATAGCTATCTCACCCGAACGCATTGGGGAGAGTTTGAAACTGCCTTTTGCTGTAGCAATTCCGTTGGATGACCGTATTGTCCCCTATTCAGTAAATCGTGGTGTTCCGTTTATGATCGACAATAAAAGCATTCCTGCTGCTAAAGCAATCCTTTCATTAGCTGATCAAATACGCGAGAGAATAAAGAAAGCTGGGGAACCTGCTTAACAATAAAGTTAGCAGCAACTTGAAAAATGTCTATTTTAAAACGTATTCAATCAGGTGAACAATCCAGTTCGGCAGCCGGGAATTCTCAAAATGGAACATCGGCATCTAATAATGCTGCAAACTCCCAATCCCGTCACATCCTGTCCAACCCATCGACAACAAGCCAGGAAACTTATCAAGATTTAAAAACTCGCGTTCAAGCCAAGCTCTTATCTGAGCTTGATCCTAGCGTTGATGTTTCAAAAGTGTCTGAGGTCAGAAAAACCATCCAGGATTTGTTCGATCAAATACTGATTGAAGAGAATTTTGTTTTATCCAGATCAGAAAAAGCTCGCCTTTTTGAACAAATTTCTGCTGAAATCCTTGGTTTTGGTCCGCTTCAACCCTTACTTGAAGATGATACAGTGACAGAAATCATGGTCAACGGCGCAAAGAATATTTACGTTGAACGCCGGGGTAAATTGCAAAAAGTTCCTCTTTCTTTTGAAAATAATGAACACGTCATGCGTATCATAGAACGCATCGTCGCCCCCTTGGGCCGCCGTATTGATGAATCCAGTCCCTATGTGGATGCCCGCTTACCGGATGGGTCACGTGTAAATGCTATTATTCCTCCAATTTCGCTTATCGGTCCGGTGCTGACGATTCGAAAATTCTCGCGGAATCCTTTTACTCTCGATCAATTAGTTCAATTTGGCTCAATTTCTCCTGAAGCAATTACTTTTCTGGATGCATGCGTTAAAGGTCGAGTCAACATCGTAATATCAGGTGGTACGGGTTCAGGAAAAACCACATTATTAAACGTTCTTTCCGGGTTCATTCCTTCGGACGAGCGCATTGTCACTATTGAAAATGCCGCTGAACTCCAGTTGCGACAGGATCATGTGGTTACTTTGGAATCTCGCCCATCAAATATTGAGGGAAAAGGCGAAGTTACTATTCGCGACCTGGTCGTGAATGCTCTGCGTATGCGGCCTGATCGTATCATTGTTGGTGAAATTCGTGATGCGGCAGCTTTGGATATGCTTCAGGCGATGAACACTGGCCATGATGGTTCTATGACAACTCTGCATTCAAACAGTCCTAGGGATACACTGGCTCGCCTCGAGACCATGATTTTGATGGCAGGATTGGATATGCCAGTCCGCGCGATTCGCGAACAGGTCAGTTCAGCTATTGAATTAGTTGTCCACCAAGAACGTATGCGCGATGGTACCCGTAAAGTGGTAAACATCACCGAAGTGAGTGGAATGGAAGGGGATATCATCACCATGACTGATATTTTTGTATTTGAGCAGGTCGGTTTTGAAAATAATAAGGTAATCGGTCGGATGCGCCCAACAGGTTTACGTCCGAAATTTATGGACAAAATAGAAACTTCAGGTATACATTTGCCTCCCTCAGTTTTTGGGATTGGATCAAAAAGGACATAACTTAGGAATCTCATGAATCCAACACTTATTCTCTGGATTGGTGGCGCGGTCATTCTGATTTTATTAGGAATCGGGATCTTCTTTTCGATTTCCGGTCAAAAATCAGAAGAAGAAGAACGCATTGGCGAATATGTAGAACCAATCATAAAATTAGACGAATCAAAAAAGAGTGCTCCTTCTCCAGTGACAGAATGGTTGACGCAGCGCGTTGAAAGATCTTCTTTTGGGGATCAAATTTCGCGAGATTTAGCCCGGGCAGATATAAAACTTAAACCGGGTGAATATGTTGCCTTAATGGCAATTTTCGCATTTGTCGTAGGAGTCGCCGGTTATTATATTGGCTCTAGCTCGATTATTCTAGCCATTCTGGGTGCTGTGATTGGGGCATTTCTCCCCCGATTTTATGTCAAACGGCAGCAAAGTAGAAGATTGATCAAATTCAACGATCAACTTGCGGATATGCTTAGCTTAATGGTAAATGGCTTACGCGCTGGCTATTCCACGCTACAGGCAATGGAAGCAGTCAGTAAAGAGCTCCCCTCCCCAATTTGCGATGAATTTCGTCGGGTTGTTCAAGAAATTCAACTGGGTGTATCAACTGAGAAAGCCTTGGATAATCTATTACGCCGAATTCCCAGCGATGACCTGGATCTGGTAATTACTGCTATGAATGTCCAAAGGGAAGTTGGAGGTAACCTGGCTGAAATATTGGAAACAATTTCATTTACAATTCGCGACCGGGTCAAACTCTTGGGTGAAATTAGAGTCCTAACGTCACAGCAAAGGTATACTGGGCAATTTTTGTCAATCATGCCGATTTTCGTAATTGGAATTTTATACATTCTAAACCGGCCTTACATAATGCTTTTAGTCAACCCTGCTTCGAATAAACCACTCCCATGCGGTTACATCGCTTTGGGCGGCGCAGCATTACTAATCACTTCGGGTTATTTTGTAATGCAAAAAATAGCGAAGATTGATGTTTAGGAATCTGGAATAAATTATGATCATATTATTCTCCGTTATTGGATTCATCGTTTTAGCCGCAGTCGTTCTCGTCATTGTAGGTATTCGTAACCCGCAAACTCAAACAGAACGATTGATTGATGAACGCCTTGAAACTATCAGCCAATCTAGTGAGCAGATTGATCTTGAACAAATCGAGTTGTCCCAGCCATTTTCTGAGCGTGTGATTCTTCCGTTTGCCAGAAGACTAGGCGGAGTTGCCATTCGATTCACTCCCCAGAACTATTTATCATCTGTATCGCGCAAACTCGAATTATCTGGCAGTCCATCTTCGCTTGACCCAACGTTGTATTTGGCATTGCAATTTGTCTGTGCCCTTGTGCTGGGTGGTATTCTGGTTTTTGTAACCGGTTTTCTGATGCATGCCACTGCTCTTGGACAAAGATTGATTTATTCTGTTCTCGGTTTCTTAATCGGCTTTTTCCTTCCACAGATATATATTTCTTCAGTCATCACACGTCGTCAAAAGAGCATTCGCAGAGCACTTCCGGATGCGCTGGATTTATTAACAATTTGCGTCGAGGCCGGCCTTGGGTTTGACGCAGCGATGGTAAAAGTCGCTGAAAAATGGGATTCGCCTCTTTCAAAAGCGTTTGCCAGAGTTATTCGGGAGATCCAGCTAGGAAAATTACGCCGCGAAGCATTAAGAGATATGGCTGATAATATTGATATCACCGAAATGACCAGTTTTGTCGCAGTAGTAATTCAAAGCGAGATGCTTGGTGTGAGTATGGCAAAAGTGCTGCGTATTCAATCTGACCAAATGCGGGTGAAACGCCGCCAAATAGCGGAAGAGGAAGCTCACAAAGTCCCGATTAAAATGCTCATACCCATGATCTTATTGATTTTTCCATCTCTTCTGCTAATATTATTTACGCCTGCTATTATGTCCGTTATTCAATCAGGTCTCTTTGGCGGGCTTTAAATTGGACTTTCTTCCAAAGTATCATAGCTCTAGCTATCAAATCTACCGTTTCTTCTGGGAAGCGGTAGATTTTGTTTATCCCCCGAGCTGTGCCGGTTGTGAAAAACCCGGAGAATTATTTTGCAGGGATTGTAAAACAAAAGTGAATTCCCTTCATTTACCTATTTGTGAGATATGTGGATATCCAATTTTAAATAATGGGGTTTGCCCAGATTGCCAAAATGAAACGCCACCTTATGCTGCCTTACGGTCCTGGGCAGAATACACCGGCCCATTGCGTAAAGCGCTTCACCGCCTGAAATATAAAAACGATTTAGGCCTGGGTATGTTTTTTTCACTTCCCCTGATTCAGATCATTTACGCGGAGAAATGGGATTTTGATTTTGTTATCCCTATCCCTATCAGTAAAAATCACCGGAAAACTCGTGGCTATAACCAGGCCGCTCTCATCGCAAAACCAATATCCTTAGCCCTGGGAAGACCCATGTTTCAATCTTCTGTTTCAAGAGTAAAAGAAACCCAATCTCAGATAGATCTCTCCCGTGCAGAAAGATTTAAGAATCTTCAAAGCGCATTTTCACCAAACTCTGCTAAACTATTAAATAAGAAAGTCTTGTTGGTGGATGATATCGTAACCACAGGAGCTACAATGATTTCCTGTGCCCAAACTTTACGAGAAGCTGGATGTAGTCAGGTATATTGTATTTCGGTAGCTCGTACGTTAATATCTCACCAACGAGCCTTTCAACCAGATAATCCTAGTCAAATTTCACTTTAAATTGAGGAGGAAAACATGGCACAAAGAATAGAAATCTCGTCAAAGAATCTGCAAATAGGTGATCAAATCAAAGAATATATCGATAAGAAAGTATCTCGGTTGGAAAGAATACTTCCCGAAATCGAAGATACCCATGTCGAATTAGCTTCATCCAAAGCAATTCGTAATCACAAGGAACGAGATATAGCGCAGTTTACTTTGCAGGGTAAAGGCTTCACGTTACGTACGGAAGAAAGCGGTTCTGATTTAATGACTGCCATAGATAAAGCTGCAGATAAAATGCACCGGCAAATTGAGCGTTTCAAAGGAAAACGAAATCATGGCCGCGGAGATGGTGTTTCAGTCTCGACAATGTCGACTGAACCTGAATCTGTTGAGGAAAACACTAAATCTCTAGTCGTCCGCAGAAAATCGTTTACTCTGGTTCCAATGGATGAAAATGAAGCCATCGAACAAATGGCATTATTGGCCCATGAAGATTTCTTCATCTTTTACAACGTGAACACGAACTCTATTAATGTCTTATACAAACGTCGTGATGGCAACTACGGACTGATTGAGCCAAAACTGCGGTAGAGCTTCTTGGTTACGCATCATATAAAGAGGTAGAACTGTAAAGGTTCTACCTCTTTTTATAACTTTGTTCTACCTTTCGGCACATCCTTTTAATTTGAAGATACTTTATGCTCGATTTGATAGAACTTTCTTTGGATACGAAAGAATTTTTTAGTGCAGGTTGGCAAACAAACAAAGACAGCACTGTAAATTGAATTCCAATGGAATTCAAAAGGAGCTCGAATGGGTCTAAATTTAGTGACTGGTGCTACCGGGCACATAGGGAATGTCTTGGTTAAAGAATTATTGCGCAGAGGAGAAAAAGTTCGTGCTTTTGTACTTCCAGGAGAAGACCTCTCTCCGTTGGAAGGTTTGGATGTGGAGATTTATGAAGGGAATGTTCTTAACCAGGTTTCGATTCTTGCTGCTTTAGGAGGAATTGAAAACGTATTTCATTTGGCAGGAATCATTTCCATCATGCCCGGGCAGGATCCCGTTGTTCACGACGTGAATGTCAATGGAACTTTAAATATGGCAAAAGCTGCTCGAAAAGCCGGGGTGAAACGTTTTGTTTATACCAGTTCTATCCACGCTTTTAAACGAATGCCTTTTGGTATTGTGATTGACGAACAAATTCCGATCGACCCAAATTCTACTATCGCAGCTTATGATCGTTCAAAAGCTGAAGCCACGCTGGCAGTACTTGCAGAAGTTAAACTAGGCCTTCCGGCAGTAATTGTTTGCCCGACTGGTGTAATTGGTCCATATGATTACAAAGGCTCTGAGCTTGGCATATTGATTCAAGAATGGATGATTCACAAAGTAGATTTCTTGATCGAAGGAAATTATGATTTCGTAGATGTCCGTGATGTCGTTCAAGGTATCATTGGCGCAAGAGATAAAGGTGCAATCGGCCAGATATATATCCTTTCAGGTGAACTTGTCCACGTAGCAGATATCTGGCGTTTGGTCAAAGAATTGGTAAATATTAAAAGTTCGTTTATCCAAATTCCCACTAAACTGGCAATAATAGCCGCTCGCTTTGCCCAGCTTTATTATCCTTTTTCAAAATCAAAACCTCGATTAACTACTTACAGTATTGAGACTCTGCATACAAATGCAGTCATTACAAATAACAAAGCACGTACTTCCCTGGGATTCCATCCCAGATTGTTAAAAGAAACGATCGCTGATACTGTAAAATGGTGGCAAGAAAAACAATTACTGACTCAAAAAAGGTAAATTACTCTTCTATGGATCATTTTTGGAATCACCGATTAGCCTTAATTACAGGGGCATCGAGTGGAATAGGTGCGGCAATCGCCAGCAAATTTTCAAAAGAAGGTATACACGTCATTTTAGTCGCTCGCCATGAAGATAAGTTAGTCGATCTGGCGAGTCAAATCCAGACTGCGGGTGGAATTGCGTCCTATTATGTCTGTGATTTGACCAAGAGTGATGCACGAGTCTCATTGGTGACTCAGATCAAACATGAGGTCGGTATTCCAGATATTCTGGTGAATAATGCCGGTATCGGTTGGTATGGTTACTTTTCTAAAATGCCCTGGGAGATCGCAGAGAATATCATTTCATTGAATATTGAGGCACCTACTCATCTTACTTCGCTATTCTTGGCTGATATGTTGAAACTCGATAAAGCCAGAATAATCAATATTGGATCCATTATCGGTAAACTTCCTGAACAAGGTGTTGCATTATACTCATCCTCCAAATCCTATCTGGATTCGTTTTCTACCTCTGTGTTCCGAGAGCTTCGGGGAACCCAGACGACCATGTCGGTTCTAAGAGCCGGACCAGTCAAGACAAATTTCTTTGATAATGCTGCTGAATACACGAATGGCGGGCGAATTCCGGCTGAAAGCCTGGCAATATCTGCTGATAAAGTTGCCAACGCAGCCTGGTCACTGGTAATTCATCCTCGTAGATTTGTATATGTTCCGTTTTACACGGTCGTTTCACCTCTTCTGGAAACATTCTTTTCCTGGCTGTTGGATATCGTCGGGCCAATTCTCTTAAAACACTCTTCAAAACCTAATTGATATCAATTCTTAGGTGGTAATAATTTCCCCTTCCTTTTTTCCCTGTTCATTCCTTGTCAGTCCTTTACGCGTGCGCTATAATTCACCAGGTTAAGACACAAGAGACAGAAAGGTATCAAAATGATTGATGTAAATGATCTCCGCAAAGGTGTAGTCTTTGAGCTTGACGGTAATCTTTTCCGCGTCCTTGAATATTCTTTCAATAAACCTGGCCGTGGAAATGCCACAATCCGCATAAAAGCCCGTGATCTCCGGCGCGGAGCCACATTAGAGAAAACCTTTACCTCAGGCGAGCGTATTCCAGATGTTCGGCTGGATTTCCATAATGTTCAATATCTTTATAACGACGGCGAGCTTTATTACTTTATGGATCTTGAAACGTATGAACAACCTGCAATTCCTTCTTCGATAATTGGAGAATACTCAGGCTTTTTGAAACCAGAGATGGAAGTAAAACTTACTTTTTATAATAGCGAGCCGCTCGATATTGAGCTCCCGACCACAGTTGATCTCGAAGTTACTTACGCTGAGCCAGCCGTCAGGGGCGATACTGCCACTGGCGTAACGAAGAGAGTAACAACCGAAACCGGGTATGAAGTAAATGTGCCATATTTTGTGAGTACAGGTGACAAAATCCGCGTCGATACCCGGACCGGTGAATACGTCACCCGCATCTGACCAATTTTCAATGAATTTGTCCCCTAGCGGGGACATTTTCTTATAGGTTGTCGTATGAAAACTCCTTCAGGAATCGAATGTCCCTTTTTTTATGGTGATTACTATCGGGGAAAAAACTTAGAAGAATGTCGCTTGATCGGATCTCAATCAGGATCCCAAAAATGGTCGGTCAATCTTTGCCAGACTTGCCCTGTTCCGGCCATAAAAAGAGCCAACGCCTGTTCATCGATGGTTTTAACTCCAAAAATCAAACGTACAGTTCTTGGAAAAAGGCATGTGACCGTGACTGCCTATTGTACAAAATCCACTTCGGTAGTTAAAGTACCCGAAATCGGCTGCGGAATTTGTCACCCATTATCGGAAATATTTGAAAAGAAGTAATCTTGACGCTTACTCTACTGCTTGATTTAGACGACACACTGTTAATCAATCCTCTGGATCAATTTATTCCTGCCTACTTAAAATCTTTCGCTGCATTTGTTGCGGATTTGGTCAATCCCCACCTCTTCACCCGACAATTATTAGCGTCGACAGACAAGATGATTTCGAATAACAAAATCAATCGCTCTCTCCAGTCGACTTTCAGTGAGGATTTTTATGCTCCATTTCAAGATGTGCAAGATAAACTTGAATTAAGAATTGATGACTTTTACCAGTCTCAATATCCAAAATTAGAACAATTCACCAGACCCAGGCCAGAAGCCTTAAGTTTGATCAATTTCGCCATTAACCAGGGCATGACCCTGGTGGTCGCTACAAATCCTATCTTCCCTTTGAAAGCGCAATTACTTCGCCTCGAATGGGCAAATTTATCCGCAACCAATTATCCCTTTTCTCTGGTCACGGGTTATGAATCCTTGCATTTTGCCAAACCCAATCCATCTTATTACGCTGAAATCTTGGCCCAATTAACCTGGCCGGACCAGCCTGCGTGTATGATTGGCGACAATTACACAGATGATATCCTTCCAGCCAATCTCCTCGGCATCTCCACCTTTTTCATAAATAACCCCGATCGGCCTGCAGCACCTGCTGTTTCGGGACAATCTTCCGGTGCATTTTCTCAAGTAGAAAATTGGATTAATTCACCCGCATCAAAAAGTAAATTATGCTTTTCATCAAAAGAATCCATCCTGGCCGGTCTTCAGGCCTCCCCCTCTGCTTTGGATTCATTCCTTTCTGATCGCCAATCCCCCAAAAAAGAGGTTGAATCCAGTATTCAAAGAACTTTGTCTAACTTATGTGATCTGGAAGAACAAGAAAATCTTTCTCGCTTATCAAAATTACTGGATCGCATGATTAATATTGAAAATAAAGACAAAGTTGTTCCAGGCGAGTTATCGATTCCTGCCACGTTGCAGACTTTTCTACAGCTCCGTTCACTTTTCATCAGCCATTTTTTGGAGTTATCGCAAAAACAAATTACTAATAATCTTGATTTCTTTAGAAAAGTGATCTCGGTAGATCAGATTCAACTTCAGAATATCTCCAAAATGTTACATTCTTTTTGATTCAAAGCAATTTTTACCTATAAGAATTTTATTAATGTTGTCAAATTGCGCCCACTTTACCTAGTATTGAGGTATAGAGATTGGTATAATCTTTTCTACTAAGGTCAGATAAGTACTGACTGGTTTGGAGGAATAAGTGAATTCTCGTACACAATCATATGTAGTTTATGTTCTTCTCTTCATTGCGATTATCGTTTTGGTAATTTTTGGTTTTAAAGGGTCTACAAGTACAAATACCGTGTTAACCATCAATCAGGTCGCTGATGAAGTCATTCACGGAAATGTTTCTAAGATTTCTGTTGAAGAAGATAAACTTACAATTACCTATCCAGATGGATCTATCAAGACATCAACCAAAGAGTCTACAACGACCCTTGTCGATCAACTGCGTGCTTTAGGCGTCACCCCAGATGAACTTTCTCCTGAAAAAGGGAATCATCTTCTTGTCGAGGTAAAAACCCCCAGTCAATGGTTGACAATTCTTAATAGTGTTTTTTACTTCTTACCGTTTCTATTACTTGGTGTTATGTTTTTCTTCATTTTTCGTCAAGCGCAGGGTAGCAATAGTGCTGCCATGTCTTTTGGAAAATCGCGAGCCCGCATGTTTTCTGGCGATCACCCGACGGTTACCTTTGCTGATGTAGCCGGTGTGGATGAATCCAGAGATGAACTTAAAGAAGTTGTCGAATTCTTGCGGGAACCCCAGAAATTTATTGCCCTGGGAGCCCGTATTCCCAAAGGTGTTCTGCTTGTCGGCCCCCCAGGAACTGGTAAAACATTATTGGCAAAAGCAGTTTCCGGCGAAGCTGGAGTACCTTTCTTCTCGATCTCTGGCTCTGAGTTTGTAGAAATGTTTGTCGGAGTTGGTGCAAGCCGTGTCCGCGATCTTTTTGACCAGGCAAAACGCAATTCTCCTTGTATCGTGTTTGTCGATGAAATTGATGCTGTAGGTCGTCAACGTGGTGCCGGTCTGGGCGGAAGCCATGATGAACGGGAACAGACTTTGAATCAGATGCTCGTCGAGATGGACGGATTCGATACAGATACTAACGTCATTATTATGGCAGCCACTAACCGCCCCGATATTCTTGACCCAGCCTTGCTGCGTCCGGGTCGTTTTGACCGCCGCGTAATTCTTGACCGTCCAGATATGAAAGGGCGCGAAGCCATTCTCAGAGTTCACATCAAAGGCAAACCGATTGCCCCAGATGTTGACTTGGCCGTGATTGCTAAATCTACACCGGGTCTTGTTGGTGCTGACCTTGAAAATCTGGTCAACGAAGCAGCTATTTTGGCTGCGCGCCGTAATCGCACGAATATTGGCCAATCGGAGTTTGAAGAAGCGATCGAGCGTGTTATCGCCGGTCCGGAGCGTAAGAGCCGTTTGATCTCCGATAATGAAAAGCGTATTGTTGCTTATCATGAAGCCGGTCATGCAGTGGTTATGAACGCCATCATTGAATCCGACCCTGTCCAAAAGGTATCCATTATTGCCAGAGGCATGGCAGGAGGGTTTACGCTGGCTCTGCCTGTGGAAGATTCTACTCTTATGCCGCGTAAGAAATTAATGGCAGAAATGACAGGTTTACTCGGTGGCCGTGTTGCCGAAGAAATTGTCTTCAACGATATTACATCAGGCGCATCCAATGATATCGAGCGTGTTACCAAGTTGGCTCGAACAATGGTTACCCGCCTGGGTATGAGCAGTGAATTAGGCCCTATGGTATACGGGCAAAAAGAAGAAATGATCTTCTTAGGCCGTGAAATCAGCGAACAGCGTGATTACTCAGAAGCTGTGGCCGAAAAGATCGATACAGAGGTGCGTGAGTTGGTTGAAAGCGCGTATACGCGAGCGCGCCAGATCCTCAACCAATACCGTGATCGCCTCGATGCGGTAGCAAAAAGACTGTTGGAAGTTGAAACTCTTTCGCGCGACGATTTCGAAAAGATATTTCCTCCCCCAGCTCAACATACGCCGGGTACACCGGTGGTTGTGGAAGATTTATAAGCAAGCCAGGGCTGCCAGTAATTGGCAGCCCTTTTTTATATGCCTAACCATTAAATAATCTTGATTGAGTTATTTTTTTATGTACACCAGAATTAACTTACAATCTTCTCTTGGCGCAAGTCTTCAAGAATTTTATGTAATGGATTGTCATTCATATCGTACCAATGGATCGCAGGGTCATCGAGTTTGAACCAGTTGGTCTGACGCCGCACAAACTCACGCGTTTTTTTTCGCATTTCAATTTTTGCACCTTCGATTGAAAGAGATCCACCCAAATACTGGCATATTTCCCGATACCCAATCGCCGACAGGTTCGGATTCTCCAGAGGCAGGCCTTTTTCTATCAACTTTCGTGTTTCTTCAATAAACCCATTAGTGAACATTTCTTCAATTCGGGCATCGATCCGAGCGTATAACTCTGCTCTGGGACGCATCAGCCCGATCATCCAAAATTTTTCTTCAGGTGTGATCTTCATCTTTTGACTCGAAAAAAGCACACCTGTCATCAGGATGACTTCAAGAGCACGTATCGTCCTTCTGATATTTTGTGGATCAATTTTAGCGGCAGCAACCGGGTCGATTATAGTAAGTTTACGATGTAATTCCTCCGCGCCAATTTGCTTGCCCCACTTTTCCAGGACTATTCGAAATCTTTCATCTGGCTGCTGGGGGGGAATCTGCCACCCTTCCGTGATGGCTCGGACGTACTGTCCTGTGCCTCCAACCAGGATTACCTTCTTTCCGCGGCTTTGAATCACTTGTATGGCTTCTTTTACTTTTTGTTGGAAAACGGATAAGGACCAAACCTCATCAGCTTCAGCAACATCGATTAAATAATGTTTCACTTGTTGGCGCTGCTCTAAAGTCGGCTTGGCAGTCCCGATATCCATGCCCCGGTAAAATAACCGCGAGTCCGCAGAGATGATTTCACCATCGATCTCCGTGGCGAGTTCAAGCGCCAGATCGGTTTTCCCCACCCCGGTTGGCCCGACAATTACTAAAACATTATCAGCAATTGTATTATCCGGCATCTTGAAACCACTCGATTTGCGTATCACTTTTTTCTGGCTTGCCAAGGATTGCAATCACATCATAGCGCCATCTAGCCACTTCCAAATGTTCGGTTAAATATTGTTCAGCAGCATCATGGAGATGCTCCAGTTTTTCTTCTGTGACGCTTTCTTCCGGAAAGCCAAAATCCTGATTCGTCCGCGTCTTTACTTCAATAAATACCAGAGTATCTTCCTCTTGTGCGATAAGATCGATTTCTCCCTCGCGAGTCCGGTAATTTCTGTCAATAATCTTCAATCCATGCTTGATCAAATATTCCGCAGCCAGATCTTCTCCCCAGGCTCCGATGATTTGCCGATACCGATCTTTTTCTTTTTGAGCCATAAACGCATCTTCTCCGTTTATCGATTCTACTCTATCTTGCCTTTTTATTGTTTCATGTTAAACTTGTCAAAAGAAAATCTTACTAAAAAAACGGAGAAAAATGCCGTCCGCTGAATTGATTACCATTGGTACCGAATTATTGCTGGGTGAAATACAAGATACCAATACCCGTTATCTTGCTAAAAAATTAAAAGACAACAATATTGATTTATTTCGCATCACCATGATTGGAGATAATGCTCAACGGATTGCCAACCTTGTGAATGAAGCACTTGAGCGCTCCGACATCATCATTACAACCGGCGGACTAGGCCCCACTGTGGATGATCCAACTCGCGATGCCATCGCCCTGGCCTTTCACACTCACACGGAATTTCATCCCGAATTGTGGCAGGAGATCGAGCAAAGGTTCCTGACCCGCCATGTTATTCCCACAGAAAATAACCGCAGGCAGGCATTTCTTCCTGTTGGGGCGGAAGCGATTTCAAACCCTGTCGGCACCGCACCGGCTTTTTCGATCAGTAGGTCAAATAAAATCGTTATCTGCCTTCCAGGCGTACCCCGTGAAATGGAAACCCTCACTGAGACAAAAGTACTCCCCTTGCTGAAACAAAAATACAATTTACATGGAATTATCAAAGCGCGCGTAATCCACCTGGCCGGGATCGGCGAAAGCGTTGTAGATGATGCCATTGGTGACCTTGAGAGGCTCTCTAACCCCACTGTGGGTCTATTAGCTCATCCTGGTATTGTAGATATTAGAATCACCGCAAAAGCCCTCTCTGAAGGCCAGGCTGAAGAAATGATAGAGGAAATTCAGCAAAGGGTAATTGCGCTTTTCCCAAATAAGATTTTTGGCTTTGATGAGGAAACCCTGCCAAACGCAATCACAGATTTGGCAAAAAAGAAACGGATTTCTATATCAATTGATAGCCGCGGACTGACCGGTTTTTGGCCCTTAGATTGGATAACCGGGGATCAAGAAATTATTTCCATTCAATCTTCTCCTCAATCTTCAAATCCAGTTAATTGCAATTACGATCCCGCAAATCCTGCCTTTATCCAAACAGATTTCTGTTTTTCTCAAATAGACGGTGAAAGTAAAGTCGATTTTTTCATTCTTACTCCTTCACAGGAGGTTCACTTTTCAAATTTATACAACGGCCCATCTGCTCAAGGTGGTCTCTGGGCAATGAATATTTTTCTTGAACATTTGCGCCAAACTCTATTGAATCTTGAAACACAGAAAGGGATGGAATGAAAAAAGTTGATCTCCTTTTAACTAACTCCAATGTATTGACCATGGACGAAGATTTTCATCAATATAACCCTGGAGCCGTGGCAATTTCTGGAAATAGTATCATCGCGGTTGGAATTCAAAATGATCTGGAAAAGGAATTTGCAGCCACTCAGATAGTGGACTGCGGCGGCAAGATATTGATGCCTGGTTTGATCAACGCCCACACTCACGTCCCGATGACGCTACTTCGAGGGCTGGCGGATGACCTTCGGCTGGATGTTTGGCTGATGGGATATATGATGCCTGTTGAAAGGGAATTTGTCTCGCCAGACTTTGTTCAATTAGGCACGAAACTCGCCTGCGCCGAGATGATTCGTTCCGGTGTGACCACTTTCAACGATATGTACTATTTTGAAGATCATATCGCCCAGGCGACCGCCGAAGTCGGAATGCGGGCTGTTTGCGGGCAATCCGTAATGAAGTACCCCACTCCGGATGCCAAGTTCTTCGAAGAATCTCTGGCAATGTCCCGTGAGTTTATTCAAAAATGGAAAGGACACGATTTAATTGTTCCTGCAGTAGCCCCCCACGCGCCTTATACCTGCACACCTGAGATTTTGCAGGCTTCTGCAGCACTCGCAGCGGAATTCGATGTTCCATTGCATATCCATATCTCTGAAACAGCTCTTGAAGTTGAGAATATGCGCCGCGAACAGGGAATGCCGGTCGTTCCTTACGTTAAGAAACAGGGATTATTTGATGCCAAGGTAATTGCTGCCCACTGTGTGCATATTGACGAAGGCGAAATTCATACGCTTAATCATTATCATGCCGGAGTTTCTCACAACCCCTCCTCTAACCTGAAACTGGCTTCCGGAGTGGCGCCGGTCAAACGAATGCTCGAACTTGGCTTGAATGTCGGCATTGGTACGGATGGACCAGCTTCAAACAATGATTTGGATATGTTTGAAGAAATGCGTCTGGCCTCCTTCCTTCAAAAAGGATTTACTGGCGATCCCACCACTCTCCCAGCCAGAGATACTTTACTTATGGCTACCCGCATGGGAGCAAATGCCTTGCATATTGGGAATATCACGGGTTCACTTGAGCCCGGAAAACGAGCAGATATCACGCTGATTGACACAAACCAGTTGCACAATTCACCTCATTTTAACCACGATCCTCTTGGAACTTACGCGCAAGTGATTTATGCATCCAAAGCATCGGATGTGAGCGATGTGATGGTGAATGGAAAATGGCTGATGATCGACCATCGTTTATTGACTTTAAACGAGCCGGAATTAATCACTGCCAGCCAGGAATACGCCAAAAAAATCGATGTCTTCTTAATGAATCGTGAAACTTCTGTGCTCTCCAAGCTGATCGCCATTGGTGGAGCTGCCGAAGAGGAAAGCTTTGAAATCCAGGCGAAAGTGCGTGTGAAAGATATTTCACCGGTCCTGCAGAAAATACAATCCTCTGAAATCGAAATTCTCCGCAAACGCCATTATAAAGAATATGATTCTTATTTCTTCTTTACAGACATTGATCAGGGGCTCCTCCGTTACAGGGAAGATGACTTTATTGACGACGCTGGAAAAGTCGAAAATGTTCGTTCCCGCTTGACCCTCATCGGGCCTACAAATGAAGGCCGTTTTGGTGAAGAAGTACTGCTTTCCCGCAGCCGTTATTTCGCCCCGGCTTCACAATCTTTGCGTTTTTATCGTGAATATTTCAAACCAAATTTTGAAAAAGAGATCGAAAAAGATAGACGCCGCTTCCTGGTGAAATATGCAAATATTGAACTATTCATCAATGTCGATGAAATCATTGAACCAAAAATTGGCTATTTCCTCGAAGTTAAGAGCCGCACATGGAGCCGGCAGGATGCCGAGAATAAAGCGTCTTTGATCACTCAATTAATTCAATTATTGGGTGCTGAAATCACTGAGACGACTTCAGAAGATTATATCGAAATGGTACGCTAGAGTTCCAAGAAAGTGCCGATGAATTTGTCTGAAAAAACACTGCACGTTCTGTTTATCGCGGCTGAAGCCGATCCATTTGTCAAAGTCGGAGGCCTTGGCGATGTTGCCGGATCACTGCCATTGGCATTGAAACACTGCTATACCTCCCAATTGGATATCCGACTGGCTATCCCTTATTATGCTTCGATCCACAAAACGGATTTAGATACCAAACTGGTAGCCAATTTCAAAATTCAAACGGTTGAGGAAGACCTTGAGGTCTCAGTCTTCGAAACTCACCTCGATGACCTGCCGGTCTATTTGATCGATGGAAAACCGATATCAGAAAGTAATTCTGTTTACGGGAACAATTTTGAGCTGGATGCAGACAAGTTTATCTTCTTTTCCCTGGCATGTTTGTATCTTCCATTAAATCTCAATTGGCAAATTGATATTCTTCATGCGAATGATTGGCACACAGCAGTTGCGATTTACCAGTTGGCGCTAGAGCGCAAACAAAATTCACAACTAAGCCGTACAAAATCAATTCTCTCCTTACATAATCTTCCGTTTATGGGCACCGGTGCTGAAAAGGCACTGCAGAAATACAGAATTCTTCCAGCAAAGAATCCTCGTATGCCTGCATGGGCACGGAAACTTCCACTGCCAATGGGATTGAATACCGCGGATAAAATTGTGGCGGTCTCTCCCAGTTATGCCAATGAGATTCTCACTCCGGAATATGGGTGTGATCTACAGAATTTTTTACAGTCAAAAAAGAAAAACCTCTCAGGTATTTTAAATGGCATTGATTACACTTCCTGGAATCCACAGAATGATCATTGTCTTCTTGAGAACTACTCGATTAACTCTTTGGAAAATCGCAATAAAAATAAACTGAACCTACAGCACGAATTTGACCTCAGCTCATCATCTGAAATTCCCCTCCTCATCTTCATAGGCCGTCTGGATCAACAAAAAGGGGTTGATTTTGTCATCGCAGCCTTGAAGAATAAGTGGTTCCGTAATCAAGAGTGGCAAGTTATCTTCTTGGGTACCGGCGATAAACTACTGGAAGCCAAAATAGTTAGCCTTGAAGAGCAGTTTCCAGACCATATCCGTTCCGCCCTGCGTTTTGATGGACCCTTATCCCATCGGCTGTACGCAGGGGCTGACATGCTTTTAATGCCATCTCGTTATGAACCTTGCGGGTTGGCACAAATGATCGCCATGCGCTACGGTTGTGTTCCGATTGCCAGAGCCACTGGCGGCCTCATCGATACAATTCATGATTATTCAACCGGAGTCGACTCGGCAACAGGTTTCTTGTGGCAGAATCAAAAGGATGTGGAGTTTGCCCATCTGCTAATCTCCGCAATCCGTGTCTTCTCAAAACATCCATCGGATTGGCTTAAACTGCAGCAAAACGGCATGAGAATGAACAATTCCTGGCAAAATTCTGCTGCCAGGTATTTTGATCTATATAACAAGTTAATAAAAGCAAAGTAGAAATCTTCAGGAGGTATTTATGTCCTTTAAACGTGCTTCAGGTGTTCTCCTTCACCCCACCAGCTTACCCGGCCCGGACGGAATTGGCGATTTGGGTCCAGAAGCTTACCACTGGGTAGACTTCCTCGTTGAATCAAATTGCCATCTCTGGCAGGTATTACCGCTGGGTCCGACCGGTTATGGGGATTCACCCTACCAATGCTTTTCTGCCTTTGCAGGGAATCCATATTTGATCAGCCCTACATTATTGCTGGATCAAGACCTGCTTACCCGTAAAGATTTCATCGATCGGCCAACTTTCCCTGCTGACAGGGTCGATTTTGGACCAGTAATCAATTGGAAACTCACTTTGCTCGATCGTGCGTATCACCGCTTCACAAAAAGCGCTCCCTCCGAAATGCATCAAGCTTATAAAGATTTCTGTATTCGAAATCAAGAGTGGTTGGACGATTTTGCGCTGTTTATGGCAATCAAGGAATCTCAAAACGGAGTTTCCTGGGACAACTGGCCAACAGACCTGCGCAGCCGCAACAGCGAAGCCCTGAATGCATTCCTTATACAGAATCCGGATGCGGTCGAAAAACACAAAGTACGTCAATTTCTTTTCTTCAACCAGTGGACGAATTTACACAAATACGCTAACTCGAAGGATATTCAGATTATCGGAGATATTCCCATCTTTGTCGCCTATGATTCTGCCGATGCCTGGTCTCATCCGGAGCTTTTCTTCCTGGATAAAGCCGGGAAACCAACCGTTGTCGCTGGCGTGCCTCCTGATTACTTCTCAGTTACCGGCCAATTATGGGGAAATCCCCTTTACCGCTGGGATGCGCATAAAAAAGAAAATTATAAATGGTGGGTAAACCGCTTCAAATCTGTGTTGAGTGCGGTTGATATCGTTAGACTTGATCATTTCCGCGGATTTGCCGGCTATTGGGAAATTCCTGCAGGAATGCCAACTGCCGAAATAGGCCGCTGGGCCAAAGGTCCAGGTCAACCCTTTTTCGATGCGATCCAGGCGCAACTGGGTACTTTACCTATAATCGCCGAAGATCTGGGAGAAATTACCCCCGATGTTGTCAAATTACGGGACGATAATCATCTTCCCGGTATGAAGATCCTTCAATTCGCATTCGCTGCCACGCCGGCGGATCCTTTCCTGCCCCACAACTATCCGGCAAACTGCGTCGCGTATACTGGTACACATGATAATGATACTTCTGTGGGTTGGTATTTATCTGCCTCCGACAAAGAAAAAGATTTTTACCGCAGCTATTTTGCTCGTTCAGGTGAAGAAATCGCCTGGGATTTGATACGCGGGGTCTGGGGATCTGTTGCCGCTTTCAGTGTTTGCCCGTTACAGGATTTATTAAGTCTTGGCACTAAGGCTAGGATGAATTACCCCGGAAACCCATCCGGCAACTGGGGATGGCGATTCACGCCAGAACAATTACAACCCAGCTTGGTGGAGCGATTGAAGGAATTTAACTTTATGTACTCCAGGGGTTGATGTAGTAAAAAAGGATTATTGCAAAACCTGGCTTTGATCTACTTGAGTAGATGCCTTTTCAGATCTAGTTGCCAGGAATATGCCAATCAAAATAAGCACTCCGCCGATCAACTCCATCGTCGCAGGAGATTCGTGCAGGAGTACCATCGCTAAGATCACAGATCCCACTGGTTCTCCGAGCAAAGCAATCGAAACATATGCGGCTGACAAATATTTGAGCGCCCAGTTGAAGACAGAATGGCCGATAATTTGCGGGAGGATTGCCAATAAGATCATCCAGAGATAGGTTTGACCTGAATAACCAGTCAATTTCTCCCCTGCAATCCAAACCATTATGAGCAGCGTTACAGCCGCAACACTATAAACTGAAAATATGTAGCTAGTCAATGAGATGTGATTACGCACCTTGCGGCCGATCATCAGGTACCCAGCGGATAACCATGCCCCCGCTAATGCCATTAAATCTCCCCAAAAAGCTTTACCATGGAAAGCAGCTCCCAAGTTTTCACAGACAAACCTTCCCCCTGCAAAACTGCAGCCGCTGCTCAACCCAACGATGATGCTGCCGCACATCGAAAAAACCAACCCAATTAAAATCCAACGTGTCAATTTTTCTTTTAAGAATATCGGTGAGAAAATTGCCACCCACAAAGGTGCAGTCGTCACCAGGACAACGGAACTGGCTACACTGGTATATTCCAGAGATGTGATCCAAAAAGCAAAATGGAATGCCAAAAAAATGCCCGATAACGCCAATAAAGATCGTGTTCTCCACCCGGTTAACACTATATCCCGTTTGAATCGCCTGAAACAAAAAGGTGCCAGAATGACTGCTGCTATTGCCAAACGATATGCCGCAATTACGAGAGAAGGGGCTTCTTTTTGAGCAAACCGGATTAACAGCGAAGCTGAGGAGACAGCCAAAATTCCAAAAAATAAACTGACTACTGGGGATAAAGGTGCTTTTTGTTCTTCAGTCATGAATTTACTCTTCAAATAATATATTTTTACTATTTTTGTATTCTTACTCTACTTTTTTCTTGACAAAACATTACACCATAGCTAGAATTTTATTGTAATAGAAATTTTGGTTTGCGAACAAAAATATTCAGCAGCACGAAAAGGTAAGGATACCATTTGAACTACTACGATTGATATTAATTCCATGGCTCTTGAACCGATCATCGGCACAATATTTTAAGTATCAGAATCGCCGTGCTGGGCCTCTTTCCATTTGGTAGCCTCTAGTTGATTGTCAGAAAGCTTAAAATAGAAATCAGGCAACTTTGTAATTCATACTGAACTGGAGAAAAAATCATGACTCATGTAATCACAGAACTATGTCTGCGCGATGGTGGATGCGCACCTGTCTGCCCGGTAGAATGCATTATTCCTGGTAAACCTGAAGCAGAATGGCCAGGCTACTATATTGATGCGGATACTTGCATCGACTGCGGCGCGTGTGAATCTGAATGCCCGTTTGGCGCAATTTTCCCAGAAGATGAGGTTCCTTCAGCCTTTAAAGCCAAGGGTGGTGAGCATATATCAGCTCCTGCCGGGACTGCAAACTTTACCGAGGCCTACGAGGGTAAAGATCACGACGGAGCACCCGTCCATTTAGGAAGTACACGCACTTTGAAAGCAGGAGAAGTGATTGATTTGACCCCTGCTCTCGCGAAGAATAATGATTTCTTTAAATCGGGGCCTGGATACAACTCGAAATAATGAATTAAGTTTACCTGCTGAGAGAAGAAGTTCACAAAGGACTTCTTCTCTTTATTTACACGCATTGGCAATTTGTTCTTCCAATGTTTTGGCAAATAGATGCGTTCCGCTCTTATCACATTTTGCCCTGAAAAAGAGATAATTTGACTTCGCCGGGTTTTCCACTGCCTCGATTGCTGAAACGTCGGGGTTATCTATTGGGGTGGGCGGCAAGCCAGCAATAATATAGGTGTTGTAATTCGATTGAATTTTCAAATCATTGGCGCTTAACGGGCTCTTCCACCATCCCCACCTTTCGCTGAAACCCAGCGCATATTGGACGGTCGGGTCGGTTTCGAGTTTCATCCCCATAGCCAGGCGATTGAAAAATACTGAGGCGATCATTGGCCTCTCGGAAATTGCATAACTCTCCCGTTGGACGATGGAGGCCAGTATCACTTTTTGGTAAACGTCCAGCCCCTCTGAACTTTTTTGTAAAAGACCAGCAGTACTGATTTCCTGATCGAATCTGGAAATAAAAGTCTGTACCAGATCGTCGGCTGAGATATTCCGCTGAATCGTGTATTTTCCCGGAAAAAGAAAACCTTCCACAGTTTTGGCATTTTGGAGATATTCAGGAAGCTGCAATTCCTCAGGATGATTGACTGCTGCCAGGAATTCTTCTGGAGAAACCTCTATCCCTGAAGAGATCAGCGCGTCGGCAATTTCCTCGGCACGCCACCCTGGCAAAATGTCGAACTCGACACTTTCCAGAGTATGATTTTCGATTTTATCTGCAATAGCTACAGGTGAAAGAGCACAACTCAAAGCATAATTTCCGGCAAGAATGTTGGTGTCAATTCCCTTATAGATCAGATAACTTCGAAATGCCTCCTGGTTTTGAATCAACCCCGCATCAGCCAATTTTCCGGTGATGGAATAGATCGAATCCCCTTGCGCAATGGTCACATTTGCATTTTTTGAGGTTGCACAGTTAGGCTTGAACAGTTCATTTCTATGCAGTAAAAGTGTAAAACTGTAATTCCACCTTTGCGATTGGCTCAAGTAAGAAATGGGATCGCCAAAAAAATTTCTTGCCAGCATGGGCACGATCAGCCAGACAATCAATCCCACTAGACACAGCATCAGGACCAACAGAAAATTGATCCACCAGTTTACTTTGTGCGAACTCTCTTTACGTTTTACAGAATTATTCATTTTCTTGTCTTTTTGAATCCAGATAAGATTGAAGGACCTCGGCTGCCGCCAGCGCATCCTGATGTCCGCCGCGTTTGGACTTTGCCACGTTCATTTCGAGCAAAGAAGATCGGGCAATTTGTGTAGAGTTGGTCTCATCCCAAAGTTCAACTAAGATTGAGCTCTGCGTTCGAATGGCTTCAGCTAATTTTTGTGCGTGCCGCCCCTGCGGAATGAGTTCGCCGTCACCTCCGGTCGGGAAACCAATAAGTATCAGATTTACTTGATTATCACTGGCAAACTGCCCAATTTGGGCAGCGTCGATCCGCAGACTGACGTGAGTTATCACTTGCAGCGGTCTGGCCAGTTGCCTACCTGGGTCACTCAATGCCAGACCAATGTGTTTTGCCCCTGGGTCAACCGCTAGGATTCTCCCTTTTTCTATCAACTCTGTACCTCTATCTGAATTCTAAATCCTGCCAGTGGTAATAATTGCCAATCAAATGGGAAATTGGTGATGCCTGGCTTTTTTGATAATGACAGGTGATTCTGTAAATAATTAACTGCCTTCTGCTTCGATTTACCGGCAAGGGCTCCTGCCAACGAAGCTAAATTGCTTTTTGTACTTAAATTTGCGGATACAATCTCTTGCCACTTAACACCATCAGCAGAAATGGAACTTTTTATCGCCGGATCTGGTGAAGAATACACCTTTCCGTCATAATTTACCTCGTTATTGGACAAACTGTCTGTCATTACCTGCTGGACCAAAGCATCCAGATCTTTTTGCCTGTAAACCAGGCCGCTAAATTTGGCAGTCATGGTTAGGGTAAATTGACCTCCCGGCTGGCCCACTTCCAAAGAACGAACCTCTGAAACTACTTCTCCGCCAGATAAAGAATCGGGGATGAAAACATCACCGGTTGTCGAAATTTCAGCGCTCACCCCTTGCTTCAATTTCGACAACAAGGCTTGCCTTGCCTGAGCATAATCTGCATCCGTTGGGGAAGGGGCCTGTTGATCCGTGCCACCGCTGATGGATAATTCGTTTGTGACCGTGACGCTGGCGCCTTGATTTCCTTCCATTGAAGTCAATGAACCCGCAGGTTGATTTCCAGCCGCACCAGCCGCTTCCGCAGTCACTCGAATCGAGATGGATGAACTGTTCCCGGCTGGCAGTATGCCTGCTTCATCCGTTAGGTAACGAATTACAGGTTCATTGCCAGTGATGATAATGGTTCCCTTGGGTAAGGAAATATCCGAATCAGTCAAATTGGTAAATGTCACCTGTCCTTTGGCAAAAGAGTCGGGAATTCCCACTGTGCCGGTACTTGCCCCTTGCTCGCTGTCGCTAACTTCAACTTGTTTCTCAAGTGCAGGCAGGTTCCCGTTGATGTTGATTTCATGTACTTGCGTGGAGGCCCATATCGACACATTGATGCTCTTTTGATAGGTTTGTGGATAAAGAATGATTTTTGCAGAAGGCAGTAGATAAATCAAGAGACTGAGGATAGCCAGGCTCCCCAAGAATATTGCCATTCCTCGGTAAACTCTTGGGTGGATGGCGGCTGTTTTAATATTCCCACGAGAAACACGCCTTTCCGAAAATGAATCCCAAAACTTGCTTTTTTCTTTAGTCTTTAAAGCGTGGATATTGGTTTGCCAGTGGGCGCCTTCTGCATCGGATAAAGAGGGAAACACTGAAATATTTAAGGGCGCTGCTGATTCTTTAATTCGTAGGTCGCGGCAAATGAGTGCCAGTTGAGCGCCGATTCTTTTTACCTTTAGTTCAATTTCGATAAGATCGACATCGGTTAAAACCAACCGCCCCCTTTTAGGCCAGACAAGTAAAATCCGTGAAGCACGGCTCCATTCTATTCGGTCCCGGATCGAATATCTGTTGTCAAATAATTCAAGTTGGATGATTTCGGTCTTCATATTGGTTGTTAGAATTATACAACAACGTTCTTGCGGCTCTTTTTTAATCTTTCCACTTCAGCACTAGTCAACTCTCGCCATTCACCCGGTTTTAAATCGCCAATTGCGAGGAAACCAATCGCTGCCCGAATCAGCCTCAAACAGGGGTAACCAACTGCCGCCGTCATATGCCGGATTTGATGCTTTTTCCCTTCACTGATCTGCATGCGCACCCAGAAAGTGGGACCATGTGGTGTGACCGGTTTACGACGATCCGGTAAAGACGGTACCTCTACCAGCATCACTTTGCATGGTTGAGTGTGAAGTTCTTTAAGATCAATGCCTTTTTCCAGCACCTTCAGTTGGTTTTCTACATAATTCCCCTCTAATTGTGCTAAGTAAGTCTTTACCAGATGGTGAGCCGGGTCGGTCAAACGGTTGATCAGGGAACCATCACCTGTAACCACCAGCAGTCCTTCGCTGTCATAATCCAAACGACCGGCTGAATAAATATTCTCCAGCGTGATATAAGTTTTCAAGGTCTCTCTCCCCTCTGTATCACTAAAGGTGGAAAGAACCTGATCTGGTTTATAAAATAAGATCGTTTTCGTTTCTGTCATGCGCTAATTTTACCAGTATGGAGCACGAGACGAATCTCAAATTAGAAATTATTTTCAAATACCGCTATAATAAGGTTAGAAACTGAGGAGATTATGAAAAAACTATTTGTGTTCTTACCCTTATGTTTACTGGTGCTGGCTTCATGCAATTTCTCATCATCCCAAACACCTATCATCTCTGCGAACGAGGTGAATACTCATGTTGCTGAAACGATTCAATCTCTCGCAACCACAACTTTTAATACAGCTACCCCAATCCCTACCAATGCCTTGGTCACAGCTACAGCAACCCTTAAACCATCGGATACTCCTACTGCGACGGCGAATCCAGAAGATCCCCGCTTGACCCTGGGAACACCTACCTTCACTGAGAATTTTTCCAGCGGCAGCTCTTTTGGATTAAAGACACCCTATACAGATGACGCGATTACGATGAGCGTTTCTGGAGGGGAAATGCTGATGCAAAGCAGCCGCCTTCAAAGCGGTATTCACTGGCGGTTAGCTTATTTGACTCCCAGGAATTTCTATCTGGAAGGGAAATTCAAGACTGTGGATTGCACGGGTTCAGATTATTATGGCCTGGTTGCCCGTTCTCCTGACTATACCAATGGTATTGGTTACTATTTTGGCATTTCCTGCAGCGGGCAATATAGCCTGATGAGATTTGACACTTCTGACCTGCTTCCTTTGGTTGATTGGACCACTGATTCCACTATCCTGGCCGGCTCGAATCAAGAAAACCGTATCGGAATGATGTTATCCGACGATCAAATTAGCCTGTATATCAATGGAAAATTAATTAAAAAAGTAAGTAATAATGCGCTTTCACAAAAAGGTTACTTCGGCGTCTTTCAAGCCGCTGTGCAGAATCCAGCGCTGACAGTTGCAGTCGAGCAAATTGACGAGTGGGACCAACCTTAATTTGGAGATTGAATGAGCGACGCGCCTAACATTACCCAAAATCGTGCCAGGGATCTGGCCCGCCAGATTCTCGCTAAAAAACCTGTCTATATCGATACCGAAACGACCGGGTTAGAAAAAGAAGATGAAGTGATCGAAATCTCGATTGTGGATTCTGATGGATCCCTGCTCTTTACTTCCCTTGTCAAACCGACCCGGCCAATTCCTTTGGATGCCCAACGAGTTCACCACATTAAAGATGCGGATGTGTCTGCTGCACCTGCCTGGCCGATTCTCTGGCCGCGCATCCGTTCATTCTTATATGGACGCCCCATTGCAGCCTACAATGCCCCTTTCGACCTCCGTATGATGCAGCAATCCCATACCCGTTATCGCCTCCCCTGGCGGGATAATTTGAACATGGTCGACATTTTACCGGTGTATTCTGATTTCCGTGGAATTTGGGACCCGGTGCGCCGCTCGATGAAATATTTTAAATTGGAAGAGGCAGGCGCTTTTTTCCAGATTTCTTTACAAAATGAGCATCGTTCTGAGGCGGATACCTTGTTAGTTCGGGCTGTGTTACATTCAATTGCTGGTGAACCTTATTGAAAGCCGATCAACCATGAAGGGGAATCCGCTACAATTTTCTGAACAGCAGCATGCCGTCATTGACGCACCTTTGCAGTCCCACCTATTTGCCGAAGGGCCGGCCGGGAGCGGAAAAACAACTGCTGGCGTGGAGCGATTAAAATCCCTCGGCAAAACCCTCGCTTTATCCCAATCCATCCTGGTGTTAGTTCCGCAGCGGAGTCTTGGTCTGCCTTACCGTTCAGCCATGGAAGCACTCAGTTTTCCTGCGGGCGGTCAAACTGCCGTTCTCACCTTCGGTGGGTTAGCCCAACGAATGATCTCTTTATTCTGGCCAATGTTGGGGGTCAACGTCGGATTCAAGAACCCTACTCATTCTCCGCAATTTCTCACGCTGGAAACAGCCCAATATTATCTTGCCCAGATCGTTTCTCCGCTAATTCAAAAGGGCTATTTCGAAAGTGTCACGCTCGAACCGAACCGTATTTTCAGCCAGGTTCTGGATAATCTGAACAAAGCTGCCGTGGTTGGTTTCGATCTTGCTGAGATCGCGCCCCGCCTGCAATCCGCCTGGTCAGGGACTGCCAAGCAGGCCATCGTGTATTCACAGGTGCAAGACTGCGCCATCCAATTTCGTCAATATTGTTTGGAACATAATTTATTGGATTATTCCCTCCAATTCGAGATTTTTGCCAAATACTTATGGCCTTCGACCTTATGCCAGGCCTATTTGCGAAAAACTTACCAGCACTTGATCTATGACAATGTCGAAGAAGACGTTCCGGTCGCACATGATATTTTGAAATCCTGGCTGCCGGATTTTACTTCAGCACTTGTGATTCGGGATTCGGATGCGGGTTTCCGCACTTTCATGGGGGCCGACCGCACCTCTGCAGATTCCATTGAGCAGAACTGTCAAGAATCCATTCATTTCAGCGGTTCATTTGTGCAATCACTGCCAATCCAGCAATTTGAGACCCGACTGGCTTATGCCATTACCCAACACCAGACTTTACAAACTTCTGTACAGAACGACAATACCGCTTTTTCGATTCACCCTTTTCGATTTTATCCGCAGGCACTGGATTGGATTACCTCAGAAATTGATCACCTCATCCAGGTTGAAAAAGTACCCGCTCAAGAAATCGTCGTTCTGACTCCTTTTTTGAGCGATTCCCTGCGTTTTTCCATCGGCGAAAGGTTTTCTGCCCGCAACCTGCCATTCTCCACTTTTCGCCCTTCACGCAGTTTACAGGATGAACCGGCAGTCAAAGCCATGCTTACTTTTGCCAAACTGGCCCACCCGGGCTGGGGACTGCTGCCCTCTCGGCATGACCTGCGTTATTCATTAATGCAGGCTATTCCCGAAGCTGATCTGATCCGTGCCGATCTCATTTCTCAAATACTCTTTGCCCCAAAAAACGATAAAACGCACCTCTCGTCGTTCGGGCAAATCCGTCCCGAGATGCAGCAGCGGGTCATGTATACAGTCGGGAATAAGTTTGATCGGTTAAGAGAGTGGTTGGAGAATAGTATGTCCGAATCCTCCCAGGAATTGGACACCTTTTTCAGCCGTCTATTTGGAGAGTTACTTTCACAGCCAGATTTTGCCTTTCACCAGAATTATGAAGCGGCTTCTGTGATCAGCCGATTAATCGAATCTTGCCGTAAATTCCGTTCTGTGGTGACCCTAGCCCCTTCGGCTGCAGTTCAAGATAATGGCAAAGAATATATCCAAATGGTAGAACAAGGCGTGATTTCTGCTCAATATATGAGCAACTGGGAGGAACAGAGCAGCCGCAGCGGTGTCTTAGTCGCTCCAGCCTTCACCTTCTTAATGAGCAACCAACCGGCTGCCTACCAGTTTTGGTTGGATATTGGTTCGACGGGTTGGTGGGCACGTTTGGACCAGCCTTTGACACAGCCCTATATACTCAGCCGCAATTGGGAACCGGGTCAGAAATGGACCAACCGGAATGAAATGGAAATTAATCAAGAGACCCTTTTACGCGTGACCAGCGGATTATTAAGGCGCTGCTCCAACCATGCCGCGCTCATCAGTGTTGGATTAAATGAATCGGGCAATGAAGAAAGAGGAGCGTTGTTAGTCTCGATACAAACCATCTTGAGAGGAATTGCTCCCCTGGGTGAGGGTGCTCATGTTTAATCCCCGCTCCATGCAAGCCGAAGTTCTTAAATATACTTCCGGGTTGATGGGAGTTTCGGCAGTCCCCGGCAGCGGTAAAACTCATACCCTCTCGTATCTGGCAGCGCAATTGATTATGAACGCCAAACTCAAAGATGATCAGGAAATTTTGATCGTAACCCTGGTCAATTCTGCGGTCAATAATTTTTCTACGCGCATTGCAGGTTTTATTAATGAGCAGGGGCTGCTGCCTGACATCGGTTATCGGGTTCGCACCCTGCATGGACTGGCACACGATATCGTTCGTGAACGTTCTGAATTGGCTGGATTAAACGAGCACTTCACCATCATTGATGAAACCGAATCCAGCCGCATGCTCGAAGAAATTTCGGCTGCCTACCTGCATGCTCATCCTGAAATTGAAGAACAATATGTCGTTCCTGATCTCTATCCGCTCGATAGTCGTACTCGCTTTCAATGGAATGACACGATCACTTCACTGAACACTAATTTCATCAGTCAAGCCAAGGATTGGCAGCTCGACCCTGAAACCATTCAGGAGCGGCTAGCTGATTACCATTATTCCGACCCTTTAATGACAATGATTGTTGAAGCTTATACACAGTATCAGCGTGGACTGCGCTCCCGCAACGCAGTGGACTTTTCCGATCTCATTCGATTAGCCGATCGTGTGCTTCAAATCGACCCGGATTATCTCGCCCAGCTTCGTTACCGCTGGCCGTATGTTTTGGAAGACGAAGCACAGGATTCCTCTCAAATCCAGGAACAAATCTTGCGCTTATTGGTTGGTAAAGACGGGAATTGGGTACGGGTGGGCGATCCGAATCAGGCAATCTACGAAACCTTCACGACTGCCAGCCCAAAATTTTTGAAGGATTTTCTTGTTGAATCCGGAGTCAAGCGCCGCGATCTGGCTAATTCCGGCCGTTCAGCTCTCAGTATTATCCGTCTGGCTAATGACCTGATCGAATGGACAATGAATGACCATCCCGTCTCGGAATTGCGTAGTTCGCTCACCACTCCACTGATCCTGCCCACTGATCCGGGTGATCCGCAGCCGAATCCTCCCTCTTCTCCAAATTCAATTTTTATTTATAAATCACCGCTAAACCCCGACAATGAGATTAATAAAGTGGTTGATTCAATTCGAAAATGGCTGCCTGACCACACAGATAAAACAGTTGCAGTCCTGTGCCCAATTGGCGCTCATGGCGAAAAAGTAGTCGCTGCCCTCCAGGCAGCCGATGTCAAGGTGGTCGAAATGTTGAAAAGCAGCGAGTCTACGCGCGTCACCTGCCGTATCCTCGAAAAGATTTTGAACTCGTTATCTGACCCCTCCTCCTCTGTTAAACTGGCTGCTGCTTTCTTTGAAATATACCGGCAGAAAATGGTTTCGCCAGAAGAAAAACCAATTCTTGATTCGCTTCAAAATGCCGTAAAGACCTGCAAACAGGTGGAAGACTATCTTTACCCGCAACCGGAAAATGATTGGCTCGAAGTGGTCGTTCGTCCGGGGTTGGGAGACTTTTCCGCAGATATACTCGCCCAGTTTCGCGATTTAGTCAGGCGTTGGCACCAGGCGACCCTTTTGCCAATTGACCAGCTTATCCTTACCCTGGCGCAAGACCTGTTCACATCGCCCCAAGATCTAGCCCTCTCACATAAAATTGCATTACTACTCGAATTTAGTGCTCGCATCCACCCTGAATTCCAATTGGCTGACTTCGCACTTGATCTGGCGGATATCGCCTCCAACCGACGTAAATTCATGGGTTTTTCCGAAGATGAGAATGGGTTTAACCCTGAAGACCACAAAGGAGAGGTTTTCGTTTCAACCTACCACAAAGCCAAAGGGTTGGAATGGGACAGGGTTTACCTTCTCTCGGTTAATAATTACGATTTTCCTTCCGCTCAAGAGTTTGACCAGTTTAAGGGTGAAAAATGGTTTATTCGAGGTCAAATGAACCTTGAATCGGAATGTCTTGCAAAATTGAAGGCGCTTTACAAGAAAGACCAGGCTGGTTTGTTTGTTGAAGAAGGGAATGCCACTCAAAAGGCACGCATCAGTTATGCCTCCGAAAGGCTCCGTCTTCTTTATGTCGGCATTACCCGCGCCCGTGAGAATTTGATCATCACCTGGAACACAGGGAAACAGGAGAAAAGCCGCATGGCTCTCCCTCTAGAGGCGCTCAGCGCTATTTTGGAGAATAAAAATGAAACTTCCTGAACATTTCTCCTTCAATCAGCAGAATTTACAGGACTATCACGATTGTCCGCGTCGTTTTTATTTGCGGCACGTCCTGAAACAAGCCTGGCCGGCGCTCGAAAGTGAACCTGTCCGCGAACAAGAGGATCTGATTGCGCTCGGCGAACGATTCCACCGCACCGTACAACAGTTGTTTGCCGGGGTTCCCCGTAATAAAATTGAAGCTTCCATTGCGGAAGAAGCTGATTTATCCACCTGGTGGAATCAGTTTATCCAGTTTGATCTGTATTCACTGCCCGGCGATAAATACAGTGAAGTATCATTTTCAGTTCCTTTTGAGAAAACCCGTTTGACTGCAAAATTCGACCTTTTGATCTATTCGCCCAACCAGCGAGCCCTTATTTATGATTGGAAAACTTCACAGCACTTACCCAAACGTTCCTGGTTGAGCGAACGCATGCAGACTCGCGTATATCCTTTTGTCCTCGCTTCATTGGCGAGTCAGGCGGGGTCAGAATTTGCCATTCCGGCAGATAATATTCAAATGATTTATTGGTATCCCGCTTTTCCGGATGCACCTATCCGGTTTGATTATTCAGAAAAGCAATTCGATGCTGATCGGCAAAACTTGCACTCGACAATTCAGGAAATCCTTAAATTGGATGAATCCGGGTTTCCCAAAACTGACAAAGAACTTTTATGTAATTTTTGCCAATACCGCTCTTTATGTAACCGCGGAGTAAATGCCGGAGATCGTTCGCAATCGGATGAACTGGAAGATGAAGCGGCTTCTTCTGCCTTTGAGTTTGATTTCGATCAGATTTCTCCTGCCGATTAATTTATGAAACGTCTTTTCACACCTCAATGGCAAGACCCTATTCCGGTGAAAATTCCGCAAGAATTACGCCAGGCTGTCCCCGCATCGGATTTGCTCCTGCAAACTCTGGTTAACCGTGGATATTCTGACCCGCAATCAGCCCAAGCTTTTCTCGACCCCAATTTATACTCGCCTGCTTCGCCGCTTGAATTACCCGATCTCGATAAAGCTGTTCTTCGCATCCAGGCAGCCTTGCAGAATCAAGAATGTATCGGTGTTTGGGGTGATTTTGATGTAGACGGTCAAACATCGACCACCGTACTCGTTTCCACTTTTCGCCATTTAGGCGCTCAAATCTTGTATCATATTCCGATTCGCAAAACTGAATCGCATGGAATTCTCATTGAACCCTTAAAGGCTTTCTTGAATCTCGGTGTCCGTCTGTTGATTACCTGCGATACTGGTATCAGCGCCAACGAAGCGGTCCAATACGCTCAGAGCCGCGGAATTGATGTCATTATCACAGACCATCACAGCCTTCCCCCTGAATTACCGTCAGCGTTTGCAGCGATCAATCCGCAAAGGTTACCCGAAAAACACCCGCTGCGTTCCCTATCAGGTGTAGGCGTTGCTTATGAATTGGTCCTCGAACTTTGCAATCGCCGGGGTGATAACGGTTTCCCGCCAACCTTGCTTGATCTGGTAGCCATGGGTTTGATTGCCGATGTGGCTACGCTCACCGCGGACACTCGCTATCTTGTCCAAAGAGGGTTGGCCCACTTACAAAACACCACTCGTCCAGCTATCAGTAAGATTTTTGCTGAGAACCAGGTGGATTCCAATCAGGTCAATGAAGAAACTATTTCTTTCGTAGTAGCCCCACGCATGAATGCAGTTGGCCGCCTGAGTGACGCGAACCCGATGGTGGAATTCCTTCTCAGTGAAGACCCTGTATTCATTGCCACTACATACAATCAGATCGAAGGGCTAAATGCAGACCGCAAGATTCGCTGCGACCAGGTGTATAAAGGCGCCCAGGCTCAATTGGAGGCTAATCCGCGCTTGCTGGAGCGTCCGTTGATCATGCTCTCTCACTCGGAGTGGGATAGCGGTGTGGTCGGTATTGTTGCCAGCCGTCTTGTGGAACAGTACCACCGCCCGGTAATTTTACTCAATTCAAGCGATCCGTTGCTCGCCAAAGGTTCCTGCCGTTCGGTCGAAGGAATCAATATCACCGAAGCCTTGCGCCAGAACAGTTCCCTATTGCAAACCTTCGGGGGTCACCCGATGGCCGCTGGATTATCTGTCCGTAATGAAGATTTGGCTGCGCTTCAATTTGGAATCATTGCCAGTATCAACCGCATGTTTGCCGCGCATCTGCTCGAACCCGTCCTCACCATTGATGCCTATGTAGATTTACAGATCATCGACCTTGATCTTCTTTACGACTTGTCCCGCCTCGCTCCCTTCGGTCCTGGGAATCCTCCTTTGCACTTTGCAGCCAAAAACTTGTCGATTGACTCAATTTCTCAAATGGGCAAGACCAAAGAACACCTGCTGGTAAATCTGCAATCCAGCCAAGGCTCAAATTTCCGTTTTGTCTGGTGGCAAGGCGCAGGAATGCCCCAACCTGAAGGAAATTTTGATTTACTGTTCCATACCCGTGTGAACAACTACAAAGGGAATGAAGAGGTCCAATTTGAATGGGAAGATTTTCGGAACAGCGCTGAACAGAATGTCGCTACACGCAATCTTCGCAATAAAAAAACATCAATAGATAATATTGATTTGCGCACATGTGTGGATTCCAGCCAAAAACTCATTGCCCTGGCCAGTCAAAATCCATTACTAGTTTGGAACGAAGGGATTTCACCCTGTCCAATAGATGCTTACAATCGCTGGCAATTGAAACCAGCGAAATATTTGGTTATCTGGAGCATTCCACCTTCCCCCCTGATTTTGCGTCAAGCAATAGAACAATCTAACCCTGAGCGCATCTATTGGTTTGGCCTGGTTCCACCAGAAAACGATCTGGGGACACTTCTGCGTCAGGCAGTGAGAATTATAAAATCCGATTTATCTTCAAGCAGAGACGATCACACTCTTCCATTAGCAGATTTGGCTGCCAATTTGGCTGCCACAATCCCCCTGGTGACTTTGATCCTCAAATGGCTTGGCGCTTCCGGGGAAATCACCATTAATAAAATGGATGGAGAGAATGCCCTAATCAATACGCAAAAATCTCAACCTGATCCTATCACCGTTGCGTTACTGCAAAAGGAATTAACCATTCTGCAAAAAGAGACTACTGCCTATCGCCAATTTTATTTGAGCGCGGCAGCAGTTGACTCTCTGATTTCTTGATAAAGAAGAATAGGCTTAGCTAAGATATACAATCCACCCGGTTTCCGTTTTATTGAAAAGTATGCGGATTGCTGCTATTCCAATCATCGATTGTGCCCCAGCATTTCGCCTCACCTGTTTCGGTCAGCGCACACGCGAAATTGTAACCAGCTGAAATGGATTTGATCCCACTCGACAGACCAGTGGGTACCACAGGGATATTTTTATCAGAATTGGTTCCATCCCCTAATTCACTGAAATAATTGTCACCCCAACAAAGAACGCCTCCCTGACTAGTTAAAGCGCAATTAAAGGCATTCCCCTTGGCTAATGCTTTCACACCATTGGCTAACCCGGTTACCTCTACAGAAGATAGACTGTCCTGGTTGTTACCATTTCCCAGCTGACCATCGGAATTTCGACCCCAGCATTCAACTCCACTTTTTTCGTTTATCTCGCAGGTATGATCAAGCCCTGAAGCAATCGCTTGGATATTTCCAGTCTTGACGTTCACTTTCTCAGGAAGAAGCATTGCTGACTGAGTACTCGCGCCGGCATCACTGAATGTTATTTCTCCCCAACACCAAACTCCACCGTCCTTTTCCCAGGCACAGGTGTGATTCTCGTGTGCCGCCAGAGACAGAATATCAGCGGGTAACCCACTGACTTTGACAGGCAGATTGGATGCGGTTATGGTTCCATCTCCTAATTCCCCTTCAGCGTTATTTCCCCAGCAATAAACTTGATCGCTGCTGTCCACGACACAAGTATGATATGTTCCAGCAGTAATTGTTTTTATATTGTTGCTAATTCCAGCCGTTTCTACCGGGGTATTTTCATCAATATTTGTCCCATTACCCAGTTCACCGTGTTTGTTTTCACCCCAGCAGTAGCTCTTTCCATCGCTGGTGAGGGCACAAGTATGCAGCCCTCCAGCGGCTAACTCCACAGCATGACTGATTCCTTTAACAGTCGTTGGGAATAAACTGATCGTAAACGTGCTTCCATTTCCCAATTGCCCTGACCTGTTATCTCCCCAGCATTGAACTATCCCTTCCTGGGTAATGGCGCAAGCATGCCAATCCCCTGTGGAGATAGCTGTAAATGAACTTCCATTGCATCCTGCCAGAAAAAGAGAGCCAAAAAAAACAAATGACAGCCATTGAATAAATTTAAACTGCTTCAATTTTCTACTCCAATGAATACAACTCAATTATTGATTTAAGAATTTTCATTTTATAACAATCTCAGATAGCCAATAAATTTGAACCGGGTTAATTATAATCCGGCTCAAATCTATCATTCCAGCCGCATGGTATACTCTTTTTGCTGTATTATTCGAATTGGAGTTTTTGTGTTCCTGCCTACTACTCAACAAGAAATAAAAAAAATCGGCTGGTCTGATCTGGATATTATCCTCATTTCAGGGGACAGCTATATCGATAGCCCATACTCTGGCATTGCGCTGATCGGTAAGGTCTTGCTGGATGCCGGTTTTCGTGTAGGAGTAATCGCTCAACCCGATATTACCAGTGACATCGATATCAAACGTCTTGGAGAGCCGCTCCTATTCTGGGGAATCAGCAGTGGGGCTGTGGATTCGATGGTAGCCAATTACACCGCTACTCTGCATAAACGCCGCTCAGATGATTTCACTCCAGGAGGATTAAACAACCGCCGTCCCGACCGTGCTGTTATTGCCTATGCCAATTTGATTCGGCGCTATTTTAAGAGCACAGTCCCGATCGTTTTAGGCGGAATCGAAGCCAGCTTACGGCGGGTGGCTCATTATGATTACTGGAGCGACAAACTTCGCGCTCCCATCCTCTTTGACTCTAAAGCTGATTATTTAGTATACGGCATGGGAGAACGCAGCATTGTGGAACTGGCGCAGTGTTTGCGCGACAACCTCGATCCGCATTCCATCCGTGGTCTTGGGTATCTTAGCCACACCTACCCCGAAGATTATCTCGTCTTACCTTCTTTTGAAGAGGTCTGCGCTGACAAAAATCTCTTCATCCAGATGTTTCATACGTTTTACCAAAATAATGATGCCATCACCGGCAAAGGGCTGGCTCAAAAGAAAGCAGACCGGTATTTCGTTCAAAATCCGCCTCAAGCACCGCTAACACAGCCTGAGATGGATAAATTCTATGCTTTATCTTTCGAAAGGCGTCAGCATCCTTATTATGAGGCGGACGGTCCGGTCAAAGCGCTGGAAACGATCCGGTTTTCTATCCCAACCCATCGGGGCTGCTATGGAGAATGTAATTTTTGCGCCATCGCTGTCCATGAAGGACGCACGGTTTCATCCCGCAGTGAGGCTTCGATATTGAAGGAAGCAGAACTTTTTACTCAGGATTCGGCCTTCAAAGGCATTATTCAAGACGTCAGCGGCCCGACGGCCAATATGTATATGCTCGAATGTGCAAAAAAATTGTCTTCAGGCGCATGCCTGGATAAACGCTGCCTTTTCCCAGAGGTTTGCCCCGTGCTTAAGTTAGATCACAGCCGTCAGACGAATTTATTGAAGAAAATTCGCCTCATTCCGGGAGTAAAAAAAGCCTTTATTGGTTCGGGTATTCGCTATGACATGGTTATGGCTGATAAAGAACATGGGCTTGAATATTTATCGCAGGTTACCCGCTACCATACATCTGGTCAGATGAAAATCGCCCCTGAGCACACCGATCCGACCGTCTTGCGCTTGATGGGCAAACCCCCGGTCAATTCACTGATCCGCTTCAAAGAGGCTTTTGATCGTTTGAGCCGGGATGCCGGCAAGGAACAATATTTGACTTATTATTTGATAGCCGCTTATCCGGGTTGCAGCGACAGAGAAATGAAAAACTTGAAAGAGTTTGCCACCCGTGAGCTGCATATCGCCCCGGAACAGGTACAGGTCTTCACTCCTACTCCCTCCACTTATGCCAGTGTGATGTATTATACCGAAATGGACCCATTTACCAGCAAACCCATCTTTGTGGAGAAAAGTTTGCAGCGGAAAACTCACCAAAAAGAACTTGTGACTGCGAAATCGTTCATTCCTGCAGCACCATCTGCTAATTCCAGGCAAATACTGCCTCGTAAAGAAAGAAGGTAACCTTTGGATTCGACTAATTTGAAACGCATTTATATTTCCTGTGCTCCCGGGTTAGAGCCAGGGTTGATTCGCGAGTGTCAAGCCTTGGGTATCCAAAGGGATAAGTCCGCTTCAAAACCTGGTGACACCTCCGATTTGCCTGCGGGTGAAGATAAAGGTGGCATCGAGTTTGAAGGTACCGATGATCAGATCTATTTGTGCAATTTACATCTCCGTACAGCCAGCCGGGTCGTCGTACGCCTGGGAGAATTCTACGCCGCTGCTTTTTCTGAGCTGCGCAAAAAAGGCAGCCGTCTGCAATGGGAACAATATCTGCGCCCCGGTCAGCCTGTTGAAATTAAAGTAACCTGCCATAAATCCCGTCTTTACCATTCGGATGCGGTTGCGGAACGCGTTCGCGGAGCTATCGAAGATCGCTTGTTGAAAGCTCCCAGAACAGTGGAAAAAGACAAGCCGGCTCAAATTATCCTCGTGCGCCTGGTAAACGACTTGTGTATGGTTAGCATTGATTCTTCCGGTGAACTCCTGCATCGCCGTGGATATCGCCAGGCGGTTGCCAAAGCGCCATTACGGGAAACACTCGCTGCGGGTCTGCTTCTAGCTGCCAACTGGCAGCCAGATACTTCTTTAGTCGATCCTTTTTGTGGATCAGGGACAATTCCAATTGAAGCAGCCATGCTTGGGCGGCGCATACCCCCAGGAATTAATCGACGCTTCGCCTTTATGGAATGGCCCACCTACAATTTGGGAAAATATAAAAGCTTTCTCGATGAGGCGCGCAAGAACATCTGCACAACCGATCAACTCATTTACGCTGCCGATCGTGACCGCGGTGCTATCGAAATGGCAACCGCTAACGCTGCTCGTACCGGAGTCAACGGCGATATTAAGTTTGCCTGCCACGCAGTTTCTGACCTTCCCCATTTTGATGTTCCCGGCAGTGTCATTACCAACCCGCCTTATGGAATGCGCATTACTTCAAGCAAGGATTTGCGTAATCTTTATGCCAGTTTTGGCAAAGTCTTGCGTACCAGTTATCAAGGTTGGCAGGTTGGAGTTCTGTGTAGCGAAGATGCGTTGATTGCTGCTTTAGACCTTGGCACAGCTGATAAAGTCATTCATCTTGTAAATGGCGGCATTCCGGTCAAATTCACTCTTTTCACTATTTCGTAAAAGAGTTACAAATTATTGTTATTTTTTTCCAGAGCATGATGTATAATTTGCTGATTATTCCACATTGAGTCTTCGTATAACTCAAAAGTTGGTATCCATTTACGTTTACAATAATTAAATAAAAGATTCATAGACCAGAAAATCATTCCCTGAACCACTGGGATGTCTGGAGGTATATTAATGATTTCCAAAACCTTAACTGGTAAAAAAGAAACACTGGTAATGAAATTTGGCGGCACTTCGGTGGGTACGCCCGAAGCCATGCGGCAGGTAGTTAGTATTGTTGCCGCGGAAAAGAAGAATTGGCGGAACCTGGTTGTGATCACGTCAGCACTTAGCGGTGTCACTGACCTTTTGATCGACATGGCTTCTGGGAAAGCTAACCTGAAGGCATCGGCTGCAATTCTGCAAAATCGTCATCGTGAGATTGCCGATGTTTTAATCCACGACCAAACTGCCAGAGAACAAGCACTCCTGCTCGTAAATAAAATAATTGATCAAATCGTAAACTTATGCCAGGCAATCGCCATACTTGGTGAATCTACCCCCCGCATCATGGATACGATCGCTTCCGCAGGCGAACGCATGTGTATTTATCTTTTAGCAGCGGCCATCCAATCAGCAGGAGTCGCCGCGCAGCCCGTCGAAGCGGATTGTTTAATTCGCACCGATGACCATTACACTGACGCCCATCCAGATATGGAAAAAACGCAGGAATTAACTCGCCTGGAATTGTTCCCCTTATTTTCTCAAGGGATCGTTCCAGTGGTCACCGGCTTTTTGGCTGCGAACGATAAAGGAAATATTACCACTCTGGGCCGCGGCGGCAGTGATTACTCGGCTGCCTTGATAGGCGCAGCATTACCTGCCGATGATGTCTGGATTTTTACCGATGTGGATGGCGTGATGACTGCTGATCCGCGGTTGATCCTGACCGCCTCGACGGTTCCAGTATGTTCCTACCGGGAAATTGCCGAACTGGCTTACTATGGTGCCAAAGTGCTGCATCCAAAAACCATCCGCCCTGTCATCGAGGCCGGAATCGGTTTGCGGGTTTGCAACACGTTCAACCCCGCTCATCCTGGAACACGCCTCGTCTCTGAATTGGAAGCTCAAGCGGGTATTATAAAAGCGATCACGACGGTTCGCGACCTTCAGCTCATCACCATTGAAGGCCGTGGGATGTTGGGGGTTCCCGGCGTTGCAGCCAGGACCTTTGAAACTGTAGCCAAATCAAAAGCCAGCGTGCCGTTGATCACACAAGCCTCTTCGGAACAGAGCATTTGTTTTGCCATCCCAAGTTCTTTTGCTGACAAAGTTGTGAGTATGTTAAAAGACGTATTCCGCCAGGAAATCGAACACCGCGATATTGATCGTGTTTGGGCCACGGATGAGGTGGGAATTGTCACAGTCGTTGGTGAAGGGATGAAATCAACACCAGGCGTTGCTGGCCGGGTTTGCAGCGCTTTGGGCAATTCCAGAGTGAATGTGATTGCAATCGCCCAGGGTTCTTCAGAAGTTTCCATCAGTTTGGTGGTTGCGGCAGCTCAAATTCAGCAAGCGCTACAAGTGTTGCATCAATTGATTCAATAATTCAGCCGTTCTTGCGGCTTTTTAGGAGAAATCATTATGTCAAGTCGAATCCCTGTTGCAGTTTTGGCCGCTACCGGCAGCGTCGGTCAGCGGTTTATCCAACTGCTGGATTGCCACCCATACTTTAAAGTAGTTGCACTCACAGCATCAGACCGTACTGTCGGACAAAAATATGGCGAGGCCTGCCATTGGATTCTTCCTGGAGACATGCCGGATTGGGCCAGGGAAATGGTGATTCTACCCACCGCTCCGGAATCAGCAGCTTTACCACTCGTATTTTCTGCTCTACCGGCAGATATTGCCGTGGATGTAGAGCCAGCCTTCGCTTTAGCGGGATCGATGGTTTGTTCCAATGCGTCGGCTTACCGCATGGCTCCGGATGTTTCAATTTTATTGCCTGAAGTCAACGCTGATCAAGCCGGGATTATTCCTATACAGCAAAAAAAGCGCGGTTGGTCGGGCGGTATCATCACCAATTCCAACTGCACCAGTACCGGGGTCACTGTGGCTCTGAAAGCCTTGCAGGATGCCTTTGGATTAAGCAAAGTGTTTGCTGTTTCACTGCAAGCTCTTTCCGGTGCCGGTTATCCTGGAGTACCTTCCATCGATATCATCGATAATGTCATTCCCTTCATCAAAGGTGAGGAAGAAAAAGTAGAAAGCGAACCTCGCAAAATGTTAGGGAAGATCGTAGGTGAATCAATCGTTCCCGCGGATTTCATCATCTCCGCACATACCAACCGCGTCGCTGTTATCGACGCTCATATGGTTTGCCTTTCAGTGGAGTTGAAAAATTCGTCTTCACCTGCTGAGGTAGTTGCTGCTTTCCGCTCATATCAAGCTCCGGAAGTCAGCCGTGATCTTCCCTCATCCCCCAACCCGGTGATTGTTGTCCGTGAGGAAGCGGACCGTCCCCAGCCCCGCTTAGATCGCATGACCGGCAAAGGGATGGCTACAGTAGTAGGACGTGTCCGCCCTGATCCTATATTTGGAATTAAATTTGTTGTTCTTTCCCACAACACCATTCGTGGTGCCGCTGGCGGTTCTATTTACAATGCTGAATTAATAGTTAAACTAGGTTATGTCAAAAAGTAGAAGGCGCTTATGACTGCATATGCTGGCGTTTTGGAACGGTACCGTCCATTTCTGGATATTCCTGCTTACACTCGCACGGTGACCCTGCTCGAGGGCAACACACCTCTCATACCAGTTCCAAATCTTTCCGCATCGCTTGGGGGTGGTTTTGAATTATTTGTCAAATTTGAGGGGATGAACCCAACCGGGTCCTTCAAAGACCGCGGTATGACTGTCGCGATCAGTGAAGCCCACGGAAGAGGCGCTAAATCAGTCATTTGTGCATCCACCGGAAATACAGCCGCTTCCGCCGCCGCATATGCCGCGCGTGCAGGCATGCGCTGCATTGTCGTGATTCCAGCGGGAAAAGTGGCGGTTGGAAAGTTAGCCGGAGCCATTGCTTACGGTGCTGAAGTCATTCAAATCGAAGGTTCTTTTGATGATGCCCTCAATCTTGTCGTATCGATTTCGGAGAAGTACCCCATCGCCCTAGTGAATTCTCTGAATCCCTATCGATTGGAAGGTCAGAAAACTGCCGCTTTTGAAATTTGCGACATTCTCTCCACTGCGCCGGATTGGTTGGCGCTGCCCGTGGGAAATGCCGGGAATATCTCCGCTTATTGGATGGGTTTCCAGCAGCTAAATGCCAGAGAGCATGTCGGGCTACCCCAAATCCTTGGAGTACAGGCAGAAGGCGCCGCCCCGTTGGTTCTGGGTCACCCGGTGGAACACCCCGAAACAGTCGCCACCGCGATCCGGATCGGCAAACCCGCCCGCGGTGAACAGGCTTTACTGGCTGCTGACGAATCCAACGGCCGCATCATCGCCGTCAGCGATGCTGAAATTCTATCCATGCAGAAACAGCTGGCGCATAACGGCGTCTGGGTCGAACCCGCTTCTGCAGCAGGGGTCGCCGGTCTGGCGCATGAACTTCAATCCGGGAAGATCAATCTGCGTGGAAAACGTGTGGTCGCTGTCTGTACCGGGCACGGCATGAAAGATCCGGACATTATCTCCCGTAACATGGCCAAACCACTGGTACTAGCCGCTGAAATGAACGCACTAGAAGATTATCTGGCGAGTGTGAGCAAAGATTAACATGTCCATTTTAATTCGTGTTCCCGCAACGATTGCTAACCTTGGCCCCGGCTTTGATTGCCTGGGACTGGCTCTTGATCTTTGGAATGAACTCGAAGTCACAGTGACCGGAGAAACTCTCCAAATTGAAATCCAGGGAGAGGGCAGCCAACAATTACCGGTTTCCGCTGAAAATGCGATTTACCAGGCAATGCTTACCTATGCAAAACGTCATTCAAAGCAATTACCTGCCGGCTTGCACCTTCTCTGTACAAATCGAATTCCCCTGGGCTCTGGTTTGGGTTCCAGCTCCGCTGCAGCAGTCGCCGGGATTTTGGCGGCCTCAGCAGTTTTGGATTTACCGGCTAATATCGATGATCAATTATCCTGCGCCGCTCTGATCGAAGGTCACCCCGACAATGTCGCCCCATGTTTATACGGCGGCTTGGTGGCTTGCATCCAAAATGGCGAAAGCATTATTGTTCATAAAATGCCGGTTCAAAATTTTTCTTTGATCCTCATCCATCCTTATTTTGACTTTACCACTTCAGCAGCCAGGGCAGCACTCCCTCAGCAAATCTCACGCTCAGATGCTGTTTTCAATTCCAGTCATTTACTCATCACCGCGGAAGCCCTGCGCACAGGTGATCCGGCTTTATTGAGAGCAGGTATGCAGGATCGCATTCACGAACCTTACCGTCTCCCTCTCATTCCAGGTGCAAATGATGCCATCGCTGCTGCGAAGGAAGCTGGTGCGATTAAAGTCATCCTCTCTGGCGCTGGTCCCAGTTTGCTGGCCTTTTCTCCTTCCTCTGAAGCCCGTCCACTGATTGCTGCCAGAATGCAGGCCAGTTTTTCACAGGCGGGTTTGAACAGTGAAGCCATCTTCCCACAGATCTCTTTTACAGGGGCAACATCCCTATCTAAATGATCTTTATTGATTAATCAGGTATTTATGTATTCAATTAAGGATTTCCATGGAGACTGAAGCAAACAGCCAGCTTTACGCCATTTCAATCATGTCAAAAGACCGGATAGGAATCATTTCTGACGTTTCTCAAAGAATCAGCCAGTTGAATGGTAATATTGCAGATATACGCCAGAGTGTTTTATGCGGTTATTTCAGCATGATCCTTCTGGTAACCTTCCCCTCCCAGGTTACCCAATTGATGATCGAAACCCGCCTTAATGAAATCAATCATGCCCGTGAGCCAAAACTGTCTTGTTCGCTTAGATCAATTTCAGAGACAATTGTCTTACCCACCAGTACCTTTCCGGACAATACTTATGTTTTGACTGTCACCGGGCAGGATAAGGTTGGCTTTGTCGCTACCGTCACCACTTTTTGCGCGCAAAATGGCATCAATATTCTTGACTTATCCACTACCCGCAGGGCGGACGAATACGTCATGATTCTATTTATCGACCTGATGCAATCCCAGGGCGTAGATTCCATTCGTGTCAGGTTGAAGCATTTTTCCGAATCCTCCGGATTACGAGTTGTACTGCAGCATTACAATATTTTTCGTGCGGTAAATGAGATAAATTTACCTACCCTCTAGGTTTGATAATTCTAAGGACTTGTTCCCATGATTCAGCCAGACGAATTCCTCGAAACTGTAGACATGATTCAAAAAGAGAACCTCGACGTGCGCACGATCACGATGGGGATCAATTTACTTGATTGTCACCGCGAAACTGTCGCCGGCACCTGTTCGGAAATCCAAAAGAAAATAAAGAAAAATACGTCAAAATTGGTAGAAACTTGTGATCGCGTGAGCAGCCAATACGCCATTCAAGTGGTCAATAAACGGGTCGCAGTAACTCCTATTGCCAATGTCGGAGCAGGATTTGATGTCAATGGATTTGTTCAAATCGCTCATGCCCTTGACGAAGTGATCAGGGACGTAGGCATCGATTTGCTTGGAGGTTATTCTGCCGATGTAGCCAATGGCATTGGGTGCGGCGACCGGGAATTAATCGCGTCCATTCCCCAGGCTTTGACAGAAACGGAAAAGGTTTGTTCCTCAGTCAACGTAGCCTCTACCCACTACGGGATCAATATGGATGCCGTTACTCTTATTGGAACCACAATAAAGACCTTAGCCACCGCAAGTGCAGAGAAAGGTGGGTTTGCAGCTGCCAAATTCGTCGTTTTTACCAACCAGCCCGGAGATAATCCCTTTATGGCTGGGGCAATTCACGGCCTGGGTCAACCCGATGTCGTGATCAACGTAGGCGTGAGTGGACCTGGAGTGATCGCTCGCGCTCTTGAAAGAGCAATTGCCAAGGACGAAGCTAAAAAACTGAAGCTGCAGGACCTGGCCGAAGTGATTAAACATACTGCTTTTCGCGTCACCCGTTGTGGTGAACTGATTGGTCGTCAGGTAGCCGAGGCCATGAATATTCCCTTTGGCGTGGTTGACCTTTCGCTCGCTCCAACTCCAAAGATAGGCGATAGTGTCGGTGAGATATTGCAAATTCTCGGAGTAGATTCCGTGGGAGCTCCTGGAACGACAGCCATTTTAGCCATGCTCAATGATGCAGTTAAAAAGGGAGGTATTTTTGCCAGCCAGAGCGTCGGCGGGTTGAGCGGAGCGTTTATTCCTGTCTGTGAAGATCACATTCTGGCGCAGGCCGTCAAAAATGGCACTCTATCTATCGAAAAACTCGAAGCCATGACCAGTGTTTGTTCTGTCGGTCTGGATATGATCGCCATTCCAGGTTCTGTGGACGCGGCTACAATCTCTGCACTTATCGCTGATGAAATGGCAATCGGGATGATCAATAACAAGACCACTGCAGTTCGTGTCATTCCCGTTCCCGGCAAAGAAGCCGGTGATTTTGTCGCTTTCGGCGGTCTCTTCGGTGAAAGTGCTATCATGCCGATCCATAATATCGGTAAATCCGCCCGCTTAATTGATTTTGGCGGAAAAATTCCCCCTCCCCTGCATAGCTTACGCAATTAGCCTCGATTATGTTTTAATCTGTGAACACACACTTATTTAGTTATTATATTCTACCGTTCCATTTTATTTCTACACCTTCAAACAGAATTCAGGTAATAATTGTCGACTTTATCAAGAAATCAAATTTGCCAATCTGGTAATAAATATGCAATCTTTGGATTACAGGTTATAATGTTTTTTTGGAAATTGCATTTAATGTTTTCTCAATAGGAGCCTTGCTGTGAATGAAAAACGCATCCAGGAAGTAATTGAAATTGAAAAGCAAGCGGATGATATTTATACTCAAGCTGTCAGCGAAGCAGCGCGTATTCCACAACAAGCCGAACAAGAAGCCAAGGAACTGATTGAAAAAGCTCGCCTCGAAGCTGAGAAAGAAGCTCACGCCATTCTTGCGTCAGCAGAAGCCAAGGAAGAATGCGATCGGATCCTCGCCCAGGCTGAGGAAAGTAACAACCGCAGTCAAAATTTAGCCAAACAAAATCTTAATCGTGCAGTCACTTATGTGATTTCCAGAGTGCTGGGCCGGGGATAGTTTACAATGCCATCTGATGCAATCTCTGATTTCGCGGCAATAAACTCCCGCGTAAGGGTGATGTTTTCAACACTTCTGACAAAACAAGATTTTGTCAACCTAAGTGAAACGGCCAACCTGGAAGGATTGTTGGGTCAACTGAAAAACACCGCCTATGGCCCTTATTTTGATCGGGTCAAAGAGAAAGAATTAACTGCGCGGCGCGCAGCCTTCCAGATACGCGAAAGACTTGCCGAAACATTTCATTCGATTATTCATTCCTCACCGGGATATACACGTCCGCTTTTAACTCAGTTATACCGTAATTATGAAATCAATAATTTAAAAGCGGTATTACGCGGAATCACCTCTGACTCATCCTGGGATCGGGTAAGGTATGTCCTTTTTCCTCTCGGTGATGAAAGTTCTTTGCCCAATGAAGCGATGCTCGAGACAAGAAATGTTACTCAGGCCGTCGAGTTACTTAAAGGAACTCCATATTACGACACGCTTACTTTCGCTATGAAGCGTTATAGTACTGAACAAAGCCTGTTCCCAATTGAAGTAGCAATCGATTTGGATTACTGGCGCGATCTTTGGAAAGATGTCAACACTTTACTTGGCCAAGATAGAGAATACGCCTCCAGAATTCTGGGCTCGCTTCTGGATATGAATAATCTCATGTGGGCGATTCGTTACCGTGCCTATCATAATTTATCAGAAGAAGAGGTGATTAACTACACCCTTCCCTTTGGGTACCGTGTTCGCGATGAAGATATTCGCAATATCGCTGCTGGCGCAGATATTCCTCAAATCATCAATCGTTTGTATCCGAAGATTCAAGGAGTCAGCGAGCTATTGGGAGACTTACACTCGGGTTTACCCAGGCTAGAATTGTTGCTGCAAAAAAATGTTGTCGATCAGTGTCGTGCAGCTTTCGTTGGGAATCCCTTCCAAATCGGGATTCCTCTGGGTTATTTGCTCTTGTTTGAGTTTGAAATTCAGGATTTAATTGTATTATTCGAAGCCAAAGCGAATCATATACCATCAGAAAATTACAAAAATTTTTTATTAATAGATTTATAAAAGTAATTATCCATATTACTTATCGGAGAGAAAATGTTCTATCCGCAAGAAATGACCGAAATCGAAATCATCGTTCCCGCCAAGGACCTTCTGCCAGTTACCAAAGCCCTGAGCTCTCAAGGTATCTTTAGTCAGACAGATGTTAATTATTTAAGTACTGATAAAGATAATACGCAATCCATCCAATGGCAAGAAAAAGCCTCTGCTTATGCTGGCCTTGAGCGGCGTTTGCAGTCGATCATCAATTCACTGAATATTCAAGATGGAAATCCACTTAACCGGGATTATGGAACTTTAGCTGATTTGGACATCACCCAAAAACTTGTTGATGAGATCGAACTTAAAGTTAAAAGTTCCGTAGAACAAATAAATTCTGAGACGAAGAATATCGAACATCTCCATAATCTGGAACAACAATTAGCACCTCTTTCTGAAATTGAGGTTGATTTTTCGCAATTACAGAACTCCAGATATGTTTTTACAGTCCTCGGGATGATGCCTCAAGAAAATATTGAGCGTCTGAAAACCAGCCTCGCACGTATTCCTTTTGTTTTTTACACGCTTAATGAAAATCATCAAAAAGCGGTCGTTTGGTTAGCTACAAGTCATGAAAATGCGGACATTCTGAACCGGGCAGTTCGGAGTGCCTATTTGGATCCCATTAAATTGCCGGATAACGAAAAAGGAACTCCGCGCGAGATTTTAGTCAACCTCAGGTCTTCAATTACCGAGTCGGAAAAAAAGGTCCAACAATTAAAGACAATTTTGGGTGGAGTTCGCCAAGAAAAAGAAAAACAAATCCTCGAATTGTTATGGGATGTTCGCTGCAGTCACATGATGATCAATGCCATCATTCATTACGGCCGATTGAAATATACCTACATTATTGTTGGCTGGATTTATTCATCCAAGATCGATTGGATGAAACAGAAAATCAAATCGCTTTCTCCTGATGCAATCCTTGAGGCTCATGCCATAACCCGCCAAAATGGATCTGCAGATGTTCCCACAGCATTGACGAACCCAAGATTGATTCGGCCATTTCAGATGCTGGTGACCACCTATGGCGAACCGAAATATGGTGAAATCGATCCGACTCCTCTCGTAGCGCTTTTATTCCCGCTCTTGTTTGGGGCTATGTTTGGCGATGTTGGCCACGGCGCGATAATTGCCATTGTCGGTGCTTTGGTAATAAGTAAAAAAGTGAAGTTTCTTAACTTCTTTGGAAGCCTCGGTCCAATCCTGTTAGCCTGCGGAATTTCCGCAACGATTTTTGGCTTCCTTTATGGTAGTGTCTTGGGATATGAAGGTGTTCTTAAACCGCTTTGGATGGCGCCAGGTGCGAATATCATGAAAATATTGATCATCACCATTGCTGGCGGCGTTATCGTCCTCATCCTTGGTTTCCTGATCAATATTTATAATTTACTGGTGGCAAAAAACTATTCTGAAGCCTTTTTGGGGCACAATGGATTGATCGGATTGATATTGTACATCTCCTTGATCTGCCTGGCTCTACCGGTTGTTGGCACCATTTTTCCGATTCCGAGTGCGTTCAGTAATTTGCCGATTCCAAGTTCAGTGTTTCTCGTTACTTTAATTATTGGCCTTATTGGTGTTATGTTCTCGGAGGTATTCCAAAATCTTATTGAAGGTCGTCACCCAGTTTTCGAAGGCAGCATCGGAATTTATTTCTTCCAGGCATTCTTCGAATTGTTCGATGTTGTCCTCAGCTATGTCAGCAACAGCCTATCCTTCGTTCGTGTCGGCGCATTTGCAGTGGGACATGGCAACCTTGCAGCAGTGTTTTTCATCCTGGCTGGGATGCTCGGTACCACCAGCAGTGTTGGTTACTGGATCATGTACCTGGTTGGTTTGGTCTTCATTGTTGGTTTTGAAGGTTTGATCGTTTACATTCAGACGACTCGTCTCACTTATTATGAAACCTTTGGTAAATTCTTTACTGGTGGTGGAAAGCGCTTTGAACCACTTACTTTACATCCCGCAGAAAAACGAATAAATTAAGGAGAAAAATATGATTCTAATTATTGCAGTTCTCGTAGGTTTGCTTCCCATGATTCCAGCCGTGATCTTCTTTTTGCGCAATCGTAAAACAGAAACCACAAAAGCAACTCGTTCACTTATATTTGGCTTAAATGGTTTCAACCTCATTGTTGGTTTAATGGTTGCTGGATTTGGCATTCTCTGGTTAGCCTCTCCGTCCACAGTTATGGCCGCTGGATTGGCCACTTCAGCGGCTACCGCTGATCCTTATGCCACCCTTGCAGCTGGCTTTTCAACCGGTTTGGCTTGTATCGGCGCAGGAATTGCCGTTTCCGGTACTGGTGCTGCAGCTATTGGCGCCATGGCTGAAAAACCCGAAACCTTTGGACGTTCTATGGTTTTTGTCGGTATGGCCGAAGGTGTTGCCATTTACGGCTTGATCATCGCTTTCATGATTCTGAACCGGTAATTTTTATGAAAGTAATTGTGATTGGTCATCCCGAAGCTGTTCTGGGCTTCTCGCTCGCAGGCGTGGAGGGGATTGCCGTCTCTACACCAGAGGAAACCAATAAAGCACTCGATTCTACGCTTGCGTCTGCGGAGATCGGTATCATTTTGATCACTCAAGATGTATCCAGCCAGATTCAAAGCCGTATGGATCAACTTAAGCAACATAGTGCTATTCCTTTGGTGGTAGAAATTCCTGGTCCTGGTGGCGAGGATGCAGACCAACCTTCTATCGGTGATGTATTATTACGTGCAATCGGGGTCAAAATTTAGACTTTTCCTAACAGTAAAAACCCCTGAATTGGATGGGTATTTGTATGACACCAGAAAATAATATTGAAAATCTTTCTCGAGATATTCTTCAGCAAGCTAAATCTGAAGCAGAGCAATTACTATCAGAAGCTAAAATTAAAGCTGAAGAGATACATAAACGCGCTCAGGATGAAGCTGATGCTGAAAAAGAGCGCATTTTAGCTCAAGCAAAGCGTGATTCTGATCGCATTCGCAGTCAGGCAATTGCGACTACCCAACTCAAAGCACGTACACTGCAGCTGGAATCTCGTGAAATATTGCTGACTGAAGTTTTTTCTGAAGCTATGAAAAAGCTCCCCTCTGTGCAACAATGGAACGATTTTGGATCAATAATCGAGAATTTAGCAATTGAAGCAATTTCTCAATTAGGTTCAAATGAAGTGCTTTTACACACCGATTCAGTAACGGCTAAATTAATGACTGATTCAGTATTAAAGAAAATTAGAGCGAAGTTTAAAGAAAGTATTGAAATAGGTGGTCCATTAACCAATGGAACTGGCTTGATCGCTACGACTAAAGACGGGCATTTGACTTATGACAATACTCTTGAAACCCGCCTGCAAAAAATAGCAAATGAGCTTCGTTCCCCTGTGTATCACCTCTTGATGGGAGAAAGTCTATGAGCGAACAGGTCGGTATCGTCACCTGGATCAATGGCCCGGTTATTCGTGCCAAAGGTTCACGTCAGGTCGGTATGATGGAACTCGTCGAAGTTGGAGACGAGCATCTTGTAGGCGAAGTAATTGGCCTGGACGAGGACATCATCACGATTCAGGTCTATGAAGAGACGTCTGGAATGCATCCCGGTTCACCTGTATTTGGCACTGGCCTTCCCCTCTCTGTGGAATTGGGACCCGGACTCCTCCGTGGTATTTTTGATGGCATCCAAAGACCACTTCCAGTAATTGAAATGCGTACTGGTTCGTTCATTAGCCGCGGCGTTCATTTAACTCCTCTTTATCGCAAAGATCGCTGGAGTTTTACACCTACACGCAAAGTTGGAGATATTGTTCACGGTGGAGAAATTATCGGCACCGTACCTGAGACTCCCTCCATTGAGCACCGCGTCATGGTACCGCCGGATCTTTCTGGTACCCTTACTTGGATAGCTCCAGAGAAGATGTACACGATTATCGAACCAATTGCTCGTTTGAAAACCTCATCCGGTGAAGAAAAAGAAATCACCATGCTGCAGCGCTGGCCGATTCGTCGCTTGCGCCCTTATCAAACCCGTCTTGGTCAAAATATACCTCTCATTACCGGTCAAAGGGTTCTGGATACATTCTTCCCCCTCGCCAAAGGAGGAGCTGCGGCCATTCCCGGTGGTTTTGGCGCCGGTAAAACAGTCACCCAGCACAGTATTGCCAAGTGGGCAGACGCTCAGGTAGTCATTTACATTGGCTGTGGTGAACGCGGAAATGAAATGACTGAAGTCCTTCAGGAATTTCCTGAACTGATCGATCCCCGCACCGGTCACCCCCTTATGGAACGCACTGTCTTGATCGCAAATACTTCAAACATGCCTGTCGCCGCTCGTGAAGCCAGCATCTATACCGGCATCACGATCGCCGAATATTATCGTGACATGGGCTACCATGTTGTTTTATTGGCCGATTCAACCTCTCGTTGGGCCGAAGCCTTGCGTGAGATCTCTGGTCGCCTCGAAGAAATGCCGGCCGAAGAGGGTTATCCCGCCTATCTGGGTTCGCGCCTCGCCGAATTTTACGAACGAGCCGGTTTTGTGGAGACACTTTCCGGTAATGACGGTTCAGTGAGTATCATTGGAGCTGTGTCACCTCCAGGTGGAGACTTCTCGGAACCGGTTACTCAGCAAACGAAACGTTTCATTCGTTGTTTCTGGGCTTTGGATAAAGCCCTGGCTTCGGCTCGCCACTTCCCCTCCATCAACTGGCTGGATAGTTACAGCGAATATCTTGAAGATGTGGCAGCTTGGTGGCGTAATCAGGTGCATCTCGATTGGTACAAGATGCGCAATGATGCTATGGAAATCTTATCTGAAGAGAACCGTTTATCCCAAATCGTCAAACTGGTCGGTTCTGATGCCCTGCCGGATGAACAACGCCTCATTCTCGAGACTGCCCGTTTACTCCGGGAGGGTTTCTTGCAGCAAAATGCCATGGATATTGTCGATGCGTACTCCACTGTTCAAAAACAGATAGGAATGCTGGGTTTGATACTGCACTTCCATGAACGTGGGTCCCGAATTGTAAAGGCAGGCGCTCCCATCTCTATAATCCATAATTTGCCTGTTGTCGATATGCTCATCCGTATGAAAACTGAGGTTCCTAATGATAAATTGGAAATGCTCAATGACATCCAGAAGGCGATTGACACGCAAATGTCTCAAGTGGAGGAAGATTACAAATGAGTGATTTAGTTAATCGCGGTGGGCAAGAAGTTGTTGGCATCAGCCGTGTCAATGGCCCAATTATTGTCGTTGAGAATGCCGGTACGGTTGGTTACGATGAGGTCGTTGAAGTAATCGACTCAAACGGCGAAATTCGCCGCGGCCGTATTCTCGAAGTGGGTGAAAAAGAAGCGATCGTCGAAGTTTTTTCTGGTACCACCGGTCTTTCTGTAGATGGCACTAATGTACGTTTTTTGGGCTCTCCCCTTCATATTCCGGTAGCAGAAGAGATGCTCGGTCGTGTCTTTAATGGGCTGGGCAATCCCATCGATGGCGGCCCGCTTCCCTTGACCAATAAATATGCTGATATCAATGGCCAACCCATTAACCCAACCGCTCGTGTTTATCCGCGTGATTACATCCAAACTGGTATTTCAGCGATTGATGGATTGAACACATTAGTGATGGGGCAGAAACTGCCGCTATTCTCAGGTTCAGGTTTGCCCCATGACCAATTAGCCGCCCAAATTGTGCGTCAGGCCACTCTGGGTGTCGTTGCTGGAGAACCGCCAAAAACGAGTGAACAGTTCGCTATCGTATTCGCCGCCATGGGTGTCAAACATGATGTTGCCGAATTTTTCCGTAATTCATTCGCTGAAAGCGGTGCTCTGACACGCGTGGCAATGTTCTTGAATCTGGCAGATGATCCTGCGGTAGAACGGATTATTACGCCTCGGGCTGCATTAACTCTGGCTGAATATCTTGCTTTTGAATGCGAGATGCATGTACTTGTTGTTCTCACTGATATGACTAACTATTGCGAGGCTTTACGTCAGATATCCAACATCCGCGGCGAGGTTCCGAGCCGCAAGGGTTACCCAGGTTATTTGTACAGTGATCTGGCCTCAATATACGAGCGGACTGGCCGCGTCAAGACCAGTAAAGGCTCAATTACCCAGATTCCCATCTTAACCATGCCGAACGATGACATTACTCACCCAGTTCCAGATTTAACCGGTTACATCACTGAAGGGCAGATCGTTTTAGGGCGCAGCCTTTATCAACATGGGATTTATCCGCCAATTTCTGTCCTGCCCAGCCTCTCTCGTTTGATGAAAGATGGCATCGGAAAAGGCCTCACGCGCGAAGATCATCCTCATCTCTCCGCTCAGCTTTACGCTGCCTATGCGCATGTGCAAGATGTCCGTTCTCTGGCTTCTGTAATTGGCGAAGAAGAGCTTGGAGCTGTCGATCAGCAATATCTTAAATTTGGTCATGAGTTTGAAAATCAGTTTATCGCTCAATCGCTGACCGAAAATAGAACCATCGAACAAACCCTGGATGTCAGTTGGAGATTACTCGATTTGCTTCCAAAAGAAGAATTGACCCGTGTCAGTCCGAAAGAAATCGAGAAATATTACAAGGGAAGTAATGGCTAAATTAAACATCGCCCCAACACGCAGTAATTTACTGCGTATTAAACAAGATCTTCAGTTTGCGAAAGAGGGATATGAAATTCTCAATCGTAAACGCGAGGTTTTAACTACTGAGTTGATTCGTATGTCCCATAATGCCGAGGAGCTACAGCAGCAAGTCTGGGAGCTTCTCGCCGAAGCATATCTTGCTATGGAAAAAGCCCAGTTGAAGATGGGGCGCGAACGTGTCGAATGGGCAGCTCTGGCTGCTGATAAAACTGTGGACGTTCAATTAAAAGTCCGTGGAGTTATGGGTGTCTCCGTGCCGGTCATTGAATCTCACGGTGCCCCTCCCGAAATGCTTTATAGCATGGGCGATACTTCTGCTGCTTTGGATGAAGCCAGTGGAGCGTTCGCTCGAGTCCTAAAGTTGATTCCTGAACTTTCTATGGTATTGACCACTGTGTGGCGGTTGGCCAATGAATTGCGTAAAACACAACGGCGGGTCAATGCGCTGCAGTACATTTTCATTCCGGAATACGAAGAGACTGTCTTATTTATTGTGAGCTCCCTTGAGGAACGTGACCGTGAGGAGACCTTCCGTTTAAAGCTTCTCAAACGCAAATCTGAGAAGGCCGCGGAAGCAGCCCGCGTATTACGCCAGACCAATCACTAGACTGGATTTCAACTACCCAAAAGAAGGAAAGATTTAATTGATCTTTCCTTCTTGATTATTAATTCCTTCTATTCGAAATAATCCTTAATTGAAAAAGAATTATTCAATCAAACGCTTGTTTGTTACATTTTTACTCGCCAAAACCTCTATTGAAATTAATCTATTTATGCGAAGGAATTGGTGTAAATGTGATTGTAGGAGTGGAAGTCGGCCCTGAAATATAGATTTCTGGTATCCATCCCAATCTACCTTCTTCATCCATTATTTCAATCCAAACAATACCATCTATTTCTTGACGCAGATAGAGAACAGTCACAAACTGCCCGGGTAATAATTTACCAATGGTCGGACCTCCAGGGGATTGCCGAAGTTCCAGCGCTGGTAATTCCGCTAACGATATCTGAACCTGAATTGGTGTTGGTGATGGCGTTAGCGTTGGGGTCCTGGTGGATGTCGGTTGTAGCGTATTTGTTGGACTTGGCCCTGGCGTTGGCGTGCTTGTAGCAGTTGCGGTCGCCGTTGGTGTTGGAGGAATCAGCGGGTCAAGCTCCTCAGCGATTACTTGCTCAACTTTTAACGAAACAGGCCTCCCTAGATTCGCTACAATATTTTCTTGTAAGGCGACGACTTCTTCATAACTTAATGCAGAACTTGTACGAATGGTAATTACCATATCAAGCTTATTTTCAGTATGTACAATTTGAACATCCACCAATTGTGATCCATTTACTTTTGAAACTTCATTCGATACTACAGAATTAATCAAGCGGTTTTCTGTTGCATCATTAAAAAATTTTATGCTATAGAAGGACAATGGAATTAAAAGGAGGATTACCAATATTGAGGATAGAACCAGGCTGTGAGGTAATTTCTGGCCACCTCGCCGAGCTTCTGCTGAAAAACCGCGCAAAAAGAAAACAAAAGCAGAAGCGAAAGCGATTGTTACCATATTTGTGACAAATAATAACGATGCGCCACCTGCTACGTCCCAACGATTCAGAGCAAGTCCGATTCCAATGGTACATAAAGGTGGCATTAACGCTGTAGCTATTGCAACTCCAGGTAGGGTGGCAGAAAGGTTTGGGCGGGTCAATGCATAGGACGCGGCCAATCCGCCAGAAAGCGCTATGAGAAGATCAATGGGTGTGGGACGCATTCGCGCTGTAATTTCTGCGGGAAGCACTTGTAAGGACACAAATGGAAGGAAACGATTCACCAAAGTCATTAAGAATGAAAGAGCAATTGCCAGACCAATCCCGATAACGAGTACCTTAACGGATGACTTAAGCAATTTATCATTACCTATGATTAAAGCCAGCCCAATCCCAATGATTGGTGACATCAATGGAGCAAGCAGCATTGCACCAATAATCACAGCCGGTGAATTAGTTATCAGACCAAGGGTTGCAATGCTACACGAGAGAATGACAAGTAAAAAGAAATCGAATCCTGGTGATGCCAAAGGAGTAATTTCACTAATTATTTCTTTACGGTCTGCAGAGGATAGGGGGTGAACTAATTTATTAATAAAATTGCTAAATTTGGATGACATTTCTTTAATCTTAGCTACTTACCCTCCCATTCGAAGTGTATTTTGTGATGCTCTTACGCAATACTAGGAATAATTCCTTTTTCTCCTGAACGTCCTTCCTCACGGTTTACAAAAGTGTTTTGCATGTTTTACTGAATTTATAACGTCTCTAGCTTTAATTGTCTCGTTTAGCAATAAGGTAGATCAATTTCATTGGTCTTAATGATCCCTGACCATCCACTAGTATTACACCAAAACCGGTTTCGTGGATTTTTTTTAGCAGATCATTGCATTCTTCATAAATAATTATACGTATGATATATGTTCCAATCACTATCCAATTTTCAAATCTTCTCAGGGGTAAAATCAGGAGCGAGTCAAAAACAGTACCACTTTCTGTTCAATCAAACCAGTCAAAACCATTAAACCATGATTGATCAAACGATCAATTTATAAAAAAGACACTGATAAATTCCTGTAGCAGAATATTACCAGTGTCAGAAATACTATCTTACATTGATATTTTTATGGCAGTGCATTTCCAGCACTTGTGAAAATCTCGTACCATTCTTCTCGCGTGAGCATAATATCTGCCGCTTTACAACAATCTTTTAGATGATCAAGGTTCATTGTGCCAGTCACCGGCTGCATTTTGGCTGGGTGGCGTAAAAGCCACGCCATAGTAATCGTCGTGTTTGAAACACCATATTTCTTAGCGATTTCATCAATTTTGGCATTCAAAACCGGGAATTTTACATTTCCCAGAAAAACCCCTTCAAAGAATCCATATTGAAAAGGCGACCATGGTTGAATGGTAATATCGTGCAGCCGGCAATAATCCAAAATGCTGCCATCACGATCCGATGCAGCATAATTTTCCATATTTACATTGACTCCATTTGAAATCATTGTCGCATTCATGATGCTCAACTGCAATTGGTTCGCAATCAAAGGATGGTGGACATATTTTTTTAGTAATTCAATCTGCATGGGTTTATGATTTGAAACCCCAAAATGCTTCACTTTCCCGGTTTTCTCTAATTGATCAAAAGCTTCGGCAACTTCTTCTGGCTCTACCAATGCATCCGGCCGATGCAGCAGAAGGACATCTAAATAATCTGTCTTCAGCCTTTTAAGACACCCATCCACAGCTTCAAGAAGATGCTCTTTTGAATAATCATACATTGTTTTTCTGATGCCAACTTTTGACTGCAAAATGATCTTTTCACGTACAGAATCATTCATGTGAATCGCCCTGGCAAATATCTCTTCGCAGGCTCCATCTGCATAAATGTCAGCGTGGTCAAAGAAATTAGCTCCACAATCCAGAGACGTCTGCACAAAATTTTCCGCCTGTGTCTGATTCAAAGCTTTGATCCGCATACACCCAACTGCGATAACAGGAACTTCTAAATTGCTCTGACCTAATTTGATTTTTCTCATATAACCTCTGCCAAGAATGATTTCGAACTTCAAAACGTTTGAATTTGATCTTTCCAAATATTTAACTCTACAAATAATATCACTTTTCAGGTCGAAAGGTTCTAATTTTTTTCTTTCACAATCCCAATACGTTCAACAATTAGCAAGTTCACGATTTTGCTCTATTGCGATTGCACACGGTAAAATTATTGGCAAAAGGGTATTCTCCAACTTTATCTACTTCAACAGCCTCTGACATCGCTTGTCCTAACATCGCATTCGCAGAATGAGAACTATCCAAAGCCGATTTATATTACAGCCAGACTTGAGATTCCTGAACCAACTCGCAGAAAACAAAATGGTTAATTCGGGCAGTCCAATATACAATCCGAATCTTCTTTCATATTATCCTCTAGTGCCAAGAATCCCTTCGGCACATACTTATACGTAACATCAATCC
>Ga0224522_1000025_pt1 | contig 105212 bp, 92 predicted proteins | sample CFST25metaG_FD_182733 | JGI IMG/M metagenome (GOLD analysis project Ga0224522, IMG submission 182733) | Peat soil microbial communities from Stordalen Mire, Sweden - C.F.S.T25 | ecosystem: Environmental > Terrestrial > Soil > Wetlands > Peat | place: Sweden: Norrbotten County, Stordalen Mire...
CTGTACAGCCATTCAAATCCGAATTTAGTCCATTTAGGAGCGGGCTTTTCTATCCCTGCAAACACTTTAAAACTTCCGCCGACACCAAGAATAACATTTGCTTTAATTATATTTATGTATTTTGAGATAAAAAGTTCCTGTTTTGGTGAACCTAAGCCTATAAAAAGAAAATTTGGAGATTTATTATTAATTTCTTTAATAATATCTATTTCTTCGTTTTCTTCAAAAAATCCGTTTCTGAATCCGGAAATCATTAAATTCTGATAACTTTTAATAATAACATTTATCATTTTATTTAATACAAATTCGGTCGAGCCAAGAAAATATACATTCAGATTCATGGTGTTACAATAATTTAGTAAAGATTCCATTGTATGAATTCCACCCATATTTCTAGTTTTCAATGGTTTCTTCAATAATCTCATTCCAATGTTTATCGAATTTTCCGGTAATATGATTGATGCTGAAGAGATTGCATTCTTTACATTATTATTCTTACTTGAAAGATACATTTTATTTGCATTCATTACTGCTATAAAGTGTTTTTCATGATGTATGATTGCATTATTAACGAAATTTAATAATTCCATCAGGGAAATATTATCAACCGGATAACCAATAAAATCTGTTCTATAATCGTTCACTTTTGAGGATAAAATAAGATAATGCAGATAACATCCAAGCGTTAGACCAACGCATATATGATATTTTGTTTGTATAAAATTTCTTTCTTTGGAAATAAAAATATCCTTTAATATTTTGCATATTTAAAACTATCCATTCTACAACTTTTTGAGCAGATTCCATACATCCAAATTTAACTAATGTTATAATCGTCTGTGCAGCAGCTGTTGAATCTATGGGAAATATTGAATCTTTATAATATTTTGGAATTCCGTTATCACAGATAAAATTATTTTCGTAATAATTTAAGGCCTTTTCCAGATTTTTTCTATAATCATCATTTTCTATCAAATTACAGTATTCTAATAATGCATCAATTATGTAGCCCGTATGAAAATTATCAGTCCATTTTCGGTCATCACCATGAGAATATGGCCAGGACCCATCTTTATTTTGATATTTCATAACAAATGCAACAATTTTTTTTGCTTCTTCTTCCAAAGAATTTTCTTTTGTGATAGAATAAACTTGCGCCAGCAAACGTGCGCCTTTCATGGTTGCATTAAAAACAATTTGTTTGTCAAATGGCGAATAAGAAAAACAAAAATCATTACCATCATATGTCTTATTCAAATCCTTCAGAAAATTTACCGAGTCTAATATTAACGATAAAGAATGCTGATTACCGGTTATCTTATAATTTGAATACAGAGCATTCGTTATTATACCTGTTGCAACAATTGTTGGTTTATGAGCCGGTATTTTTGTATATCGTGCTTCCCAGTCGAAATCATATCCCCAGCATGCACCGCTAAATCCTTTTGATTTTAAAAGAATTAATTTATCAAGCAGACTATCTATTTCTTTCAGATAGAAGTTTTTTTCAGCAGGTAAAATTTGTGATAAATATGTATAAGCTTGTATACAAAGACCTAATGTTACGGGATTCAACCCTTTTTTAATGCCAAATAATTTTCTTGTGTTAAAAGGAATTCTTCTATACACCTGTTGAAATCCGAAACGAATAATTTTATTAGAACGAAGTAACGGAAATTTAAATAACGGTGACATCAAAGAGTCATAAGGATCGTATCCTTTATATTCTTCGGATATAATATATGCTTCGAGTTTTTTTAATGAATGTATTAAATCAGTCAAATTAAAGCGAAATAACTTTTCCGGATTTCAAGGAATCAAGAATTCTAAACGTCATATTTGTTGTATCACAAATAGAATCAAAGGATAATTTGATTTCATCCTTACCTTTCAAAACGGATATAAAATGTTCAACTTCTTCTTTATGACCTTTCGACCCGTTATATGTTTTTTTTATTTTCTTATTATTTTTATAAAAAATAACAGACTGAAAATTATCCATAATTGCTGTTTTTCCACCTGCAAATATTTCACAATATTCCTTTGGTAAAGCACTATCGCCATTTGCTATGTACAGTATATTACCTACGGAACCATTTTCGAATTTGATGTTAATATTTACAGTATCGTAATCGACCAATAAATTATTCTTCGTCTCAATTGATTCTGCAAACACTTTACATGGTCTTGATCCTGTCAAATATGTTATTGTATCGATAAAATGACACACTTCACCAATTATTCGTCCACCCTGCTCTGGAGACTGGATCCAGTGTGTTTTAGGTATAAGCCCTGCGTTTATCCGGTAATTAATAAGAAAAGGTTCTGATATATTTTCAAAAAAGTTTTTTATGTTATTAATTGGCTTTGAAAAACGACGATTAAATCCCATAAATAATATTTTATCCGGGTTATAATATTTTTTTATAATATTTAATTCTTCATCATTTAACGCAAGAGGTTTTTCAACAAAAATATGTTTATTATATTTAATGGATGCAGTAACAAATTCCGCATGAGAATCATGACGTGAAGCCACAAAAATCGCATTAATATTATTATCAGATAAAATTTCCTTAAAATCAGTAGAGCAATATTCAAAACCAAATTTTTTTGCAACAGAATTTGATTCGACTGGAGTTGATGTACAAACACCTTTAAGATTTACTTTTAGATTGACAAGATGTGGAAGAAGATTAGATTGAGCGAAATTACCGGCACCAATAAAACCAACCACAGGAACCCCCTCGTTCCCAATCTCCTCCCCGCGAAAGCTGGGATCAGGAACGCGAAAAACTTTCTTATATATTCTCGCTTCTGGCTCTTCGTGCGGATATTCAATTAAAATTGCAACGTGTTTTTCATTATTTTTGCCGGTAATTACATCATAAGCTCTTAGAGCATCTGAAATTTTAAACTTATGAGTGATTAATGATTTGAAATCAAGTTTATGCTGCGAAACTAAATCAACTATTGACTGCATATTTCGATTTTCTGTCCACCTGACATATCCAACAGGATAATCATAACCGGATTCTTCATAATTTTTATCATATCTGCCCGGACCGTAACTGCAGGATATTTTAAAATCCAATTCCTTTTCATAAAAAGGAGACCGCGGAATATTCATATTAACAGCCCCGACGATTACAATATTAGATTTCTTCCTGGCATATTTAAGGGCAAGTTCAACTGGCTGGTTTGACTTAGTACCTGCCGTAATTATCACGGAATCGGTACCGATACCATTTGTGAATGATTCGATAATATTTATCGAATCTTCATCAGCCAGATAGCATCCGTCACAACCAAGATTTTTTGCAAGTTCAAAATTAGATTTGTTTAAATCCAATCCAATCACCGAACATCCGTTAGCTTTTAACAGTTGTATTGTGATAAGACCGAGTAAACCTAACCCGATTACGACTATTTTTTCCCCTATTTTAATTTCTGCCTGTCTTACGCCCTGAATTGCAATAGAGCCAAGAGTAGTGAAACAAGCTTCTTCAAAAGTAATTGTATCGGGAAATTTAACAACAAGATTTTTTGGTACGCAAACAATTTCAGAATGGTTCGCAGTCGCACCTGCACAGGCAACTCTATCGCCCGGTTTGAATCCTTCAACAGACGATTCAAGAATAATACCCGCACAACTATAGCCTAATTCCTTATAGTTGTCAAGACGATTTTGCACTTTGTTATAAGTAGAAATTAATCCTTCTTTTTTTACATTATCAAATACTTGTTTCACAAGATCAGGACGGGATTTTGCTTTTCCGAGCATAGATGCCTGAGCTGTTTCAACCGAAGTCTTCTCTGTTCCCGAACTGATTAATGAATAATAATTCTTAACCAAAACATGACCGGGTTTATTCACAGGTGACGGATTTTCTTCAACTGTCATTTCACCGGTTTTCTGATATTGTATTATCTGTTTCATATTTTTCCTTGTCATTCCCGAATGTCTCAATCGGGAATCATTATAATAATTTATTTTTATTATTTTTCCTTATTTGTTATTAGTTCTTCTCCGCCCTTCCTTCATTATCTTCGTGTTAAAGTTCTTATGCTTTTATTATTAAAAATTCAAATTTAAGAATTCATAATTTATCAATCATCAATCACAAATCACTAAACCACTTATATTTAATTCCAAATTATTTTATCTTTATATTTTTAAACTTATTCAACTAAAATGTAATTCCATATTTGATTCATCCGAATAATACAATTTAATAAAATTTAAATAAATGCTGGTTGAATAAATCAAATCATTTTTAGTATATTCACTCTTTTTATTTGATAAAATGGAATTGCAGAATTTTTTATACATTATATCATGACCTTTATCTCTTCTTAACTTATAATAATTTCTAACTTTCCCATTTATCCATAGTCGCATATGCATAAAATCATCAATACGTATATCTAATTTCTCGTTTCTAATTTTAATGAACTCCTGAACCCCATAAGTTCCATCTCCGTAGTCAGAAGGAATCAATGTAACAATAGAACCGTCATCGAATAAAATTATAAAAGTACTATTATCTATTCCAAGTATTTTGTTTTTAGATATAGAAATAGATACAGGTTTTTTTCCCTCAAGTAAAAAAATCGTTAAATCAATCCAATGACAAAGGTTCCCGGCAATCCTTGATCCTTGATTTGGCGCATTATACCAATGATATTTAGTTATTTGAACTTCTTTTATTTCAATGGACATAACACACGGTGAATCATACTCTTTAAGTAATTTTTTTACTTTTAATACCCACGGTATATGCCTCCTATTGTATCCGATAAAAATTTTAGACGTGTCGTATTTTTCTAATAGATGGTTAAAGTCATCATAATTTACGCAGGGCGGTTTCTCAATAATAACTTTTGAATTTTTCAATTTCATAAATTCAAGAGCCTGTGTAGTGTGGTATGAATGATATGAAGCAATTATTGCTAATTTATTATTATCGCTATCACCGGAGATAGCTTCATAAAAATCATTGGTCTTAATTTTAAACTTGTTAAGAAATTTGTTTCTTAATATTTCATAATTAAAATCAATTGCTGCTGCTAGATTAAAAGATTTTTTAAAATGAGGATAAACGTAAGTTCTAAAATAATCTCCGCAACCAATTATATACAAATCAGTCTTATTTTTTGAGATAGATATATCATTATTATTATTTATAAAATTAATAGATTTAAATTTATTTGAATCCGATTGCGGATAAATCAAAATCTCATTCGGTAAATATCCTATGAAAGGATTATAATAAAATTTTTTATAATAATTTTCTAAGTTCTCAAATTGAGCGTTTAAAAAATAAAAAACAGGTTGATCTTTGGAAAACTGCATTCCAATATATTTTTTTCCGTTTTTGTCTGTCGCCTTAACAAGACAAATCTTTGAATTTAAATATTTATTATACCTTTGAGAAAAAAGTTTTTTCGTTAATCTGATTAATCCTTCTCGAATCATGAAAAATAAAATTTTCTTAACTAAATTTTGACCTCTAAAATGCCTGAATGAAATATTTACTGGCTCAAGATTTAAAATATTTAATTCTTCAACATTAATAGCATTAAGATCTCTATAATCGAGATATTTAAATTCAGACAAGCTCATTTTTTAAAGTGAATCCAGGCATCTGGACCATTTGTTTATAAATATATCTTCAGAAAACATTTCAAAGAACTTTTCTCGGTTGTTCAAACCCATTTGATATTTCAAATCGTGATCTTTTAATACTAATTCAATATGTTTACTTAAATTTTCGGAATTTAAAGGATTAACAATAAAACCATTTTCATAATTAATAATATATTCGGGAATTGCGCCCTGACAAGTCGATATAACCGGCAATGCTGATGACATTGCTTCAATATTAACAATGCCGAATGACTCTCTTAAAGTCGGGAGAATGAAAATATCAGCATCCAGATATGCTTGTTTTTTCAATTCTCCTGATACACGACCTCTATAATCAATAAAATTACCAACCTTATTATCTTTAATAAAATTAAAAAACCTATTCTTATCGATTTCTCTTGAAGATAAAAAATCCCCGCATACTATCAGTCTCAAGTTATTATATTTATTTAATAAGTCTTTAAAAGCTTCAAGTAAAATAAATATCCCTTTATTTTCTATTATCATTGATAAGAATAATAAATTTATTTCTTCGTTATCCTTTTTTTTAATTTCTTCGTTTTGAGGAATGATAGGCTGGCAAATATTAAATATAACGTTAATATCATCTTCACTTAGCCATTTGAGATATTCTTTTTTAATAGAATTAGATACAACAACTACTTTACTGATTTTCCTGAATATCCTATCGATATATTTTTTCTTTTTATTAGGAAGTTTTTCATAAAATAGTTCAAAAAAACCTTCCCCTTGTGCATAAAGAATTATTTTTTTATTAAAGATATAACAAAGTCTGATATATAGTGAATCTTTGTAGAATGCAATCCATCTTAATGAATGTATAATTATCACGCAATCGATTTTTTTAAAAATTAAAATTAATAATAAATTAAGGTAATAAACAACAAATTTAAAAATTTTAATTAATGAAAATTTTTCCAGCGATATTAAAGATTCATTAAATACAGTATTTAGTAATGAAACATTATAGCCGGCATCTCTTAAACCTTCGACTAAAAATTTTGCGGCAACCGATGCACCATGCAATGTCGGATAAACACTGCCGATATATAATATGTTTTTAATATTCAAATTAATATCGTCCTGTTTTCAGCATATAATCTTTGACATCGTAAATTATTTCTTCGAGCGATTTTACGGGTACGAAATTCACCAATTTTTTAACTTTACTTATATCCGGTACCCTCTTAAGCATATCCTCAAAACCTGATTGATAAGCTTTTTCATAAGATATCATTTTAATATTTGATTTACTCTTTGTCTGCTTAATAATTTTTAACGCTAAATCTCGAATGGTAATTTCGTAATTACTTCCGACATTTACTATTTCCCCGACAGCTTTCGGTGAGTACAACAATTTGGACAAAGCCTGGCAAACATCGGTTACATGGCAAAAGCATCTTGTTTGGTTCCCGTCACCATAAACAGTAATATTTTCACTTTTCAGAGCCTGCTTGACAAATCTCGGAATGACCATTCCATATTGCCCTGTTTGCTTTGGTCCTACCGTGTTAAACAATCTTACTATAATGACCGGTAAATTGAACTCTTTATGATATGCTAAAGCAAGAAATTCATCGATAGCTTTTGTACAAGCATAACTCCATCTTGCATTTATAGTTGCCCCCATTAAAAAATCATCTGTCTCTGAAAATGGAGTTTTATCGTTTTTTCCATATACCTCGGAAGTTGAAGCAATCAATATTTTCTTTCTGTACCTGTTGGCTATTTTTAAAATCGTATCGGTTCCATGTATATTAGTTTCAATTACTTTTACCTGATTACTCATTACTAATTCAACTCCAACTGCGGCTGCGAGGTGAACAATCATATCGCATTCGGAAACTATTCTATCAACTACAGTTTCATTGAATATTGTTTCGTATACAAACTGAAAGTTTTTATTGTTCGTAAGATGAGAAATATTTTCATAACTACCTGTAGATAAATCATCTACCGATACAACTTTTTTCCCTTCATTTAGAAATTTTTCGCTTAAATGAGAGCCTATAAAACCCGCTCCTCCTGTTATTAAAACCTTCATTTTTAAATTTTTATGTATTTTAAAAAATAATTTATATTATATAGAGTTATTTATGAAACAATACTATTAACCTTCTTACGCTGAAAATAATACATTAAATCCATAATTCCACTTAAATGTAGTTTCAGTAAACTCAGATTAAAATAATCTTCTATATTAGTTCTATGCAACATCATTTTATTAGAATTTAATCTGATTAATCCTGATTTCGTCATAAATGAATATGTATAGCCGGAATCAATAATAATTTTCATCGCATCGTGTGTGTAATGTGATATTTCACCACCGACCCAACAAAAACAAATTACTTTTTTATTAATTATTTTTTCAATCATAGTTTTCGAATCCTTAATTTCGTAAAGTAATTTTTCTTTGCTATCATTATTCTCGAAACGGTAATGTGAAACTGTATGGGAACCAATCACATGATTTTTAGATAACTCAGTTATTTCCGTTTCATTCATAAATATTCTTTCAGTAAACTTCAAGTATTCATAATTGATTTGATGACTTTTTGCGTATTTTTCTTGTTTTTTCGGCTCGATATTAACAATTTCTGAAGGTATGAAAAACCAGCCTGTTAATTTGTATTTCTCCAAAAGGGGTTTTGCAATTTTATAATTAGTAATTATCCCGTCATCAAATGATATTATAATGCCCGGTTTTTTCTTCTTTCCGATTTTTGCCGAAAAAAAATTATTCAAGTAAATTTCATCAACTGCTTCGAAATGTTTTGCCAATATTTGCAGGTGCAGTTCAAAGTTTTTTTCAAAATCAGGATTGTTCCCGTGATAATTTATTATTTTTATGAAATTATTTTTAAAAATATACTTTTGAAATAATAATAGCAAATCCAGTAACTTCAAGTTATTAAATACCAGGGCAATTATGCCCAAAATATATGCAATCAAAGGTTTATCAGAGTACGCCGGATGTGATAATTTCATCATATATATTCAGAGCCAAGATTAAAATCGCAGTCGGAGTCAGCAAAGGTGGCTATAATAACATCCCGTTTATTAATTTTTTCTTCCGTAAAAATATCTGAGATAATATTCGTCATAATTGAAGTTGGATTTCCAATTTTGATAAATAAATTTTTTTTTAATTCCTTATCAATTAAAGAATATGAACTAGGTATCATTACACCATCCAGATCAAATATTTTAGCTAATTTTTTACAACATTTGAGCATAAGACCGAAAACATAAACATTCCTGATATCAAATCGATAGTCAATTAAGATAATTAATCTTAGAAATTTCCAGTTAGTTACACGCACAACAAAATAATTATTTTCATTTTCAGGTAAATGGATTTTATATACTCCATATAATTCGGAAGAAAATCTCCATTTTAAAAAATCCGGTGTTCTTTCGAAGAAAATAATATTTTCCACATTATAATCAGAAATTTTATCCTTAAAATTATATTTATGTACTTTATTATTATCTATACTTAGAGTATCCGGGTAGTTAAAATTATTAATAGCTTCAGACTTCCTTTTAGATTTATTCAATCCCCTGTAAGGTATTTTTCTAAACCAAAAATATTTATTAATATTTCCAATATATGGATAATGCATCAATTTTAATATTTTTATAGCAACTTCTGTAGACCCGATAGCTATTTGAGGAGAATAATCACTTATAACCTTTTTTAATAAATAAAAACCGGCTAAAGAAGAACGGGAATTCTCCTCTACAAAATAATCAGAACCGAAATAACAATTTTTAACTAAATCATTTAACACATATTTGGAAGGTGTAACCAGGAATTGCCCGTTAATTTCATTTAGGTTGTTAACAGTTATTGCTGCTATTGGAAATGAATTGTTCTCTAAATAAACATTTTTAAAAAACTGAAATTCAAATCTTTTTTTATAATTTGGTCTTTTGAAATTTGTAATATTAAATTCTAAAAATTTATCATAATAATCTTTCGATAAGTATATTTCAGACATACTATTATTTAATGTTCAGAACTTTAGACAAATGATAGCGAATAATATCACGGGAAAAGTAATGACCGCGAATAAAACGTAAAAAAATTCTTTGAATTGCAAAGAAATACAATAAAAATTTAAAATATTCAAACTTTAATATTTTTGATATTTTTAATTTTTTAAATGAATTCTTTAGTTCGAATTCCAACTCAAATTTACTTCTGGAAATAGATTCAGGATGAACTTTTGTTGCGTAGGATTTAGTTAAACTATGTTTACGGTAATTAGCAAAAGTATATTTAAAATATTTTACGTTATTTTTAGTAATTATTCTTGACCATAATTCTCCATCCATATTGAATTTAAAATCATTTCTTACATAATTTCCGGCTCTTTTATAAGCGCTCCTTTTTATAAATGTTCCCATTTGAGGCATATTTCTGCCACAACCTAAAAATATACATATGTAAAAATGAAAAGGGAGATGTCTTTCTAAATATAAAAAATTTCCTTTCATATCAATTAAATTGGCATCACCATAAATTACTTCAATATTTTCATTATTGTAAAAAAATTCCGAAACTTTAGTCAAAGCTCCGTTATTTAATGTATCATCGGAATTTAACCAGAACAAAATATCTCCCTTGGCTAATTTAAAACCTGTATTAATTGCATCGCTCTGACCATTATCTTTTTTACTTATCCAGTAATCAATTTTTTTTTCGTATTTTTTAATAATATCAATGGTACCATCTGTAGAACCCCCATCTATAATAATATATTCTTTATTCCCATAGTCCTGGTTAATTACGCTCAATATTGTTTCTTCGATATAATCAGATTGATTAAATGAAGGTGTAATTATTGAAATTAATGGATAATATCCTGATTCTGCCGCTATTTTAAAAAATAATTTTTTAAGGAAGTTTATATTATGTTACTGTATTAAATATCCGCCGTCAATTATTACGTCACTACCCGTCATCCATTTGCTGGCATCGGATAATAGAAAAATGACTGTATTCGATATATCTTCTGGTTCACCATAACCCAGCGGATATTTTTTCTCATCTTCTTTTATTGCGTCTTCCGAAAGAATTTTTGCGGTCTGATCTGCCATAGGTGTTCGTACCATTCCCGGTGAGATTGAATTAACCCGAATCTTCTGGGACGAAAGTTCTAATGCAAGTACTTTCGCAAAACCTGACAATGCTGATTTTGAAGCGGAGTAAATTCCATTTCCAAGAACAGCAATTTTGGACATAATAGAATTGATAAAAACTATTGAAGAATTATTAAAAATTAATCTTTTCTTTAACAATTCCGAGATTAAAATTATAGGTGCAATACAATTAATCTGGAAAACGTCATTAATTATTTTTTTATTCGCAAATTTTAAAGGCATAAATTTCACTATTCCTGCCGAATAAACCACTCCGTTTAACCCCGGTAACTTTTTAACCATATCCAGCATATTTTCTGAATCATTTAAATCACAGATAATCATTTCAACCTTTTCTTTAATTGACATTCCTGCAGTTTCAGCTAATTTATCTTTATTTCTTCCTGTTGCAATTATGTTCGCACCCATCCTCGATGCGGTAATGCATATTTGTCTACCTAATCCCGAGGAAGCCCCCGTCACTAATATAGTTTTCCCGCTTAAATCAAATGGTTCAGACATATGATTTATTAATTTTTCTTTGAAATTATTAATTCAAATAATTGGCTTACGGTGTTGCATTTTTTAACTATTTCGTCCACTGTTAATTCAACTCCAAACTCAGAGTCAACCATCGCCATCAGCGTCAGTACTGCTAACGAATTCCATTGCTCTATTTTTTTAAATTCTGTTTCCGGGGTGATAGAGCCCTGTTCAATCCCTTCAATTGCTTCTTCGAAATTTTTAATAAATATATTTAGGTCCATTTTTTCTCCGTTTATTTGTTATATTTTTCTAATATTTAAGATGTAAACAATAAATTTTAAATAATTAAGATTTATTTAGTTCTCACATGGATATAATAATATTTCTATTTGAAGTGTTATTTATTTAAAATCGAACTGCGTATAATAATTTAACCTTCTTATTTTTAAATATATCAATATAATCCTTGGTTATTTATTAGAGTTTTAAAGATTTTAAAAAAATTAGATCTATTGTTTGTATTTTTTTATTATACTAAAATCTTTTGGAATTATTCAAAATTTATTAATAATTTAAATTTCAATTATACAACCTCCCCATGAGTATCCGACGCCAAAACCAACTAACATTAATTTATCTCCGGTTGTTATTTTCTTATCATTAATTGCATTATATAATGCAATCGGAATTGTTGCTGAAACAGTATTACCGAAATGCTCCATACAAATGTAAAATTTTTCCTCAGGTACTTTGAGTTTTTTTCTTACTGCATCAAGCATAAATTTGTTTGCTTGGTGGAAAATGAACAAAGATATATCCTCTTCTTTTAAACCGGATAATTCATAAAGTTTATTGACAACCGGTGGAATCTCACGTAATGTAAATGCAAAAATATCACCGCCGTTCATATAAAGAGAATCTTCGTTCCTGGTATTACCATTTTCATCAGTAAAATCCAGAGAAGACTCATCGGTTCTTTTATGTCGCATTCCACCCGTTTTAACTATCAAATTTTTTGCGCCCTTGCCATCTGTTCCATAAACAAAAGGACCAATATTACCGGTTTCCGAAGCAGAAATCAGAATAGAAGCTGAAGCATCTCCAAATATTGTTCTAACGCTTTTATCTTTATGATGAATAAATTTTGAATATGTTTCAGCTGTTATTAACAGAACATTTTTTGCCTGAGATGTTTCAATTAGACCTTTGGCAATTCCCAGACCATAAATAAATCCTGAACAACCAAGGTTAAAATCTAAAGCTCCTGCAGATTTAGGAATTCCTAATCTTTCTTGTAAAAGACAAGCCGTAGTAGGCAAAAAATAATCAGGACTTTGTGTGCAAAGCAGAATAAAATCTATTATATTCGGTTCAATAAGATTATCATCAAATAATTTTTTACAACTTTCAAATGCTAAATCGGAAGAACAAATATTATTTTCAGCAATATGTCTTTCATATATACCTGTTTTTTCCGATATTTTTTCTGCTGACCATTCAGGAAATTCATTATTCAAATTTTCATTGGTCAGAACTCTTTCGGGAAGGAAATAAGCAATATTCGCTATTTTAGATTTCATTTATTATTTTTTTATTAATTGGGAACTTTCTTGTAGAATACGGAAGTTCAATGAATTTAATATTTTTAATCCTCGAATATTTTGTCATAATATTTTGGATTATCCTATAAGTAACATTTTCCAAATCATAATTCCCATTAATAGTACATTCACTTTGAACTGCAACGTGAACGATTTTTACTGTGTTTATTTTAAAGATACACAAAATAACGATTCCAATCAAGATTGAATCTATCTCGGACGAATCCATTACAAAAAGAGTTTGATATTTCTGATCATCGAAATTAATGTATACATATTTGTTATCTGTAATTAATTTAGGGTAACCAAATTCTTCACAAACTTTATAAATACTATTTAAATATATTTTCTGGTTACTATTAAAAAAGAATAATCTTTCAACTTCCGAATAATATCTATATTCCAATTTACTTTTAAAGTAAAGTTCATGCATATTAGTAATAAACAAACATTATAAAAAAATCAAAATAATTTAAATCAAAGATATGAAATTCATTCATTACCAAACCTATTAATATAATACAATAATAAATATTAACGCAAAAAGTAATACAAATAATATTTATAATTATTACTTTGGAATTATCTTACAATCCATTATCTATAAAAATATATTGAATATTTATATTGTTCTGTGTTTAGAAACTCCTTATTGTATGCTCTATATTATCAGACTGGTTAAATGAAGGAGTAACTATGGAAATTTTTAAGTCCACTCGTTTTCCGGTTCTTCATTATTGGTTAATAATAAAAATACTTGCATTAATATTCCGCTAATAATAAAAAATACACCTGAAAGCGCAATATCTTCAAATGCATTCCAGAAGAAAGACCAGGAAATCAACGAAATGAAAATCCCAACATAACCTACAGCTACCGGAGACCAAAATGTTTTAAAATAACGTTTTAAATTTCTTTTAATGAATACGAATGGCATGAAATATAAAATGATATACACAATATATCCGAATATTCCAACTTCCCCAATTATTCCAACTGTACTATTTTGAGGGAATGTAAGTACATTAGACCGAAAACTCGAGCGAAAATATAATTTGTTTGCTATTAACTCTGTATAATATTTACTTCCCGCATAGAAAGCAGCTCCTGAAAGATACCCACAGGGACCAATTCCTAATATGGGTGAAATTTCTCCTTTTGCCCAATAATCATATAAAATATTATATGTTCTGAATTTTGGAAGTTCAAAAATCCCCTCGTTTAAAGATACATCCGTTATGCTTTCCGAATATTCGTAAACATAACCTATCCCTCGCAGACCTGTAACATTTAGAATTAAATAATTTAATAAAAGTAAAGTAATAATAATATATAAGAATTTAAATAAGGTAGTGAAAGTTTTTATGTCGGAATTTCCAGAGTTGATAAAAACACTAATAACCCATGGACAAATAAATAAAAATATAATAGCTGTCTGAAACCCGCTTTGTGCGGATATAATACAAAACAGGCAAGCTATAAACCAGAATAAACTTTTAATATTTGGAATCTGTAAATAATTAATAAATAAAATGCAACAGGCATATATTAAAAACTGCGTTGTCGAATAATTACCTCCATAAGTGAATGTTCCCGTAAACTGGTCAACAAAAAAAATGTATCCTCTAACAATCTGGGGGGTATTCTCGACAAAAGTTGGTATAATTTGCATTAGCAAAATGATTGCGAAGACAAATTTAAAGAAATCAAATATCTCTTTCTTTTTCCAGTTCATCTGCAATATTAAAATCAAAAATAAAACAGGTTTAGTAAACATCTGTATAAAAAACAGTGTATTAAATAAACTGATGGAATTAGCAATCATCGACATTATTGTGATAAAAACAAAAATACAAATTAATATAGTTAGAGAATAATTGAATCTTCTAAAATTTAAATTATCTTTATTCTTGAAATTTATGAGAAGAATATTTATAAGTAAAAGAAAAAAAACAATCTTATCACTGCTTTGCATCAAAAGAGCCTTTTCTTGTAAAAATCTCCAGGGTGCAAATATCTCAAAATCACTGCCTATCATAGCACCATTATTAACAAAAAAGTACCTGCAACTTATTAATGCCGTAGAGACATATAATGTTCTTATAGGATTATTGTAGCAATAAAATAGCAGCAGACCGCTCATAATCGCCAAAAATATTTCATTCTGAGGTAAAAGATACAACAAACCGATACCGATGAGAAAGATAACAGGTTTTTGTAATGCTTTGAATGAAATAATATCATTAAAACTTAATGTCACCTTGGTTTTCTATTTATTTTTTTATAATAATTCAAAACACTAATAACCGTATAAGAAGATAATAATGTAAAAATTATATGTGTAGGTACTTGATATCTTAAGTACTTATCTACAACAGATAAAGAAGGTATAATCAATAATAAAATACCGACAATAAATAATATTAAATAATATTTATTTTTATAATTTAAAAAGATTCCTACCAATACCGGGAAAAAGGTAAAAAACCAAATTATAGTACTTAGTATTATATTTCTCTTTGACATATCTGCTGTATACGGCAAAAGAAGTGCTTTAAACCTCCATATACATATTTTTATATAAAAAAGCTTATTTTTTTCAACCCAACTTTTAAAATCATTAACGAATAAATCGCCGCATTTTTCAAAATCGCCATCCGGTGATATTTCTATTGCCTTATCAATAAGTGGTTTCAATTCATCAAAATTTCTCCTCAAAGCAATATCGTTTGAATAAGTATTAAAAATAGATATATTTCTATATTTTTCATAATCCGTGTAAATATTATTCACTTCGCTCGCACTGCTCAATAATATCCTGTCAAATATAACATAATTCCTATAAATCCAAATAGATGGAATCACTAATACCAATAAAATATATATAGAATAATTTTTAAGTCCTGTTCTATAAAAAATAAAAAGCACAAGTATAAATAAAACAAGCGGTATTACAATAGGTCTTACCAATATATTATATCCGGTCAAAAAACCAAGAATCGCAAACAAATAGAATTTTTTTTCATTTAAAAAAATTATTTTCACAACAATGAACAACATTGCAGATAATAGCAAAATAAAAAGAGGCTCAGTCCAAACACTTGCATTAAGTAATGCCACTTTCAAATTTAATAATGAAAAAATAAGTAATAAATATCCTGTCTCTCGATTAAATAAATAATTTGAAATTAAAAAAAGAAAATAGTAAGCAAAAGTGATGCAAAGAGCATTGAAAATAAGTACAGGTATGAAGCCATAACCAAAAACAAAATAAATTAAAGCGAGTACTAATGGCAGTCCCGGAGTGATGAAAGCAGAAGGATGTCCGTAAGCATTCCTGAATTCACCAAATTCAATCAGGGAATAAGCAAATTTGTTATAAGCATTCATATCGGAAAAATCATTTTCCCATCCGGGCTGGAAAATATATTCATTGCCTTTTGCAAATGGATTAAACCCGCCATATTTCCCTTTCAATGTTTTATTTTCATATTCCGAATATGAATAAAAAAGACCGAAACCCATCTCAAAAAGAAATATAATTAAGAAAAGTAGGAAAATATTTTTTTGCGATAAATTATTCAAGAAAATTTTCAGATTTTTGATATGATTCTATTAATGATTTTGGGAGTCTGCCGATTTTTTTTGAGGGATTTCCCTGCACTACAGTAAAGTCAGGAACATTACTTGTTACAACTGAACCGGCACTTATTATACAACATTTACCTATATTTACACCGGGTAATATAATTGAATTAATTCCGATAAATGAATCTTTTCCAATTACTACATTTTTTAAAACCGTATCGGTTTTCATTAAGTTTGCTATTGCATTCGTTGGATTGAAATGAGAAATTATCGACACTCCACGTGTAATATATACTCCCTCTTGTATCGTAATTAACTCCGGATAAAGAGAATCAATCATAACTTGAGGTGCTATATATACTTTAAATGGATTTGATATTTTAGCCCCTCTTAATTTATGAATAAGAGCAGGAAGAAACGACGGAAATATTGCAATATAGGCGACATAACCGAGGAAAGCTTTTGCAATAAATTTTAAATTTAAGAAATAATTAGTTCTTTTAATATTATCTGATTTCATTTAAAATGCTATATGCCAAATATTAAAATGTTTAAATGACATTAATAATGAAGGAATCGGATTATTTAATTTATATTCGAATAGATTATCTTAAATATTTTTTCCTCTTGAATCTTTCTCCAAAATCGCCGTAAAACTGATTAAATTCTGAATCTGGTCGGACATTTTTGTTATTTTTGAACTTAAATAAAAATTATAAATCAAAAGGAAGCCGATAATAAAAATATATATTATATGTCTAGCGTCATTTATACCGATTATATCAGTCGCAATCCATTTATAAAAGGGTTCTAATACCGGAATCGAAACCAAAAATATACACAAAAATATCCAGAGTACGGATTGTCCGGGATTAAAACTATTTTTTTTAATATATCTCAATACTCCGATGAAAAAAATCAAGCCGATTAAGAGACCTATTATTTGAATTCTGATTCCCATTTTATTATATATTAAACTTTTTAATTTGTTTATTAAATAGCAGAGTTCCCAAAATATTTACCAGACCCTTAAAGGGAAATGTTACTGAATTTAAGATATTAAATTCAGACTTACCATGAACCCGTTCTCTCATTTTAACAGGGACCTCACAAATTCTTGCTCCCGCGAAATAACTTAAGAGCAGTAACTGGTTTGTATCATAAATTTCATGTTTATAATAATTCCCGAAAAGTTCTATTACTTTTTTTCCGTATGCCCTGAAACCGGATGTTACATCCGTTACTTTATGACCGATTATTAAAGAATCTATATTAGCAAAAATTTTTATTGCGATTCTTCTGAAGAAAGAGGATTGGAATCCTATTTTATCTAAAAATCTTGAACCGATAACATAATCAGCTTCATTATTTTTTATGGGATCAATTATTTTATATAATTCTTTAGCTATATGCTGCCCATCGCCATCAAATTGGCATATAATATCATAATTATTTAAAAATCCATATTTCATATATGTCATCAAAGTACCTGCAGAGTTTCCAGAATTTACACAATGAGTTATATAATTTATTTTTTTCTCCTTTAATATATTTACAGTGTTGTCGAAAGATCCATTATCAATTACAATTAAATCTAAATTGGGAAAACTCAAAATATCATCAACTACTGAATTTATATTCTCTTCTTCATTATATACAATAACAGATATTAAAATATTCGGATTTTTCATAATATTATTTCAACGCACTGAATATCATTTTTGCAGGATTGCCAAAATAAGTACCTTCAATTTTCAAATCATTTATTACCACACTACCTAGTCCCACTTTAACGTTATCATGAATTTTTTTAAATGGCGCTATAACTGCATTACTTCCAATAAATACGTTTTTCCCTATATTACAATTTCCTGCTATATCAACATTAGCAGCTAAAGTTGAAAAATCTCCAAGTTGTGAATCATGACCAACTTGTGAACCAATATTTACTAATACACATTTTCCAATAATAATATTTGTTGTTAGGATTACATTTGGACATATTATACTTCCTTCGTTAATTTTGACATACTTTCCAATAATAGCATTTGGAGATATAAATGAAAATAAATTAATCTTTTTTTTAAGCTTATTATAAATATTATTTTTTAATTTTGTATCCTGAATTGCAATTATAGCAACATCATTTTCTTTAAAATTAAAAGTATCTTCATTACCTAATATTTTATAATTTGATGGAAATCCTTTTAAAGCATCAGGATCTTTATCTAAATATCCTACCAATTTAATATTTTTTCTGCTGGATGGTATCATACCAATCCAACTTTCAAGTTCTCGTCCTAAATCACCTGCGCCTATAATATATAAGTTTTTCAAATTAGGATAAAATAATTAATTATTTAATTTTTAATAAATTAGTTTTAATTCCCGGTAATATTTATAAAATAATAAACCCAAAAGATATAAGTTAGCTTATAGTATTATAATTTTCAACATGGATCATTGTCACTCTTGTTGGGGATCTTTGTTAAAATAATGTTTTCTTTGATTAAAGAAAATTTCAGACTATAATAAGAATCCATATAAATATATTCATTTATAATTAAATGATACAGCATAAAATAATTAATTATCATATTTATTAAGTTTCTTAATAATATTCATTAAAACTTTAGTATGTCCTCCGCCACCGATTACAATCAGATTTTCTTTTTTCAAATTTTAAAAATTTGCTTAACAGAATTTATAATTTTATTAATAGAAACCGTTTTTAAATTTGCGGATGACGGTAAACAAATTGAACTATTCAGCATATTTATGCTTTTTTGAACATTATATGTCTGACAATTTTTATATGGCTCCTGCAGGTGGTTTAGATACCAGACAGGCCTTGTTTGAATTCCCTTTTTAAGAAACTTAAAAACTAGAAAATCCACCTCATAGTTGAATATTGAATTTTCATATTTCAGAATATTCAACCACAGATTATTATTTGAATATTCCGGTGTGCCTGATATTTTTATTCCTCTTATTTTATCAATTTCTTTTTTCAGGTTTAAATAATTCTTTTTTTTGGCTTTTAAGTATTTTTCTAAATTTTCCAATTGTCCTACTCCAAGCGCCGCCTGAATATTCGTCAACCTGTAATTATATCCAATGTCATTATGAATAAATCTTAATTTATCGTTTTTCGCCTGGGTTGTGAGGTACTTAGCTTTTATTGCATATTCTTCGTTATTGGTTAAAATCATTCCACCGCCTCCGGTAGTTATAATTTTGTTACCGTTAAACGATAAGCATCCGATATCTCCGATTGTACCTGTATGTCTTCCGTATAATTTACCATTTTTATACCATGACCCTAAACTTTCCGATGCATCTTCAAGAATTTTGATATTCCGTTCTCTGCAAATAAAAATTAGTGGTTCAATATTTACCGCGTTCCCGAATACGTGAACAGGAATAATCGCAGATATTCTTTTCTTTGTTTTTTTATTATATGTAAATCCTTTTTTAAATACTGTACATTTTTTGATAAAATCAATTGTCTTTTCCGAATCGATATTATAATAATCATCACAATCCATAAAAACAGGTTGGGCATTTAAGTACCTGACAACATTTACAGGGGCAATGAAGGTTAAAGTGGGAACTATTACTTCATCCCCGGGTTGTACACCAAGAATTCTAAGCGACACATGAAGCGCTGAAGAACCGTTAACGCAGGCAATTGCAAACTTTGATTTAGTATACCTGCAAATTTTCTCTTCAAAAATATTCACAAAATTGCCAATAGAAGATACCCATCCCGTATCAAGGCATTCTTTTACATATTTCCATTCATTTCCAATGAAACTTGGTTCTGAAAGTGGAATTATATCAATATTTTTTGAAGTGTTTTTCATAGGCTATTTGAGCTTCCTCATAATCGTCCAGTCTTCCGATATCGAGCCAGTATTCTTTCATTAAATGTCTCGAAATATTCATTTTTTCAGCAAGCATTTTTTTTATTAAACTATCGATACCAAAATATTCATTCCTGGGAACCAGACCAAGTATCTCCGGCTTCATCAAATATATTCCCGCGAGTATTTCTAAAACCAAATCCGGTTTTTCTTCAACGCCGACTATAAATTCATCTTTCACTTTAACGCTTCCGAAATTAAACGGTGTTCTGATTTCTTTTGTCACGACTGTTAACAATGAATCGTTTTTTAAACTGCTGTCGAGGAGTTTCCTGAAATCAATGTTACTTAATATGTCTCCATTCATAAGAATAAAAGGTTCGGTTAAATCATCTCTTAATAAAGACAGCGGTCCGCAGGTCCCAAGCGGGATATCTTCTTTACTGAATTTGACATTAACTCCGTATTTTACCCCGTCACCTATGAACGATTCAACGTAATCTGCCTTGTAATTTGTGGCAATATATATTTCAGTAATACCGCTTTGAGCAAGGTGCTGCAACTGAATTTCCAGCACCGACTTTTCGCCGATCGGGAGAAGAGGTTTAGGTATAGACTGAGTTAAAGGTTTTAACCTGTTACCTAATCCACCGGCTAAAATAACTGCTTTATGCATTTTTTAAATTATTATAAACTATTTCAAAAAATATTTTACGCTAATATTTACATTCATATTTGGAATAATAAATAGTATTAAATGAATTTCGTGAAAATTTTGATATATATTATAACAGCTAAATAATAATCTTGCAGAACTAAAAATCTATTTGATCTTATTTGAATTATCGATAACATATTTATAAGCCGATAACACCTTTTCTACAACAATTTTATTCTTAAATCTTTTTTTTGCTTCAATCCTTGCATTATTACCTAAAAACACTTTAAGTTCAGGATTATCTAATAAAAAGGTAATTTTACTTTTCAGGTCAACAGAATTTTTAGGTTCTACTAAAAGTCCTGTATAACCATCGCTAATCATATCCGGAATTCCACCTACATTTGTTGTTATTATTGGAACACCTGCCGACATTGCTTCCATGATAACATTAGGACTTGTTTCAAAATATGACGGAAAGACAAAAAGGTCAGCTTTTGAGAATTCAATTAACAGATTTTGGTTACTTAAAAATCCTTTAAATATAATTTTATCTTTTGCTTCATGAGATTTTAATAAACTTAATAATGATTTTTTATAATTTTCATCATAATTACCAACTACTATTATTTTAATATCATCATATTGAAAATAAATTTCATTAAAAGTCAGAATCAGCTCTTTCAAGCCTTTAGTTTTCGTAGGATATGCAATGAATAAAATTGAATTCTTGACAGGTTCTCTTTTTATATTAAAATATTCATCTTTTGTTATATCATCAATTTTAAAAATTTTTGCATTTTTATTAAGATTTCTTATAAATTCATCACAAAAATCTGCATGTGAAATAAAGAAATTTGATTTCACAATTGTTTCTTTCTCCATCAGTGATATTGGTTTCCAGATTTTCCCTTCATACATATTTCCCAAAATGCTAATAATTCCATTCAAAGTTATTAAATAAGGATAAGAAGTTTTCGAGGCTACATAAGAATAAAGACCTTCTGTACCTTGCGAATGAATCAGATCGGGATTTATTGAATATATTTCTTTTTTAAACTTAAGATAACTAAAATAATATTTAGTCAAAATATCGAAATGATATAAACCCCTAATGTTTTTTGTCGTAAATGGTATTGAGTAAGGACTTCTTAAAATATGAAAGTTTATATTATTATATTTAAATCGGTAATCTTTTTTTACCCAGCTGGATTCGGTAATAATATGCAGTTCTATCTCGTCCGATTTTGCTAATCCATCTGCTAAGTTAACAACCCAGGTAGAAGGATGAAAAACTTTTGATTTATCATAAACAACATAATCATCAGGAATTATATCAACCGGGTATTGAGAAAGCCATACAATTCTCATTAAATGATATTATTATTTACAAGCATTTTTTTTATTCCGGAAATCAAATTAACTTCAGGATTCCATTTTAGGAATTTTCTTGCTTTTTGAATGTTTTCCACAGTGTCTAATATTTCATTTTTCCTCTTCTCCCCTGAATAAATAACTCTAAAATCAAAGGGAAGCAAATCTTTGATGATACTAATAATCTCAGAAACAGAATAGCTTACTCCCATAGCAATATTGAATATGTTAAAATTTTCAACATTATATTCAATTGCTTTTATATAAGCATTTACTAAATCATCTATATAAACAAAATCCCTTTTAGGCATTGAATTTCCAAGATATACAACTCCATTTTTTAATTGGGACATTATTGATGGTATTAAAAACTTTTTATCCTGACCATATCCAAAAATATTTGAAGGTCTCAATATTATGACCCTTACCCCGAAATTATCATAATATCCTTTGCATAGATTCTCACAAATAATTTTACTCGAAGCATATGGATTAAAATGGGAAACAGGATGCTCTTCATCAACCGGTAAATATTCAGGTATACCATAAACGTAAGAACTCGCAAAAATTAATTTGGAACCATTTTCTCTGCAAAATTCCAAAACATTCAAAGTGCTGTTAATATTATTAAAATAATAATCAAGAGGATTTATAAAGGCTTCCGGAGAAAATATTTTCGCAGCCAAATGAATAACTATGTCAACCTTTTTGACATCTTTTAAAGAACCGATAGTTGTCAGGTTTATTCCTGTTGAAATATCAACTTCGGAAACAGAAAAATCTTTTCTTAATAATTCTTTTACTAAATGGCTTCCGACAAATCCAGAGCTTCCTGTTACTAATATTTTTATTTTATTTTCCATTGAACCCAATTTTATATATCTGCCAAATTTAGAAATTTCTGAGCTATAGATTTCCAACTATATTCTTCTTCAGCTAACATTCTTCCATTTTTACCCATTTGAATACATAATTTTTTATCTATGACAAGTTTTTCCAAAGCTTTTTTTAAGGATTTAAGGTCGGCTTCTTTAATACCTATGCCATTTTCATTTTTGAGCCTCTCAGATAAATAATCACAAATAATTATGGGTAATCCGCAACTCATAGCATCTACACTGCTCATAGATGCTTCTTTGGGCCAAACTCCGATATCCGAAGCTTGATAATATTTTGAAATTTCAGAATTCGGAACTGCTTCGATGTGAATAATATATTTCTGGTAGGCTTCTTTAAGCTTACCGAATCTATAAGCATATTCTCTACCTACATTACCTACAAATAGTAATTTTATATTTTGATTATAGAATAAATCAGAGCAAGCTTCAATTATTAAAGCAGGATCTTTAGTTTGAACTATCTTTCCTGTATAAATTATTAATGTATCATTTTCCGGGACATTTAGTACTTTTCTAACCTGTAATCGATTTACAACATCAGGACGAAACCGGTTAATATCTGTGCCAAGCGGAATAATATTAATATTGTTTCCATTTATTTTATGTTCTTTTATCATAAACTCTTTTGTTTGTTCAGTAACTGCCACAAATTTTATATTACCATCTGCCCAAATAAAATAGCGGAAACACATTTTCATAATTAACGATAAAATATTTTTGCTGTCTTTATAAGTATCCGTATAATGTGAGTGAGAATCCATAATTATAGAGAACTTCAGAAATTTTCTTAACAAAGACGTTACTAAGGCATTGTAATTATAGACACCATGACATATTATTAAATCCGGTTTAATTCTAATAATTTGTTTCACTAATCCTTTAAGCCATATTCTCTGAGCAGGTTTTTCTAAAACGCTCTTTAAACGAATTATTTTAAATCCATCAATAAATTCAACCTTGTCGCCTATATACCTGTTTCCAAGTATGCTTTTTACAGTAGATTCATAATCGGGAAAGGGGAAATAACGATCAGAAGATATTATTGTTACGTTATGTCCTGCTTCTGCCTGCTCTTTAGCAAGGAAATATTCCTGGTAACCTATTTGATGCTGAAAATAATTTATAATATGAATAATCTTCATTAAGACATATCATTCAAAATTCAATTCAAACCTTTAAATCAAATATATTAAATAATGTACTGAGCGAAAATATATTCCAATAATGTTTGTTTTTAGATGAAGCAATATTATTATTATAAAACAACTTTCGCACTTCCTCCAACACAAATATATCTGATATTCTGTTTAAATTTCCGGATATCATTTTATTTATTATTTTATTTTTTTTGTTAAACCATAATATTTCCGAAGTTACAAATCCAAGTTTTTTTCTTTTAATTATACTATCCGGAAGTTTCCCTTTAAAAAATAATCTGGCGATATACTTTGTAATTGCCTGGCGTACTTTAAAATCTGTTGGTAACGAATTAATAAATTCTATAAGGCGGAAATCGAGATATGGAAGTCTTGCTTCAATGGAATGAGCCATAGATATTCTATCGACCGTCATTAATATTTGTGGTAAACTTATTGTGTAAAAATAGTTTTTTAAATTATTTTTAAAAGTATATTTTGTTTTTACAAATTCATCCTGATTCTTTTCAAAAGAATTTTTCAAAATCATCAATGCAATATCCTTATATTCCTGTCGTAATAATTTACTATTATTAATTCTATTTTTCTGATAACAATAATAATAATATTGTATATTTTTTAATCTGGTTCTAATTAAATCATAAACAATCTTTTTTTTGTTTTTATCAAAGATTCGAGCCGAACATGTAATTTCATTTATTAATTTTCCAAATTTACCCGTATTTAAAAATTCATTTAATAAATGAGTTGTATGAAAATAATCATATCCGCCCATAATCTCATCTGCCCCCTGTCCGTCAAGAGTAACAGTAATGTCGTTTTCCCGTGCAAGTTCATATGTTGCCCAAATGGCATAACAACTGGAAGATATATATGGTAATTCGATATGATAACAAATCTTATTAAAATTTTTTATGAAGCCATCGGCATCAGGTGTGCGGAAGAAACCTTTTGAATTTGTATTATTAATAACTTCTTTTGCATATTCGGTTTCATCGTATTCGCTTAATTCAGAACCTATTGTGAATGTTTTTTGTAACTCATTCACACCTTTTGCTTTAAGAATTTTATCGATAGTCATAACAATAGAAGATGAATCAAGACCGCCTGAAAGCGCCGTTCCAACAGGTACATCACTTCTAAGCCTTAATTTCACACTGTCATAAAACAATTCTCCGAATTCCTCCATCGCGTTTTTTTCGGAAATATTCTTTTTTTCACTGAAAAAATCAAATTCATGCCATTGATAAATATCTAAATGCGGGTTGTCTGACTTTACATTCTTTATTAAAATATTATATCCGGTTTTTAATTTTTTTATATTTTCGAAAAGAGTAATTTCAGTTTTATGTTCCGAAATCCCAAAGCCCATATTATTCAAAATATATTCATTATTAACTTTTCGATTTACAAACGGTATTTCAAGTAATTGCTTTATCTCAGATGCAAAACAAAAATAATTATTATTTAAAAAATAATAAAATGGTTTTATACCCTGCTGGTCACAGGAACAAAAAATTTCATCTATTCTCAAATCATAAATAGCAAATGCCCACATACCATTAAATTTCCTAATGCATTCTTTACCCCATTTATGATAAGCTGCTAAAACCACCTCAGTATCAGTATCGGAATTAAAGGAATACCCAAACGATTTAAGTTCTTCTTTAATTTCAATATAATTATATATTTCACCATTATAAGTGAGCCATATATTCCTATTATCGAAGGACATAGGCTGGTGACCCAATTTGCTGAGATCTATGATTGACAATCTTCTATGCCCAAATACAACTTTAGAATATTCCTCATCAGCTGATAATTCTTCTTTTCTTTTAAATTCCTTAACCTGATTATTTCGATATACGGCAATTGCACCCTCATCATCAGGTCCTCGATATTTTATTATGTCTGTCATTCGATTTATTAAAGATACCTCTACATCTTTTTCAAAGGATATTATACCTGCTATTCCGCACATTTTAAAATTTTTTATTTGATTAATTAAATTGAGATAATATTCCGGATATTTCTATTTCTAATAAAGTATTCGGTATTAATTTTGTTTTTATAATAAATCATCTGTCTTTCCACCAATTATCTAAATTTTCTGTTTTATTATAATATACCTTATCTACAATTTTACTCCACATTAAACCCATTCCCTCAAGTGAGTGATATTTTATAACATAATCCCTGCTTCTAAGCCCAATATCCTCACGAAGTTTAGGATTTTTTATAAGCATTATTAAATTTTCTTTTATTTTTTCAGGAGGTGTTGATATAATGGGACAATTCTTAAAGTATGTATAACGTCTTGCGATATCAAAAAAATAATTATTACTTAAATTTGATAATACTGGTTTAGCTAAACTCATACCTTCAATTTCAGTTGCCGCGTACCCATATAAAAATTGAGCCGCTAAAATATCGCAAGATTTCATGATTTCTTTCAATTCATTATGAGGCAATTGACTAATAATATTTGATTTTATTGTTTTCTCAATTATTTGAAGTTCAATATCATAACCCTCTTTAATAATTTCATTACAAGCGTTAATTAGAAAACCCGTTCCTTTGACATCCCGGTGGTTTGTTACGTGCAATATTTTTATTTTTGAATTTTTACCATCAGAGTCATATTTATAATTTATATTAGGTTTCCATATATTAGTATCAATACTATAGCAGGCTACAGTAATAATATCCCATTTAGGAATGCTTTCACTATGGGGAATATTACCGACAATAAAATCAGCAAAGTTTGTAAAATATTTTATTTGTTTTTTTGTAATTTCTTCTTTTTTAAAATCAAATGGATAAGATTTTAATAATCCATATCTGAACGTATGGTCTGCCATTCTCGAATGTATATATGTATCAGAACCGTATGGCCAGACAATAATTATTTTCTTACCTATTTTCCAGAAAATATGTTCAAAAAATCTTAACTTTGTATACCTTAAAAAAGCACCGTCAAAAGTGGTAATTATAACATCAAAATTTTTAATAATATCAAAAAATCTTATGTATCTTTTAAGTAAAATCAGTATACCGTTATTTTTACCTTTAGGTATTAATACCTTATCAAAATATTTCTCATCTACAATATTATATGATTCATCGATATAATATTTACTACTGAAACCTAACAATTTCAATGCATAACTATTATTTGCCGAATTATAATGCGGAAATAACCCCCAAACAATTTTCGGAGATTTTTGTTTTGTAGGCCGGAAAATAAAAGAATAAATTAGAAACGGGAAGAAAAATATTATTGAGAAAGATAAATCAAAAATATTTTTGATAAATATTTTCATCATTTTTTAAATATTATGCAAATGTGAATAGTAAATCAGGGTTTTAATTATATTTTTTTCTGAATACTTCTCATATAATTTGATTTTTTTCTTTAATTATCACTCAGTCAACAAACCCCATTTAAAATACTTTTCTTCAATTACCCGGGAGATTCTAATATTCTTCTCAAAAGTACTTCAATACACCAAATATATTATCTTTTTTTACACCTATCTGCTTAAGAGGAGTTTTGAAATAATGGAAAAATTATTGTGAGAGCAGAACCTGGCAATATTATTAATATATAATTTCAAATATATAAATTATTTCTGTAATAAAAGCAATATTTCATTGGAATTGAATTTTTTAATTTTTCCATTAAATACCTTTATTATTACCCTGTCTATAAAAGAAAGAAATCTAAATAGAAATTCATATTTTAGAAGCAGATTTCTAATCAGGTTAAATAACCTGAAGAAATAATAAGAGTTTTCCTGCCGCTTAAAAATAAAACTATAATTATTATATTCTATTTCAAGAAGCAGATTTTTAAGAATTATCCTTTCTTCATGATAGCTGTCATTGCCAGATTTGACTGATTTTTTGATATTTTTTAGATGGTTAGACAATTCATCCTCGTTATGCACTATCGCTTCGTGAACCAGACAATATCCTTTCTGCTTAAAAATATTGTTAACCGAACTTAAAATTTTTTCTTTTGAATGTGTATGATGCAATATTCCAAATAATAAAATAACATCAAAAATATTATCTTCAAACGGTAAGTAATCTGCAGAACACAATATGTATAAACTATTTACAAAATTATTTTTTTGCCTGTTTAATATCAGAGCGTTAAAGGAAATATCGGTCGCGACGTAAATAGATTCGTTACTTATTTTTTTTCTAAACAATTCACGGAAGTTTTGTCCCTCTCCGCATCCGATATCAAGTATATTAATTTTAGTATCAAATAGTCCTAAAGGTAGTTTATTGATTAGGGTTTTTCTTTGCCAGATTCTGTCATTCCAATTTTTTTTAATTTTGCTCTTAAGATTATTATTATATGTGGTACTCCAAAATTCTTCATCTTCCCATTCCCAGCTTTTTTGTTTTACGCTTTTTATAATGCTAATCGTATTTTCAAACATCTCAATAATTTTAACATTATTTTTTAGTTCCTTGTTTGTTATAATTTCGTTCAACAAAGGCAATTCAATATGAGGATTTCTCGATTGAGGCGGTAATACGATTGGAATATCTTCTTTTATCGGATAAATGGTCTTCGAAAAGTCAGAATAATAAAACAATGCTTTTCCTTCAGAATTATTAAAGACCTTTAATCTTGTTTTAGTTCCGGGTTCTAAAATAGTAATTTCACTTAACATCACGGTTAATATTTAATGCTTCTTCATAATCTTTTTTCATTTTCATGGCAATGATTTTTGGGTTATGCCATTTCAATGCATACTCTCTCGATTTAATTCCGATATTCTTGAGTTGTGACTTATTATTTATGATATAAGTTTTAATTACATCTTTTAAATTAAAAAGATTTGCATTTATTATCGGCAAATCCTTTTTCATCTCCAGGGGTATATTCTTTAAGTCATGCTCATTTATATAACATATCACAGGTTTGCCCATCGTCATAACTTCAAGAGCTAATCCTCCATACCATCCAATAATTAACTGGTCGATTAATAAATCGAAAGTTTTATATATTTTTAAAGCATCTTTTCTATTATGTTTTTCTATAAGTTTAAATTCAATGTTATACCCTTCTGATTTAAGTCTTTCAATTGCATCTAAAACATACTTTGTGCCTTTGGTTTCTTTATCCGATGGCGCGTGACCGATTGTTATTTTAGAGCCATTATTTAAACCAATGTAATCTTGTTTATTTACATCAAACGACGCGTAGGGTAAAAATTCAGCTTTCTTTTCGAAATAATTTGCTAAGTCAGGATTAAGTACATAAATTTTATAGGCATATTTTTCGAATATTCTATTTCTTTTTAATATTTGATTTTCTATATTTTTTAATCTATTGAAAAAAATATCAGTACAGGTCTTAATATAAGGATTATTTTTTTCCAGCTCACTCCCAATTCTTCCATCATCTCCCTGAAAAGTAACGAATATTTTACTTGTGTTGCTTTTTAATTCACAAATACGAATAACATTTCCATAAAAATCATACAATTTTTTAATTGGTTTAGGAAATATGTGATTGTATTCATCCGAAAATTTTTTTACAGGCAATAAGGTTGAACCAAAATTGTAATGAATTATATCATATTTATTAAAAATCTTAAAATAAAAATATAATGTATTGAACTCATTTAAAATAATACCATTATCATTCTTTAATATAGCATTTGTTTTATCAACATATATATTTGATATATGATAGCTATAAGACTTACTTATTAATCCAACTTCGTTTTCATATTTCGATAACGTAGATGGATGAGAACCAATATTATATGGTAAATGAATAACTTTAAGCATTTATATATTCTATTACCTTCTTCAATCCCATATCGAATGAATGATTATTAATTTCGCCTAATTTTAATATTATTTTATTATTATTACTACACAAATAAAGAGGTTCATCCGATGTTATTATCAAATTGCAGTCTTTACTAAAACAATCGGCTATTTTTTTTGCAATCCCTTTAAGAGTCAAAATCTCATGTCCTCCTAAATTAAAAACTTCGATATTATTATTAGCATTATAATTAATAATATTTTTGATTGTATGGACACAATCGGAAACATAAATTGGTGTTATTTTTATCCCTATGTTTTTTGCGAGAAATATTTGCTCATTATTTATTATTTTATCAATAATATTTTGTATAAGCATCCCTTTTTGCCCCGGTCCGTAAACACCAAATATTCTCAATATTATTACACTAAAGTAGTTTGAATATTGTTTTGCAAATAATTCACTTGCATATTTTGATGCAGCATAATAAGAATTTGGTGATATTGCATCATCTTCTTTCAAAAGTGCATCTTTTGTTTTATAAACATTACCCGTAGAAGCAAAAATAAATTTTTTGACCTTATTTTTTCTGCACCATTCCAACAAATATGCTGTTGATTTCACATTAATGTCAAATATGCTTTTTGCAGAATTTGGAAAATCCCTGTATAGTGGTGATTGAGCAAGATGAATAACCGTATCAATATTTTTTTTGAAGTCAGGATAAGTTTCTTCTTTTCCTAAATCAAATTCAATAAATTCATAACCTTCAGCTTTAGACAACGGTTTTTTTATGTCCAGACCAGTCACAGTATAACCATCTTCTTTTATGAGAGTATTAATCAAGTTTGAACCAATAAACCCGCTTGCCCCTGTAATTAATATGTTATTCATATTAATAAAATTAAATTAATAAATTATTTTACACCCCGAATAGTTATTCCGTAAAAATCAATATTTTTGGAAACTATTTTCAATTTTAGCTTTTTGAACCAGTTTATAACTTCATTTTCATGATACCTAAAACATATCTGAGGATGATACCAATCATAATTAATTGCAGAATTATCTTTGAAAGATAAATTTTCGTTCCAAAAACACTTCATAAAAAAATAATATATGAAACGTTGAATTTCATATTCCCCTTCTTCTATTTGTAGAAGTTCGACCTTTGGAATTTTGATCTTTAGTTTTGTCTTTGAAAGTACTTTACCAAGTTTCGTTATCTGTTCACAATATTTCGCTGCTTCATTATAATTCAAACCGGATATTTTATCACGAATAAAATCATCTACGAATTCTCTGATTGGTGCCTTTTTTTTATAAACATAAATGGCTATCTCTCCGCCTTTATTTAACAGAGAACAGAGATTTTTAAAAGCCTTTTCGGGATTATTTGTGTGATGCAAAACCTCCTGGCAATATATAAAATCGAATTTTCCTAAATCTTTTAACGAGCTTAATAAATTCTTTCGAATAAACTTAACATTATCCTTATTCCCCAAATTTTTCTTTGCAGTATTTATCGCAGATTTTACTAAATCGATGCCTATGATTTCCGTTTTTCCGGAATCAGAATATTTGTTTATTAATGCAGTGACCCTTCCGTTTCCACATCCGGCATCCAGAATTCTTTTTTTTGTAGATAAAAATTTCTTAAATTCGACTGCATTTTTGAATCCGTTCCTATTCAAAATCCAGTTAAATATATCGGAGCCCTCTTTTGTTGTTTCGTTCAAAGCAATTGTCGAATTCTTTGACCATTTATCTGAAAAACTTTTTAGTGTATTTTTTGTTTTATTCATTTTTAAATATTTTAAGCCACCATTCAAAACATAAGAACGACCATATTAAAAGCCTTCGATTAACTTTACCTTCAAAATGTTCATTCATAAGATTCTGGGCAGTTTTTTGTTGAATATAATTATAAATCCTTGCATCTTTATTGAACAGAAGATTTTTTACATATTCGATACTTTCCCCTTTGAACCAGCTTGCGTCTGGTCCTGAAAATCCTTGTTTCTTTCCGTTAGAATAATCCTCGTGAACAAACCTTGAAAGTGCTTTTCTTAAAATCAATTTCCCGTTATTAGTTTTACCGGAATACATTTGTTTTTCGGGAGGTGGTTGATTTTCATTTAATCTAAAATTAACATTATCATGGCTTAATTTAAATTTTACGGGTACTTTCAGTGCAAAATCAACAAATTCATTATCCAGCATAGGAACCCTTGTTTCAAGGCTATGTGCCATACTTAACTTATCTTCTACAAGCAAAATACCATGAAGGAAAGTTTTTAATTCAAAATATAATGCTGAATTTATGTAGTTTTCGTAACTTTCGTATTTGTGGGAATATCCGTTTAATACGCTTCTGAAAATATCTTTTGTGTTGAAATCTTTAACAAAACAATAAATATCCTCATTAAAAAAAGTTGGTTTAAGATTATCCGGAATTAATCTTTGCCAGTAATCATAATAACTTTCGATATAATTTTTAAATGATTCACTGTGAATAGCGCTATAATATCTCCATGGATAACCCGCAAAAAGTTCATCCCCGCCTGCACCCGATAAGACAACTTTGACGAATTTACTTGCAAGTCTTGCTACATAATAATTTGGATATGCCTGACCAACCTTTAAATCTTCAAGATGGTAAATTAGATTTCCCATTACTCTCTCCATATCCCCGGCTTTTAGAACGACCTCGTAATGTTCTGTTTTAAATTTATTCGATAAATATTCTGCTCTAGCCCTTTCATCAAAACCAAGCTCAAGACCGGAAGCAGATGATAAATCAAAACCGCATGTAAAAGTTTTTAAATCTTTAAATGATTGAGAGGCTAAACACGAAATAGACCCGGAATCCAGTCCACCGCTTAAATATGCACCGACTTCAACATCACTTACCAATTGCCTGTTGACAGCCTGTTTAAAAAGCCTGATTAACTCTTCAATGTAATCATTTTCAGATAAATGGTCGCTTTGCGATTCAAAATTACATTTCCAGAATTTATATTTTTCAAAAACATTATTTTTCCTGACATCAATAGTTAAATATGTAGCTGGCGGAAGTAAGAATACATTTTTGAAAAGAGTTCTATCTGAAAAAATATTTTGAAATGTAAAGTATTCATTTAATGCTTCAAGTGATATTTCAACATCAAACCTGGGATATTTTAAAAGAGATTTGATTTCAGATGCAAATAGAAATATCGATTCATTGTAAAAATAATACAAAGGTTTTATTCCATAACGGTCTCTTGCCAGAAATAATCTTTTTTTACTGCAATCCCAGATAGCAAAAGCAAACATCCCGTTGAACATATTCACACACTCAGGTCCGTATTCCTGAAATGCCTTTAGAACTACTTCCGTGTCAGTTTTAGAATGGAATTTATATCCCTTGCTTTCAAGTCCGATACGAATATTTAAATAATTATATACTTCCCCATTATATGTAATAATAAAATTACCATCATCGGTCTGCATAGGTTGACTTCCGAGAGGCGATAAATCTATAATAGCAAGCCGCCTGTGCCCGAATCCAATGTTACCATCAGCCCAAAATCCCTCTCCATCGGGTCCTCTATGACTTATAACATCGGTCATCTTTTTAAGTACCGTTGTTGATACAGGTTCACCGTTCAGATTATATATTCCTGTTATACCACACATAAAGTTTTATTATCTATTCAAATAATTTCCATCTTTTCCCGAATCTTTTTTTATGTATTTCTCTCCATTCAATAAGTCTTTTCAAGCCGTCTTCAAGTTGTATTTCTGCCTTAAAACCTAAATCATCAAAAGCTTTTTGTGTTGAACCGACGCGATTAGTTACAAATGTTTGTCCTTCGGGTCTATATTCAATATCAAGGTTGGAATTTGTTAGTTTAATTAACATTTCCGCAATTTGCTTTATCGATGTTTGGGTACCCATTCCAATATTATAAAATCTGTCGGAAACTTCGGATGAAAGTGCTAATATGTTTGCTCTTGCTACATCTTCAACATATATAAAGTCATAAGATTGAGAACCGTCTCCATAGACAACCGGAGGAAGTCCGTTATCAAGCCTGTCGAGGATTTTCATAATAACGGCTATATATGTCCCTTTATAATCCTGTCTTGCGCCATATACATTCATATATCTTAAGCCGACATAATTGATTCCATATCTTTCATTAAATGCTCGCATCATCGCTTCTCCGGCAATTTTAGTCGCGCCGTAAAATGTCCTGTTATTGAATGGATGTTCTTCCGTCATTGGAATCTCAATAGCATCGCCATAAACAGAAGCGGAAGATGAATAAACAAGTCTCTCGATATTATTATCTCTGCATGCTTCCAGAACATTAAAAGTTCCCCGGATATTTGTTTCAAAAGCAGCATTAGGAAATTCGTAACATTGTAAAAGCCATAAAGCTGCAAGATGAATGACCATATCAGATTCTTTCATCGCTGCATTGAGAATATCGGTTTGGAGGATATCACCCCCTATTTCAAACACCCGGCATCTGGAATCTTTTAAAGCGCTTTCAATATTATCCAGTTTCCCGCGAACAAAATTATCATATATTATAACCTGTTTTATATCTTCTTTTAATAATTGGTCTACAATATGTGACCCGATGAAACCGGCTCCGCCAATGACCAATATTTTTTTATTTTTAAATTTAATCATTTATTAATTAGTATTAAGCTTTAGTAACTTTAATTAATGATATATATTTTAATTTTAATAAAATATTATATTTCACTCTATAATAATTTGAACTCTCAATAAAATTATCGATGTATCTGTTATCGATTGCAAAATATCCCTTATCCAGTTCATTAATGTTTTCATTTGTTAGTAAATAAAACATTTCAATGTCCTTAATATTATTTATATTCAGTTTATTTTCCATAAAATACAAAAAAGGGATTGTTAAGCTTGCAGTAGTAGCCGCATAAAAATATTTCGAATCAGATATCTCTGTAATTAAATAGAATTTTGGTTTAACAGAATTATCTAAAGAATATACAAATTTTGCGACACTTTTATAATCTTTTTCTCTCTGATACTCTTTTTCAATTTGATAAGATGAAATGAACACTGAAGTGAAACAAAAGAATATTAATAATAAGAAATAAAATATTTTTACTATTTTTTGATTTATAAAGTTAAAATATTTAATCGATAATAAAATAATTGCTAATATTGAGAGAACAATAATTGCCGTATATATATGTAATTTTTTAAAGACATCAAAAACACTGTAACACAATTTAAAGAAAATGATATCAACAAAACTATTATTACCTACGAAATTTTGCAGTAAAAAAGGTAATAATAAATTGATGAGAATTATGGAAGTGCTAATAATAATGAAATATTTAAATAACGATTTATTTCCGGAAAATACTTTGTCAAAAGCTAATCCTACAGTAATACAAAAGAAAGGGAAACAAGTGGTAGAATAAGGAGTATGATATTCTATTCCCGTAAACATAATCGGGAAAAATATTCCAAAAAAACTACAGAAAATAAGCAAAGATATAAATAGTAATTTAATATTTATTTCTTTTCGATAAATAATTAGAATTAAGACAGAAAATATGAAGACATACATTAAAAATGATGTTAATGCCGGATAAAACCAGGATCGAAAAGTTACTAACGGATCAGAATAGAATGATATTACTTGATACTCATTTCTAAATACTACAGTATATTTATAATATAATTCCGCATAATATAAATAGTTGTTCATTAATAACTTACCAAGAAGCATCAATGTGATTATACCAAGAATAAATCCTATTAAAAGAAAATATAGATTTTTAATTCTCTCTTTCTTATTCAATGATAAAATTATTGTCAATAATATTAAGCTGCTTAATGGCAACCATTGTCTTGCTAATGTTGAAACAACTGAAATGAAGGCGGCAACAATAATTAATAAAAAGTTTAATTTATATAATTTATGAACCGTTAATAATATTAAAAATATAGGAAATAACAAGTAAAAATTTGAAATACTATCCGGGACTAATACAATATTCAGCCAAACAGATGTTAAAGGTAATAAAGCATATACGAAAACGCAATAAAATCCTACTTTTTCTCCAAATAAAATTTTAGAAATAAAAAATATTAGAATAAATGTAAATAATGTACAAAGATTTAAATAAAGACAGGAAGAAAAATAATTTATCCCAAATATATTATAAAAAAATGTAATGGGATATATCATTAAAAGTGATGCTTTCTGTCTATTAAGCGTTACCTGATATGGTTCACTAGGAGTTTCATTAATTAAGTGCGGATTTTTATCAACATTGACATCAATTCCATTTAGATGCCATTCAATCGCCCATGAACGATAGGTATTCTGATCGGTAAATAATCCGACAAACTCATAGAATTGTGAACTGAAAGAAAAGATTATAATTGATATCCAAAATATGTAAATATACAATTTTGATTTCTCAATTAAGACAGTATTTCTTTCTTTAAGTATATTCAATTATATAATTATTATTGAACATTTTATAACTAATAAATTTCATCAATTATATATATAGGTCTATTTCTTGACGCATCTAACGATCTCCAAATATATTCACCTAAAATACCGATTGCTATCATTTGAAATGAAGATACAAATAAAAGCACAACCATTATTGCCGCCCATCCCTGTAAATGAATAAGATTAAAAATTCTTGCAGATATAATAAATAATCCGTATAAAAAAGCAATTATTCCAAGAAACAAACCCATACCACTGATAAGCCGTATAGGGAAAAACGAAAACGAAACAAATGAGTCAATCAGCAATTTCACCTTCTTACTAAAAATCCATTTAGATTTTCCATATTTTCTGGGTTTTCTATCATATTCAATCGTTTCATATGGATATTTAAATAAAAAAATTGAATAGAAAATGTTTGTATTTTTTTCATCAATATTTACTAAAAAATCTCGAATTTTTTTGTCAAAAAGAACTAAATCAAATCCACCTTTTGGTGCTTCTTTCATAGCGAATGTCCGGAGTAAAAAATGAAATATTTTTGAATAAATAATAGTAAATAAAGAATCTTTCCTGCTTCTCCGTTTTGCAATAACTAATTTAATTCCTTTTTTCCAGACCTTAAACATCTCAAATATTAAATTTGCTGGTTCTTGTAAATCAGCGGATAATGTGACATAGCAATCGCCAGTTCCGTTAGATATTCCTGCCATAATTGCATTAATTGATCCAAAATTACCCGTTAATTTGATGACTTTTACTTTTTCTTGATTTTGTTCTTTAATAGACATTAGTTTTTCGAAGGTTCTATCTCCAGAGCCATCGTCAACAAATATGTATTCAATTTTGTCATCATTAATTTTTAAATAATTTGCTTCACATAGATTCAAATCATCCATTAACTCAATAATACTTTCCTCATTATAATAACAAGGAATTACTACGATTAGCTTATTCATTACAATAAATTATTCGTTAATAAAATCTATAAATTCGATATTTGAAGGAATTTTTTGTTTAATGACTTTATGATGTGTTGGTACTAAGTTTATGACTGTTCTGATCTTATCCCAAGAAGATTTTAACGGTCTAAATATTTGAATTTTTGTTCCGGGAATGAACTTATTATTATATTCCGGAGTATCATCAAATACTTTATCAATAATATCTTCTAAACCCAAAATATGTATTAGATGCTGTCCTTTTGCACCAGCACCATACCCAACTAATTCATCTTTTGAAAATCTACATAAAGCATCTGTATATCTTTTTTTTAGGATATTGATATGCCCTATAAAACCACTAATAGCCTCGGCTGAGATGTTATCATTAGGATTTTTAGAAAATGAGTTGTTTTCTTTTTTAATATAAACTACAATTGAACCACCATCAGTATTTACTTCTTCATAATCTATAATATCAAATCCACATATATTAATTATACTATTAATTGCTGTTATTGTAAAATAATTTGAGTGCGAATAACCTAAATTATCTATTCTCTTATTATTAATAATAGATTTCAAATATGGGACTTCAATTACAATTAATGTATTTGCATCACTTAATTTTACAATATTCTTAAAAAAGCGAAGGGGATCAAAAATGTGCTCAAATACATGCCTGAAATAAATCACATCAAATTTTAAATTCTTAAAATAATCCGATGCAGAGGTATTAAAATAATCATTATAAATGTTAATGCATCTTTCAGACCAAATGTTTTCAAATTGTAATGATGGTTCAACTCCATATAAATTTATGTCAGGCTTTTTGTTCCGGAATAAATTAAGAATATAACCATCGTTACAACCAATTTCTAAAATATTATGAATAGAATTAATATTTTTTCTTTCACATACTTTTTCTACAAAACTATTAAGATAACTTTCAAATTCAGAGTCTCGATGAAATGTAGATAAATGATTTGAATAAAGTTTATTTAAATATATATCTGCTTCTTTTATTTCTTTGTAATAAAGTAATCTACATTCTTTACAAAATAATAATTCTAACTGGAATTTTGGTTGCATCAAGCTCTCATCTAAATAATCACAAATATAACCTGCTAATGGTGATTTACCTAAATTGTAAGTAATTGTTTCTGAAGAACATACTTTACATTTCATTTAATTCGAATTTATTTAATAAACTTACAATTTTATCAGTTGATCCTTGATTCAGTAAATAAGAAGGTATACTTAAGATTGTATTATGGATCAATTCTGTTATTGGAAAAGATAAAATATTCCATTCTTTATAAGCATTTTGCTTATGTGGCGGGATTGGATAATGTATTATTGTTTGTATTCCATTGTCAGATAAATGCCTTTGTAATTTGTTTCTTTCTTCACACCTTACAACAAATAAATGCCAAACGTGCGATTTATCATCAAAGCATCCCGGTAAAATTATACCTGGGTTAAATATATTCTCCCGATAATATTTACTTATCTCTCTTCTTGATTCATTATCCTCATCAAGATATTTTAATTTAACTCTTAATACCGCCGCTTGAATTTCATCCAATCTTGAATTATATCCCCGGAAAATATTTTCATATTTTTTTTTCGAACCGTAATTTCCCAAAGTTCTGCATATATCGGCAAGTTCATTATCATCAGTACATATTGCTCCTGCATCACCTAATGAACCAAGATTCTTCCCGGGATAAAAACTAAATCCGGAAGCATCTCCTAATGAACCGTCTCTTTTATCTTTGTAACAAGCTCCATGTGCCTGTGCACAATCTTCAATTAATTTTAAATTATATTTTCTGCAAATTTCTCTAATTTTATCTGTAAATGCATTCCTTCCGTATAAATGAACGATCATTATTCCTTTTGTCTTCTCGGTAATCTTAACTTCAATAAGTGATGAATCAATATTATATGTATTTATATCCGGTTCAACCAATACAGCTTTTAATCTGTTGTCGGTAATGGCAAGTAAACTTGCAATATATGTATTTGCCGGTGCAATAATCTCATCACCCTCCTCCATTACTCCCATTTCGATATAGCCTCTTAAAATTATTTTTAATGCATCCAATCCATTACCTACACCTATACAATTCTTTACATCAATATATTCTGCAAATTCCTTTTCAAACTCCCTTACTTCTTCTCCCAACAAATACCAACCCGATTCTGCGACCCGCTTGACTGCATCATTAATTTCTTTTTGATATCTGCCGTTTATTTCTTTTAAATCAAGAAATTTAATCATTAGTTATTCTGATTGGTTCATCTTTTATAATTTTATAATTATTTCCATTTAAATCCCTTAGTCCTAAATCTAAAATTAAATTATCTTGTGTAATATATCCTTTTAATTTAGCTGGATTCCCATACCAAACAGTATAAGGTGGTACATTTTTAGTAATAACAGAACCTGCTCCAATCAATGAATATTTTCCGATTTTATTTCCTGCAATAATAGTTGAATTCGCACCAATTGAAGCCCACTCCTCAACGATAGTTTGTTTGAATTTCTTAGGATAAATTTTTGAACGCGGAATTATATCATTTGTAAAAGTTACATTTGGACCAATAAATACATTATCAGATATTCTTAAACCATCCCAAACCTGAACCCCGGATTTTATAGTAACATTATTTCCGATGATTACATCATTTTCAATAAAAACGTTACAATTAATATTACAATTATTTCCAATTATAGCATCGTCAAGAATAACACAAAATTGCCAAATTTGTGTATCTTTCCCAATATTAACTGATTTAACGACTGATGAAGGGTGAATTTTCATATTCTTTTAAACTTTAAAAAATCCTTATACTTCCTAATATAATCAGTTTCCTCAAATTTCTCGGATGTCAAAACCAAGCAAATCGAACCAGAAGAAAAACTTTGTTCTGCCGCCCAAATTCCAGGTGGTATATGTATGCCCATATAAGGTCTATTTAATGAAACAGTTTTATTATTATTGCCATCATCGAGATAAACATTAAAACTGCCACTTGCTGCAACTATTAACTGATGGCATTTTTTGTGTGAATGCGCCCCTCTGTCTTCTCCCCCGGGAATATCATATAAATAGAAAATCCTTTTGAGTTTAAAAGGTATATCAACTTCACTATGCAAAGGGGTCAAATTTCCGGCCCTGTTTTTTATCTTCGGAAAATGAAGCAATGTGCAATCATATATTGTAGTTTTTTTACTATCCAACGGATTTTAAAAACAGATTATAATTTCTCAAATAATCTTTTTCGCTATATTTATCTGAAGCCAGTATCAGGCATAATGAATTTGTAGAAAAATTTTCAATGTGTCTCCATATCATTTTTGGTATATATAATCCATAATAAGATCTGTTCAAAGAAAACTTCTTCTTATTTTTTCCATCATCCAGAATCACGTCAAAGCTTCCGGATAAAGCGATAATAAATTCGTTTAAAGTTTTATATGCATGACCGCCTCTTTTCTGTCCTCCTGGTACATCATATATCCAATAAACCCTTTTTATTTCAAATGGAATATGATTTTTGCTTTCAAGGAATGACAGATTGCCACGTCTATCCTGAATTTTCGGCAGGTCATTTATTTTGCAATCACTAATTTTCAAAATTAGTATATAGTATAAATTAAATAATATATTATGAAAAAACCATTAGAGTTAGTTTGTAATAACATCTACTTTTACATTTTTATCCTTGTTTCCTTATTTAGCGTCTCTATCAAAGATTTATTAGTTTTATATTTAAGCTTAATATAATTATTAATTTTTGGTATTTCAGGGTTCCCATCTAAAACTTTAAATATATTTACCAAATTTATATCCATATTTTCCTTTTTTAACTTGTCTATTAAGCTATTAAACATAAATAAATCTTTTTCGTAATCCAATGTTAATCTGTAATCTCTAATTAAATCTTTTGGTAAGTCAACTAAGTTTACCTTAAATACATCCTTATTATTTTGGTAATACCAGGTCATATATTCAGAATATTTCGCATCTTTTTTGTATTTAATGACCCTTTTTAAAGCTTCTGTGTTAATAATTTCAGTTGAAGTCCCGACAGAAAATTCTTTAGCTGCAGTATAATCAGCTCCGTTTTCAAAATGAGATTTAATTAAGATTTCAGCAATCTCGTTTGAAATAAAAGGACAGTCTGCAGTAACTCTGATTACAACATCTATATTATACTTTTCACAGGCTCCGATATATCTTGCTATTACATCATCGGGATGACCTTGCCAAAATTTAACTTTACCATTTAAAGTATAATTTCTCAATATTGAATCGTCTCTTAAATTTGATGTTGCCAGAATTACAATATTTGCACTTTGAATCTTTAAACAACTTTGAAGGCAAAGCTCAACGGATGGAATCCCGTTAATTTCCATTATTGCTTTGTTCTTTAGCCTTTTAGATTTCATTCGGCCGGCAACGATAACGCCAATATTAGTTTTTCCGAAGTCATTTTCACAAACAGTTTCGTGTTTCAATTTATTCTTATTAAGAATCATTCTGTTATTCTGCAAATATTTTAATTCATTTAAATTAATACCATCTTTGTCAGTTCTTAAGAATGTTAGTTCATCGGTAGAAATCAGGCTCCCATTAATTTTATCGGTTTTTAAGACTACCTTTTGTACTGATTTTTTAAGGTAATTTCTTTCATTATCCGTAATAAACTTATTTGCATTTGCTGTTCCAATGCTTTTGAAATTATTAACTAATTTACTTAATTCCTCAAAATGGAGTGAAGAAAAAGCATCATATTTTGTTTTATTCCTGTCTATACAAATATGTTTTTCAATATAATCAACTTTTAAAGCCGATACAATAGAAGGAATTAATATAGATTCTTCGGATTCACCCTGCAGATGGTCTGCAAAACTAATTTTACATTCAGGAAATGCACTTTTAATAATTTTTATTTTATTTAATTGGGTATCTTTAACTTCCGATGGATAATTTTGATATCCAATTTGCAGAATCATTTCTTCAGGTTTTAATTTTTCAAATTCTCTAATAAAAGTTTCAATTTCTGTAATTTCGTATCCGGAAATATTTAAAATTAGTTTTTTATTCTCCAATTTAATTTTTAATAGTTCATTTAATACTTCATAGTTCTGTAAAACTGAAGCTTGAAGTTTAACACCAACAAAATTATCTGCATTATTCCGAAAATAATTCAGACCATATAAATCAAATATATCAATCCAAATTTCATTAAATTTGATTGATGCATAATTAATAATCTCATCCCATTCCTTTATATTAAAAAATAATTTTTTGTAATCATTATACCAGGAATAATCTCTTAAAGATATTTTGTCATACTTAAAGATCTGAAATTTGATACCTATATTTCTATAATCTAATTTAGAAAATTTATCTATTAATCTGAATAGGTATTTTTTTTCACCACCGTGAGTGTTAGCTATTTCTAATATTAAATATTGATAATCAATCATAACAAATTAATTCCCAATTTAAAGGAGTTCCTTTTTTAATGTCTTTTTTTGCTCTTTTCCCGATTATTTCATAAATATATTTAGGATGCAAACCATATCCCGGACGAATCGACCTGATATTCTCACTTGTGAAAATTTCCCCTGCTTTAATATCATTTACAACAAATAATGAACGTGCAAATATCCTGTTATTTTTTACTTTTTCGGATAAATCGTATTTTATTTCCCCGACAGCTTTTTCAACCTCCCTGATTGATTTGACCATATCTGCAAATTCATGCGGCTCCATTGAAAATGACGAATCTGGTCCGCCCAATTTCCTGTCAAGAATAAAATGTTTTTCAATAATCTTAGCACCAAGTGCAACTGCAGCTATTGCTGATGAGCTTCCTAAAGTATGGTCAGATAATCCCGCTATTACTCCGAATCGTTCCGCTAAATCAGGAATCGTTTTCAAATTAGCTTCTTCTATTGGTGCCGGATATGCTGATGTACATTTTAAAAGAGCTATATCATTATTGCCGGCTTCTCTGCAGGCATTTACTGCATCTTCTATATCTTTTAATTCAGCAATTCCTGTCGAGATAATAACAGGCTTTCCTTTTGAAGCAATATATTTTATCAATGGTATATCTGATATTTCAAATGAAGCAATTTTATAAATTGGAACATTTAAATCTTCTAAAAAATCGACCGCAGATTTATCAAATGGAGTTGAAAAGAATATAAGTCCTGATTCTTCAGTAACTTTTTTTAAGTCGAACTGCCATTCCCAGGGAGTATAAGCTTCCTTATAAAGTTCATAGAGCGTCTTTCCATCCCAAAGTGTTCCCTGTTTAATTTTAAAATATTTATTGTTACAGTCTATAGTAATAGTATCAGCTGTATAAGTCTGTATTTTTACCGCATCTGCGCCCGCTTTCACCGCTGCCTTTATAGATTCAATGGCGAGATTATAATCCTGATTGTGATTGGCAGATAATTCTGCAACAATGAAACAATGTGAATTCCTGTTTTTAAAAATTCCGGGAATATTAATCATGTTTTTGAATCATATTATAATACCGTTTTCTTAATTCGGAAATTTTAATATTCCAGCCTTCCGGTTCTATAATATAATTTATTTTTTCAAAATCTTTAATTGTATGGTAAGTTCCTGTGCCGGTTTGTTTCGCAGGATTGAAATTTAACTCTTTTATTTTATTCCAGTTTTCTATGAATAAATGCTGAATCATAGAATTAAGCTTTTGATAAGTAGAATTTAGAGTTTCGATTTCTTCATTAAATTTTACCTCTTTTTGAAATAAAATATCACCCCGGTCAATTGCTTCATTGATAAAATGAATGGTTACTCCTTTGGGTGAATCCTCAACAAAACTCCAGAAATTCGGATTTGCTCCTCTGTTCCAGGGTAATAAAGATATGTGCAGGTTTATTATTTTTCCGGTCATTAAGTCTAAAACTTCTTTTTTTATAATATGCCTGTAATTATAGCTGATAATCAGGTCCGGAGATATTCTTTGAATATCTTCATTTGTAATTTTTTCTGCAAGGATATCAATATCCGAATTTTGATTTTTTATCCTGTTAAAAAGAGATTTCGATATATCGTTATTTGATAAAAATAATATTTTCATTGGAGGAAATAATCACAATTGTTTTCAATTGAAGGTATCAGGCGTTTGCAATTTTTTGCCATATTTTTCCTTATTTCGGAAGAGATTATTATGCTTTCTATTTTTTCTGCGATGACATTTTTGTCTGTATCTTTAATATAAGATAAATTAATTCCAGCTTTTTCCATCGCAATTTGATTGGCAATCTCTTCCTGGTTCTTCGCTAAAACTATAGTTATCATTGGTGTTTGCAAGCTCATTAATTCCCAGACTGTGCTGCCGGAAGCTGTTATAGCCAGATCACACCACTTTATGAACGGAATAATATTATCAACTACAGCAATTAATTCAATACTATGTTTGTGATTTTTAAATTCGTTCAAGTCATATTTGAATTCGCTTTTAGAGCCAGCAAGTATTTTAATATTTAAATTCATATTCAATAAATATATCGAATCCAATAACTTCTTGATATATTCCTGCATATTATTTCCACCAATTGTTATTAGTAAATTATTGCATTTATCATGAATTACTTTATTATAATTTTTCATATTTCTATATTCCCTTCGCAGAAGTACAAATTTCAGACCGAGTAATAATTTTGTATACTTTTCGCAGGAATATTTAAAAACTCTATTCGCATTTAAATTTTGATTTAATATAATGTCACTAACATAATGACAGGCGGCAACATCATCTATGCACATCAACTTAAATCCTGATTTTTTAATTTGCCTTTGATAATTCGTTTCGAACTTATAACCGTCCGTTATTATCCAGTCTGTATTATATTTTTGAGCAACCTTAACAGTATTCTTTGCATCTAATAATAATTCCTCATAGACGATACTTTTTTCCAGCTTAATATTTTCTTTATCAATCCTGGCTAATAGATCGGGGTTTTGAGTGTTTGTTAAGAATATTATATCGTTATTATCTTCTTTGAGCCTTTGACTTAATGCAAAACATCTCATAAAATGACCTGCTCCAATTTCGAATGATGCATCTGTTCTGAAAAGGAACTTCATTTTAAGGTATCAATTATTTTACTGCTTATATAATTTAAATCTGTTTCATCTAAAGAAGGATACATTGGTATAGAAATTTGTCTTTCGTAAAATTTTTCTGATATTGGAAAATCTCCTGGCTTAAATCCGAAATTATTCTTATAATAAGGTTGAAGATGAACGGGAATGTAATGCACCTGGCATTTAATACCCGATGATGAAAGTTTTTCAAATAATTCTTTTTTTCCAAATTTTAAATTTTCGAATTTAATTTGTAAGGGATATAAATGATATGCATGTCCTGAATTCTTATTAACTGTCGGCAAAATAAAATTCTCATTGTTATCAAAAGCTTTATTATAATATTCTGCTATTTCTTTTCTCCTCTTTACAAATCTATCCAATTTTTTAATCTGTGAAATTCCGAGTGCACATTGAAAATCAGTTATCCTGTAATTAAAACCTAAAAATTGCATTTCGTAATACCAGGGTATTTTTTTTAATTCTGAATTCTGAATTCTGAATTCTGAATTATTTTTAACAACACCATGTGTTCTTAATATCTTAATTCTTTTATCAATTTCTTTATTATTGGTAAGTACGGCACCTCCTTCTCCGGTCGTAAAATTTTTTACAGGATGAAAGCTTTGACAGACAGCATCCGCATATTTTACTGCATATTTTTCATTATTTTTATATGTTGCTCCCAGCGCGTGGCAATTATCATTAACTAATTGAAATTTGTATTTTTTCGATAACGATTTTAGATTTTCCCAGTCACACGGATGTCCCGCATAATCAACTCCAATCACTGCCTTTACATTCTTTCCGTTTTGCGTGTAACATTTAATTTTTTCTTCAAGTTTATTTACATCTATGTTATAACTTATACTGTCAATATCAACAAAATCCGGGGTGGCTCCCGAATATAGTATACAATTTGCACTTGCGAGAAAAGTAATCGGGGAGGTAATTACTATGTCTCCCTGCTTCCATCCCAAAGCCAATCCTGCTAAATGCAAGGCTGCAGTGCCGTTACAGACTGCGGAAGCATATTTTGAACCGAATTTATCACATAAAGCTTTCTCAAATTCCTTAACCTTCGGTCCCTGAGTAAGCCAATCGGATTTTAAAACGTCAATTACTGCTTTTATATCTTTTTTGTCAATATTTTGTTTGCCGTATGAGTAGGATTTCACAACTATATGATTAATGAAAGTAATATTAATGAACCAATATCATTAAGCTTTTGTCCTGAAAGTTCTTCACCACTATTAAATGATTCAATAATTTCCTTAATGTAATTCAAATTAAAATAATCACTATCTAATGCGTTTTTATATTTACCTGATTTTAAAATTTCCCTAAAAAAACTATTCATAGCCGAGCCGTATAATGTCTCTGCCAAATGACTGAAACCTGGATTTACATCGTAAAGATATGAATGAGGTCCTTTTTGAAGATGCAAAGGGTAGTTAATTTTATTCTTCAATACCCATTTTAAAGGATATTTTGTGTTTTTTAAATCAAGTCCTCTCCCCCAACTTTCAGGCATCTGCGAGAGAAAATTTTGGACTGATATATCCCAAAATGGTAACTTAATTTGTTTATTATATCTTTCAAGGGACTTTCCTATCACTTTAACAGTTGAACCCTGCCAGTGAAAGGAATTGTATAAATAGATTATCGCAGAATATATTTTTTCAGGACTAAGTTTTTCAGAAATTTCTCTTAGATATATTTTTTGATAAGTTTCTGAGTATTCTTTTCGAGCTTTTTGTGACAATATTGCGGAGTTATCCATGCTATAAAAAGGAAACCGTTTGGGATAAATAAAAAACGAAGATAGAATTTTAATAAATAAATCCGTTTTATCATAACCATCAATATTATCAAAAATACTATTGCTACTTCTGTTTTTAAGAAAATTATAAACGATGTCTTTCTGGTAATTTCCATCCAATATTGTTTTAATAAATGAAGGGCTAAACATATAACATGCCATTTTATCAGCATATTCACGAAAATCTAAATCCGGATGATCGAGAATCGTAGCAAATTGTGAAAATCCCAAATTATGGACACCGTCACTAATTTCACCCGAAAAAATTGAATCTTCTTCAGAAGAATTTTTATTAATAAAATCTGATAAAAGGCTGAAATTCAACGAACTGAAGGAAATAATCAGATTATCTTTCAAAAAAGGAATTAGTTCCTGGAAATATAAAACAGAATTTTTTTTAGTGTAGTCTAAAGGAACAATATCAAGTTTTATTTTATAATATTCAGCAATAGCTTTCGCTCTATCAACTTCGAATTGATTAATTGTACCTGATCTTATTGAATAAAACATTTCACCGATTACTCCTCTAACCTGTTCCGCAGGATACATCTCTCTTAAAAAACCTAATATCGCGGTTGAATCCCAACCACTTGATAAATAGACCCAATTAATTCCATTTTTACTGCTTCTTAATTTAATTGCGTCCCATAAAAAATTAAAATATTGATCAAGATTATTATCATCATATTCGGAAACTGGAACAGGATTATATGATTTAAATGTAATTTCAATACCATTTTTTGATACTTTGAGATATTCATTTACACCTACTCTAAAAATATTTTTGTAAATCGTATGCTTTTTAGGTGCATAATTGCCGTACAAAGTAAAAAAAGATGAAAGTGCAATCTCATCAAAATATTTTGTCAATCCAAGTTCATAAAATAAACTCATTGAATCTGAAACAATGAATTCTTTTCCATCTGAATAATAAAAAATATCCGTTTTTCCGAAAGAATCGAGAAAGAGTGAAATAGTCGAATCGACCAGTTCAATCAAAACAAAATTGCCTTCAAGATTTTCAGTTATTTTTGAAGTATTTTTATCAAGTGTTAATTTTTTAAATTCATTAATACTATAAGATACCTTCGCCCCTGTTTTTTCCTTGATTATATAATCAACTTCTCCTAATAAAAAGTATTTATCGTTTATCGGAATAGCATTACCCCGGAAGAAATAGAAATTATTAAACTTAATAATATCATTAAAATTATGATGGTTATGAGCTTGTAAGACTGAATAATATTTCTCTGAAAAAATTATCATATTATATTTTATTAATTATTTTTCGTAATGAGTCAATGTTTAACCAACAATTATTTGAGTCACTGCTATATTTAAAACCATCTTCACAAATTTTAGCATTGACATAATTATTTTTGCTTTTTAGTGACCAGAAATAATGATCGGGTTGTATTATATAATAATCATCCATTTCTAATGTTTTTCTTGCATCATCTTCTGGTACCATTACTTCATGAAGTTTTTCTCCGGGTCTAATCCCGATAAATTTAAATTCACAATCAGGTGCAATTGCTAAAGCAAGGTCCATAATATTCATACTTGGAATTTTAGGAACGAAAATTTCTCCTCCTTGCATTACATTAAGACTATTGATAACAAATTTTACACCTTGCTCAAGTGTAATCCAAAATCTTGTCATTCTTTTATCTGTAATCGGGATAACTCCTGATTCTTTCATTTTGAGGAAAAAAGGAATTACCGAGCCACGACTGCCAACAACATTGCCATATCGAACTACTGCAAATCTTGTTTTATAATTTCCGGCATATGCATTTGCTGCAACAAATAATTTATCTGAACATAATTTAGTTGCGCCGTATAAGTTAATTGGATTGGCGGCTTTATCCGTACTTAAAGCCATGACCCTTTCTACTCCTTTATCAAGAGCGGCGTCTATTACATTAATTGCACCGTTAATATTAGTATTTATTGCTTCAATAGGGTTATATTCAGCAGTAGGTACTTGTTTTAAAGCTGCAGCATGCACTACAACATCGATATTATCAAATGCCCGATACAACCGGTTTCTATCTCTAACATCACCAATGAAATATCTTATCACAGGATATTTTTCCACAGGGAAAACCGAACTCATTTCGTACTGCTTTAATTCATCCCTGCTGAAAATTACCAGCCTTTTTGGTTTATACTCTTCAAGAACTATTTTTGTGAACTTTTTTCCGAAAGAACCAGTACCTCCGGTTATCAATATTTCTTTGCCATTAATAAAATTTTCCATATTATTTATTTCTAATTAATTTTCTTTTATTTCTAAAATATTTCGATATTCTGGTATTATTTAAATTATGTTTTAAATAGAAATCCCTTGTTTTTGAATAAAAAGAACTTTTTATCTTACTTGCTAACGAAATCTTAAATTGAGGTGGTACTGCAAATAATAATTTAGAATAATATATATTCAGTTTTTCATTCTTCTCATAATACCTGCACCATTCTTCAGTCAGACAATAGAGCCAGGATTTAAGATAATTTCCATTAGGTAAAGAATTATCAGGATTTATTTCGGGAAATTCAAAATTCAAATCTTCACAAACAGATTTACGAACCCACTCTATTATGCTAAACAAAGATTTATTTGAATTATTTTGGAATTTATTATTACCAATAAAAGGTTTTTCCAAAAGTTCTCTGATTCTTTCTTTCGTACTTTTTCCATCATCACATAGATTTAGATTCAAAAATTGTTTTCTTCGTGTTTCCAGATCAAGTTTCAAATCATAAGAATTAATATATTTTAATAAATAATCCTCAAACTCAACCACTGAATTCAAACATAAAATTCCACCACGTTCTATTCCCGATTCAGCACACTTAACGTTAAAACATGCATCCTTCAGAAATATTAATGGTTTACCGGAGAGTGATATTTCAAATGCCACATTTGACATCGTGTTCAAAAGTACTCCCAGATCAAGTTCTAAGCAAGCTTTTAATAAATCTTTTTCATTTATTACTTCTAAATTATCAGGCAGATTTGTTTTAAATTCCAACCAATAATCAGGATAATCAAAAAGTATATGTGGCTTTATTTTGAATAAAATATCAGGATGCTTAGTTGCAAGTATTTTGATTTTTTCTAAAGAATTCAAATGATAATACTCCTGTATACTATGACTTGTAAACCCTCCTCCAGCTGATGTAAAAAAAATAACTGTAAATTTATCGTTTGCAATTATATTTGAAGAATCAAAATTAAAATAACCGCTGTATTCGGTATCATTATACGTAGAACGCGTGATTTTATATTCGTCTAATTTATTCTTCCAAAAATCCATTTGCATCGAACCTACCATTTTAATTGTATCAGGTTTCTGTCCTGCTATTAACAGGCCTTCATAATTATCTTTTCCCCAAACTAAATAATTATCAACGTTAAGAGTTCTTGTTGTATAACCGGAATTATCAACAACTCCTCCATGAATTGATACATAAGTCTCACAGCCCAGGTCCATAGCTCTTTTTATCATACACCTGACAGACATATCCCAGCTGTTTGAGAAATAAATTTTTTGAGGATGAACGAAATTTACAATTCTATCAAAAGTTTTTAAATCTAAAATGATTTTCTTAATTTTATCAAAAAAATCTACAAATTGAAAATTAAGGCAATCATAATATTTGTATTTTCCAAATAGCGTTAAAATAAATTCATTCAAAAATATATTTTTGATATTATCAATTTTATCATAATAATCTATTATATCATCATCTAAATATTCAAAATGATGAAATACTAAAGGATGTTTATTTTTATTAGTAGATTTTTCTAAAAACGGAATTCTCCAGACAACGATACTGTTCATATTTACGCTTTTTTTAAAATGTCTTATTACATCAAAATCCCATTCGAAATTTTCCGAAAGTAGAAAAAGAGTTTTAGTTTTCTTTTCCCGGTTTGCTTCATTAAAATCAAATTCAGAATAGTTTTTTTCTAATGATTTTGGATAAAAATTAGTAAAATAATTAGAATTGTTAGTTTTGTAATAATTAATATCAATCCTATTATTTCTAAAATAAAACTCTGATAGACTGTCTAATAAATTGGATGAGTCAAAATTACTAACATTTAATGGAACCCCTTTTATAGCGTTAATATAAATTTTTCCGACAGTTTCTTCAAATAAAAATTTTTCAAGAGCGAATATTGTATGGAAATAAGCTTTATAAAAATATCTTAAAAATATTTTTGTAATTTCAAATACAGAGACTCCTTCGTAATTTATTTCAGATGTATCAAAAGAATTAAGTTTATTTATATTTTCAATAGTAAGAATTTCAGACTTTTGAATGATATCGTCTGTTAAATATCTCCACAAATTAATATGCTCTTCGCCCATAACTTTTAACTGCCTGGATAAAGTAATATTAGTTGTTATAATTTTATTCCCGGATAATAATTGTTTCGAAAGTTTATTATAAGTATAATTATTATTTACTACTATATAATCTTGTTTATGCATTAAGATATTATTTCCATTCGCTTTTTATATGAACTACATACGTGCCATTGTTAGCAAAGTTGATGTAAGACCCATGCCCAGTAATGTCATTGTTAATAATATTGAAACTAATTGGTAAATGAACCATATCGAGACAACAACCTTCATTTATATTTCGGATTACCTCAACACTAATACAATAAGTTCCGGGGGTTAATAATATTTTTGGAATTGTCGCAGTAACACAAACAATGCCTTTGCAGTTTTTAATTTCAAACCCTTCCCACTGTGAGCGTAAAAGACTTAAATACTGACCAACTGAATTTGTTATTACTATATCAAAAATTGGCCTATTAACTTCTTCGTAAAAAATTACCTCAAGCTCGATCATCATGCTTTCACCCATCTTGAATTCATTCGTAATATTTCCATTTGAATCTTTTAAAGTTATTCGCGAAAATCTTGCAATATTATCTAAAGAATCCCTGTCAGGATAATCAATTATATTTACATTACCTGTAGATGCAACTCTTGCATCTTTTCTTAAATAAATATTAATTCCTTCTTTTGTGTTCCCATCAAATATTTTTTTGCCTTGCCTTAAGACAATAACTCTTGAACACAATTGTTCCACAGCGCCCATGTTATGGCTGACAAATAAAATCGTTCTGCCCGATTTGCTTACATCGCTCATTTTCCCGAGGCATTTTTTCTGGAATTCAAAATCACCAACCGCCAATACTTCATCAACAATTAATATTTCCGGTTCAATATGTGCTGCAACTGCAAATGCGAGACGCATATACATACCGCTTGAATATCTCTTCACCGGTGTATCGATGAATTTCTCGACTTCTGCAAACGAAACTATCTCGTCAAATTTAACATCTATCTCCTTTTTTTTCATCCCGAGTATGGAACCGTTAAGGTAGATATTTTCTCTGCCGGTAAGTTCAGGGTTAAATCCTGTCCCTACTTCCAATAAAGAAGCAACTCCGCCTTTTACTTTTGCTATTCCTTCAGTAGGATTAGTTATCCTGGATAAGATTTTTAATAACGTACTTTTGCCTGCTCCATTTCTTCCTATTATACCAACTACCTCCCCTTCATCTACATTAAAAGAAATATTTTTTAAAGCCCACACTTCTTTTTTTTCGTTTTTTTGTTTCGAAACTATTCTTTTTATTTTATAATTAAATAAGTCTCTGAAAGTTCTAACTCCAAATCCGAATCCGGAAAAATTTTCTCCTATACGGTATTTTTTAGAAATATTTTCTATCTCAATTATATTGCTCAAATTAAATCCGCAAATTGATTTTCAAGTTTTTTGAAATATATGAGAGAAATAAATATGATTAATAATGTGATGAATATGGAAACGGCTAAAAGATTTATCGGAAGAAACCCGTTTCCGGTCAAGGAGTATCTTGATAATTCTATTACACCCGCTATCGGATTAAGCCAGTAAATATAAGCATATTTGGCGGGGATTTTATCTGCTGAATAACCGACTGGAGAAATCCAAGCCATCAGTTGTATGAAAAATGGTAATATTTGTGCTATATCTCTGTATTTTACACTAAATGCCGAAAATAATGTTCCTATGCTTGCAGTTGCAATGAATCCCCAAAAGATTGCAACAGGAAATAATAATAGCGTAATTTTAGGAATAAATTGATAGTATATAGATAAAATTATAAATATAACAATTGCGACTCCCAAATCCACAAAGCCTTTTAATACTGATGATATAGGTAATATTATCCTTGGAAAATATATCTTTGAAACTAAACTTGAATTTGTAATAAGGCTCTGAGTAGATGAGCTAATACCTTCAGAAATAAAATTCCAGATAATCACCCCTGATAAAACAAAAAGCGTGTATGGAATCCCGGAAGAATCAAATCCTGCCAGTCTATTAAAAATAAATGTAAAAATAATTGTCGATATAACTGGACGAAAAACCGCCCACGCAGTTCCAAGTAATGTTTGCTTATACCTGACTTTGACATCCCTCCAAACAAAGAAATAAAATAATTCACGGAAATGAAATATTTCTTTTATGCTGAGACTCGGGGTCTTACCCGGTTTTATAATAAACTGCATCTATAAATATTAGCTATGGAATTCGGAAATTTTACTATGAACATACTCAATTTGTTCAACCGCTAACTCAGGATAAATTGGTAAAGCTATAGATTGATTAGCTGCATTTTCTGAATTTATAAATGCAGATTCAGAATAATTCAGTGCAAGTTTTGCAAAACATTCCTGTTTATGGAAAGGCACGGGATAATAAATTTCGGTACTGATACCATTGTCGGATAAGTATTTCCTGAACTCGTCTCTTTTCTGAACTCTTATTACGAATTGGTTATAAATGTGATAATTTTTTAATTTTGAATCACTGTAAACTGCTTTTGGCAATAACACTTTATCTTTTTCCGAAAATTCAATTTTTCCCGGCTCCGTTGCTAAACCCGAACTAATGAATAATTTTAAATAATGGTTTGCATTTACTCTTCTTTTTTCCGACCAGGAATCGAGGTAAGGCAATTTCACATTTAATATCGCAGCCTGAATAGCATCGAGCCTGAAATTTCCTCCGATAATCTTGTGATAATATTTTGGTTTACCGCCATGAACCCTGAGTATTCGTAGTTTAGCTCCGAGTTCATCATTATTGGTTGTAACAAGACCACCATCTCCAAAACAACCGAGATTTTTGCTCGGGAAAAAAGAAAAACATCCGATATCACCAAGATTTCCTACGTTAATCCCGTTTTTATATTGAACACCGATAGCCTGCGCACCATCCTCAATTACCTTCAGATGGTACTTTTGCGCTATAGCATTTATTTCATCCATTTCCGCAGATTGTCCATAAAGATGAACAGGAATTATTGCTTTTGTTTTATCCGTAATTTTCTTTTCTATATCCGTGGGATTGATATTGTATGTAACGGGGTCTATATCAGCGAAAACGGGGACAGCATTTAATCTTGATACAACACCTGCGGTAGCAAAAAATGAGTAAGTAGGAACAATTATTTCATCACCTGGTTTAATATCGATTGCCATCAAAGCAACCAATAAAGCATCTGTTCCTGAAGAGACACCGATTGCATATTTACAGCCGAGATATTCGCACATAGCTTTTTCCAATTTCTCTACTTCAGGTCCGAGAATAAAATACTGAGATTCAGCAGTTTTTATTAATGCTTCATCCAATTCTTTCTTAATCGTTTGATACTGAGCTTTTAAATCAAGTAAAGGTACTTTCATTTTATTGTAATTTTAAATTTTGAATTTTGAATGTTTAATAATAATAGAACACGGATAACACAGATATTATAAATCTTCACGGATTAATTTTTGGTCATTTGTAAAAATTTTTCTTTTAAATTCGGGTTTTTTACCGAAATTTAGTAACAAGCCAACTTCTTTATCAGTTGATTTTAAATAATTGATAAGTTGAAATTCGTTTTCCTGTGAAAGAGAAATTGAAGTTTTAAGTTCAACAATAATTTTATCTTCAACTAATAAATCAGCAAAATAATCACCTACTAATTCATTATCATAATAAACTTTTATATTTTTTTGACTATCGACATTTAAATTGTATTTCCTCAACTCAATTAACATAGAATTTTCATAAACTTTTTCAAGGAAACCATATCCTAATTTATTGTAAACGATGTAAAACGCTTTTATTATTTTTTCTGTTATTTCTTCGTACAACATATTAATATTCAGTGATAATCCGTTTTTATCTGTGTTATCAGTGTTCTATAGATCTTATTTCATTCGTAACTTCTTATTTTATATTTCAAATATCCGTGGTCATCTGTATATTCAGTGTTATCCGTGGTCTATAGCTCTTATTTTTTTCGTGCGCTCTTATTTAATATTTCATATATCCGTGATCATCCGAATATTCAGTGTTATCCGTGGTCTATATTTCAGTAACAATGTTCTCAGCCAATTTATATTTCTTATTCGATTTTTCACAATACGCAAAACCGTTTTCATCGAAAGCAAGCCTTTTCCCCGCTTCACTGAACCACCCGATAATACGTGCAGGATTTCCTACGACAAGTGCAAAATCAGGAACATTTTTAGTCACGACAGAACCTGCCCCGACAAAAGCAAATCTTCCAATTGTATGCCCGCAAACTATTGTACTGTTCGCACCGAGTGATGCACCTTCTTTTACTAAGGTTTTTAAATAATATTGAGCTCCCACCTGGGGATATTTGCTTCTCGGATTTATTATATTTGTAAAAACCATGGAAGGACCGCAAAAGACATAATCTTCCAATTCGACTCCCTCATAAACGGAAACATTATTTTGTATTTTTACAAAATTTCCTATTCTAACATTGTTTCCTACGTTTACATTTTGTCCGAGAACACATTTCTTTCCGATTTTAGCACCTGATTGTATATGAGAAAAATGCCAGATTTTTGTTCCTTCTCCTATCTCCACGCCTTCATCTACAACAGCATGTTCATTAACGTAAAAATTTTCCATTTTTATTTTTAATTTAATTATCGATTAGTTTTTATTTTTTCCTGAGCAGATTCGAGTATTTCCAAAACCGAGGTAGCATGAACTCCATCCGTTCGGGGAGTTTTATTATTTGTAATACATTCAAAAAAATGTAATTGTTCTTCTTCCAGAGGCTGTTTTTCTTCATATTTTAATGCAATGTAATCGGAATCAAATTTTTCAATAGCACCATTTTTTCTGCTAAATCCTTTTTTGTAAAACTTCAGCTTTTCGGTTTTCACTACATCATCAAAAACAAGCATACCTTTATCTCCAATCACAACAAGACGGTGTTCTTTAAACGGATGGAGCCAGCTGACATAAATATGAGCTCTTACATTGTTGGGATAAACAAGATATGTTAACGTAGTATCCTCTATATGAGGCTGAACATAAGCGGCTCCCCTTGCACTCACTTCTATAGGTTGACTATTTGTAAAAAATTGCATCAAAGATATATCATGTGGAGCAAAACTCCATAATATGTTTTCTTCGGAGCGTATAGTTCCTAAATTTAATCTGTTACTGTAAATATATTGCAATTTGCCGATTTTTCCGTTATCAATGTTATTTTTCATTTCCAGTATCGCGGGATGGTACAATAATACGTGACCTACCATTAATATGAGGTTATTATCATTTGCAATTTTTACTAACTCTTTTGCTTCATTCGATATCAGTGTAATAGGCTTTTCAACAAGCACATGTTTATTATGCAATAAACATTTTTTTGCAATTTCGAAATGAGTGTTAGCCGGAGTGGCTATAATTACAGAATTAATTTCTTTTGATGTCAAAATATCATTAAAATCGGAAGTAAAATTAAATTTATCAGAAATAACTTTTGCGTTCTCGAAATTATTTTTATCAATATCATAAATTATTTTTAAATTATCGCCTAATAATTTATAAGATGTTTTAACGTGGTTCTTTCCCCATTTACCACAGCCTATGATTGCAAGTTTTAATTTTGAATACATTTATTTTTATTTTAGTTTATTTTTAATTTTCTTCTTTCCAAAGCCCTTTGCAAATTACCAATCAGTAACCTCTAATTACTAAAATCAATACCCTCGCTTCAGAACTTTTTCGTAATCAGCTTTTACCATTAATTTTACGAGTTCCGGAAACATTGTTTTGGATTTCCAGCCAAGAATTTTTTTTGCTTTTGATGCATCACCTATCAATATATCCACTTCTGTAGGTCTATAATAAGTTTTATCAACTTCGACGATTGTATCACCGACTTTAATATTTTTATGGATGATATTTTCGAAAGAGTCATTTATTTTATTGACAATACCTTTTTCGTTTTCGTTTTTTCCTTTCCAGTCCAATTCAACTCCAAGCTCATTAAATGCCAGTTCAGTAAATTCCCTTACTGTATGAGTTTCACCCGTTGCAAGCACGAAATCATCGGGCTTCTGCTGCTGTAGCATTGACCACATGCCTTCACAATATTCGGGTGCGAATCCCCAATCTCTCTTTGCGTTGAGATTTCCTAGATATAATTTCTTTTGAAAACCACAAGTAATTCTTGACACAGCTCTTGTAATTTTTCTTGTTACAAATGTTTCCCCGCGTCTTGGGGATTCATGATTAAATAAAATTCCATTACAGGCATAAAGCCCATAAGCTTCACGATAATTTATTACTATCCAGTAGCCATAAATTTTCGCAACTCCATAAGGACTTCTCGGATAGAAAGGAGTTTTTTCATTTTGAGGAAATTCAACCGCTCTTCCGAAAAGTTCGCTCGTGGAAGCCTGGTAAAATTTCGTTTGTAAGCCTGTTTCCCGTATGGCATCAAGAAATCTTAATGTCCCGATAGCATCCACTTCTGCGGTATATTCGGGAATTTCGAAAGAAACTTTCACATGGCTTTGTGCTGCTAAATTATAAATTTCGTGCGGTTTTGTTTTTTCCAGTAAACGATTTAAATTACTAGTATCAGTCACGTCACCATAATGTAGAAACAATTTTTTATCTAATATTTTTTTATCATTATAAAGATGGTCAATCCTTCCGGTATTAAATGAACTGCTCCTCCTGATTATCCCGTGAACTTCATAACCTTTGTTTATCAGCAGTTCAGATAAATAACTTCCATCCTGTCCCGTAATACCTGTAATTAATGCTATTTTTTTCATTTTAAGATAATTTGCTTGATTTACAATTTGAATATAGCTCCGCTTATTAACTCACATCGACAGCGTAAAAAAGAATGAGCCATTAATTTATAGCTATTAATATATCAATTACTAATTTTTAAACAGATTTTTTCTTTAAAAATAGAAAAAAACTATTATAATTTTTGAAATATATATTTTATATTATTAACAATTCGCAAAGTCTTTGTATTAAATTTTGAAATATATATTTTATATTATTAACAATTCGCAAAGTCTTTGTATTAAATATAAAATTATTTATTAAGCTTTATATATCTTTTTGCTTTTATATTTACCGAATGCATTTCTCGTATCAACAATAATCTTTGAATTTTTTAATATAAAGCCATAATCGTAATAAGTATGATCTGTAGATAATAATACAAGATCATATTTTGATAAATTTTTAGTATTAATTTTTACAGATTTTTTATTGAATCTGTATTTTCTTATTTTTGGAATGGATGTTACATACTCATCATTATAATCCACATAAGCTCCCTGATCCTGAAGCAATTCAATTAATTTAAGAGACGGGGATTCGCGTATATCGTCTATATCCCTTTTATATGCCAGTCCAAGAATTAGTATTTTTGAACCGTTAATATGTTTAAAATTCTGGTTTAAAGCATGTAAAACTTTTCCGATTACATAATAAGGCATCGATGTATTTATTTCCCCCGCAAGTTCAATAAACTTTGTGGCAACTTCAAATTCACGGGCTTTCCAGGTTAAATAAAACGGGTCAATCGGTATACAATGTCCGCCTAACCCGGGACCGGGATAGAACGGAGTGAAACCGAAAGGTTTCGTTGATGCCGCATCTATAACTTCCCAGATATCTATTCCCATTATATCAAAAACAACTTTTAATTCATTAACCAGGGCAATGTTAATAGACCTGTAAATATTTTCGAGAAGTTTAGTCGCCTCTGCTGCTCTTGAACTGGAAACAGGTACAACATTATTTATAACTTTTGAATATATCATAACTCCAAGCTCAGTACATTTAGAAGTTACGCCCCCAATGACCTTTGGAATTGTTGCTGTACTATAGTTTGGATTGTTTGGGTCTTCCCTTTCAGGAGAGAAACACAAGAAAAAATCTTTCCCGACTTTTAGGCCGGTGCTCTCAAGAGTGCTTAAAATATCTTCATCAGTAGTTCCGGGATACGTTGTGCTTTCGAGAGAAACAAAATGTCCTTTTCTCAGATACTTTGAAATAATAACAGTAGAGTTTATAACATAACTCAAGTCCGGTTCTCTGTTCACATTTAAAGGTGTCGGAACACAAATTATTATAGCGTCAACAATTTTTAATTTTGAAAAATCGCTTGTAGCAGAAAAAGTGCCTTTTGATACTTCAGCAAAAATTCTTTCGGAAGAAATGTGTTTTATATAACTTTTCTTTTTTTTATTTATGAAATCGACTTTGTTTTTATCTAAATCGAATCCAATTACTTTGATAGAATTTTTTGAAAATTCAAGCGCCAATGGTAAACCGACATATCCCAAACCGATTATACCTACTGCAAATTTATTTGTTTTGATTTTTTCTCTAAGCATATTCAGAAATTTATTATTGATAAATATTTTTATTATTCAGATTTCACATTTATAATTCAAAATTCTTCGTTTTATTCAGCATTTGCGTTCTTTGCATCCCGACTTGTCGGGACAACATTCAAAATTCAGAATTATTAACCTGCTTTTAACATTCAAAAAACCACTCTTCCGTGCTACTACATTAAAAAAGTTTGTTTTTATAGCAAACTATTAAATATCTTTTTATTTCAAAATATATTTACTAATTAAATGTTCTTTTTTCTTAACGTTAAAAAATGTTTTTTTTCGTTTATCTTTATGAACTTCGTGTAATGCTCTTAATTGTTCTTTTTTGTTTGTAGCTTGCTACATCGTGTCCTTAGTGGTAAAAAAAGCATTTGATCTACTAATCAAACCCCAACACTCTTTACAAGTTTGACTTCTGAACTGCTTAGCTGAACACTAAAAGTAGTATTGAGCTCAAGAATATTAACTATGATTTTATAGTTTCCCCTGATCTCCAGAATATACCCGGTCAATCCTTTAAACAGACCGGATGTAATTTCCACTAAATCACCCTGAATAATTTGTTTATCTTCAATTTTTATTTTTTCCGGCGCCTGTAATGATAATTTAATGTTTTCTATTTCTTTTGGTGATACAATTGCCGGTCGTTTTTGATACATAACATATTTTATTGCACCATACGTCTGTGATATTGCCCTCTGTCTTTCAGTTTCATTTCCTAAAACGAATATATACCCGGGAAAAAGAGGAACAAAAATCTTTTTCTTCCTGTCTGACCATATTCGTATAGTCTGAATTAATGGTAAAAATACATCAATATTTTTTTGACTAATTTGCTCATGTACCTTTTTCTCGTTACGTGGTTTTGTCTGTATAACAAACCAATTTTTTCCGTTATCCAAAATATTCAATTATTTGTTTTACGACAAAAAATCAATCAAAATAACTTCTCAAAAATTTTTGAACTATATAAGCCGAAGCTATCATTAACAATATATATATAAGCAACAACTGTAAAAAATTTTTCCCGAACCTATATGAAAATATCTTTCCCCGCCATCCGCACGATTGACAGAAATATGGACTGAATTTTAATCTTTTAAAAAACTTCTCGAACAAATTCCTCGTCCGGCTTCTTCTTAATGATGCAATTTTACCGCAATTCGGACATCGGGCAAGTTGAGTGTTTTTCCTTACAAATAGTCTATAATTCAATTTCTATAAATTAAGAATTTTTTACTTGTTTAATTCTTCTTTTATCAACATTCTCCGGTCTTGAATAATAATAATAATAATTATAATAGTATCCATATGCACTCTTCAGACTGAAATTATTCAAAAGTGAACCGAGGAATTTATGCGGGTCTATATTAATAATTCTATCATAAGTTTTCAAAAATGCTTCCATAGGTGTCTTATTCGCTTGAACAACGAGTATTGTTCCGTCAGAAATTCTTGATAAGATTTCAGCGTCCGTTACGGAAATAAATGGAGGTGAATCCATTATTAACATATCGTATTTCGTCTTCAGCATTTGTAAAAAATCATACATCTGCTGCGAACCTAAAAGTTCAGATGGATTAGGTGGAATCGTTCCGCTGGTTATATAGTCTAAATTTTTTAGTTTTGTTGATCTTATAATACCATCTAATGTAACATTCGAGAATAAATAATCGCTCAGACCCGGGAATCTTTCGGTTTCGAATATAGAGTGAATCCTGGGTTTTCTTAAATCGCAATCTAACAACAGAACTTTTTTATCAGCCTGGGCAAAACTTCCTGCAAGATTTAAAGCAACAGTTGTTTTACCTTCTGATGGGACAGAACTGGTTACCAAAATACTTTTTAACTCGGATCCTATTTTTGAATACATTACTCTCGTTCTTAATGCCTTAAATGATTCCGAGGCAGTAGCGTTAGGTTTATTGGCAACAATAAATTCAAGTTGGGATGAACCAAGTTCTTTCAATTCTACTATTGAAGGCACCCATGAAAGTACCGAAATACCTTTGCTCTCAATTTCCTCAGGGTTTTTTATAGACCTGTCTAAATAATTCCTTAGAAAAGCAAATCCGACACCCAATGCTAATCCTAATATAGCCCCCATTATTATTATTAATTGTCTGTTAGGTTTTGAAGGTACGGTCGGAAGTACTGCGGCATCGATAATATTGACATTTCCCAATTGAGATCTTTCGTTTACTAAAGCTTCCTGGTATTTTTCCTCTAAAGTAAGATAAAGTTTTTCATTCGATTTTCTCGCTCTCTCGAGACGGGCAAGCTCAATACTTTGTGCAGGTAATTTTGCAAATTCACCTTCGTATTTTGCAAGAAGTTTATTTAATGAATTTAACTTTGCTTTCTTCGATTGAACATCAATATTAGTCTCTAAAAAAGAATAAGATAATCGGGATTTCTCTTCCGGGTTATTTGCAAGAATTCCGCTTTTAAAGACTTTTAATCTGTCTTCATATTCTTTTTTTAATGGTTCGAGTTTCCTGTCATATTCGGAACTAACCTTCTTTTTCAAATTCTCATCACTCGGGATCGATAAATCGAGACTTTTTTGTGTTTCTAATTCAGCGATCTTTTTTTGCAGTTCCACGAAAAAAGGACTATTGATTTGCCCTTCGATATAATCCGGCAGACTATTATCAATCTTTTGTAATTCGGTTTTCAATTCTTCATAAGCTCTTTGCTTTGTAGCTAAATCTACTTCGGCAGAATTTTTGTCGGCTTCGAATGTTGAAATCTGGTCAACTAATTTTTTTGCTTGGTCGTCGAGAAATAATATACCTCCCTTTTGCTGGTAATCCTGAATCGCTGTTTCCGAGTTATTTAAATCTACCGATTTTTTGCTTTTTTCTTCCTCTAAAAAATTTTTCAAATTAGTAAGTTCACGTCTTGCAAAATCTACACTGTACATCAAATATACGTGAGCATACTCATTTGCAATTAATTTAGCCTCGTAGTTTGATGGGCTTTGGACTTCAATTTCAGCTATATCAAGACCTCTTTTTTGTGCTATCGTTGTTATACTTCCGAGGATTCTCGTCAGTGAAGGTGCAGATATTGTTGCAGCTTTGACTTCAGGATTTTTGTTAACAATATAGTAATATTTTGATATGTCAGGATTGACCTTAAAACTATCTAATAATGCATTCGCTACTTTTTCTCTTATATTATAACTTTTCAAAATTTCGATTTCGTTAGAAATGTACCGGTCACCTTGCCAGTCCTGAAACTCCGGCATTATTTGGGTCGTTAATATATTCCCTTGCGGTTTTACTATTTTTAATGATGTTGTAGTCTTATAAACATCTATTGCATTCATTACATACAGAACAGTGACTATGATACTTGAAATAAAAATAAGTATTATAGGTAATATGTTTGTACGTAATATGTTCACATACTCCTTTAAATTGTTGGATGGATGCTGTGAAAAAGTATTAATATTATTGGAAGTATTTTTTTCGCTTCCTTTTTCTATTGATGTTTGATTCAAAGATCTTTTCTTTTTATTTGTTCAAATATAAAATAATTCAACTAAATATTTATTTTCTAAAGATGGTAACCATTAAAACTGCAATAGATACCAGTGTTGTAGCTACTGATAAAATTAGAGTTAGATTATCTCTAAAATAATATCTTGGTCCGCCTGTAAATATTATAACATCCCCGGGCACTAATTTTATGTTCCTTTTCGAATATTTTTTTATATCTTTATCCCAGAATAAGTCGTTGTAATTAAGTTTTATAAGTTCATCCTGAGTTAAATTAAGCGTATCATTTTTTGGTCTGAATAATCTTATATCTTCCAGATTAGCTTCGACTGATGGACCCCCTGAGTAAGAAACTAAATCAACAAATGTTGAATTCTGAGGTATTAAATACTTACCGGGAAACTTTACATAGCCCCAGACACTGACTTCAATATTGACTTTATCTTTGTCACTGAAATTGTAATATCCTCCCTGCTGACTCGTGATTTGTTCGAAACCCGTTTTAACTTTATCATTCTGGGCATTCAAACTTAAACTAAATATCGAATAAATTGCAAAAATTAATAAAAAAATGTATCTTTTCAAGTTTAAATTATATTTTATTGACCTTAAATATATTATTTAATTACACAAAACTAAATAGCAAAATCCTTGTACCAATTTTTCTTTTTTATGTTAAAAAAATAACATATTTCATTGTTTTTTCAATAGCAACGACATTTTATTGTAATGGAGAATCCTTCAACATTTATGTTTAAAACGTATCGCGTTTTTTAGCTCTTAATATTCAAAATATCTCTTCTCCATCCACCGGGTATTCCCCGTGTTAAAAGGCTTCAGTTTAGTATTGGGTATTCAACATTAAAAATTCAAAATTCTTTGCTCTATTCAGCAATTAACATTAAAAATTCAAAATTCTATGGTTTTTAAACATTCAAAATTCAATATTTAATGTGACGCTTTCCCTTTCGGCATTGCATTCCAGAGAAACAACATAACGACTGCACCAATCAGAGCAAATGGAATTGGCCATAATTTCCAGACCTGCCAGCCTAAATTAGATGTGATATAACCCACAGCCTGCCCGACAAATGCTCCCGCGAGATATTGAAATCCATCAATTAATCCTGCGGCAGTTGCAGCCGCTTTTCTTCCTCCGAAATCCATTGATGCCGCACCACCAATCATACCATGTGCACCATTTACAAAAAATGATAACATTACAAGCATTAAAGCCGCAATTACTGGACCCAGCTTTAATGAATCGGATAAATAAAACAGGAACAGTATCAGTACCATTCCTATAAAACAATAAAATATTACAGGAGCCCTTCGTCCTTTATATACTCTGTCAGACATTATACCAAAAACAAATCCGCCTATTATACCAAGAACAGCAATTCCCCACGCCGCGAGCTGATATGGAACATCAGTTCCTGTAATTCCGTAAACATCTTTAAAATATACAGGAAACCAGGCATCTACAACACTTCTTCTTACAAAACCTATCATCATTGAACCCAGACCTATCATCCACATTATTTTGCTTGCAAATACTTTTTTAAGAACCTCGCTCATTTTTACTTTCACACTCATATCTTCAGTTGAATCGCCTGTATCAAGTTCACCAAAACCGGCTTGTTGCGGAGTATCCTTAACGAAAATTAATGTTAAAAAGAATAGTAACGTTACAAACATAGCCGGTATCCAGAAAGCCCACTGCCAGCTAATATATTTGGCAATTAACGGTGTAATTGAAAAAGATAATATTAATCCAAAACGAATCAGTACACCGAATATTGCAGCGAAAGTTCCGCGTTCCCTGATATGAAACCATTGTGCATTTATCTTCACGATTGATAATGCACCAAATGCCTGAAAATATCCGTTAACTGACCAAATGATGGCAAGAGTCCAGAGTAATGATTGCTTGGTAAATCCGAACATTAATACAGGTTCTGAAATTAAATCCTTTCCGTTCCAGAGAGAAGGAGTGGTAATAAGCAAAGCCGATAGTCCGAAAAGAAAATTCATTATAATAACACCTATCGCTCCGAACAAAAAAGATTTTTTCCCTCCGATTTTATCAGCAAGAGGTCCGTTAATAACCACAGCCAGTCCATAGACTAACGGCAGAAGTGTTTCAAATAATCCTAAATCCGCTTTCGTCCATCCGAAAACTGCTTGCAGAGTAGGAGCATTAGCAGAAAAATTGTACCTCGTCATATAAAACAGGGAATAAAGAAAACCTATCGTAATCCAGTTTTGAAATCTTCGGGCCCTGTATTCTTTTTCCCTGAATTCAGATGGAATGACATTTTCCATAAATATTATTTATTATTTAATTATTTTATATTTTTGAATGTATAGCGAGCCATATGCAATGGGGATTCACACTTGTAAACTCTACTCTGTGCCTTTTACCGGAAGGAATAAATAAATAATCTCCTTGTTTCATTTCAAATTTTTCGTCGCTCTCAAATGATATGATCGAATTTCCCTGTAATAGTAATACCCATTCGTTTTCTTCCTCACAAAGCCAATTTCCTTCAGGCGTCTTCTGACCTGTCGATATTATTCTTTCGATCCGAATCTCTTTGTCATCGAATAAATTTTCGAATATTTCTTCGTTACCAAATGATAAATCATTTATATTAAAAATATTTTTCATGATTCATTTTTTTTTGCATAAATACCAATCCATTCCGCACTATTCTTTATATCCGATATTTTAAAAGAGTTTTTTTGTAAAACTTTTTTTATTTTATTTTCTTCGGTCTTAAGAATTCCCGATAAAAATATTTTTCCTGATGGTTTGGTTTTTTGAAATATAAAATTAATATTATCTGAAATTACGCTCAAAATTATATTTGCACAAATTACATCGAATTCAGATTCTTTTATTTCCGAGATGTTTTTTTTGTAAATTTTAATTTTATTTTTCAATCCGTTTCTTCGTATATATTCTCCGGAATCTCTGATTGAATCTTCATCCGTATCGATTGCAACAGCTTCTTTTAAGCCAAGTTTAATACCGGCTATGGAAAGCATTCCTGTACCGGAGCCATAATCAAGCATTCGTTTATCTTCGCGGGTTAAGTAATCACACATCATAGAAATAACCAGTATTGTTGTTTCATTATGCCCGGTTCCGAATGACATTTTAGGATCAAGTTCAATTAATATTCTGTCTTTATATTTTTTTACTTCTTTACGTTTCCAGGAAGGATAAATAATTATTTTATCCTGAACAAAAACCGGCTGAATTGTATTCTTCCACTCCTTTGTCCAGTCTTTATCTGCAAATTGCTTGACCGATATATTTTTAGATTTAAGAACCGAACCGGATAAAAGAGATGTTTTTATTTTTAATATTTTATTGGATTCTTGTTCCGAAAAATAAATTTTAAAAGTGGAATTTTCTTCGAGAATATTTTTTACATTAAACAGGTATAATGTGTTGCAGATTTGTTCGTAATTTTTATTATCAAATATAATTGTCAGCTCTGAATACTTTTTATTGCCCGTCATATATAGCTCCCGTTGCAGAATCGAGTGTGTTTTTCATAAGCATGGCAATTGTCATAGGACCGACTCCTCCCGGAACTGGTGTAATTTTAAAACATTTTTCATAGCATTCGTCAAAATCCACGTCACCTACAAGCCTGTGACCTGATTTTGTATTTGGGTCCGGAATTCTGTTTATACCAACATCTATAATTACACAGCCTTCTTTTATCATTTCTGCCTTCAGGAACTTTGGTTTTCCCATAGCAACAATAATTATATCGGCGTTGCTCGTGAAGTATTTTATATCTTTGGTTGCACTGTGGCAAACAGTTACCGTAGAATTTAAGGATTTTTTCAAAAATAAATTTGCAACAGGTTTACCAACAATGTTGCTTCTGCCAATCACTACGACGTTTTTTCCGTTGGTTTCTATTCTGCTCCTCTTTAATAATTCAACTATACCGTACGGTGTGCAGGATATAAAAGATTTATTTCCGATTATCATTCTTCCTATGTTTTGGGGATGAAAACCATCGACATCTTTTCGAAAATCAATTGATTCTATAACTTTTTGTTCATTAATATGACCGGGCAGAGGAAGTTGAACAAGTATTCCGTGAATTTTAGAGTCCCTGTTAAATTTAATGATTTGTTTTAACAATTCACTTTCTGAAAAATCGAAAGGATACGTTTCCGTCACCGAATGATAACCTAATTCTTCGCAGGCTTTTCCTTTACTTCTTACGTAAGATATAGATGCCGGGTTTTCACCGACCAGGATAAAGGCGAGACCGGGAACAATACCTTTTTCTTTTTTTAGTTTTTGTACCCCGGTTTTTATTTCTTCTTTTAATTGAGTTGATATGAACTTACCGTCAATTATTTTTTCTACATTAATCATACTCTCCCAAACAAAAAATAATAAATTTAAAACTGGTTCATCGCTCAATTTCACCGTATTCATCCCTGATGAATGCGTCGTTATATCCGGAACTCTTTACGAACTTTAAAATTTCTCTTGCAGCATTTATTTCATTATATTCACCTATTGTAATTCTGTAGATACCTTCTTTGGAAAGTTTCATATTTACTGTTGTATTCAGTTTAGTCCTTGCGTAATTTGTAAATTTTTCTGCGTAGATTTCATTGGCAAAAGCGCCAATCTGCACGCTCATCGGACCTCTTGTGAGTTTGGGTATTTTCTTAAAAACTGTATCTGTTTTATGCAATACAGTTTTTCCATATGTATCTTCTTCGGAACATTGTTCGTCAGCACAGCAAGCAAAAAATATCAGTGGTAATCCCAGAAAAGATATAATTAGAAATGTAAATAGTATTTTTTTAGGCATAAATACCCCCATCCAATATTAATTCCTTTGAAAGAGTAAATATATTTTTTCTAAACATAATAAGCTATTCCAAATTTTTTATAAACGCATTATCATAGCCCCGCGCTTTTACGAACATTAAGTAATCTTCAGCCTTCATTCCGTCAGAAAAACTTCCGACAGTTACTAAATAAATATCGCCAATTTGTTTTACATCAACATCAGTTTTTAAATTTTCTTTTGCAACTGAAGCAAAACTATTTGCGTGATTTATTTCTTTGAATGCTGCTAACTGGATTACAAGTTTAAGTTTCAGCAGAGTAATATTCCTCTTCTCCTTTACAACACTATCAATCTTAACTAAAACAGTATCTCTTAATACTACGACTTCCCCTTCATATTCGATGTAATCATCACCTGTACAGGAGATGTATGAAGTCATCGATATTAACAGAGCAAGACAAGTTAAAGTAAATTTTGTTTTCATTATAATAAAATTAATTAACAGGAGACATTAATAATAATATTTAAATTAAAAGTAACACTAATATTCAAAATAACAAAGTGAATTAGAAAACTTACAATTTATTTACATTCTAACTTCTGTGTAATATAATAAAATTTATTAATAAACAATAGTCTATAATCTTTAAATGCTCTTTTTAATAAAATACTTTTAATTGTGGCATTTATTTGTTATATTTATATCTAAGTTAACAAAAATATGAGCAGAATAAAAGACTTTTTAAACAGTTATCAGACTAAAATTGATGAAAAACACATCAATGAAAAATCAACATCAATTCCCGCTAAAAGCCTTATAGATACTGAAAAAATCGGCATAATTAAGATTTTAGTATCTCTCCTCGACCTTACTACACTTGAAGGTAGCGATACGAAGGAAAAGGTCATACTAATGGGACAAAAAGCAGTTAATCCGCTGGCAGAGGAAGCGGGGTTCCCTCATTGTGCTGCTGTATGCGTTTACCCTAATTTAATAAAATTTGCCAAAAAGGGTGTAAAAGGCAGCGATGTTAAAGTAGCTTCAGTTGCCACAGGTTTCCCGTCGGGTCAATTTCCGCTGAAATTAAAACTTGCGGATGTGAAATATTGCCTTCAGGAAGGGGCAAAGGAAATTGATATGGTAATATCAAGAGGCGAATTTTTAATGGGAAATTATAATTACGTCTATGATGAAATAAAAAAAGTAAAAAAAATCTGCATTTCAAATAAACCAAAAAAACCTGCAAGACTGAAAGTGATTTTAGAAACAGGCGAACTGGGTTCACTTGAAAATGTCCGTAAAGCAAGCCTGATCGCAATTGCCGCCGGAGCTGATTTTATCAAAACATCTACCGGTAAAATAAAACCTGCAGCTACACTGCCGGTAATGTATGTTATGTGTAATGCAATTAAAGATTATTATACCATGACCGGAATAAAAATCGGAATTAAAGCTGCGGGAGGAATAAGAACAACAAATGAAGCTATTGAATATTTTATGCTCGTAAAAGAAATCCTTGGAAACGAATGGCTGAACCCTGATTTGTTCAGGATTGGTGCTTCGTCGCTTTTGAACGATTTATTATCCGCATATAAAAAAATTAAAAAATAAAAAAATATTTTTTCAAAATAGTTTATTAAACAAACAAATTAATTTTGGACAATATATTTATTACTATCGGTATTGCTTTTGCTTCTCTTTTCCCCGTAATTAACCCTCTCGGGGCAATTCCGGTATTTTGTTCACTTACTTCCGATAATACGGATGAATACAGGAAGAAAATGGCTTTAAAAACATCTGTAAATGTATTTTTCATACTTATCGTTTTTTTCTTTATCGGAGAGTTGCTTCTCGACTTTTTCGGCATTTCGCTCGGTGTATTGAAAATTGCCGGAGGTTTGATAGTCGCTCATACTGCATGGGAAATGGTATCCGGACATCATAAGCTTTCACATGAAGAAAATACTGAAGTCGAAACAAAGGAAGATATATCTTTCACACCCATGGCATTACCGCTTCTCAGCGGTCCGGGCGCTATCGGAGTAGTAATAGGTCTTTCCTATACAAATCAAAATCATTTAATTTTTTATTCGGGTACTTCCATTGGAATATTATTAATCGCAATATCTGCTTTTATATCTTTGAGACTATCAATGCCTCTTTTTAAACTTCTTGGGAAAACGGGTGTCGGAGTGCTTAACAGGATAATGGGATTTTTTATTCTGGCAATTGCTGTACAGCTTGTATTTAACGGGATTTTTTCGCTAACCAATCCCTGATTTCTTTGATTACACTGATTATTTTTTCCTCGTTAACCCTCATTCCCAATCCCCGATTGGGAATGAATATTGTTCTCTGATTACAACTCTCCGGGGTTGTAACCTCAAAAATTAATACTCATATTATTAATCTCTACAAATTCTTTTTCTCAAAATCCAGCAGCCATTTTTTGCGCCAGAGTCCGCCGCCGTAACCCGTCAGAGAACCGTCTTCACCGATAACCCGGTGACAGGGAATCAGTATCGATATCCTGTTATGCCCGTTTGCATTTGCAACTGCCCTGACAGCTTCAGGTTTCTTTAAAATCGTCGCCTGATCTTTATAAGAAATAGTTTGTCCGTATGGAATTTTCATTAAAACATTCCAGACGCTTTTTTGAAACTCCGTTCCGGGTGCATCGAGCGGAACAGTAAAATTCTTCCGCTTTCCTTCAAAATATTCATCTATTTCTTTTTTTAGTAAAGCAATATGTTTATTCTCACCCGGTAAAATAACAGCATCAAAATACTTCGTTATTTCCTTAAATTCCGTTTCGAGCATCCTCCTGTCAGTGAAATCAAAAAGGCATATTCCTTTTTCCGTACCACATGCAAACATAGGACCAACGGGCGTTTCAAGCCTTGTAATATTAATTACTGATTTTGATTTTGACTTAGTCGGAGCTTCACCTACTATTGATTTAAATGAATCATTAAATCCGCTTAAAGATTCATAACCTGCATCGAACGCAGCATTTGTCACTTTTTCTCCCGATTGAATTTTATTGAAAGCACTGTTTAATCTAATCATTCGCTGGTATGATTGAAATGTCATGTTATGATTTTTCTTAAACCACCTGCGGATTTTATTTGGTTCGAGTCCTCGTTTGCGAAGTTCGTAATCATTAATTTTCATAGAAGTGTTCTCGTTTATTTCTTTTATAAGTTTCATAATATCATTCGGTGTCTTTCCCATTAATTCCAGTGGCGAGCAAACCTTGCATGGTCTGTATCCGTGTATTATAGCTTCCCTCGATGTTGGAAAGAATTCAACGTTTTCGCGTTTTGGTTTTCGTGCAGTGCAGGTTGGTCTGCAAAAGATTCCTGTAGTTTTAACCGCTACAAAAAAAATCCCCTCGAAAGAAGAATCTTTTTTCAGTAGCGCGTTATACATAATTTGTTCTGTAAGCATAATTTTTATTTCTTAATTTTTTCTATACAAAAATAGGTTGAATAGAATGAATGTGCTACCGATAAATTGACAAGGAATTTTTTATTCTAACTTATTAAAATTTATCATAAAAGTAATCAAATCAAGTTAATATAACTAAAAAGTAAGTGAAGAAATTCTGAATTATGAATGCTGAATGCTGAATGCAGAATAAAGCGCAAAACATTGAATATGCAGAAATTCTGAATTATGAATGCTGAATGCTGAATAAAAATCTTTTTTAAATAATAAAAGTACGGAATTTCTTTAATCACTTAAAATCATTTCGAGGTCTTCTTCTGAGATAAGTATTTCTCTTCCTTTCGCTCCCTGATTTGGTCCAACGATTCCGGCTGCTTCCATCTGGTCAACAATTCGTGCTGCACGCGCATAACCAAGTTTCAGGCGCCTTTGCAGCGTAGAGGTCGAGCATTGCTGAAGTTTCATAATTAATCTCGCCGCATCTTCAAACATTTCATCTCTTTCACCACCGCCGTTTCCGTTGTAACGTTTCTCTACGAGTGAAGGAAGCAGATATGGTTTTGAATATCCTTTCTGATTGCTAATAAAATCAACTAATCGTTCGCATTCTTCGGTCGAAATATATGCATTCTGTATCCTGATAGGCTTAGGAGAATTTGAAGACATATAAAGCATATCACCATTTCTCAACAGCGCATCAGCCCCGCCCATATCCAGAATTGTACGCGAATCTATTTTCGAAGCGACCTGATATGCTATCCTTACAGGGAAGTTCGCTTTAATAACACCCGTAATAACATCGACGGATGGTCTTTGTGTAGCAACAATTAAATGAATTCCGACTGCTCTCGCCATTTGAGCAACACGAGTTATCGGGTCTTCTATATCACGTTTAGCTGTAATCATCAAATCTGCAAGCTCATCTATTATAACAACTATGTAAGGCATTTTTTTGTGTCTTATAACTTCGTTATTTTTCAGTAACCCGTCTTTATATTTTTGATTGTAAGCATCTATATTTCTGACGCCCGCATTTGCAAGCTTGTCGTACCTTTGCTCCATTTCAAGCTCGACACTTTTCAAAATCGATACTGCATTTGAAGGACTCGTAACTATGCTTTCGTTGATATCCGTTGAAGTTGCTATAAAATGATTTCTTAATTTTTTATAAAGGCTTAATTCAATTTTTTTCGGGTCGATTAAAACAAACTTTAAATCCGAAGGGTGAAGCTTATATAAAAGACTTGCAATAAGAGTATTTATTCCAACTGACTTTCCCGAACCTGTCGCGCCTGCTATCAGAACGTGCGGCATTTTTGAAAGGTCATCAATAAATATCTCTCCATCAATCATTTTCCCGAATGCAACTGTCATTCTCTTATGAGTCTCGGTGAATTTCTGAGATGATAAGATGCTTTTGATTCTTACTATCTGAGCTTTACTGTTCGGAATTTCAACGCCCACTGTGCCTTTGCCGGGAATAGGAATTATCATTCTTATTCCTTTTGCTTTCATCGCAAGAGCAATATCATCCTGCAGTGATTCTATTTTAGACAGCTTTACCTCAGGTGCCGGGATTAATTCGTAAAGTGTGACAACGGGTCCGGGAGTTGCAAATACTTTCTCAATTTCAATTCCGAATTTTAGAAGTTTTTCCTGCAGAAGTCTTCCGTTCCTGGAAAGCTCGTCATCAGGGATAACTTCGAATTCCTCTTTTGTAGGTTCATCAAGTAAATCAAGTGTAGGCAAAATATAGTCCTCAAGCTTCTCCTCAATAAAATCATCTTCCTGTAAATTTTTCATTTCATCGGTATCATTGGAATTCTCGGGATTAATATCTATTTCAGAGATGTCCTCTTTCTTTTCTTCTTTAACCAGTAATTTATCTAAATCAACACCTTTTTTTTCTTTCTTTTCTTTTGGTGCGGTTATTTTTTCAACAGGAGCATCTGTTTTAGGTCTGTTAATTTCCGTTTCCTTAATCAGGACTTCGGTTTCTTCATCCTTGCCGCTTTTTAATTTCTGAATTCTTTCGCGCTCTTTCTTTATAGCTTCAAGAATTTTCGCGTCTTCGGGATTGATTTGTTTTTCAGTCTCTTCGGCTTTTTCTTTTTTCTTATCTTCAGCTTTAGTTACAAGTTTCTTTTTTTCCGACCTGAAATTTTCTTTTATCTTTTCATATAATAACTTTAATCTTGCAAGAGATTTCAGGATATTTCCGTCAATAATCAAAACCACGATTGCAGATAAGCAAAGCAAAAAGAACAGCGAAGCACCCACACTCCCGAGCAACTGGTAAACTATACTCCCGAGAAAATCTCCCACTACCCCGCTAAACCTGGAAGGAAAATTATTTTTCCCGATAAAAATTCTCAATACTCCCGATGAAGCCGCAAGAGAAATCATTAATAAAACCGAATAAATACTGATTGTAACGAAGCGATACATTGGTTTTCTTCTGAATATCATCCATCCGAATGAAATAACTATCAGTGAAACAATTACTGTAAAATAACCAAGAACATCATTGATGAGAAAATTTGAAATAAATGCACCGGCTAAGCCAAGCCAGTTCTGCATCGGATTGTTTGTATATGTTTCGCTGCGGAAGATGCTTCTGATATCTATCCTGTTCAGGTTAGCCTGGTCTTTATCTGAATAAGAAATAATTGCGGATAATAAAAGTATACCGAAAAGAATCAGAAGAAATCCGGCAAATTGTTTTTTAATATCGACCGGAATACTGAATTCTTCTTTAGTTTTTTTTCTGCCGGTATTACCGTTTTTATTTTTTCTTTCTTCGGTAAGTTTTGATTTGTAACGCTTGTTCATTTATTTCTTTTAGTCAAATTTAAAGAGCTACTTTATCTTTTTCATCTGTGCTTTTATATTCGTTTCATCTTCAATTTTTTCTTTCAATCTAATCGCACCCTTTATGTACATAGGTATAAAAGGATATGTATCAACTTTTGAACAAAACTCGAGGTCTTTTTTAAATCCGACCGAGCTTAAATATTTTCCGTGTTCGGAAATTTTCAGAAGTTCTAAAATCTTCTCCGGAAGAATTTTATTTCCTTTTAAAACAAACAATTTGCTGAGTTCGAGTGCGGCATATTCAGGGTCATTAATTTCAATATTCCCATCTTCTTCCAGTAACTTTTTAATTATAACACCGGCGCATACGGCATCTTCAAGACAGAAATTATTTAATTTCCCCGAGCAAACCAAAGTTATATCTTCTTTCAGATTCTTAATATACTCGATTACTTTTGACAAATTAAGGAAACTCGCCAGTACACAGGATTTCGCAAGCTTTGATTTGACGATTGGCAATGTTCCGTTGGTTGTACTGAAAATTAACGATTTGCCGTTTATTATTTCAGGTTTAAATTCAAGCGGAGAATTCCCGAGGTCGAATCCTTCAATGATTTTACTTCCTCTTTCTCCGCAAAGCATTGAATTTGTCGAACCGCGGGCTATTCTTGCCGCAGTCGAAACCGACTCGGCAGGAATAATTTCTTTTGCTCCGTTCGCCAATGCAACCGTCATAGTTGATGTAGCTCTCAGAACATCAATGATGATGACATTTTTATCTTTAAATGTCATATCATCTTTTATTAACGATTGCGCTAAATATATTTCTACTTTAGGCATATAAAATATTTCTCTTTAAATAAAAAGTAAAAAAGAGGAACTGCTCCCCTTTTTTACACAACCCATTATATATAAAATCAATTCCCTGTTTAAACAAGAAACGGAGTCTTGACAATCTTCGCTTTTATCTTTTTCCCTCTTACATCAACTTCTATTTCATTTCCAATCTTAGCATATGCTGTTTCAACGGAAGCTGTTCCGATATTTTTTCCGAGCATCGGTGAAGGAGAACCGCTTGCAACAAAACCGATTTTTTTATCTCCCGAATAAACTTCCTGTCCGTGCCTTGCAACCATTTTATCATCTACTATAAAACCAACGAGCTTCCTCTTCAGTCCGGCTTCTTTGCTTTTCAAAATAGCATCACGACCAATGAAATCGCCCTTATCGAGCTTTGTAATCCAGCCCAGACTTGCTTCGAGCGGATTTGTTTTTTCATCCATATCATTTCCGTAAAGCCTGAAAGCATATTCAAGTCTCAATGTATCGCGTGCACCAAGTCCAATCGGTTTAATATTAAATTCTTTTCCTGCATCAAAAATTGCTTTCCACATAGCTTCCGACTTTGCAATATCAGATGAAGAATAAATTTCAAAGCAAACTTTTTCACCCGTGTAACCTGTATGTGAAATTATAACATCTTCGCCTGCCATTTTTCCGAATTCAAAATTGTAATATTCAATCTTGCTCAAATCAGTATCTGTAAGCTTTTGAAGAACCTTCTCCGCATTCGGACCCTGAATAGCAAGCTGTGAAATTTTATCCGAAATATTATCAAGAACAACGTCACCGAAAACATTTTCCTGCATCCATTTAAAATCCTTATCAACATTAGCGGCATTAATAACGAGCAGATAATAATCTCCGCAATGATAAACAAGAAGGTCATCAACCATTCCGCCGTCCCTGTAACACATAGAAGAATACTGAACTTTACCTTTATGTAAAACTGTAATATCGTTCGTAGTTAATTTCTGAACGTATGCAAAAGCGTCTTTTCCGCGAACTTCAACTTCACCCATATGGGAAACGTCGAACACACCTACTGATTCACGCACTGCTTTATGTTCCGCAATTATGCCTTCATATTGAACGGGCATTTCGAATCCTGCAAACTCTACAAGCTTCGCACCGTGTTTTTTATGCATTTCATTAAAAGCTGTTTTTTTCATATTCAATTATAAAATTTATAAAATTATTTATTATTTGCTTAATTTTTTCCAGTCGGCTAAGAATTTATCCAGACCGATATCTGTCAGCGGATGTTTTACAAGCTGGTCAATTACTTTAAAAGGCATTGTGCATATATCAGCGCCAATCATGCAGGCATCAACGAAATGAAGCGGGTGGCGGACTGAAGCTACCAGAACCTGTGTTTCATAATTAAAATTTTTGTAAATATTTACGATTTGTGCAATCAAATCCATTCCGTTTATAGAGATATCATCGAGGCGTCCGACAAACGGGCTTACTATGTAAGCGCCGGCTTTTGCGGCGAGAACAGCCTGTGACGGGGAGAAGCACAAAGTCACGTTAGTTCTGATTCCTTCTTCTTTAAAAATTTTAACTGCTTTTAAGCCTTCTTTTATTAATGGAACTTTAACAACGATATTCGGGTGAATCTTGGCTAATTCACGGCCTTCTTTAAGCATTTCATCACAAGTAACTGAAACTACTTCCGCACTAATATCGCCATCGACCATTTCACAGATTTTCAAAAGCATTTCTCTGAAATCTTTGTGACCTTCCTTCGCGACGAGGGAGGGATTAGTTGTAACGCCATCAAGCAACCCCATATCAGCGGCTTCTTTAATTTCTTTTAGATTGGCGGTGTCAATAAATATCTTCATATATGTTTAGATTTACTTTAATAAAAATGTATTGAATTTTAATTTATTCATTTTATTTGATATAAGAAATTCAAATTCTGAGTGTAAAATGAGAAAAGAACTTTCGACTCGAATTTAAACGAAAAGTATTAGAGCTTTTGCCGCAGATATGCGCTGAAAGAATATGATGAATGCTGGTATTTGCTTTTTGTTATTTGTTATTTGTTATTTGTTATTTGTTATTTGTTATTTGTTATTTGAGAAGTGTCATCCCCGAATGCTCCTGTCGGGGATCCCATGCCCTATGAAACTTACAATGTATCATTCGCCGTTATGGTGTTGGCTGCTCTTTGGTACCACCAACAACAAATTTCATTTCAACAAAATCATTCTCTTTGTATCTGTAAAATTATCCGTAATCAACCTATAAAAATAAACTCCGCTTGGATACTTCGATGCATCAAAAGTAACTTCATACGTTCCAGGATTTAATTTTTCATTCACAAGTGTTTCAATTTCTTTTCCGAGAATGTCGTAAACTCTAAGAACTACCCTGTCACTCCCGACCACACGTCCTCTGTCATTCCCGCGAATGCGGGAATCCACAGGAATATCAAACTTTATCTTCGTCGTCGGATTAAACGGATTCGGGTAGTTCTGGGAAAGGGAGAAATCAGAAGGAATATTATTATTAATCGGACTTATTCCTGTAGATTCTCCACCATTCGTTGTTTTAAGAATAATTCCATTATCTCCAATAGCAAATCCAGTTAGTTGGTTTATAAATTTAATTTCATATAAAATAGTATTGTATGAACTTGATTGAATATACCAATTATAACCTCCATTAGTAGTTTTTAATATATTATTTCTACCAATAAAACCTGTTAAAGAATTTATAAAATAACCTGCAAATATTGGAGTGGTGATTTGATATAAATTGCTCCAACTATATCCACCATCAGTAGTTTTTCTTATATAAAATGGATTAAGATCATCACCTGAAGCAATATAACCAGTATCAACATTTAAAAAATTTAGAACATAATTATAAGCGTATGTGCCAGTTGAAATAAATGTCCAATTTAAGCAAGAATTGACAGTTTTGTATATATTATTATAACCGCTAATATATCCATTATTAATATCACAAAAGTACGAACCTTCCTCTGAACCTAACCAAGAACTTACATCAAACCAACTAACACCTGCATTAGTCGATTTTGAAATGTAAAAATAAGGATAATACCCAACAACACCTTCACAATACATATAACCAGTATTTGAATTAAAAAAAATTAAATCACGTGCGAACTCATGGATTAATGGACTTTGATTCCAATTAATTCCTCCATTTGTAGTTCTTATTAAAATATTGTCTCCTATTATTAAACCGGTATTTTGATTTAAAAACCAAACAGACCAATAATTTGATGAGATTCCTGAATTTAAAATGTTCCAATTATTACCTCCATTTGTAGTTTTTATTATTCTTGAACCATAACCGACTACGTAAATTGTAGAACTATCCAGAATAAATATAGAAGTAAGATTAGAGCTACATCCAGAATTTTGCTGTATCCACCCGCCTTGAGAGTATATATTTTTGGAGAGTAATATTATTAAAATCGAAAACAAAAAAACAATTATTTTTTTCATAATAAAAAATTTTTGTTAAGAGCGTTTTTATATTTTTTATGCCGTTGTTGGTGTTAGCCGTTCTTTGGCGTCACCAACAACTTTAATTATTTCAATAAAATCATTTTCTTTGTATCGATAAAACTTTCTGTAATCAACCTATAGAAATAAACTCCGCTGGGGTATTGTGATGCATTGAATGTTACTTCGTACGTTCCGGGTTGTAATTTTTCATTCACAAGTGTTTCAATCTCTTTCCCGAGGATGTCATAGACTTTCAATACAACTTTGTCATCCCCGAATGCTCCTGTCGGGGATCCCCTGCCATTGTCATCCCCGAATGCTCTTATTGGGGATCCCCTTGGTATATCAAACTTTATTTTAGTCTCCGGATTAAACGGATTCGGATAATTCTGTCTCAATGAATATCTATCCGGAACGATTTCGGAGATTGGTTTTATTTCGATAATCTCAGCTAAAGAACGCCGCCAGACGGAATAGCCATTTGTTCCTGCGAAGATGTAATTATTTACTATCAATAAGGATACAACTGAAGGAATAAAATTGAAACCTTGATTTTTATTTAACCAGCTTGCGCCATTATTTGTGGAAAGATATACACCACCGGAATCAGGAGAGTTATAATCTAACCCTGCAAAAATATTATTCTCTTGCGTTGTGAAAGACCAAACAGTTTTATTATTTAAAGCTGTTTGAGTCCAGATTGCACCGTAGTTTGTGGATAAAAAAACTCCATCATTTAAAGTCCCTGCAAAAATATTGTTTCCGAGAACAATAAGGGAATGGACAACATGGTTATTTAAAGATGTTTGAAACCAATTCGTACCGTTATCTGTGGAAAAAGAAACTCCCGATGTACCCATACCGGCAAAAATATAATTATTAAGTGATGCTAAGGATTCAATCAATGGACCACTTACAGAAGCTCGCCACCAGATTGCTCCATAGTCTGTTGAGATATAAATTCCATCACCATTTGTTCCGGCAAAAATATTATTTCCAATTGTTGTAAGATGAAAGACAGAATAATTATTATTCAAAGATGTTTCAATCCAGCTTGTACCGTTATCTGTAGAACGATATGTGGCAGATTGAGACCCGGCAATTATATTATTTCCTAATGTAGTAAGAGAATAAACATAATGATTATTTAAAGAAGTTTGAATCCAGTTCGTACCGCTATTAGTTGAGATATAAACGCCAAAGTCTGAAGTCCCGGCAAAGATATTATTTCCGAGTGATGTTAAGGAATAAACATATTGATTAGTTCCTATTCCATTACACTGAACCCACTGTGCATTACAATGTTCAATATTCAATGTACAATGTACAATAAGAAAAAAAGCGAAGAGCCTAACAATTATTTTTTTCATAATTAAAAAATTTTGTTAAGAGCGTTTTTATATTCAAATGATGAAGTGTGCTGTCTGTGTTATAATATAATAATATTATGCGCTAATTGTTACACTAATTGTTTCACTCCACGGACCGGGTTCGTTGCGTGTGTTCACCCAGCGGAGCATATAGTGTACCGTCTTTCCGCCATCATCGCCTTTGAAATGCGCAATGTAAGGCGTGCCCGTATCGGTTGTAAGATACGTTAACCCCGAAGCATCCGCAGGCGGCTCACCTCCGATTTTATACCAGATTTCACAGCCCCTTACACCCGCAGGTTTCGCTCTGCCCCTTGAAGTTATTTCGTCAAAATAATTAATGATGTGTTCGAGACGATTAATATTTTCCACTACCGCCATCGGACGTGTATCCGGAACCGGAGTCGGAGTTTTTGATTCTTTTGGAATTGTAATTCCGAGCGCCGCTCTCTGGTCATCGGTCACATTTGAATTTGCCTGAATTAATTTTGTGAGTTCGCGAACCTGAGATTTGACTATGGCACGCGATGCATTTTTCTTTTGCGTTGCGGCGATTGCTGATGCCTGCGCTTCATAATATGCCGTGAAATCGGTTTTCCACCTGGTTACAGACGCAATTAAGGCTGTTTTTTGTGTTAAGGTTAAACCAAGTGCGGCGAAATTTACATCAATATAATCTGCATAATTTTTAACCCATTCATTGAATTTAGGGTCATTTGGTGATATATAATCCATTATTACCTCCTCAAAATGAAAGTTTTAATGCATTTCCGGTATAAAATATTTCATATTTTGAGGAATGTCAAGATATTTTTATTTCCATAATTGATTTGTGCTTAGCGGAAATAAGTGCCTGAAATCAGAAAACTCTATTTTCTTTAAAAAAACGCAATTATGCTTAGGATAAAATGATTTTTACTTGAGTGAAAATGATTTTTGCTTGAGGAAAAATGATTTTGGCTTGAGGAAAAATGATTTTGGCTTGAGTGAAAATGATTTTGGCTTCAGTGAAAATGATTATTGCTTGAGTGAAAATGATTTTGGCTTGAGTGAAAATGATTTTGGCTTGAGTGAAAATGATTTTGGCTTGAGTGAAAATGATTTTGGCTTAAGTGAAAATGATTTTTGCTTGAGTGAAAATGATTTTTGCTTGAGTGAAAATGATTTTGGCTTGAGTGAAAATGATTTTGGCTTCAGTGAAAATGATTATTGCTTGAGTGAAAATGATTTTGGCTTGAGTGAAAATGATTTTGGCTTCAGTGAAAATGATTATTGCTTGAGTGAAAATGATTATTGCTTGAGTGAAAATGATTTTGGCTTGAGTGAAAATGATTTTGGCTAATTAGATTTTCGTATTATTCGTCTGGATTCCAGCTTCCGCTGGAATGACAAATCTTAAACAGCGTTCCCAAGCTGGGGTTTCGGAACAAGACATGTGAAACAACTAACCACTATTCACTAATCACCAATCACTAATCACCAACCACTAATAACCAATAACTAATAACGAACCATCAATAACCAATAAACAATAACTACTTCCTAATCGTCAAATTTCCCGAAACTGAGTACATCTTTATTACGGGAGTTTCTTTTTCAATTGTAATTATTCTGAATGTATCTCCGTGTTTTTCTTTTGTATCATCATCATTTGTAAACGGGGTTGTTATTGAACTGCTTTTCTTTTCAACCGATAATTCGAAATGACCTGCAATATGATTTCCGACATAATTTATTTCAGCATCACCTGAAGTTGTACTAACAGATAAATCAAAATCGGGACTTTCGGATAAATTTAGCGTTGCATTTCCGGCAGTAGAATAAAAAGAGCTTTTACCCGATAATGTTATTGAAGAAGCTGTTATATTACCGCTCGTGGAACCGAGGGTGAAAATGCTTTTAGAATTAGTTACCGTGATATCTCCGCTTGTAGTATTTAAAGTCAAATTTCCATCTGAATTATTCAGAATAATATTTCCACTTGTTGAAGTAGCATTTATTTTTCCGGAATAATTGTCTACCGTAACTTCACCCGAGGAGGTGTTAACAATTAAATCTGTCGATACGTCAATTAAATGAAAATCTCCCGATGCAGAATTAAAACTTATTTTCACACCCGAAGGAACCGAGACATTCCATTTAACGGCTCCCGATGTTTTACTTTTAAGATTTTCATTCAACGTGAGTGTGTTTCCGACCTCTTCCATTTCGGGTTCAAAAGAACCATTGTTTTTTAATTTGTAAGTCACGGTTACGTTTATATTCCTGTCATTGCTTTTGATGACTTTACATTCACCGCTTACAAAATTCATATTTATTACATCTTTCGTACTGAATGTTTTTGTAATTTCCTCAGTTTTATTATCCTGTGATTTTGCGGTTTGAAAAGCACCGGTCACAAAACACAAGATAAAACATAATACTATTAATTGTTTCATTTTATTCTACTTTATATTTTATTATATGCGATTAACTTTTAAGCTAATATCAACGAAGTCATAATATTTTTTATTTATTTTAAGCTTTTGGGAAGTGGATGTTTAATTTGTTCCCAGTATGTATCATAGTTAAATTCTTTGTAAGTCGGACTGTCGGAATTATGACAGGTTACGCAGAATTTTTCTTTTTCTCTGTGAATGATAAGCCCGTTTTCGCTCGATTTTTGTTTGTCCTTCATAATCGGAGCATATTTGTATTCAGAGCCCGGACCGTGACAGCTTTCACATTGCACACCATCCTCTTTATTAAAAGTTTCTGTTAGTTCATCTTCCACAATATCTTTACCAAGAATGTGGCATTTTAAACACATAGGTGTTTCAGTTGCTTTTGTCGTGAATCCTTTTTGCGTAGCAATATCATCTGCAAGAGTGGTTGTAAGAATTTCATATGCGTGAGAATGCTTTGATGCTTTCCATATATCGTATTGTTCACCCTGAGGTCCCGATTTATGACACTCCATGCATTTAACTGTACCAACATATTTGAAGTCACCTGCGTTTTCGGATTTAACATTTGCAGTTGATAAAATTAAAAAAAGAATAAAGGCAAATACCACTAAAAAAAAGATTGTGATTTTTTTCAAATTGTAATCGTTTTTTAAATTTAAAAAAATATTTAATTATTAATTATTTAAAATTATCTGATATAACATTATTAATATTTGTATAAAAGCAAGAGAGCCGGTTATCCATATTGCGATTGTAGACCTTTTTAAAGCTCTTGCAGAATGGGATAGGGATATTTTTGTATCATCCCTGGCTTCTTTTAATCTTTCGTGTTCCAAAAACTGAAAATAAGCCACAGGCGTAAGTATGAATTCTTCGGACTCGGAATTTGAAAGATTTCTGAATACTGTGCCATCCAATGCGCTCCATAACCATTCCGTAACGTTGTGTGGAATTTCAATATTTTTAGTTTTAAGATGCTCAAACAATAATTCCTTCGTTAATAAATTTTTATTCAGATTATCCCTGCCAAATTTTAATATCTCGAAATATAAATCATTCGGAACATTTTCCATTACTATTTCCATATTTATCTTTTTTGATTTTTTCATTATCGGGTAACGGGTTTAATATATTAAAGAATGATATAATTGAATAAATTATATATTTCTTCCTCTATATAAATAACATAAAAAGTATCAATACAATTGCGAATTTGAAATCAGAATTAATGTTATATTCTATTTTGCTTTATCCATGAAGTTAATGCTGAGCATTATGCTAATCCAGATTATCCCTATAAAGAAAATGAGTAATGCCAGTTTGTTTTTTGAAGTCGTTTTACTGAATCTGAAAAGCAAATATCCGACGAGCAGATTTGCTAATGCCCATATAACATTTGTAAGCGGAGATGATAATCCTTTTCCCGGAGGGTCTGAAAACGGCGATGGAAAAGGATTTCCCGAAACCCCGTTAATAAAATGAGGTACTACGTTTGCAAGAAATGAACCTGAAAGAAATACAGCAAGATAATGATACCATTTCATTTTTGAATCAGTCGTAATGTTTGTGTTTTCCATTTTAGGTAAAATTAATTATTAAAATTGTTGATTTAAAAATAATTATTCCGTTTACTTACCGCCGAATTTATTATAGCTCGTGAAATCCTGTATATCACGGCGGACTCTTAAACTCTCCGGCGAAACGGATTCAGGATAACCTAAACGACAGGAAAAAGCAATCTTTAAATTTTCAGGTATTTTAAGAATTTTTTTTACTTCTTCTTCAACAGTTTCAGCGCTGAGTGAACTCAGGATATGAAAACCGATGCCAAGTGAATTTGCCATCAGCCACATATTTTCCATTACACATCCCAAACTAATTATACCAAGGAAATCGCCTTCAGAAGCAGGTGCCCGTTTAGCAGGGTCATAAACAACAATCAACATACAGGAACAAGAAGGAAAAGGTCTTTGTATAAATGCATCTTCCTTTTTATCAAGCTTGAAATCAGGAACTCTCCACGAGGGAGGAAAATTGGAAGCCAATATTCCTGTTTTCTTTTTGAGAAGCTCTTCTTCCGAAAAGGAAAGCTGATTATAATTTTCACGAATAAAGGTTTCTGAAATGGGACGTTTTATTTTTAAAATCGTTTGCAGGATTTTTTCATCCTCAACAACTATGATTTCAAAATTCTGCATGTTATGTGCTGTTGGGGTCCAGCGTGCCGCTTCGAGTATTTTTTGTAAATCCTTCTTTTCTATTTTATGTTTATCATCAAACGGCATTCTGGAAGATTGTCTGTCCTGCATTAGTTTTAATAGTTCGTTCATAATTTTAAATTTTAAATTAAAGATTGTTTTAATGATAAAAATTTTAAATAACTACAATTCTAACGGTAAGATTAAAAGCAAAACCTCACCCCCATCCCCTCTCCTGAAAGGAGAGGGGGGAGTGTTAATTTTATTAACGCGTTAATCCATTTTTAATACTGACCTGAATCGTACTTTTGCCGACATCATTTTTTCAAAAGCCAATGCCGCCTGTTCCAATGGAAAAACTTCTACCATAGGAATAATGTTTGTTAACACTGTGAAATCAAGAGCATCTTTGATATTTCCCGAAACAAATCCTTTTACGGAACGTTGCTCTCCCAATAAAACCAAAGGATTTATCTGCATAATATCTGCTGCGCCCGTAACTATGATTGCTTGCCCGTTTCGACCGAGTCCGGGAATCAATTCTGCAATTGCTTTACCACTTGGAGCTGTGCATAATATCACACGCGCTCCGCCTAATTGCATTAACTGCTTTGCCGCATCACCATTATCAGTATCGATATAAAAGTGAGCGCCCAGTTTATAAGCAAGTTCTTCTTTATCCTTGCCGCGTGAAAGCACAACTGTTTTATAACCTAACTTAACTGAGTATTGTACTGCAAAATGTCCCAATCCTCCGAGCCCGTGAATTGCAACAAGGTCGCCGCCCTTAGCACCGCTATTTATTAAAGCACCGAATGTAGTTCTTCCGGCACATATAATAGGCGCGGCATCTACGGAACTTAATTCATCCGGAATACTAACAACTGCCTCCGGTCGTGCAATCATATATTCTGCATAACCACCATCAAGATGAATGCCGGTCGTCAGGGCTTTTTCACACGCACCGAAATCACCTCTCCGGCACTCCTCGCATTGATTGCAATGACCTCCATGCCAGCCGACACCGACTCTTTGTCCGGCTTTCCATTTTGTAATCGACTTTCCGGTTTTATCAACTAATCCTACAACTTCATGCCCGGGGACAATCGGATATTTGATTCCCGGATAATGTCCTTCTTTTGCAACAATATCTCCGTGACATATTCCGCACGCTTCAACTTTAATTAATATTTCGTTGTCACCGGGAACGGGAATTTCTTTTTGAACTAACTCAAAATCTGCGCCGGGTGAACTTACCTGAACTGCTTTCATTAACTTCATAAGATTATTTTATAAATATTATTTAGTAAATCATTCGTATTAATTTTTAAAAATATATCAATTCTTTTTTAATATCAAGTTTCATATTGTATGGCTAATATTTTGAAAAATGCATTAGCACTTGGAAAGAATTAAAACAATATATATTTTTGCATTACATTATGAAAAGAATATTAATAACAGGTGCGGCAGGAAACCTTGGTGGTTTACTCGCAGAATATTTAATCACTCACAATCAGGAGGATACAAATTATTCTGATGATTTATTCCTTCACTTATTAATCCATAATAAAGATGTTAATCCGGATTTAAAAAATCATGAGAATGTAAAAATCTTCAAAGCGGATTTATTAAAAAAAGAAACGCTCGATTCGGCTCTGGAAAATGTTGATGTAATTGTTCATTTTGCAGGAGTGCTTTTTAAAAATAATCCCGAAAAATTTCTTCCGGTTACAAATATTCAATATTTTAAAAACCTTCTGGTGAAAGCTGTTGAGCATAATATTAAAAGAATTATACTCATCAGTTTTCCCCACGTCGAAGGTGAAACAAGCCCTGAACATCCTTCAACGGATAAGCTTGATGGGAAACCAGTTTCTGTTCATGCCCAAACCCGGCTTGAAGAGGAAAAATTACTTTTTGAAACGGGAAATAAATACGGAATTGAAGCTGTATCGCTGAGAGTGGGTATGGTTTATGGAAAAGGTATTTTGATGATTGATGCAGCACTTTGGTTTGCCAGGCATTATCTTCTCGGAATATGGAAAAAGCCGACAGGTATCCATTTGATTTCTAAAATTGATTTTCTTGAATCGACAAGGATTGCAATCTTAAAAGAAGGAATTAGTGGAATATATAATATTGGTGACGAAGGAATACAAACCTTACAGGAATTTCTTGATAACATCACGCAATACTATGGTTATAAAAAACCCTGGAGAATGCCGGTAGGATTGATTTTGTTTGCGGCAAGAGTGTTTGAATTTTTTTCGATGATATTCGGAACGAGAAGCCCGCTTACAAAAGATTTTATTAAAATCGGAATGGTGTCATATTACGGTGATACAAATCGAATGAGGAAAGAATTGTTACCTGAATTGAAATATAAGACTTATAAAGACGGATTGAAAACGTTTTATTAGAACAAAAAAATCACTTCAAAATTACAGATAAATAATCTTTCTGTTACAAAATCATAAAAAATTAAATTCTTCTTTAACATTGAATATAATTAATAAAATTCTAAAGTTACATTAGACGTTCCTAAAAAAAATTATAATTCAATTCTAAAATTAAAAAAGGAGAAATTTTGTTCGTAAGTTGTTCGAAATTCGTAATTATACTGATGTCATTTAGTCTTGTTTTATCGCAGGGTTTATTTGCTCAGAATAATAATAAAATTGCACCACAAACTGAAATTTATTATTCAGCTTCAAGTTCGACCGATGATATACAGTCGCTGACAAAAGAACAACCGCAGAAATCTAAGATTACTGCTGAGAAACAAAACCTCTTGAACCAACTTGAAGAGGCTAGGACTACAAACAATATCGCTGAAAAAGAAAAAATAGAAACACTTCTTGATAATATGAACGGTAGTACTCCGGTTCCGCTTATAGAAAATCCTGATGTCCGCGGCGGAGCTGTAACCGGTGTTAACGATGGACCTACAGATGATTATCAAACCAGCTTGGTTATGTCGGGTGCTATGTGGTCTTCTGCAACACAAACTTCACCAGGTAATTTTCCAAATCCCGGTACAATCTGGGTCGCCGGAAATATGTATTCTGGCTCAGGCGCTGATACGTGTAAAATATTTTTATCCACAAACGGCGGACAAAACTGGACTTTTGCATACTGGTACTATTTCAATACCAATATGGATTTCAGAGCACATGAGCTCGATATAGAATTAATGTACGACGGAAGCGTTGTCTGGATTTATGGTGTTGCCGGCTATCTTGATTTAAATTCGAACAGAACATATTCACTTCTATTCAGATTTAATACTACAACGAATGTTTTTAACGGTTATACACTCACCTGGCCCGGCTCTGCAAATACGGGTAATATGTATTACAATCCGAGATTAACAAGTGATAATTCATATTATACAACTTCTTCATATGTATATCTATTGTGTGCATTCGATTCAGCTTACGGTACAAGCGGTCACTTCAACCGCCAAAAATTTGCACACCTGGCTAATCCTTTTGCAGCAACTCCTACAATAACTTATTCCCAGCCGAGCACAAATGGCGGATTTTACTGGAATACTGCTACCGCACCTGCAAATTCTTTCCTCTGGTCAGATATTGCATACTTCAAAACTGCAGCTAATTATGATAGAATCATAACAGTTTATAATGCTTCCGGTGCCGGTAATTACAACCTGTATTTAGCCTGGAGTGATGATTATGGAGCGAGTATTACAGGAAACCAGGTTTTACTTGAAGCAAATGTAGATTATGGAGCAAAGTTAGCTTTTAATGGAGGTCCATCCAATTTAAACGGTATGATTACCTATGTCAGACAATTTTCCTCAACCGACTGGGACCCATATTGCAGATCTACAACGGATGGCGGGACGAATTGGGTAAGCGGATATATTGATGGCAGCACTAACAGAGCTCGCACAATAGATATCTATGCGCCAAGAGGTGCAAATAATGTTTTCAAGGTCGCATATAATCAGGATAGCACTTCAGGTAACTATGCTTATTACACAGGCGGAAGTAATGGTTCGTGGAATTCGCCGTACCCGACAGTGATTTCACCTACCGGAACAGATACTATATTTTCCAGAACAATTGCAGGTTCTAAAATCGGCGGTGGTGACGAATGCTTTGCTCTATTTTCTTCCGGTTCCGGTGCTAATATTTATGCATCACGTTTATGCCAGAATTCAATCGGAATTCATAACATAAACAGCGAAGTTCCGAACGCATATTCATTATCACAGAATTATCCAAACCCTTTCAATCCGACAACAAGCATAAACTTCAGCTTGCCTAAAAAAGGAATGGTGAAGTTAATTATATATGGTATTCTCGGTAATGAAGTTGAAACACTTGAAAACGGAACGATGGAAGCCGGAAATTATATTGTTGATTTCAATGCTTCGTCTTTATCAAGCGGAGTTTATTTTTATAAATTGACAGCAGGTGATTTTACAAGCACGAAGAAAATGCTGCTGATAAAGTAATATCACTGATTTATCTGATTACTCTGATTTCATTGATTAGATGTAGTGATTAATCGAAATCCCCCCTCTCCTTTCAGGAGAGGGGGCAGGGGTGAGGTTTTTGCTTTATGTTATCATTTAAAAATTATATTGGGGCTTGGTAACGAAAGTTTAAACAAATTTGAAAAATATCCTCAACATAAATGTTGAGTTATAAAAGACTACTTTTAAAATCAATTAGGAATTAAACACTATTATTAATCTTCCTTTTCCAGAACATATAAAATGGAATTCCGATTAGAACAAGTCCGAGACCGATTCCGGCGTCGCGCGGATTTTGAATTATTGTTACTACTACAAGAGCTATGCAGAATAAAACGAAAATTCCCGGAATAACAGGATAACCGAATACTTTATAAGGTCGCACTTCATCTTTCATTTTTCTGCGAAGCACAAATACTCCGAATGCTCCCGAGCCGTAAAATATAAACGATGCGAAAATTAACATATCGGTTAACTGGTCGAATGTTCCGGTAAGAACAAGCATCGAAGCCCAAAAACCCTGTATCAGCAGTGATATGTGAGGTGTCCTGAATTTTTCGTGATGCTTTCCGGCGGATTTGAAAAACAAATTATCCCTTCCCATTGCAAAATAAATTCTTGATGATGCAAGTATTGTCCCGTTAGTCGTTCCGAAAGTCGAGACCATAATCAGAATCGAAATAAAAATTGCTCCGCCGTAACCAAGAAATTTTCTCATCACCTCGATTGCAATAATGCTGTTCTCAGATTTGGCAACACTAATAATTTCATTCACGGGCATCACATAAATGAATGCAAAATTAATTGCAACATAAAGAACAATTACAAGAATAACACCGCCGTATAGTGCGAGTGGAATATTTTTTTTTGGATTTTTTATTTCACCTCCTAAATACCCGATATTGTTCCAGCCGTCGTAAGCCCAGAACGCAGCAAGCATTGCCGCAAACATAGCACCGAATAAACCTAAAGAAGTGTGATATTCGAAACCGGATTTAGCAAGTAACGGCGTCGCGTTATCAAAACTTCCGCCGCCGATTGCGAAACCTAAAAATATAATAATTATAATTCCCACTACCTTTAATACTGTGAAGAAATTTGTAATGGAAGCACCGAAAACCACTCCGAGATAATTTGCTGATGTCAGAAAAATTATTGTAAATATTGTTAAAGCTTTCACACCAAAACTTTGCAGTGGATTGAATATTCCGAAAAGCGTGAATTGTTCAAGTGCCGGGCTCAGATGAGGAAGAGGAATTACAGCATTAACGGATTCAGCGAATACATAAGCAATTGATGCGATTGATGCCGATTGTATAACAGAAAAACAAGACCATCCGTATAAAAATGCGAATGCATCTCCGTACATTTTTTTAAAATAAACGTATTGTCCTCCCGGTTCTGCAATCATTCCGGCAATTTCTGCATTAGTGGCGGCACCAAGCAAAGAGATTATTCCGGGAATCAGCCAGCAAAGAAGGATTAAACCCGGAGAACCAAGCTCAACGGACATCGGAGCGATTTTTTTGAAAACACCCGAGCCGACCATGGAGCTGATGACAATCATAAGAGCGGTAAAATAGCCAAGCCGTGTGAGCAATCCGGATGAATGAATAAGATGTTTTTTTTCTGCTTTTTCCAAACGAAACAGTTTATAAAGTTTGTAAAGTTTGTAAAGTAAAATCAAAAAATATTATTTAAAAAACACTTTAGCTACGTTATATATTTCAAGGTCCACCGTTTTGAGTCTTGATATCGCTTCGGAAATCGGAATATCGGTTATAGTATTCGATTTTATTGCACACATCTTTCCGAACTTCCCTTCCTTAACCATATCAACTGCATAAACACCAAACCTCGTTCCGAGTACACGGTCAAACGCAGACGGGACGCCGCCGCGCTGAATATATCCGAGAATTGTTGTCCTCGTTTCAAATCCTGTCCTGCTCTCGATTTCATCCGCTAAATAATAACTTATCCCGCCGAGTCTTGCCCTTCCGAAATCATCGAGTTTTTTGCTCGTCATTTTTTTCTTAATTTCTTTTTCGAGAAACTGTGCACCTTCTGCAACAACTATTATGGAAAATAATTTACCTCTTTTATACCGGCTCTTTAGCACATCAACCACCTCTGAAATTTTAGTTTTTATTTCGGGAATAATAACAACGTCCGCACCTCCTGCAATGCCCGAATACAGTGCAATCCAGCCCGCATGCCTTCCCATTACTTCGAGTATCATAATCCTGTGATGTGATTCTGCGGTAGTATGCAGCCTGTCTATTGCTTCAGTAGCAATTTCCACAGCAGTATCAAATCCGAATGTAAAATCGGTTCCGTTAATATCATTATCTATAGTTTTCGGAACTCCAATAACATTCACACCGGCTTTATAAGCCAGGTCTGCTATATGCATTGAACCATCACCACCGATGGAAATAATTGCATCAAAACCTTCTCTCGATATTTTATGGAGGCATGTATCTTTACCGTCCTTTTGCTCAAACGGACTGAAACGCGAAGTACCTAATATTGTTCCGCCTCTGTTTACAATGCCGGCAATAGTATTTAAATTTAACTGCTTATAACTTTCGTCAAATAATCCTTTCCAGCCGTTCATTATCCCGACTGATTCATATCCATATTCTTCTGCCCTTCTTACTATTGCACGAATAACCGCATTTAACCCGGGACAATCACCACCGCTTGTTAGTATTCCAATTTTCATTTTATAGAATCATTATTAATTTAATATAAGCTATCATATAAAAAAGATTCCGCCAAATCTAAATTTTTAGAAAAGCGGAATCATAAAATTATTTCGAAAAATTTATTTTTGTTCTTCTTTTACTTCCTTAACAGGTGGATCGTTGATAAGGTATTTGAATTTTTCTTCGAATTCGTGAGTCTTCATATTTCCGATAAGTGCGAGACGGGCTATTGTTTTCACTTCTTCAAAATCCGCTTTCTCGAGTCTTATCATATATTTTCTTGCAACCTGGTAACTATCGGAATCTACATCAACCTCACGTGTATTAATTCTTCCCTGGTCGTTTATGATATCATCAAATTTTATCGGAATTAACTGACCTTTATCAACGGTGACGATTGCACCGCTGTTACCTGAAATAAGATAACGTACAGCCGCGTATCCAAGGTCCTGAGTATATTCACAGTCAAACGGAATTGGAGAAGCACATCTCAACTCGTAACCGATGTCTTTATTTACAATTGTCACATCGATGCCTCTTAATCTCAATCTTCTTCTTACTTCATCTTTTGTAATTCTTCCGAGGTCAATTTCAGAAAGACGAATGTGTCCGTGTAAATCCTTTTCAAGATTCACATAAGGATGATTTTTTAATTCTTCCTGGTCGATTCTCGTAATGATGCCTTCGGCAAGAATCGCAATACCATAAGGGCTTCCCTGTGACATGCGTTTAATAATCGATGCTTCGAGTATGTCGCAAACGGTTTCAAAACTAATCGTCGTATCCCTGAATTCTTCTCCGATAATTGTAAGCGTTGCGCCTGCTGCCTTACCAATTCCAAGCGCAAGATGTCCTGCTTTTCTGCCCATTGTTACTACGTAATACCAGCGGTTTGTTGTTGTCGCATCCATCATTAGCGATTGAACGATATGAAATCCGAAATCACGTGCAGTCTGATATCCGAAAGTCGGCATATTGCCCGGCAATGGCAAATCGTTATCGATTGTTTTCGGAACGTGAGCTACCTGAATCTGACCGCTCGTCATAGAATCGATTTTATAAGCACTTGTAGCGGTGTCGTCACCACCGATTGTTACAAGGTAATCAACGGATAATTGTGTTAATGCTTTAATTGTTGCTTCGAGCATTTCTTTGCTCTTCGCAGGATTTACTCTCGAAGTGTGCAGTATGCTTCCTCCCGAAAAGTGTATTCTTGAAACATCTTCGATTTTTAGTTCGGTTATATGCGTTGAATCACCTTTGCTTAAAAATTCAAATCCATCATAAATACCAATTACATTTAAACCTGAATTGATTGCTTCAATTGTTACTGACCTGATGACTCCGTTTATTCCCGGAGCAGGTCCACCCCCCACTAATATAGCAAGCGTTTTCTTGCGATAATGATCTTCTAACATGTTAATATATTTTTAATTTTCTAAATAAATTCTCACTAATATACTAAAATTCTTTTTAATCTTAATGACATAAAAATCATTGCTATCAAATAAAATATGCCTGATAAAATAAATACCATTTTAAATCCTAATGTCATTGCAAGTATTATTGTAATAACTGTTCCTATAACTGAAAAAAATGCATTCAGTGCCCAGGCAACGGGAACATAGGAATTTTCTTCGTCCCTGATTAAAGAGATTCCAATCGGGAATGGCATACCCATAAAGAAACCGAGCGGGAATATAATTATTATGGAAATAAAAATTCTCAGAGCTAACGGAAATGCAGGGAAAAGTGAGAAAAATATTGATGCGAATTGTCCGATTAATACTGATAAAACGAATATAATAATAAAGATATAATATATCTTTTTTTTCTGTTCGATTAATTTTTCTTTTTGAGACTTAGAGCTTGAAGTAATTTTGTTCGTCATCCAGCTTCCGATTCCGGATGCGATTAACAGTGTTGAAATCACCGTAATCATTGTCCAGACAGGCTGCCCGAGGAAGAGTGTGAATTTTTGAATGAGCGAAATCTGTATCATAATATATCCCAATCCAAGCATCGCAAAATAAATGAGATATTTCTTTTCGAATCCGGATGTAAAACTTTTCCTGTAAATCAGAAATGGAAACAAAAGAAATATTACAGAAATAAAAAATATTTGTATCAACATCGAAATAAGCGTTACCTCTGCAACGGGCTTATCTTTTAAAGCAAGAATCGCCTTATCGTTTTGTGAAAAAGTTTCTTTGATGTTCGACCAGTTGTAATTTCCGAATCCGTAATTATCATCGAAGAAAGGTTTATCATCAGTTGCAGGAATTAAATTTGGTTCATTATTAATTACTGCATCAACATTATCATTTTCTATCAGGTCTTTATATATTCCTTCCTGGTTTCCAAGCGGGTCGTATTCAATATCGAGTCCGAGAGAATAAGCTTCATCCCGGGTTTTTATTATTTCAAGATTATTAAATCCATCTTTTTTATAAACTATACCCGCCATAAAACTCTTATCAGATTCGAAAGAATTAACAGGTCGTTTGAAAACAATAAAATTCTTTTTGTCATTCGTTGGATTTTTCGATTCCTTATTAACTTTCCTGAACGTTGTAATTAATTTTGGTACCTGAGTCTCTGGTCTCGAAATATATATCACGCCATCGCTTTTCAGATGTGTAAGGTAATCACTTATTGCTTCTTTAGTCATAATAAAATTTTCAACCATGCTCATCGCTCCGCTCGAAACGGCAGAAGAAGAAATTGTGTGCGCAGAAATTATAACATCGTACAAAGTCCCGTCTTTTTTAACAACAGCCCGTGCATCATCAGTAATAATATGAACTTTTTTATTATTCCTTATCAGTGGTCCCGTCCAGTATGAAAGTTTATTTTCAATTAAATTATTTAACAGCCCGTTAATTTCACCTCCGGTGACATCTTTAGCCTGATGATAAAGACTAACGAGCACTTCCCCGCCACCGCCTGAACCGAGAATAAAAACTTTTTCCACCGAATCTTTATTGCAGGCAAATGCAAGATTGGAAGCGTCAGCAGGTTTTGTGAGCGGAGGAAGAGACCTTACATTCGGAATATTGGTTGTCGCATTCCCTTCATCTATAATAGCGAGGCTCACATCATATCCATCGGGTGAAGATTCTTCTTCTTTCATCACATCTATCTTTGAAAATGTATTCCACCCGCTGAATATTTTTAAATCCGGTCTAGAAGCAATATAATTCGCATATATTTTATTTTCAGTTGTATGAATCGGAAATCTTTCATCTTTATCCATCAGATAAGAAAAACCTATGCACATTAAAACGAAAGAAATGACTGCAAGCATTTTATATTTTTCGAATCCGAAAATTATTGACGAGACGAAACCGAATGCCGCAACAAATAATATTGTACCATTACCACCAAATTCGGGCATAATAAAAATGAAAGCGAAACAGGAAAGTCCGGCACCTAGTAAATCGAAAAAATATAATTTTGATACCTGGTTTTTAAATTTTGTCAATAAAATTGAAATAACAAGTCCTGCGAAGAAAAAAGGAATCGTGATGAGTAGATAGTACAAAGGCAAATAAACGAATTGCATGGAATCGGAAAATAAACTGAACGGATCGAACGGAATTAAATTCATAATCAGGAAACTCACGATTATGCTTATTCCATAACACATCGAGAGTATTGTCAGTAATTTATCCGTTACCATTGATTTCAATTTTTTACTCAATGAAAACACTACTCCACTGACACCGAATCCGAGCAAGGCAACACTGATAATCATAAAAGCGAAGTGATACCATAACGAAACAGATAAAACACGTGTTAAAGTAAATTCCTGAAGGAGAGTAGATAATGAAATAAAAAATAAACCGAAATAATGTGATGTTTTTATTTTGTCGGGTTGTACTAATACTTTTTTACTCATCTCATAATTTTAATGTCGAAAGATTAAAAATCAAAAAATTAAATCAAAAATTATATGGAAAAATATTGTGAGGTAAAAGATTTTTATTGCAAATAATTTTATAATAATTTTTCTATTACATCAACAAATCTCAGCATATCTTTATATCTTTTCTCTACATCATTATATTCAAAATAAATCATATCATCATAATCTCCTTTTTGTCTGTATTGAAAAGCAGTATTGTAAATTTCTCCGAATTCTTTTGATATTTTATTTGTCAAGATAAAATTTTTATTAAACCATCCTAAAAGTTGTACGTGCTTTGAAGTAGAAAAATTGTTTTTCAATGCTAATGCGGATATAATATAAAAAATAGAATAATAAATTCTGTTTTGTGCCAGGTGGAGACTTTTATTCTTGAGCGATAATTCAGCTTCCTGAATGGTCTCCTTTGCCCTTTCAATTCTGTATTTGATTAATTCATCTTTATCAAAATCCATAATATATTCCTTCCTTAATGATATTAGAGCGAAATGGGGTAGCAGGTTTTAAAATTTCAGTTTCACTGAATATATGCGAATCAATTAAAATATTATATTTTAAATCATATCTGTATAATAATTTAAATAATTCTTCTTCAAAAGCAGCGTTTATCTTTCTTGAAAAAATTAAAGCCAAATCATAATCTGATTCTTGATGATTATCTCCGCGGGCTCTTGAACCAAAAAAGTAAATTCCTTTAAAATCAGGATATTTCGATTTTAATTCGTTAATTATTTCATGAATAATATTTTTTATGATTAATTCTTTCATATACAAATTTATGAATAAATTATATAAATAATTATATATTTCTCTCTGCGTATTATTTTGCGTTTTTAACAAATCTTTATTTCGCAGGCAGATTCTGCATCCATCCGCTGATTACGCAAATAAATATTGCCGCCATTTTCAGTCCCGTTTTTTCTCCGGGCAGGTAATCATTTATTGACCAGCTTGTCCATGCATTTTCACCTGAATAAGTCGCACTCACATTAATATTTCCGTTGTAATTATAAATCTTCCAGTATTTCCAGGCGTTTTCACCTGAATATAAAGTAGTTACTTTCAATGTCGAATATCCGTCATACACTTCCCACTCTTTCCATGCATTATCACCCGTATAAACAGTTTTAATATACCCGGTGCAATCATTAAAAGTAAATTGCCAGTATGTCCAGGCATTCTCACCTGCAAACATTGTTCTTATAGTACCTTCGTTAATTTGTAAATTAATATCCCATTCTGACCAGGCATCGTTTCCCGAAAATACGGTCTTCATTGTTCCGCTTGTACTTCCGATATCTATCCACCAGCTTTTCCAGGCATCTTTACCGGAATATTGAGCACTTATCCTGTTGAATGTGTAAGTTTGCGAGAATGAATCCGAAATTAATAAAATTGTTAAAACTATATATATTAGTAAAAATTTTTTCATTCGTTTTTTATATAATTTGTAACCAACTATTCAATAAAATAATTTTTATGATAACAATTATAAAGCAAATAATTTATCTTTTGGAATTCGAGAAAAAAAGCATTTAACCGCAAAGTCCGCAAAGAAGAACAATTAAGTACGCAAAGATTTTTTCCTTTATGCTTTTCCTTTGCGCTCTTTGCGATTTTCCTTTGCGCTCTTTGCGTTTAAAGCTCTTCATCTGGATGAAATTGTCTCTATTTACTAAGGTTTAAATTCATTAAAATTACAAATCGTTTTTTAATTTACTAAATAACTTTATGTCAAAATTCAGAATTCTTTTTTTAATATTATTCGTAACGATATCTACAAAATCTTATTCACAGGATTCGGAAAAAATCCCTCTCACGCACGATATTTATAACAGCTGGAAAAAACTTGAGAATCAAAGAATATCTAACGACGGTAAATGGATAAGCTATGAAATCAATCCGCAAAAAGGAGACGGAAAATTGATAATTTATTACATTGAAACCGGAAATACGGATACCATTCAAAGAGGCTATGAATCTGTGTTTTCGCCGAATTCCGATTTTCTTGCTTTCAAAATAAAACCATATGAAGATACAGTCAGAGCCTTGAAATTAAAGAAAAAGAAAAAAGACCAGCTTCCGAAAGATTCTCTCGGCATAAAGACGGCAAAACAAATTATTAAAATTCCGAACCTGATTACATTTAAAATGCCAAAGGATAATGTGAGCTGGATTGGATATTTAACGGATGATAAAGATACTTCGAAAACAAAAAAGGATTCTTCCGGAACATATAAACTGACAATTTTAAATCCAACTGCAAATAAAAAATATAATTTTGAAGGTGTTTCCGATTTTGCAGTTTCGAAAAATGGAAATTCATTTGCTTTTGTCACATATAAGAATAAAAATAAAATTGATAGCTCGGGAGTTTATATATTCGATACGCAAAAAGAAAAAGAGATTAATATTTTCAAAAAGAAAGGTGTGATAAAAAAATTAACGCTTGATGACAAAGGCGAACAAACTGCATTTATCCAAACCGCCGATACTTCTAAAGTAAAGCGTTATGGTTTATATTTATCAAAAGAAGGAAATTCGAAGTTAATTGTTGATACTGCAACTTCAGGAATGCTTAATAACTGGGAAGTCAGCACATACGAATCAATTGCCTTTTCCGAAGACGGGACAAAATTATTTTTCCAGACTGCTCCTAAAATTATGCCCGAGCCAAAAGATACTTTGCTCGATGAAGAAAAATACAGGCTCGATGTTTGGAACTGGCAGGATGGTTTATTGCAAACTCAGCAAAATCACAATCTCGAATATGAGAAAAAAAGAACTTATTCCGCTGTATATAATATTCCAACACAAAAGATGGTTCAGCTTGCCGATACAATAATTCAGAATATAAAATTAATTAAAAAAGGAAACGACGAAAATGTATTGGGCGTAACAGGTGTTCCTTATCAGAAGCTCGCTTCCTGGGAGGAAAACGAAAGCTACGATTTTTATATCATAAACACACTAACCGGAGAAAAGAAACTTGTCGGAGAGAAGAAAAAATATTATGCGGATATTTCCCCGGATGGAAAATATTTTCTCTGGTATGAACCGAATGACAGTTGTTATCATACTTATTCGATAAAAAATAATTCCGAATATGTTATTACAAAATCAATTCCCGTTAAATTATACGATGAAGAATATGATTTGCCTGACGACCCAACACCATATTCAATTGGCGGCTGGACGGAGAATGATGAAAATATTTTAATTTATGATAGGTATGATATTTGGAAAGTGAATCCTGAAAATTTGGTCTCGCCTGAAAACATAACAAAGACGGGTCGTGACACAAAAACAATTTACCGCTATGTAAAACTTGAAACCGACTCTGCTTTTGTCGAAAATAAAATTTTATTGCAGACTGCAAATGAAAGTACGACTCTCGAAGGATTCTCAACACTTGATTTAGCTACGAATGCAAAGCAGGAATTAATTTCAAATGATTTTACTTACTGGAATCCAATCAAATCAAAAAAATCCGATGTTTTGATTTGGCAGAGATTATCTTATGTTGAGTTTCCCGATTTGTGGGTGGGTAATTTGGATTTTACGAATGCGAAAAAAATATCTTATGCAAATCCGCAGCAGGAAAAATATTTATGGGGCAATGTGGAATTATTTAAATGGAAAGATTCTTCCGGTGCAGACCAGAAAGGTCTTGTATATAAACCTGAAAATTTTGACCCGGCAAAAACATATCCGATGATTATTTATTATTATGAAAAATATACCGATAAGATTCACAATCATTACATTCCAAATCCAAGCAGGTCAGTAGTGAATTTTCCGTTATATAACAGTAACGGCTATGTAATTTTTATTCCCGACATCACTTATAAAATCGGTTATCCCGGCAAAAGCGCCTATAATGTGATTATGAGCGGAACGTATGCATTACTCGATAAAGGTTATATAGATAAAGAAAGAATGGGATTGCAGGGACAAAGCTGGGGTGGATATCAGACTGCTTATATGGTAACTCAAACAAATTTATTTCATGCGGCTGAAGCGGGAGCGCCCGTAGCTAATATGACAAGTGCTTACGGCGGAATACGATGGGAATCAGGTATCACGAGAGAACATCAGTACGAAAAAGGTCAAAGCAGAATCGGAGGTACTCTATGGGAGAAGTTTGATTTATATGTTGAAAATTCTCCGCTGTTTTTTGCAAATAAAATCGAGACTCCGCTTTTAATAATGGCGAATGATAATGACGGCGCCGTTCCGTGGCAGCAGGGAATAGAATATTTCACTGCACTTAGAAGACTGAATAAACCGGTTTGGATGCTGACTTACAATGGTGAAGAACATAACCTTACAAAATGGCCCAACAGGGTTGACCTTGCAAAACGTATGATGCAGTTCTTCGACCATTATTTAAAATACGAACCAATGCCGGTCTGGATGTCGGAAGGTATAAAGGCGATTGATAAAAGCACCAAAACAGGATACGAGTTTTCGAAATGATATTTATTCCACTCCCCTCTCCTTTCAGGAGAGGGGCAGGGGTGAGGTTTTTGCTACTTAATCTAATAACGTTAGCGATAATCCCCCTCTCCTTGTAGGAGAGGGGCAGGGGTGAGGTTGAAATTCTAATTAATAATAATAATATTTAAATTATATTAATTCGAATTGACTAACTTTAGATTAGAGAAAAATACCAAAACAAGATACGAGTTTTCGAAATCATATTCATACGGCTCCCCTCTCCTTGTAGGAGAGGGGCAGGGGTGAGGTTTAACTCTTAATAAACAATAGAAATATTCAAATAATAAAAATCTAAATTAATTATTATAATGTTTTACTTCATTCACAAGTCCAGTCATGCAATTTTTTAATCAGCCAATCTTCCTGATCATATGAATCAATGATTCTACTTTATCAGCACCATCCGTTTTGTCTCCTGATAATCTCCCGCTGAGAGTTTATAAAAATATATTCCGGAAGATAATTTGCTTCCGTCAAACGAAGTTTCATATTCCCCCGGCTGCAATTTTTCGTTTACTAAAGTTGCAACTTCTTTTCCTAGGGCGTCGTAGACTACAAGGGTTACCAAACCATTTTTCATTTTCCATTTTCCATTTTCTGAAGAAGGAATTTCAAATTTTATTTTAGTAGCCGGATTAAACGGATTCGGATAATTTTGGTAAAGCATATATTCCAAAGGAATGGTACTTTCAATTTTATTTATTCCTACCGACTCTCCAGCAAGTTGAAATATCAAACGATTAGCTGTTGTAGCATATCCCCATACTTTATTATTTTTCTTAACAAGACTCATACAAACTACCTGGTCTTGAATCAAATTCAATACCATTGGATTCCAGTGTTCTCCATTATCTGTTGATTTGAATATTCGATTTCCGCTAAAAGTCTCAGTAGAGTAATACCAATTAGTGGTGCCTTCAATCCAGCGTATGTTAGTAACAATTTCAGCAAAAGATGCATTGGATAATAAATAACAATATGGCCAGGACAATCCACCATCTGTGGTTTTATACAAATATACCGGCCAGGATACCGGAGTAGTATCCACCCAGCAGCTTTTAAAACCTAATAAATTATTTGAAGAAAACTCAATTGCAGATAATTCAGATGCCGGATTAATCAATGACCTTTGCCAGTTTTGTTCCACTATTAGTTGTAAATAAAATTTTAGGTACATGGTTATCCTCATATATACTCGTCCAGTAATGATCCTGATCGGTCACACAAGCAACTGCTCCGCATCCCCACGTTGAAGTAACCGGCGTATAATCAATCCAGTTTAAACCTCCATTTGTTGTTTTGATAATCTTGAAGGGAGCGTTAGTTTCATTTATCGGCTGACTGTTCGCATATCCTGCTAATTTATTGGTCCTTGAAAATTGTATATCTCTTACATACCAATGCCAACCAAAATCATAAACTATTGTCCAGTTATATCCGCCATCGGATGTATGATATATCTTTCCATTTAAATTTCCAAACCAGGCGTTTGCTGTATCCGTTGCTGCAATACAGGTAGCTTCTTCATCATCTTCTAAACGTGGTATCGGCAGCCTTTTCCATATTCCCGGCGGTACCATTTTATAACAAATAGAAGTATCTGAACCATAACCATTTTTAATTCCTATACCCCAAACGGAAAAAGTATCCACAGTATATAAAGAGTTCAGTGATTCAGACATATTCATGGTGTAATTTAACTGCCATTGGCTGTTTAATCTTGAGCTGATTAAGATAATAATAATTAGAATTACTTTTTTAAATTTATTCATAATGAAAATATTTAATTAATATTTTTATGTAAAAGAAAAATTACTATTTAATTAAAATCATTTTTCTTGTTTCAATACATTCTCCTGCAGAAATTTTGTAAAAATACATTCCGCTTGGTAAATTATCCCCATTAAATGTAACTTCATAACTTCCCGGTTGAAGCTTTTCATTTACAAGAGTCGCTATTTCTTTGCCGAGGATATTATAAACTTTTAATACAACTTTGTCATTCCCGCGAATGCGGGGGGTACCCTTTGGGTCATCCACAGGAACATCAAATTTTATTTTAGTAACCGGATTAAACGGATTCGGATAGTTCTGATACAGATAATAATTAGATGGTAGTTCACCTGAAATATTTTTTATAAATACCGCTCCCCCGTTAGTAGTCTTGAATATTCTGCTTCCGCCTTCTTCGGTCACGTATCCAGTTAAATTATTGATAAAAGAAATTGCAGCAAACCACACATTCGGTGATAAAGGCTGAAGTGTCCAGTTATAACCCCCATTTGTAGTTTTATAAATACTTCCCGCAGGACCGCCGCCGCAAACGTATCCGGAATTTTCATTTGTAAAAGTTATTCCGTATAAATAACAGGGAAGACTATCTAATCTGAACCAGTTAGCTCCGGAATTTGTTGTTTTGTAAATTTCACCGTTGACTGAAGTTTCTATTCCGGTTGAGCTATTAAAAAAGCAAATCGAATTTAAAGAAATTCCCGTATTATAAAAATCATAAGTAATCCAGTTATCGCCTCCATTAGTTGTTTTATTAAACTTTCCCGTATTATCCGTAATAATCCAATTGTTAGCATCAAAATACCATATCGCTGTTGGTTCCATTAAGTTGGCACCTGATTTTGAAATCCAATTTATTCCACCATTGGTTGTTTTTAAAACCTGGCTATATTTTCCGGCAACAAAGCCGGTGTTATAATCAAAAAATTTTACTTTGAAAAAACCGTTTGCAGTTGTTGAGTATTGTAATATCCAACTTATTCCACCGTTCGTGGTTTTGTATATGTAACCTTTTCCGATAGATTCTTTATCACCAATCAGATAACCCGTATTATCATCATTAAAATAAATATCCGAAAGGGAAACTGTATCAAATATGATTCTTTGCCAGTTTAATCCCGCGTTTGTCGTCTTTTGAATTTCTCCACTTTGATAGCCATTGTTGAATCCGACTGCATACCCTGTACCGGAAGAAGTAAATTGAATATTTAAAAGTGTAAGGCCCGTAACCGGTGAATTTGTTTGAAACCATCCTGATTGTGAAGAACTGATAGCGGAGTTGAATATCATTAAGCAAATAAAAATTATTTTTTTCATTGTGATAATTAATTAAAGTTTTAAACTTAATTCATTACACATTTCCAAAAGAAACAGAAAAAAACACAGAGGAAATATAATTAAATTTAATTGATTCAAATTTAAATATAAAGCTAAATTTGAAAATTAAATTCTCTATCATGACATGCAGGGCGGAGGAAGAATTCTTTACTCTTGTTACAACACTCAGTCCTTGTACGAAATCGTATTTGTTATATCTTATATAACTTTAGCAAATCTGTCAATAGCACTCCCAGCTTATCGAGCTTCAGCATATTACTTCCGTCGCTTAGTGCACGGGCGGGATTCGGATGAGTTTCTATAAAAAATCCATCGACGCCAATTGCTGCAGCGGCGCGTGAGAGCGGTGCGATGAATTCAGGATTTCCTCCGCTGACACCTTTCTCTTTCGAAGGCATCTGAACGGAATGTGTTGCATCGAAAATAACAGGATAACCAAATTTTTTCATAATCACGAGTCCTCGCATATCAACAACGAGATTGTTATAACCGAACGTGGTTCCCCTTTCGGTTAACATAATTTTTTTATTGCCGGTACCGGCAACTTTTTCTGCCTGATAAATCATATCGGAAGGCGCAAGGAATTGTCCCTTTTTAATATTTACCACTCTGCCCGTTTCTCCCGCTGCTTCAAGCAATTCAGTTTGTCTACAAAGGAATGCGGGGATTTGCAATACATCCGCAACCTCAGCCGCAACTCCTGCTTCTATTTCGGAATGCACATCGGTTAAAATCGGAACATCGAATTCTTTCTTTGCATCCGATAATATTTTTAATGCTTCCTCAATGCCTATTCCCCTGAAAGATTTTCCCGATGTCCTGTTGGCTTTCACATAAGATGATTTAAATATAAATGGAATCTTCAACCTATCAGTAATTTCCTTAACTTTCTCACATGTCTTAAAAACCACGGATTTACTTTCAACAACGCAGGGTCCCGCGATTAAAAGAAAATTATTAAGGTTCTTTAATCGAAGCTCTTTTTTTAAATAGTCAGGCAGCATGCTTTTGTTATTAG